>Ga0335074_10011978_pt1 | contig 12147 bp, 11 predicted proteins | sample Lox_Sample_23_FD_206715 | JGI IMG/M metagenome (GOLD analysis project Ga0335074, IMG submission 206715) | Soil microbial communities from Loxahatchee National Wildlife Refuge, Florida, United States - Lox_Sample_2.3 | ecosystem: Environmental > Terrestrial > Soil > Wetlands | place: USA...
GATCTCGCTGCCAAGTTCCTCGGTTACGCCCGCCGTCACCGGCATCCGCGCCCACCCGGCGTCAGCCAGGCTGGCATCCTCAAAGTCCGACGGCCTGATGCCCAGGATCACCTCGCGCCCGAAGTAATCGTCCAGGCCGGGCCGCGCGCTGAGCACGGCCGCGGGCACCGGCAGCCGGTGGCCGGCGAAGCTGACGGCCGGCCCATCGTCGCGGACAAGCTGCGCGGTAACGAAGTTCATCGCCGGGGACCCGATGAAGCCGGCCACGAAGAGGTTCACCGGCGAGCTGAACAGCGCCTGTGGCGTGTCGGCCTGCTGCAGTTTGCCTTCCCGCAGCACGCAGACCCGCTGCCCGAGCGTCATCGCCTCGACCTGGTCATGGGTCACGTAGACGGTGGTCACGCCTAGCCGTTCGTGCAGCTGGGACAGTGAGGCGCGCATGGAAACCCGCAGCTTGGCGTCCAGGTTGGAGAGCGGCTCGTCCATCAGGAAGGCCTGCGGCTCGCGGACGATGGCGCGGCCCATGGCCACCCGCTGGCGCTGGCCGCCGGACAGCGCGGCCGGCTTGCGCTTGAGGTAGTCCTCCAGGCCAAGCATCCGGGCCACATCGGTCACCCTGCGCCTGATCTCGTCCTTGGGCGTCTTGCGCTGCTGCAGCCCGAAGGCCAGGTTCTGCTCCACCGTCATGTGCGGGTACAGAGCGTAATTCTGGAACACCATCGCGATGTCGCGGTCCTTGGGGGGCAGGTCGTTCACGACCCGGCCACCGATCGAGATGGTGCCCGAGGTGATCTCGTCCAGCCCGGCGATCGACCTCAGCGCGGTCGACTTGCCGCATCCGGAGGGGCCGACAAGGACCATGAACTCGCCGTCAGCGATCTCCAGGCTGAGTCCGTCCACCGCCTTCACGCCCCCGGGATAGACCTTGTCCACCTGGTCAAGAACGATCTGCGCCATTCCGCTGCTCCTGCTGCTCGCTCGCCTGCCTCGCCACCGCGGGCGCCCGTGGCCTGGGTATGCCGGAGCGTATACCGGTCGTTACCTGGATGTTAAGGTCGCAGGTGCTTGTGTTACGAGAGCGTAAAGGGTGATATCGGGCTGTTACCTTCCGGCGCCCGGGCCCGGACTGTCAGCGATATCGCGGCCGGCGGGCTACGGTAGCCGCGTGGAGGAGATCAACCGCATCATCGTCTCGCTGCTGGCCCAGGACGGCAGGATGAGCTTCACCGAGCTGTCCAAGCGCACCGGGCTCTCGGTCTCGGCCGCTCAGCAGCGGGTGCGCCGGCTGGAACAGCGCGGGGTGATCAAGGGCTATGCGGCGATCATCGACCCCGGCGAAGCCGGGCTGCCGCTGACTGCCTTCATCTCCATCAAGCCGTTCGATCCGGCTGCCGAGGACGACGCGCCGGAGCGGCTCGCGCACCTGGGGCAGATCGAGGCGTGTCACAGCGTGGCCGGGGATGAGAACTACATACTCAAGGTCCGGGTGGCGACGCCGGCGGATCTGGAGGAACTGCTGCAGGAGATCCGCACCGCGGCGAGCGTGTCCACCCGCACCACGATCGTGCTGAGCACTCCGTACGAGAACCGTCCGCTGAACGTGTGACCTGGCCGGCCGTGCAGGCCCGGGCGGTCACGACGCGACGGCGAACACGCGCAGCCGCTCCCGTGCGCCGACGGCCACGCTGCCCGCCGCGATCATCGCGGTGCCGTGGTACAGGTCGGCCGCCCCGGCCAGCTCGTCCGGGCTGGCCGCGACCACGGTCGAGCCGCAGAGGAGGGCGTGGTCGATGAGGGCGGTATAGGAGAGGCCGTCGCCGACCGGGGGAGCGGCCAGGACGACGTCGTTCTCGCCGACCTCCGCCTCGATGTCCAGCCTGCGCAGCATGCCGGACATCTCCTGATGGCTGACCGGCGCCGGACCGAGCATCCCGTCCGGATCACGCGAGTACGGCAGCAGCGCGAGGTCCTGCGCCCGCTCCGCGGCCGGCTGCAGCGCTCCCATCCCGAGCAGGACGCTGAACTGGCTCGTGCCCGGCGACTCGCCGAACGAGATCACCTGCCGCACCCAGGAGCGGTCGGCCGCCGCGAGCGCGGAAGTGGCCAGCGGCGGCGCGGTCAGCAGCATCCGGGCGCCGCAGTCGGCGAGCTGCCCGGCGATCTCCGGCACGGTCAGTCCGCTGGTCACCGGCGTGGGCACGCCACCCGCGGCCCGGATGGCGTGCGAAGCGAGCACATAGCATGCCGCATCGGGAACATAGACGCCGACGACGTCCCTCGGCTCAAGCCCGCGCCAGGCCAGCCCGGCCGCGGCCGCCTGCACGGTGCCCGCGAGTTCGGCATAGCTGCAGGCCGGGCTGGCGCGGCCGCCGACGAGAGCCCGGTGCTTCCCCCGGGACTGCGCCAGGGCCAGCAGCCGCTGGGTAACGGTGACCTCGCCAGGCGGCGGCTCAATGCCCGTCGTCATCGGCTGGCAACCTCCCGGTACGGTCATGGCTCGTTCCCCCGTGGCCCGACGCTATGGCCCGGTAATGGCAGGGCGCATCGTCAGGACTATGTAGTCAGGTATGTAATCGCCGCCGGCCCGGCGCCCGTACGGGCCGGCGGCGGAGCGCCGCGGGCCCGGGAGTTACCCGGGCCCGCATGGGGTCCTTGGGGCAGGGCCGGACACCCCCCTCCTGGCGGCCGGAGCAAGCCCGAGGACCCGCACGTGCGCTCCCAAACACGACGTTAGGCACCCGGATGCAATTTCACATGCCCAGAATTGGCCATCCCGATGTGCATTCCGCGGCGCGGCCGGATGTGTACGGCGGGGGAGCGATATGTGTAGCCGGGCCGTGCGGATGTGCACGCCCGGCCGGATGCGGCGGCGCGGCCGCCGACTACCCCTCGCCCTCGGTCTCGCGTTGCGCGGCCCACGCGGCGAGCTGGGCGCGCGAGCTGAACCCGAGCTTGCTGAAGATGTTGGCCACGTGCCTGGCCGCGGTGGCCGGGCTGATCACCAGCTCGTCGGCGATACCGCGGTTGGACAGGCCGCGCGCGATGAGGGCAGTGATCTCGAGTTCCCGCGCGGTCAGCGCGGCCGCCGGGTCGGAGCTGACCGGCCCGGCCGCCTGTGGCGGGACGGCCAGCCGGAGGCCCTGGCCGGCTAGCCCGCCGGGACCGGCCGCGAACCTGACCGCCTCATGCGCGCTCATCGCCGAGCCCTCGGCGATGAGCGCAGCCGTCGCGGCCTCGCCCAGCTGGCGGCCAGCGGGCTCAAGCAGGCCGCCGAGCCTTGACCGGGTCAGGGCGGATGGCGCGTGGCCGGCTGCCTCGCGCAGCGGCAGCGCGGCACCCTGGAGCTTCGCGGCCCGGGCCGGGTCGCCGCTGGCCACCGCGAGGGCAGCAAACGCCTCGAGCCCGCGGGCCACGGCCAGACGCTGCCCAGTGGCCAGACTCAGCTGAAGGCTCTCGCTCAGGCTGGATCTGGCCAGCTGCAGGTCACCCTGGGACAGCGCCACCCAGCCGATGCCAACCAGGCAACGGGCCATCTGCGGCCGGGCGTCGATCTCCCGGTACAGGGCCAGCGCATCACGGAAATGGCCGAGCGCCGCGGCGTGATCACCACGTGCCCGGGCCAGGCTGCCGAAGCCGTACAGGGCCTGCGCCACGCCCCAGCCGTTGTTGTCCCGCAGCACCTCGAGCGCGTCAGTGAAGGCGCGCTGAGCCTCGTCCAGCCTGCCCTGGTGGGCCATGATCGTGGCCTCGACCGCGAGCGCCAGACCTTCTTCCCACACGTCGCCGTCGCCGCGTGCGGCCTGCGCCGCAGCCCCGGCGCTGGCCAGAGCCTCCTCGTGCCGGCCCGCCCGGAGGCTGACCACCGCCAGCACGCGCAGCGCGACCGCCGCACCGCCGCTTCCGGATGCCCGGCACAGGTCAAGCCCGGCCTGCGCGTACTCGCCGGCAGCCCGGACGTCCTGCTGCTCGGCGGCCAGCTCAGCCCGCACCATCAGGGCCCGGGCCCGGACGGAGGCCGACACGTCGCCTTGGGCGGCAAAGAACCGGTCGAACCAGGCCACCCCCTCGGCCGCGTCGCCGTAGGCGACCCAAGGGCTGCGCAGCCCCGTACAAAGCCGCAAGCCCACCTCGGTGTCACCGCGGGACACGCAGGTGGCCAGCGCGGTACGGAAATTGGCCCGCTCGGTCAGGGCCCGGCCGTACAGCGCCACGCGCACCGGCCAGGGCGGGTCGCCGCGCACGAACGCGATGGCGACGATGTCCTCGAGCAGCTTCAGCATGTAGTCGCGGTGCCGCAGGCGTATCTCCGGCCCTTCCCCTGATGCGTCAAGCCGGCCGGTGGCGTACTCCCTGATCGTGTCGAGGAGCCGGTAGCGGGCATCGCCCTTCAGCTCCCCGTCCAGCGTGACCAGTGACTTGTCGATCAGGGCGGCCAGCAGGTCGAGCACCTGCTCGGCAGGGATCGTGTCGTCGGCGCAGACCTGCTCGGCCATGTCCAGGTTCCAGCCGGAGAACACGGCGAGCCTGCGCAGCAGCACCTGCTCGGGCTCGGTCAGCAGCTCGTAACTCCAGTCCACCGCCGCCCGCAAGGTCTGCTGGCGCACCGGGGCGGTGCGATCACCCGAGGCCAGCAGCTGGAACCGGTCGCCGACGCGAGCGGCGATCTGCTCCACGGACAGGGCCCCGACCCGTGCCGCGGCTAGCTCGATCGCCAGCGGCACACCGTCCAGGGTCCGGCACAGCCGCAACACCGCGCTGGAATTGCCCGCATCGACCGCGAACCCCGGTCGCACGGCCGCGGCGCGCTCGGCGAACAGCCGGATCGCCTCCTGCTTGGCCAGTTCTCCGGCGGTGAGCTCGACAGTCACGGCGGGCAGCTCAAGCGGCGGGACGCGCCACACGGTCTCGCCGCGCACCCGCAGCGGCTCTCGGCTGGTCGCAATCACGCGCAGCCCCGGGCAGCCCGCCAGCAGCTGAGCTACCAGCGCCGCGCTCGCGTCCACGACGTGCTCGCAGGTATCGAGGATCAGCAGCATCCGCCGCGGACGCAGCGCAACGGTCAGCGTCTCGGCCAGCGGCCGGTCGGGCTCGGCAACGACGCCGAGCGCGTCGGCGACCCGCCGCGCCACCTGCGACGCGTCCTCGGTGTCGGCCAGCTCCACGAGCCAGGCCCCGTCCGGGAAGCCGGGCACAACCTCGCAGGCCAGCCGCAGCGCGAGCCGCGTCTTGCCGATGCCGCCAGGTCCGCACAGGGTCAGCGCGCGGACATCACTGAGCAGCCTGGCCAGTTCCGTCAGGTCCCGCTCCCGGCCGACGAAGCTATTCGGCTCCGCCGGGAGATTCCCATCGCTAATCGCGGTCTGGTTGGCCATGATCCTTCAGTCAGTAGTCTCCGTGGTCCTTCAGAAGTCGTCGTGGTCACCGCTGAACTCGCGGCCGTGATCACACACAGTTTCTCACCCATGGGCTGTCTTCGGTAAGAGAAGGTTCAAGCCGGACATAACCGCCCGCGGCGAGTCACCCAGCGTTCTGCGCAGGTCAAGACGCCCGGTCAGCAACGCAGATCTGCCCGTGCTGGTCGGCGAAGTGCCCGGCCTGACACAGCGGGCGGGGAAATAGGCAGCCCTTAGGTGAAGATCGTTCTAGGGGCTAGCGGATTTCGTATGTTCCGTCCAGCCGGGCGCGGCCGATGGCGTGGCCTGCGATGGCGGCAATCACCTCGGCAAGCGCGAAGCTGCCTGGCAGCCCGGTGGCCTGGTCGAGGGCGAAGAGCTGGAAAACATAGGCGTGGGGTCCGTGTGATCGGGGCGGCATGGGCCCGGCCCAGCCGCGGCGGCCGAGCGCACCTTTCCCGTGCCGGATGCCGGGAATCGGGCTGGGGCTGGCCAGGGCGTTCTCCGGGATGCCACTGCGCGAAGGGTCGATGCCCACCGTGAGCGCATGGGTGGCTGGCTTCCCGAACGGGACGTCGGGATCTTGCACGATCAGCACGAACTCAACGGCGCCGGCCGGCGGCTGCGTCCAGTTGAGGGCGGGCGAGATGTTCGCGCGCAGCAGCCTGCCACGGTGCTTTTCCGGTATGGGAGCGCCGTGGTCGAAGGCCGGGCTGGTCAAGGCGAAGTTCTCTGGGGCCTGCAAGTCGGGGCGGGCCCAGACGAGGGTGTGGTGGCCGGCGCGCCGGTTACGCAGTGCGGCGCCGAGGGGGCTTGCGGGCATGACTTCGGCTCCTCCTAATTCTGGATCTGGCTGCCTGTGAGCCTGGGGCTACGACGGGCGGCCGGCGCGGTCAGGGCCGGGGAGCCCGCGGTCCAGGAAGTCGATGATCTCGGCGCTGGTGGCGGTCTCGCCGAGCTTGGGAAAGACGCGCTCGAGGCTGTGCCGGTGGGAGTCGCGGTCGCGGTCGGCCATCGCGTCCGTGGCGAGGACGACGTGGTAGCCGTGGTCGTGGGCCGAACGTGCGGTTGATTCGACGCCGGCGCTGGTGGAGACGCCGGCCAGCACGGTCTGGGTGACGCCGAGGTCGCGTAGCAGGGTGTTGAGGCCGGTGTCGTGGAAGGCGCTGCGGCGCCGCTTCGTGATCAGGTAGTCGCCGGGCTGACGCTCAAGCTCGTCGATGATGTCCGCCCAGCCCGCGGCAAGCGTGCCAGTGCTGCCATGGCTCCCGCCACTGTCAGCGTCGGTGCGACCGGGAGCGCGGCCCGTGACGTTGACCAGCACGACCGGAAGGTCATGCTCGCGGAATGCGTTCGCCAGGGCTGCTGCGTTCGGCACGACGTGCGCAACCGAGCCGGAGACGATCCCCTTCTGCAGGTCGATGATGACGAGGGCGGGCGTGGGGTCGAGAGTGGTCAGCGGCATGTATTGCGCTCCTCACGGCGAAGGCCGCACAGCCGAGGCTCATTGTTTAGGTATACGAAGGATATTGTTAGGTATACTAAAGACTCATGGAGAGGCATGCAACTGAAGGACAGCCCGCCGAGGCGGAGGAGGCCGACATCGGTGGGCAGCTGCGCTCCGCCGTCGGACGCCTCTACCGCCGCTTCCGCAGCGAGCGCCCCGAAGGCAGCCTCGGAGACGCGGCACTCGCCGTGCTCACCCGCCTCCACAAGCACGGACCGCAGACCCTCACCGAACTCAGCGAGCACGACCGGGTCGCCCCCGCGTCCATGAGCCAGACCGTGAACCGGCTCACCTCAGCCGGCTACGCCGTGCGCACCCGCGACCCAGGCGACGGCCGCAAAGTACTCCTGAGAGCCACCGCAGAAGGCGACGAACTCGCCAGCGCCGCCCGGGCACAGCGCAACGCCTGGCTCGACGAACAGCTACGTGCCCTCAGCACCGAAGACCGCGCAGTCATCGCCCGCGCCGCATCGCTGCTCAGCCGCATCGCCGACTCCTGACAGCCGTTACAACGTCCGGTGGGCCCGTAGCCCCAAGTGCCAAAGTCCTGTGGATGGCGGTGGCTCGGTAGGGTTCCTGGGTGATCATGATCTCGGTCGGGAGGCTCGAAGCGCGGGACCGCGCGGCATGGGAGGAACTGTTCGCTGGCTACCACGCGTTCTATGGACGCCCGAACTGGCCGCGGGAGAATTACAACGAGGCGTGGAGCCGCTTCGAGCAGGACGACCGGATCCACGCCCGGGGCGCCCGCGTCGACGGACGCCTCGTCGGGATCGTGCACTTCCTGGTCCACGCGAGCACGACGTCCGCAGACGTCTGCTACCTCCAGGACCTGTTCACCGCGCCGCAGGCCCGCGGCCAGGGCGTCGCACGCGCGCTGGTCGCCGAGGTCGGGCACTGGGCCCGGGAACAGGGCTGCGCGCGGGTCTACTGGCACACGCAGTCGGGCAACGAGACCGCGCGCCGCCTCTACGACCAGGTTGCCGAGAACAGAGGGTTCATTCAGTACCTGATCGAGCTGTAGCCACACCGCAACCCTCGCCCTCGGCTCCGCTGAGTCGAGCGCGACGTAGCGGCAGCCGCGGGCTACCACCACTTATCAAGGAACTCAGTCATGATCACGGTCGTTATGCCCCGTTTTGCGGCTACGGTTTGGTTGATAAGTGGTAGTGATCATGGTTGTTACGTGGGGGTGGCCGGGGGGCGGGTGCGGCGGGCAGCGCGGGCGCGCCACGCTGCGCGGGGGGGGCGGGCCGGGGGGCGGGTGCGGCGGCTGTATCGCCTCCGAGACCGGGCTCGGCGAGCCTCGGCCGTGGCTCACGTCTCGCCGGGCCACGGCCCGGGGCAACCGTCGTCCGCACGCCGTTAGCGCGCCTCCGGACGCCGGTCAGCCCCTTGCCGCGCGGTGGTCAGCCCTTGCGCCGCAGGGTGTAGTGGACGGTCTCCGCCTGGATCAGGCCGTCGCGGAACACAAAAGTATCGACACCGTCGTCGGCGCGGGCCTGCGCGGCGTCGGCGGACCACTCCAGCAAGAGCACGTTGTCCTGGTAGATCTGCGTCTTCACATCCCAGTCTGCGCTGGGCAGATCGGCGAACAGTTGCCTGAACGCCTCCCGGATGGCGTCCTTGCCCCGGTTCACGCCCGCGGATGTGATCAGCACGGCGTCATCGGCGAAATCAGCGACGATCTCATCAAGGTCCTCGGCGCCAAAGGCCTGGCCGTGATGGGCGAACACTTCCTGCGGCGTGCGGGTCATCGCATAACTCCTTCCCGGCGAGGCCGCCTGCCGCTCAGCGCCCGCCCGAGACGGTGATATCGCTGCCGGTGACGTACGACGCCTCCGGCGAGATCAGCCACGACACGGCCGCCGCGATCTCGTCGGGCCTGCCCATCCGGCCCATGGGACTGTGCTTCCCGTACTCCTGGAAGCTGGGCGTTGCCATTTCCGTCTCAATGACCCCCGGTGAGACGCTGTTGGACCGGATCCCCTCGGCGGCAACCTCGTTGGACAGGCCGCGCGCGAACGACACCATGGCGCCCTTGGTTGCCTCGTACGGCACAGTGCCGTTCGCGCCCAGAGCTCTGGCGGCGACCGAAGCGATGGTCACGATCGATCCGCCATTGCCGCCGTGCGCGGTCGACATGGCCCGGACGGCGTGCTTGGCGCACACCATCGGCCCCACCACGTTGGTCTGCGTCAGCCGGGTCAGCTCGTCCGCCGCCCGCTCGTCGATGCGCGCCTGCTCGCCGAGCGATCCGGCGTTGTTGACCAGCGCGGTCAGCGGCCCCATCTGCTTCTGCGCCCGGTCGAACAGCGTCTCCACGTCCTTCTCCGAGGCGACATCGGCACGCACAGCCGCGGCCCGGCCGCCCTTGGCGTTGATCGCGGATACGACCGACTCGGCTCCTTCCGCGTCGGCCGCGTAGTTCACGATCACGCCGTAGCCATCGCCGGCCAGCCGCTCGGCGATGGCCGCGCCGATTCCGCGGCTGGCGCCGGTGACTATTACTGCGCCCTTGTCCGCTGTAGCCGTAGCCATCTGATTTCCCCCGTCGTCTACCTGTTCACGGCAAGCCGGGCGGACAACCGCGATTCACGCGCGCCCTGTGCGGCCGCTGCGGCGCCCGGCAGGCCCTGGGCCTGGAAGTTCCGCTGTTGCGACGGTGCTTGACGCTGACATACCCGGCCGTGGTCAGATAACTCTCCGGGCCGGCCGGGTCAGTTCGGCGAGCTTGAGGGCCAGGTGGAGTTTCAGCCGGTCATCGCCCCGGCTCAGGTCGACCGCCAGCAGGTCAGCCACCCGGGCCAGGCGCCAGTACAGGGTCGTCCGGTGGATGTGCAGCCGCGCCGCGGCCTGCTGGGCGTTTCCCCCGCAGTCCAGGTAGGCCCGGATCGTGGCCTCGTACATCCCGGTGCGCTCGGTCAGCAGCGCGGTTATGCCCGGGCAGATCCGCTCCGGTGCCGCCTGGTCGCGCGGCAGGTACTCGAATACGGCGTAGCTGCCCAGCTCACCCCAGTCCGCGGCCCGGTCGAAGGCCGGAACGGCGGCGGCGACCTCGGCCGCGTAGCGCGCACTGTCCAGTTCGGCGTGAACCGCCTCCAGCGCCGCAGCGGCGCCGGCCGTGCCGATGACCAGTGGCGGCCCGGGCACGGCACGGACCGCGTCGCGCAGCGGCCCGGCCGCGCCCCGCGTGGTGATCACCGCCAGCTCGTGCTGGCCCGGGGTGGCCAGCACGAAGCTGCCACCTGCGGCGCGGCGCCGCAGGTGGTCTGCCACCCGCAGCAGGTCGTCGCGCCCGGCCGCCGGCCCATCCATCATCACCAGGTACCGGATCAGCGCCACGGCATAGGGTGGCGATCCGGTCAGCGCGGCCTCGTCGGTCAGCTTGCGGGCCGCGGCCGCGCGACCGCGTTCACCAGCCTGCAGCAGCGTGCTGGCCAGCGCGGCGAAGGTATCGAACTCGGCGGCCTGCCGAGCTGCCCGCTGGCGCAGCAGCCGGGAGGCCCGCGCCGCGGCGGCCTTGGCCTGCTGGATCTGCGCCGTGGTCAGCGGCGGCTCGTCGATCAGCCACAGGAAGCCGAGCAGCTGATCGCGGTGCACCAGCGGCAGGCACAGCCGGGGCAGGCTCCCGGGTTCGGCGGCCGGGATCGAGACCGGCTCCCGCGCCCTGAAAATCCCGCGCTCGGTGAGCATCTGCCGGACACCCGGGCTGGTGCGCCGCTGCAGCACCGCCTCGATCCGGCTGGCGTCCACCAGCCCGGTCTGCGCGCTGACCGCCACCGGCCGCAGTGCGGCATCGTCGATCATGACCGACCGCTGCAACCAGTCGGCGAGCTGCTCGGCGATGGCCTGCAGGTGCTGCTCGAACACGCGGCCTCCCCGTTCAAGAGAATCCTACAGATGTATAAGTCGTTGGGCAGAAACCTCCGACTGCTGTGCGATGTGCCAGCCCTGGCCCGCTGGTTACGCTGACTGAGCCACCCGGCCGGCAAAGGAGGCCCGTGTGATCGCCGGAACGGACGTGCTGACCCCGACGCTGGACGGCGTTTACTACACCGACCCCGGCATCCTGACCGCTGAGTTCGAGCGCATTTTTGAACGGGAGTGGTACTACGCTGGCCGGGCCGACGAGATTCCTGGCCCGGGCCGGTTTATCCGGCGGCGGGTGGGCCGCGAAACTGTTGTGCTGGTACGCGGCCGGGATCAGGCGATCCGGGGGTTCCTGAACGTCTGCCGGCACCGCGGTTCGCAGCTGTGCCTGACCGACAGCGGCGAGGTCGGCCGGACGATCCGCTGCCCGTACCACGCCTGGACCTACGGCCTGGACGGCGAGCTGGTCGCGGCGCCCAACTGGCGGGAGCTTGATGGCATCGACCGCGACCGCTACCGGCTGCACCAAGTCCACGTCGCGATCTGGGAAGGGCTGATCTGGGTCAGCATGGCCGAGCAGCCGGGGCCGCTGCAGGATCAGGTGCGGCCGCAGATCGAGGCGCGGCTGGCCGACTACGGCAAGTTCGAGCGGTACCGGCTCGGCGAGCTGACGGTCGGGGCCCGGGCCGAGTATGACGTGGCCGCGAACTGGAAGCTGATCTACGAAAACTTCCAGGAGTGCTATCACTGCGCGAACATCCACCCAGAGCTGGTGAGCACGATCCCGCAGTTCAGGTCGCCGGCCATCGGGGCCAAGGGCTACGATCCAGCCGGCTACCCGATCGCGGCCGGCCGCGCGTCGTTCTCGCTGAGCGGGCAGACCGTGCTGCCCAGGCTGCCCGGTCTGCTGCCCGCCGACGACCGGCTCTACTACGGCATGGTGGTGCGGCCGAACTGCTTCCTCTCGCTGGTCAGCGACCACGTGATCGTGCACCGGTTCGAGCCGGTCGCGCCGGACCGGACGCTGGCCGTGTGCGAGTGGCTGTTCCCGGCCCAGACGCTCGAGGCCGGGCGGTATGACGTGGCCGACGCGGTGGCCCTGTTCACCAAGGTAAACGAGCAGGACTTCGGCGCGGCGCAGTGGTGCCAGCCGAACATGAGCTCGCGTGCCTACGCCCGCGGCGGGGTGCTGGTGCCCAGCGAGGGCCCGGTTATCTCCCGCTACTACCAGTGGTACACCGACTTGATGGGAGAGGCATGCCGCAGCGATACCGGGTGATCGTCATCGGCTGCGGCGCGATCGGCGCAGCGACCACGTACTGGCTGAGCCGGCGGCTGGGCGGTGACGCGGTGCTCGCCCTGGAGCAGTACCAG
>Ga0335074_10011979_pt1 | contig 12147 bp, 6 predicted proteins | sample Lox_Sample_23_FD_206715 | JGI IMG/M metagenome (GOLD analysis project Ga0335074, IMG submission 206715) | Soil microbial communities from Loxahatchee National Wildlife Refuge, Florida, United States - Lox_Sample_2.3 | ecosystem: Environmental > Terrestrial > Soil > Wetlands | place: USA: Florida...
AACAGGCCGCATCGGAGGCGAGAAAGACGGCGGCCCCGGCCACTTCGTTCGCCTCACCGTAGCGGGCCATAGGCGTGCGCAAGAGCAGTTCCCTGCCCCGTTCCGTACCCTTTACCAAACTGCCATTTAGATCGGTGGGAAAGATGCCAGGCGCGATGGCGTTGACGCGAACCCCGGATTGCGCCCACTCCACGGCCAACGATTTCGTGAGCGCGCCCACCGCTGCTTTACTGGCGCCATAGGCGGCCACATCGCGAAAAGCAACAAATGTAGCCAGCGAGGCAACATTGATGACTGCGCCGCTCTTGCGTGCGAGCATGTCTCCGCCGAAGATCTGGCAGGCCCGCAACGTGCCGAGAAGGTTGACGTCGAGGATCTTTGTCCAGGTCTCTTCTGGACAGTCAATGGTGGGACGGCGCTCCGTTATGCCCGCGGAGTTGACGAGAATTTCGACTCGACCGAAGTGAGTGACGACTGCTGCGTGAAGTTTCTCGATGGACGCACGGCTGCGCACATCCACCTGGAGGCAGAGCGTCCTTCTTCCCAGCGCTTCAATCGCAGACGCGGTCTGTTCGACCTCCAGTTTGCGGCGCGAGGCGGCTACGACGTCTGCACCGGCAGAAGCGAGCCCCATCGCCATAGCTTTGCCTAGGCCCGAGGTGCCGCCGACGACCACGGCACATCTTCCAGAAAGATCGAAGCGCTGCACGCAGCATAGAATACTCCACTAATCGAACAAAATAAATAGGAAAAACATGATCCCTTTCCGGCAGCCGTCCGGATTGTGTGGCCCCGATCGGAGGCCGCATGAATACTCAGCAGAATTATGCATTGCACAGCACTGACCATCTGATAGAATTCGGTCATGCTGGCGGCATCATCGCGGAAAGTTATTCTTTTGTTTGTCGCGATAACATATTCATCCATGCAACTGGGCGGGCAACAAGGAATGGGCCACCCGACGCCTCCGCCTCCGCCTCCGGGAGCCAGTTCTCCGCGATGTGTGAATCGCCGGATTCCGCAACTCGTGGATGTCACGGCAAGGGCCGGCATTACCTTCACTCATGCTTCGTCGCCCGATAAGCGGTACATTGTCGAGTCGATGAGCGGCGGCGTGATCATCTTCGACTACGACCGAGATGGCTGGCCCGACATCTACTTTACGAATGCGCCAACGGTAGACATGGCCCTGCACGGAAAGGCCGCCCTGGGAGCTCTATATCACAACAATCACGACGGTACGTTTACCGATGTGACCGAGAAGGCGGGCCTCACCAGGCCCTGTATGGCCATGGGCGGGGCCGTGGGCGATTACAACAACGACGGCTGGCCTGATCTGTACATCACGTGCCTGGGCGGAAACATTCTCTATCACAACAATGGTGATGGCACCTTTACCGATGTCACGGCCAAGGCGGGCGTGGCAGATGGCCGGTGGTCCACCGGAGCGTCGTTCGGCGACTACGATGACGATGGATATGTCGACCTCATGGTCGCCAACTACGTCGACTTCAATCTGAACGACCTACCGAAGTTCGGCAGCACCCCGTATTGCAAATACCGCGGCGTGGACGTACAGTGCGGGCCAAGGGGACTGAAAGGCGCGGGCGATGCACTCTTCCATAACAACGGCGACGGCACCTTCACCGACGTCTCGAAACAGGCGGGCGTGAGCGATCCGAACGGCTATTACGGGCTCGGCACCATCTTCGCTGACCTGAATAACACCGGGCGGCCCGACATCTTCGTCGCTAACGATTCGACGCCGAACTTTCTTTATCAGAATATGGGGCATGGAAAGTTCCAGGAGATCGGATACGAATCGGGAACCGCCTTCGACAAAGACGGCGCCGAGCAGGCATCAATGGGCGTTGCGCTGGGAGATTACAACCACACGGGAAGACCCTCCGTTTACGTCACCGACTTCGAAGATGAGAACGATGACCTTTACCGCAACGACGGCGATTGGAACTTTACCGAGGAATCATATCCGGCGGGGCTTGCGTTTGCATCGCTGCCGTGGGTGAAATGGGGAACGGCGTTTGTGGACCTGGACAACGATGGATGGCTGGACCTGATCACGGTGGACGGGCACGTTTATCCGCAGATGGACAAGATGGCCTCGGATTCCGGCTATCGCCAGCCCAAGCTCCTGAGCATGAACAATGGAGATGGGACGTTCTGCGATGCCAGCACCGAGGCCGGTCCCGCATTGATGGAAAAGCGCGTCTCCCGCGGCTTGGCTGTCGCGGACCTATTTAACGACGGGAATATGGATGTCGTGGTGGAGGATCTGGACGGCCGCCCCATGGTCCTGAAGAACCTTGGCATTCCCGGCCGGCATTGGGTGAATTTCGAGCTCGCGGGGACCAGGAGCAACCGGCTTGCGATCAATGCTCGGGTAAAAATCACCGCGGGAGACATGACGCAGACGGGCCAGGTTTTTAGCGGCGGAAGTTATCTCTCGCAAAATGATCTGCGACTCCACTTCGGTCTCGGGAAGGCGATGAAGGTCGACAGCGTGGTGGTCTACTGGCCGTCAGGGACGGTGGATCATATCAGCAGCCTTCCGGCGGACCATTTCTATTCGATACTCGAGGGCAAGGGCATTGTTCCGGCGGAACTCATACGCCCCAGGATTCAGTCTCACGCGGATGACGCGCGCCGCTGACAGCGGCGGTTCGGATTATCGGCTCGTGTCGGCGCCTCGTGAGGGTGCCGCGGACTTTTCCGGTGGCGCTGCCTGGCGCTCGAGCTTTTGGTAGATCGCAAGCTCCCTCTTTGCATCGTCCTTCCGCGAAGCCAGGGTATACGCGGCGGCGAGCTCTCTGTGAAATGCTGCATCTCCCGGCGATAGCTCGATTGCGGTTTCAAGCTCAGTGATGGCGGCCGCGGATTCGCCATCTTCCACGTCGACTTTGCCGAGATCGTAGTGCGCCTGCGAATCGCCGGCATTGAGCAGGATTGCTCTCTGCAACTCCTTCTCGGATCCTTGCCGGTCGCCCTGCGCATCAAGCACTTCGCCGAGAGCGCGATGGACGTCGTCAATCTCGGGATGCGCCGTCTCCAGCACTTCAAGTCGTGTTTTGCCAGCGGAAACCTGGCCGGTCTTCACCAGGCACTCCGCATAGACAAACTCCATTTGCGGAATCGACGACAGCTTGTCTTCCACGCCTTTGAATGTGTCGACGCAATCGCGATAGTCGCCGGTCATATATTGGCTCATCCCCAGCGCGCCGCGGATACCCGCATCGCCGGGATGCGATTTTAGGTAGCGCGAGAGGGGCGGGATGGCCTCAGAGAACCGGGACGCCATGAACGCGGCGCGGCCCCAGTTGAGATCGAGGCCATCCAGCGCTGGGTTCCAGGCCGCTGCGTGCTCGAAGTATCCCAGCGCCTCTGAGTAACTTCTTCCGGTAGCCGCAATCGCCCCCAGGTTGTTATAGCTATCGGTGACGGCGGGAGCGAGTCGCTTTTCAAATGCATCTATGCCTTTGATCGCGGACCGGTCAACCATTTGATAACCCGAAGACGTGGTAGATGCGGAGTTATCCGAAGGGTCGTCGATCCCTGTGGCTGCCGGGTTATTCAAAAGCCCTGCCAGCTCACCCTTATCGTAGGACAACGCCTTATTCGCGTACTTCTGCGCCAGCTCCATCTGGGCGTGCGCCTCCTCGGGCTTGTGTTGCTGCATAAGAATCCTGCCCATGAGGAAATAGGCCTTTTGAATCTGGTAGCGGTTGCGCGAGGGGTCCTTGGTCAACTCAATCGCCTTGCGGAGCGCAACGCCGGCTTCGGCTGTCTGGTTCTCGTCAAAGTAAATCTGCCCGAGATACAGAAACGCATCGGGGTTATCGGGATTGAGAGACGTAGCTTTCTTCAGATAGGTGAGCGCTTCCGGATATCTGTGGTAGGCCGCGGCCAGCTTTCCCAGCGCGGCGTAGGTAAGAAAGTCGTTGGGAGATATGGTCAGCTCCGCTTTCAGATTCTTTTCCACCTCCGGCACGTTCTTCGCATCATTGCCGGCCGAGAGCAGCGCCGCGGCCAGCGAGTAGTGCGCACCGGGATAACGAGGGTCCTCCGCAATGACCTTTCGGAACTCGGCAATGGCATCCGGCACAAAATCAGAGTCTCCGTATGCCAAGCCGATGCGCATATGAACCGCAGGCGCATTGCCGAAGGACTGCACGATGGCTTGAAAGGTGCTGCTCGCGCACCTTTCGTCGTCGAGATCGAGACAGACAACGCCCAGATCGTAGCGGTTGGCAAAGCTCGGTTCGAGATCGACCGCTATTTGCAGTTCCTCCCTGGCTTCCCGGTCGCGGTTCATCTTGTGCAACGTTCGGCCCAGGATCTGATGAGCCTGCGCAAGCTCCCGAGAACCGCCCGGGGAATCGTGCAAAAATGCCCGGGTCAGGGTTTCCGCGCGGCCGAGGTCGCCCATCAGCAACGCGGTCTTTGCGTAGCCGAGGCGAAGCTCCGGCGAATCCGGTGCGAGGGCAAGCGCGTCGCCGAAGAGCGACACGGCTCGTGTGTAATCGCCCGCGGCGGCGTATTCGGCAGCAAGCTCACCCTGCACGTCGGCGAGGAATGCGCGATAGCTGCCTGCGGCTTGGTCGAGATCACCCGCTGCCTGGAAGCGCACGGCGGCGGCGTACTGCGCCTGCAGGCTGGAACCCTTGCCAGCCGACGACCTAGTCTGCGCCGGCAAGGCGATGAACGCACAGGAAGCCACGATGGTGATCCTGATAATTCGTATGCCTGCAGTGCGCATCGTAGACACAACGCTGGAAGCCACGCGGTTTAACCCCGACTACAGCCTCTCATTTTGACATAGCATGCGTACGCTCGCCAGGGCTTAACTTGCGGCGCGCGAGTCTGCGCCGGAGGATAGTACGACGGAGATAGGTTGCTTCACAGGCGAAGCTCAAGTACAAGGACACGGAAGGCAGGACCTTGGTCCCGCCTTCCGCTGTCTTCCGATGGGGTCAAAAGGAGTACTTCACGTCCAGCTCGATGATGCGCTGGTAAGGCGCTTGCGACTTGGTGTCCATCACACCAAATGCGTTAGCGCCGGTGGACCCCTGGTTGAAGTTCGGCGTGATGGTCTTGCTGTTGTAGTCCACGTTGTAGGCGATCGATATCGGCGTCAGGCTGCTGAATTCCGGCAACGCGTGGTTCAGCCAATCGAAGGCGCTGGCCCGTATCTGGACGTTCTGGCTTTCGCGGATATGGAATGTCCTATAGATCGCCAGGTCGTTGTCGAAATAGGACATGGCTCTCATGTACGGATACTTCTGGCCGCCCTGCGTTCCCACCGCCGGAGCTGCGAAGCACTTTCCGTTCAAAAGCTGGTAATGCGCAAGTCCGCTCGTCGGATTGCAGGTCAGCACCGGCATAATCGGGATGCTCTCGTCCGTGCCGAAGTAGGTGGGATCTCCAATGCCGTTGGTGATCCCCGTGTCCTTCGCCAGACCGTTAGTGCTGTTATCCGCCGGTAGGCCCGTGTAAGTCAGCCCCAAGCCGAAGTTCGGGACGCCGTTGCCCAGCTCAGCGGGAATGTAGCCTCCCGCCTGCCAGGTGGAGATGCCGGAAATCGTCCAGCCGCCGCCCAACTCATTCAGCACCGAGTTCCCGGTATGAAGGGCGCCGCTGTTGTAGGTGTAGGACGAGTTGAAGACGAATGGCCGGTCGGCTGCCGTCGGGGCATAGTTCCCTCCGACGCTGTATGGATTCTCCTGCAGAGAGGTGGCCAGAGCCTTCGACCAGGTTCCATTGAAGTTGAAGGTTAGCTTTCCCGCAGTCTTGATCCACGATGCTTGCAGGCCGTTGTAGTTGCCGTAACCAATGTTTTGAATCATGTAGGCTTGCGCGGTTCCGTACGCGTAACCGTACGGGTGGTAATCCGACAGCTTGTTCCCCGTCGGAGTATAAGTAAGAGTCGCGATGTTTGGGTTCTCTGCAACGTTCTCAGGGTTCGCAGATGTGACCCCGGTTACCGGATCGGGCGCAAAGAGGGCGCCGACCGGCATCTTGTTCTGGTTGGCCAACTCATTGAAGGTGCTGCCCTCGTAGTCTTCGGCGGCATCGGGAAGCTGGCTGGTCGAGCTTCCCACGTAGGCAACTTCGAGCTGCGAATTCCAGGGCAGCCTCTGGTCGACGGTCAGGTTGTAATCAAAAGTCAGGGGCTGGCCGTAATCGGTCGGATCGAGACCCCACTGCGCTCCACTCCCGCACTGGCTCGTGCAACCTTTATATGCAAGGTTGTGAATATTCTGGAGCTGGAGTTTAGATTGGCCGGGCAGGTTGTAGCCCTGAACATCCTGCGCGGTGAAAAGCGGTGAGTCGACCGTGTTCACCTGGGTAACGAAGCGGTATACGCCCCATCCCCCGCGAACCACGGTACTGCCCCTGCCGGATACGTCGTAGGAAAGCCCAAACCTGGCATCGGGATAGGCGAAGCGATTGGGTTGGCCACTGAGCGGAACGCCGGCGTCGATGGCATGCCAGTAGTACCCAGGAGCATACTTCCCGTCGTTGTAGTCGGCCTGAACGCGCAACGGATAGAATACTGCTACTCCAACATGATCGCGATCGTACCAGTGGCCCACGTGTTCGAAGCGCATGCCCAGCTCAAGGGTTAGGCGACTGGTTGTCTTCCAGGTGTCATCTACAAAAGCTGCCGTCGTCATGTAGGCAAAATCCTGGATGGGCGCCGAGTTGTTCTCAGAGTAAGACGACGCAATGCCCGCCACGAAGTTAGCCGTCGCGTTGTTCGGTGCGCCGATAACACCGTTGTTCGGAACAGTGGCATTATTGTAGACATTTTTACCATTATTCCAGAAGTCTTGGTTTTGGCCGGCCGCAAATTGCAGATCGCCATCCAGATAACTGCTGAACGTGCTCTGGTAGTTATCCGTTGTCTGTGTGAATCCGCCGAACTTGATGGTGTGCGCTCCCCACACCTTGGTCACGGTGAGACCAAACTGCGGCGCTTCCTTGCGGACTGCGTATTGCCCCGGAGGATTCTCGAAGATCGAGTCCTGCGAGAAATCGGGGAAGGTTTCGTTTCCGGCGCTGTTGTATGCCGGAATGTTGAGTGACGGCGTAGAAAAAATCTTGCCGTAAGGATATCCCAGTGTGGATTTGTATGCGGCTGAGGCGTTCGGCTCGGTAAACGGAAAACTGCCGAAAGCCCACGCAGCCATAAAGTCCGCGGTGGTTGTGGCGTTGAATGTGTGGACGATGTGGCCGGCCATATCTTTGCCATAGAACTGCTGTTGCTCGCCGCCTCCGGGATAGGGGATTGAATTTCCCGGTGTCCAGTAGAGGTGCGCGCCGTTGCCGCTCGCAAGGTCCGAGTTATAGGCCTGTTGGTAGGTGCCGTAGATCTTGGTATTATCGCCCAACAGATAGTCCAGGCGCGTGCGATAAACCCATCCGTTGTTGACGTTCGGAATCGCCTGGTAGTAGTTGGCCCCGCCAGTTGTAGTGGCCGGATTGGAGTTCGCTTTCGGCCAGATCTTGGCCAGGGCCGCGGACCCGGGATCGAGGAAGCCGGCGGGAAACTTCTGGCCCGCATCGACGGTGTAGGTCTTCGTCCCGATAGTAACGGTCCCCGTCGCGGGCGGCGTAGGAAGCGTCGCCGTCGTCGTTCCGTTCGCGAGTACCGCTCCGCCAAGGTCGCTGCACCAGGATCCGCCGGGATAGCCCCCTGGAGGAGCGCCTTGGAAGAACCCGTCGGGGCAGAGGGCCTGGTTATCGGCGTTGTCCATGGAGAAGTCGCCCTGCATCATCTCCGGAGTGGGAATATACGACGACAAATGGTTCTGGTTGCCCTGATTCTGCAGCCACCGCTGGTAGCCGCCCCAGAACAGGAGCTTTTTATGCGTGCCTGGAACCGGGCCGCCAAAGCTGCCGCCCGGATAATAGTAGTGCTGAGGCCCCTGCGGAATGTTGTTGTGGTTGTCCTGCCAGTCGTTGGCGTCGAGGACGCTGTTGCGGGCGTCGAACTCCGCATCGCCGTGGTAGTTGGTGCTGCCGGACTTGCTGATAGCGCTCACCACTACCGGTCCGAACGGAGTATCGGCGCCGAAATTCGAAGCCTGTACGCTGACTTCCGACGTAAACTCCGGGACGACAATCGAAAGCGACTGCGCATTGTCGCCTACATCGATGATGTTGGCGCCGTCTGACAGCAGGGCGGTGCCGCTGCGGTTCACCGCGCCGTTGAGGTCGATACCATCGCCAATCGCGCTCTGCTGCACGTTGACGTTCAGGTCCGAGAATGACGGACTGGCTTGCGTCAGACCGCCAGACATCGTGGTTGCGCCGGGCAACACTTTCAGCAGTTCGGTAGTGTCCTGGCCTTCGAGTGCCAGATTCTGTATGTCCTTGGAATTGAGGACGTCGGTCCGCGATCCGCTCTCAATCGGGATCATCGTTTCGTCGGCCTGCACTGTAATTGTTTCCGCGGCCGTGCCAACAGACAGAGTAAGTGCCGGAATGGTGCGGTCGTCACCGGCGTGGAGAACGATCCCGTCGATGACCTTGTTCTTGAATCCTTTAGCCTCTGCGCGCAGGTTGTAGGTTCCAGGAACGAGCGAAGGAAAAGCATAAAGGCCCGCGGCGTTTGTTTCTATTGTTCGCGTGTCGGCGGTGGCCGCGTTGGTCAGCGTGACCTGTGCATTGGGGATCACCCCACCGGTCGAGTCTTGTACGGTCCCTGACAGCGTGGCGGTCACCTGGGCCTTCACCCCTTGCGGAAGGATGAGACAGAGGAGAGCCAACACCAGCGGCAAAAGCGCTGTCCGCTTCGCTGGTCCGCGCCACACTTGCGAAGCAGGTCCGTTACTTCGAATGGCACGCGCCGATCCGGGACGCGCCTTTGTCTGCACATGCAACTTCTGGTCGTGCGTCATAGTGCCTCCGAAGCACGGCTCCGATCGGCTTTGCGGTCCGGCCCGGAGCGTGCCGTTATAGTCTTGGGCGCCGGCAGAATTCCAGCGCGGCTCGAACTATAGGCACAGCAACAACGGTTGTCAACAGAAAAATCGCGATTATCCCTTGAGAAAAGCGATTTATCTTCACAAACAAGTAAGGTCCATTCATTTATATGACCTCCCAGCGAACAAGGAAAACAGGTTGCGGAGCATATATCATCCTCAATTTGTTTGCGATCCGCACCACTGCCCCGTCCATCGCGCGACTGGAGACTTTTACGCCGGTCCGGGATGGTCACGGACAGTCTGTGACGGTCATTTGCTGCGAGAACACGAGCCTTAACCGTGGAGATCCCACGCTCCGTGTCCCAAACTTTGCGCGGACCCATATCTTCACCAATCGCTGGAGAGCTGGCCAGACTTTTTGATGGCGCATCCGATCCGGGCCGCCGCATGGATCCATTCGGTCCAACCCGGGGGCGCCGGGAATTGCCGGCGCCCGCAACCAACCGCGAAATGAGTCACTTGGCGAGAGTCGTCTCCCCGGTGTCCCGGGGCGCCGATAAGCGGCGCAAATTGCGTGTTATACTCCGTTCGATCAGCGGGGATGCGGGAATGAATGCTCACAATTGGCAGGTGCCCGAGCCGACCGGCAGCGCCCCGAATGCCGTCCTTAACCCAGTCACTGACCTGGAGCGGGAACGAGTACGCGATCAACTGGGGCGGATTCTGGCCAGCCCGGCATTTCAAAACAGTAAAAGATATGCGGCGGTTCTGAAGTTCATTGTGGACTGGACGCTGGAGGGATCGGGCGATCGCCTGAAGGAACGGACGATCGGTATCGAGGTCTTCGAACGTCTTCCCGATTACGATACTTCGGCCGACCATGTGGTTCGCAGCGCGGTGGCCGAGGTCCGCAAGCGGTTGGCACAGTACTACCTGCAAGGCCCCAGGGGGGAATTGAGGATCGACATCCCGGCCGGTTGCTATGTGCCGCAATTCCGTTGGCCTGAAGAAAGCTCCCTGTCTGGACTCGCCACGCCGCTCCCGATGACCGCTAAGCACTCGGCGCCCGCCCACGTAGAGCCGGTTCCGGAGCGCGCAGTCTCCAGGATGGGATACCGCCCCTTCTGGATCGCTGCCGGTTGCGGGCTTGTGATCGCCGCATGCGTGGCCGTTGTAGCCGTCACTACGCGCGTGCCGAACCCTCTCGATGGGTTTTGGGGCCCGGTTTTGTCTTCGCACGTTCCGATCCTGCTGTGCGTAGGCAATGTCGAAGCCGGAGAAGAGCCGGCGGAGGACAATCCGGCACTGAACCCCAAACTCACGCTCCGCGAGTTTCACAATGCCGCGAGCTCGACGGTCAACGAGTTCGATGCCTTCACGCTGGCAAAGCTGGCGGGGATGCTGCAAGCCCGCGGGAAGAAGCTTCGCTTTGCGTCGCAGGCCGAGGCCACCTTCACGGACCTGCAGAATGGTCCAACCGTCCTGATCGGCTTGTTGAATAACAGTTGGACGGAACGGCTGATGCCGAAGCTCCGTTTTACTGTGGAACGACCCGCCGCGGACATGGTCATCATCCGCGATCGCGAAAATCCGTCGAACAACACGTGGTCGATCGACTATGCCGCCCCTTATCTCTCCATCACGAAGGATTACGCCCTGGTTTTGCGCATGGTCGATCCGCAGACGGAACAGACCGTGGTCGTGGTTGCCGGCATCACGGTTTTCGGCACCACGGCCGCCGGAAACTTCCTGACCGACCGGAACGAAATCAGCAAGCTCGCTGCCATTGCGCCACGCGGGTGGGGACAGAAAAACCTTGAGATCGTGCTGTCCACCGATGTGATTGGGGGCCGATCGGGTCCCGCGTCAATCGTGGCGGCCCAGTTCTGGTAGCCCGCGGAGCCTGAGGCTCGACTCCGCTCAGCGGCTGAAGCGCACGTACTTGCGCCCTTCATAGAGACGGAACCCGCCCGACGGATCGGCCGTTATCTGCAAAGGAACGGGCCGCTTCATCACGTCATCCTCCGCGTAGGGCGCCGTCAATAAATCATGGGCGCCAACGTCGGTCACAACGAACTTGTTTCCCGCAACAAAGCCGACCCCGTAGACGCCCGCCGCCAGGCTCTGCCTGCCGAACCGGATGGGCTCCTCGGTGATCAGGTACGCCTGATATTTCGCGGCGACCTCACTCGAGTAGCCGGAGGTATCGACCAGGACAGACAGCAGATAGCCGCCGTTGGCGAACTTGACGCCGCTTGAGTTGCGTAGCTGGGTGGTGGCCACCTGGCCATGGTAGTACACTTCCGGAGGCACCAACTTCTGCGCGGCTGCGGCGTTCAACACGACGTCATTACTTGCTGCGATCGCAGACATCGGCCCGGCCCCTACCATGATCGCCAGAATGCTTGACACCGCGAGACATCCTATCGCCCGTAATCTCACTGTTCTCAGCTCTCCTAACTGCGCACCGAGTATATACCCTCTGCGCGCAAAGCGCGGCTACAGGCGCTCCGATATACGATAACGTCTGAATCTCGTCCGTCGCCGATTGACTTCAATGGATTGCTCGCGCGCCAATCCGAAATACCAGCAACGTCGTGGAATCTTCGTTAGGGGAGCGGTTGCACTCGGCTGTATCGCCGCGCTCTTTACCGTAACCGTGCCGGCACGCGCAGTTGAACCTACCGTGCCTCTCTCCGACCTGGGTCGACAGGCATGGGTGCTGGAGAACGGACTGCCTCAGGACACAGTGCAGGCGCTGGTACAGACCCAGGACGGATTTCTATGGGTAGGAACCGAAGCCGGACTGGCCCGTTTCGACGGCGGCGGGTTCGAGGTCTTCGACCGCACCTCGACTCCATCGCTGCCTGGCGGCGACGTGCGTAGCCTGCTGACAGCCCCGGATGGCGCCCTGTGGATCGCCACGGGCGAGGGGCTGGCGCGATGGAAAAACGGCAGCATTACGGTGTTTACCACGCGGAATGGGTTACCGTCGAACGACGTTCGCTCGCTGAGCCTGGACGCAGGCGGCCTCGTCAGGGCCTCCACTGTAGACGGAGACGCCATCGTAAGGGGAAGCCGCGCCGTTCCGACCGGGCCCCAGCTACAGCAGAGAGACGTCTGGAGCTCAAATGCAAACCTTACGGCTCAATTTCCCGATGGAACCGCAGTGCGCGCCACTGCGACCGCTGTTGCGTGG
>Ga0335074_10011980_pt1 | contig 12147 bp, 8 predicted proteins | sample Lox_Sample_23_FD_206715 | JGI IMG/M metagenome (GOLD analysis project Ga0335074, IMG submission 206715) | Soil microbial communities from Loxahatchee National Wildlife Refuge, Florida, United States - Lox_Sample_2.3 | ecosystem: Environmental > Terrestrial > Soil > Wetlands | place: USA: Florida...
AATCGTCAGCCCCGAAGGCGTAACGAAATACCGCCGCTTGTCTTCCACGGGATCGTAACCGATGACCGTACCCTCAGGGATATTTACGTTGCGATCAATGATGGCGCGCCGGATGCGGGAATGGCGGCCGATATTGACATGCGAAAAAATGATGCTGGCATCGACGTCGGAATAGGAGTTCACGCGGACGTCCTGTGACAGCACGGAGTTGTAAACGGAAGCGCCGGAGATGATGACTCCGGCGGTGATGATGGAGTTGACGGCCATGCCCGACCGGCCCGGCTCGCCGAAGACAAATTTCGCTGGCGGATACTGCCGCACCCGCGTGCGGATCGGCCAGCTCTTGTCGTAGAGGTTAAATACCGGCGAAACCGAGCAAAGATCCATGTTGGCGTCGTAGTAGGCATCCAGCGTTCCCACATCGCGCCAATAGAGAGCCTGCTTCTTGTTTTCATCCACGAAGCTATAGGCCATCATCTTCTTCTTGCCGAGCAGGTTGGGCAAAATATTATGGCCGAAGTCGTGCTTCGAGTTGGTATCGTCGGCATCAGCAATCAGCGCCTTCAGCAGCGTCTCAGTGTTGAAGATGTAAATTCCCATGGACGCGTCGACCGCGTTGGGATTGAATGGCGACCGGAAGCTGGTCGATGCCGGCTTCTCCTGGAACCCGAGAACCTCGCCGGTATGGCCGACTTCGACCACGCCGAAGCGTGAAACCTCTTCGGGAGCGATGGGCAACGTCGCCAGGGTGATTTCGGCGTCGGTGTCCCTGTGGTGCGCCAGCATGCGGCTATAGTCCATTTTGTAAATGTGGTCGCCCGACAGGATGATGACGTGCGTCGGCTGCTCGCTGCCGATGGAATAGATGTTCTGGTAAACGGCGTCGGCCGTCCCCATGTACCAGTTCGCTCCGGTGCGCTGCATGGGCGGCATCAGCTCAAAAAACTCGCCCAGTTCCTGCGCCACAATTCCGGTCCAGCCTTCGCGGATGTGCCGGTTGAGCGAGAGCGCCTTGTATTGCGTTAGAACGTACACCCGACGAAGCCCGGAGTTGATGCAGTTCGACAGCGTGATGTCGATGATACGGTAATGCCCGCCGAATGGTACTGCCGGCTTGGCGCGGTCCCGCGTCAAGGGGAACAGCCGCTCGCCGGCTCCGCCTGCAAGCAAAACGCCGAGTGTGTCTTTCATATCCATACGGCTCCCGATCCGATTTGACCTCTGGCCGGACGTATTCCGGTGCGCAGGGGAGTGTCGCCATCCGGAACGCCATGTTTTCAGGTGACATTCATCCTGCGCCTGCCACCGACGCTGGAGAATACCACACCAAAGTCAAGTTGGCAGCCCATTTCGCTTCGACGATTTAGCTGACGAGTCGGTTGACAGCCGTCAGGCCCGCGGGACCAATCATGTGGCAGGCTGCATGGATTCTTCACTATTGCGCAATGAAAACACACCAATCCGCACACCTCGAGTGCATTCGAGCTGCTGAAATCGGCGACCGGTTACACGAATGACTTGGATGCGCGCAGTTGTCCAACCGGCGAGATCGCGTGCATCGAAACCGAGAAAGATTCGGGATTTGGCCGAGTTTCTGTAAACCCGTATCGCGATCTGAAAACCGCAAATTCAGGAACCCGCCGCCGGACTACCAGCCGGAAACCCAGTTCTCCTTGCGATTCGACCGCTTGATCTTGGTGAACTTGTATTCCAGACCCACTGAGATCGCGAAGTTCACATCGAATTGTGAATAAGACGAGGTTGAAGGAGGAGGCGCTTTGAAGTTGTAGTGGGTCATTATCGCGTCCGGCGTGATGCGAAAGACCCAGTGTTCTGACCGGTTCAGATCGAAATGCCCGCCGACGATCGCCGCCGGCGCAATCTGGTTATAGTAAAAATCGAAATACCCCGGCGCCTGGCCAAGCAGATCTTTTTGGAAATTGCCGTACGCCCCGCCGAACATGGCGTGAGCAATGATTGCGCCATGCTTGTTATGCGGACCTAGCCACTCCGCTCCGCCTACGAAGAAATACTGCTTCACCATCGGACCTTCCAGGTCCCCGCCGTTAGCGTTTTTGTCGTTCGGCGCTGTGCCGCTGGTTCCCGCATAGCCCCGGCCCGATCCCTCCAGTCCCCAATTGCGGCTCAGCCAGAACGATCCATTCATATCCAGGCCGCCCAGGTTCGCCCCTTGCAGCAGCGACGGTCCGGCTTTCATGTGGTCGTAACCCGGTGCCAGCGAGAGGTCCCACCGGTTGTTGTACCGGACCTTGGCGAGCGGGTCGGTGGCAATATACGTTCCCAGGCTCGGAACCTGGTTATCGGGGCTCTGCGAACCGGGGGTCGGCGTAGGTTGGCTCTGAGAAGACGAGCTCGAGGCCTGAGCATGGAGGCGCCCTTGCGCATACATGCCAAGGAATAGAAAACAAGCAAGAAAGCCAGTTAACTTGACTGGGAATTGCATCACCAACAAGCTTACAAGACCCGGCCAATGGCGGACAACGCGCAATGATGGCATTTCCTCTTAGACTCAATTGGCGCGGTGTTGTGTGAACCGGAATCCTCGGCTTATTCCCCCATTTGATGTGCCGCCGGCTGCCGTCTCGGGGATCCTGATTTCGATGCAGGTCGTGCCGTTCGGTGCCCCGGCGAATAGCCAAAATGCACTTCCTGCGCGACGATCCCCGTGTCGCACATTCTCTGGGTAACCATGTTGCGATTACTTCGGGCCGTAATTGTCCGATTCAACAGTCTCCAGGCTTTTGTCGGATGCGGATAATAGAGACATCAGTTGGAAACAGGACTCGCCGATCGTTTTTCCCTGGGCTGGAAGGCGATTCAGGGGCTCTGCCTGGCTACCGCTCGAATCGGCAGTCAATCAGCCAGAGTGCGATTGGCGATGTCAATGGTTGTCGCTGTGCGTTCGTTTGCAGTCTTTTTCCCGGATCTATTGGAAGTGGGCCCTTGCCGTCGATCGAATTGGCAGATTGTCCTGACGGACTTCGAAGCCAGAAGCGCTTCAGCATTGGGTCTTGCGGAATAGCGTTGGTTTCTATGAACGGCTCGGTGCCGCCGGCTGATTCGCCGGCGTGCGGGTATCGGTTCGCGGATTTTCGGCTGGGAGCCGATGGCACGCTTTTGCGCGGTAACAGGCGGGTGCCTTTAACCGTCGAGGAAATCACTGCCTTACGCCTGCTGGTAGAGCGTGCCGGCGACATTGTTTCTCCTCTCGAACTGAAACGTCTGTTGGGGCGCAATGCGCCTGCCGCGACTGACAGCGCAGCAAGGTGCGTAGCTTCTCTGCGTGCGCGCCTCGAGCCGTCGAACTGCATCCAGAGCGTGTACAAACGCGGGTTCCGCATCTCCGCCACGGTGCGCCGGCTCGGTCTTCCACAGCAAGGGGATCTGCCGCGCCTGGTCATTCTTCCCTTCGCCGCTGGTTACGGCATCCCGGAGTATCTGGGTACGGCCGTAGCCCAAGAGGCAATGGTGCGGCTGGAAGACTCCAACAATCCCATAGCTTCGATCGTCGCCCCCGATTCCGTATTTGCGCTGGCCACGCGAAGAGTGCCCGCGCACCAGATCGGGCAAACCTTGCGCGCCGACCTTGTTCTGACGGGCGAACTAAAGGCGACCACCAAGCGCGATCGGATTCGAATCGAAATGATGCGGGTTGAGGATGGCGCGCAGCTTTGGATTGAAGAATTCTTCTTTGACCGGCGTCGAATCGCGGTCCTGGTGCAGGAGGTCGTGAAACGCGTCTCGTGCCGGCTGCACGGCGGGGGGCTCTTCATCGCAGCCGCGGCAGACGAAAAGGACCAAACGGATCTCGGTTATAGCGAGGCGATCGATCTTTTCCAGCGGGCGCGCTTCGATTGGCAAAGCTTGGAGCGGCATCGCATGCAGGATGGTATGAGTCGATTGCGGCGGGCGATTGAGCTCGATCCGACATCGACGCCAGCCTGGGTTGACCTGGCGCACCTCTGTGTGGCGCAGGGATTGATGGGGTTTATGGCGCCCATGGCAGCGTCGGAGCTGTTGCGCCGCGCGATGCATCGGATTCCCAAAGGAACGGAAATTGCGGAACGAATGCGGCCAGCCCTGGGATGGATGAACTTTCATGTGGATCGCGATCTGCGCGCAGCCAACAGAGAATTTGCGCGCGTGGCTCATCTCGATCACGATCCATGGGTGACGAGGCTGCGGGTAGTGTTTGCGCTAAGCCGTCACCGCTTTAATGAGGCTCTCGAACTTCTGCAGGAAGCGATCGCGGTGGATCCATACTCGCCTTGGTTGCAAGCCCGGCTGGGATGGGCGCTTCATCTGGCGGGCGAGACCAGCGCGAGCGCAAAGCAGATTCGCAAGACGCTCGAGATATTTCCCGGTCACACCGCGGCACTGCTTTACGGCTCGATAGTGCTCTCCTACAACGGCGAGACGGCGCGGGCACTGGAACTAGCGCAAAAGCTCGGGGCCGAGCAGCCGAATTTCGATATTGCGACCGCCGTTCACGCATACGCGCTGGCTCGCGCGGGCAATGCGGGTGAGGCACGCACGCTGCTGGAGCGGCTGGAATGGCTGAGCCGCGAACGATTTGTGATGAATACCTTTCAGGCGGCGGTTTACGTTGAGCTGGGTGACCCGGATGCGGCGCTGCGAGAGCTGCATGCCTCGAATCGATGCCGCTGCCCCTGGTTCTTCCAGACGCTGGCTGACCCTCGACTCGAACCTTTACACCGTCGTGCTGAATTTGAAGCAATGCGGACGATGCTGACTGGAATGGAAGCCGAGGCGTCAGGCGAAACCGCTTAAGAACGCAAGACGCCGACCTGCGGATCGTTTGGTGGCGAATGATCAGCATTTCGCGCTTGTACTTTGCATCACGCTCAGCCCAAGACTTAAAATACGGCGCCCGCTTGTGAGTTCGCAGATTTGCCCGCTCAGGGAACCTAGGCGCTCGAGCGAGATACCTGAATCAGGCTGAGAGGTTGAAACGACCAGCGGTGACTTTGTACTATGGATGTGTTCGTTCGAAGCCCTCAGCTCTTGCTGATGACGAGCTTCAATCTCAGCACGTCAAAGCCTTGGGACGATGATTGCAGTAAAGGAGCTCACCAAACGGTACGCGCGCACCACCGCCGTTGATCGGATTTCGTTTTCTGTCGAGAAGGGCCAGATTGTCGGATTTCTTGGTCCCAACGGCGCCGGGAAGACGACCACCATGCGCGTGCTCACGTGTTTCCTTCCGCCGTCAGCCGGCACCGCGACGGTGGCGGGATTCGACGTTCTTGCGCAACCCCGCGAAGTAAAGAAGCGCATCGGCTATCTGCCGGAGACGCCTCCGCTCTATCCGGAGATGGCCACGGTGGACTATCTGCGCTTTGTTGGCAAGCTCAAGGGCCTGTCGGGCGCGGAACTCGATAAGCGCGTGGATTACGTTCTTGGGCGCTGCTTCATCTCAGATGTGAAGCAGAAGCTGCTGGGCAAGCTTTCGAAAGGTTACCGGCAGCGTGTGGGGCTGGCGCAGGCGATCATTCACAACCCCGAAGTGCTGATCCTCGACGAGCCGACGGCGGGGCTCGACCCGAAGCAGATCAACGAAACGCGCGACCTGATCAAGAGTCTGGCCGGCGATCACACCATCATCCTGAGCACGCATATTCTGCCCGAAGTGGAGCACACCTGCGAGCAGGTCATCATCATCAACAAAGGCAAGCTGGTGGCCACCGACTCGGTGCGCAACCTTGAAGCGCGTACGCGAGGCGTCGAGGCCGTGCTGCTGGAAGTGGCCGGACGCGACGGCGTGGTGGATACCGCCGTGGTGCAGCACAGGCTGGAGCAGGTCAGCGGCGTGGCGCAGGTGATTGCGAAGGAGACGAAGGATCTTCGCTTGACCTTCGAAGTGCAGAGCCAGAAAGGGCAACTGGTGCGCGGCGACCTGGCGCGCGCCGTGGTCGAGTCAGGCTGGGATCTGAACGAGTTGCGTGCCGCCGGGATGAGCCTGGAAGAGATCTTCCTTGAGCTGACGGGAAGCGAAGCGGTAAAGGACAAGGAGATCGAAAAAGCACCGGCCGAGGAGAAAGAAACCAGCCAGGAGCAGACATCATGAGAAACACCTGGACCATTTGCCGCAAAGAGCTGGGAAGCTATTTTGTTTCGCCCATCGCGTATCTGCTGCTGACCATGTTCGGCGTGGTTTTTGGATTCTTTTTCTGGAACGCGCTGCGCTACTTCGTAGTTGCCGGTATCGAGATGCAGATGCGCGGGGAATCGGTTCCGATGAACATCAACGAGGACATCATCCGGCCGTTGCTCTCGAATGCCAGTGTGATTTTTCTGTTTCTGATTCCGCTGATCACCATGCGTCTGTTTGCCGAGGAGAAGCGCTCGGGAACAATTGAGCTGCTGGCGACGTCGCCGGTGCGCGACATCGAGATCATTCTGGGCAAGTGGTTTGCCGCGCTGGTTCTATACGCCTGCATGCTGCTGTTTACCGCGCTGGATTTCGTGTTTCTGTTTATCTACGGCAAACCGGACTGGAAGCCGATGGCCGTGGGTTACCTGGGGTTACTTTTGCAGGGTGGTTTGTTTTTAGCGATCGGCGCGTTTCTATCAACGCTGACCAAGAATCAGATCATTGCCGGAGCCCTGACGTTCGGAGTGTGCATTCTGCTGTGGGTGTTTGAGTGGGTCAGCGGCTACGAATCGGCCACCTGGGCGACGGTAGTGTCGTACCTTTCGGTGATTACGCACTTCGACTCTTTCGCGCGCGGCGTGATCGATTCAAAGGACGTGATTTTTTACTTGAGCGGAATCTTCCTTGGACTCTTCGCGACCGCGCGCTCGATGGAGTCTCTGCGCTGGAGGTCGTAGATGGCAGCACCCTGGCTGAAAGCGCGGCAGACACAGTACGCAGCATACGTTTCGGCTTACATTTTGATCGTTATAGCGGCGGTGGTTCTGGTAAACGTGCTGGCCAACCGCTATGACAAGTCGCTGGATTTGACGGCGAACAAGCGCTACAGCCTTTCCCAGCAGACTGCGAAGATTGTGAAGGGGCTGAAGCAGAACGCCACAATTACCTACTTCAACCAGAGCACCCACTTCCAGGACGGCAAGGACCTGCTGAGCGAATATGCGAATCTTTCGCCGCGCGTTCGCATTGATTACGTCGATCCGGACAAGAATCCGGAGCTGGCGCGCGCCGACGGGATTCGCGACTTCGGCACAGCGGTCGTGCAGATTGGTGACAGGAAAGAGACAGCCAAGGAGATGACGGAGGAAGGCATTACGGGAGCCTTCATTCGCGATCTGAAAGGCAATACACGGACCGTTTGTTTTGTGACGGGCAGCGGCGAGCACCAGATCGACGACACGGGCCGCGATGGACTGTCGCAGTTCAAGGATTTGCTGGCGAAGGACGAGTACCAGAGCAAATCCATCGGTTTGCTTGAGAAGGCCGAAGTGCCCGACGATTGCACCACGCTGGTGGTTGCTGGGCCGACGCGCGATTATGCGCAGCCGGAAGTGGACGCGATCAAGAATTATGTCGAGAACGGCGGCCGTGCATTGTTTCTGCTCGATCCGCCTTTGCAGATCGGCGCCTCCGGCACCGCACCAAACGACGCGCTCACAAATTTGCTCGCAGGCTGGGGCGTGACGCTTGAGAGGGACCTGATCCTGGATTTCAATCCCATCGGCCAATTGACAGGCACCGGCCCCGAAGTGGCGCTGGTGATGAACTACGCATCGCAGCCGATCGTGAGCGATATGAAAGGCACTGCTGTGGGCCTGCCGTTGACGCGCTCACTCGAGATCAAGGATACGGGAAAGACCACCGTGCAGAAATTGTTTGACTCCTCGGACGACAGCCTGGCTACGTATGATCTGAGTTCCGCCTCGATCAACGTTCACGACCCGAAAAACAAGAAGGGGCCGTTTACGCTGGCAGCCGCTGGCACTTACGACACCGGCAAGGAAAACGCGCAAGGGCGCTTTGTGGTTGCCGGCAGCTCGACCTGGACCTCGAATCGGTTCATCGGCTTCAACGGCAACAGCGATCTTGCGCTGAATGCAGTGAACTGGCTTTCGTCCGACGAGGATCTGATCTCCATCCGGCCTAAGCCGCCCGATGATCGTCGCATTACGATGACGCGCGCGCAGATGAGCCGCGTGACGCTGATCAGCCAGTTTGGGTTGCCGCTGATTGTGGTGATAGCGGGTTTTGTAGTCTGGTGGAAGCGCAGGTAATAACCGAGGCGCGCCCGGTGCGCCGGAATTTCTCAATTGTCATGAAATTTCGCGGCCTTCTCATCGCCGTCGTGGTTCTTCTCGTTCTGGGTGGTCTGCTCTACTGGTCGAATCACCGTAAAACTGCCGAAGAGAATGCCGCGACTCCGGCAAGCACGCAGCCATTGATCCTGAAGATGGATCAGGCGGCGATTTCCGAGCTTACGATTGAACTGAAGGGAACGTCTCCCCTGACGCTCCAGAAAGATGCATCGGGTACGTGGCGCATCACCGAACCGCAGACCTTGAATGCTGACCAGGATGCTGTGAACGGCGTGCTGATGACACTGGCAAATCTGCCGGCCGAACGCGTGATCGAAAACAAAGCAACCGACTTGCACCAGTACGGGCTCGATGATCCGGTGGTGCAGGTAAAGATTACGGGAAAAAATCGAAACGAGCGAGAACTGCTTTTGGGCGACGATACGCCGGCAGGTGGTGATACGTACGCGATGCTCGCCGGCGATCCGCGCGTATTCACGATTGCGAGCTACAACAAGGAGAGTATCGACAAGGGGCTGAACGATCTGCGCGACAAACGGCTGGTGACGCTTGAGATGGACAAGATCAGTCGCGTGGATTTGACGCGCAAGGGCCAATCCATTGAGTTCGCACGGATCAAGGACGGATGGCAGATCCTGAAGCCGAGGCCGCTGCGCGCGGACGCAAATGCGGTTGACGGACTGGTGAGCAGCGTTACCAGTGCCCGCATGGATCTGAGCGAACCCGCGGTCGATCCGGCAAAACAGTTTGCATCGGCGGCGCTGGTCGCCAGCGTGACTTTGACTGGCGACCAGGGCGCGCAAACGCTCGAAGCGCGCAAGAACAAAGACGACTACTACGCCAAATCGAGCGCCGCGGGTGGAATTTACAAGGTGGACGCAAGCCTGGGCCAGGCTGTCGACAAAAGTCTCGATGATTTTCGCAACAAGAACATTTTCGATTTCGGTTTCAACGAGCCAGAGAAGATTGAACTGCACAACGGGGCGCAATCATGGTTCTTTACGCGCATCGGCAGCGATTGGTGGTCGAACGGCAAGAAGATGGATGGCGACAGCGTCGAGGCGCTGGTGGAGAAGCTGCGCGATCTGACGGCGACGGGCTTCCCCGATACAGGATTCTCCAACCCGAGTTTCGAAGCCATCGTGACGTCGCAAGACGGCAAGCACGTGGAAAAGGTGCAGATTGCCAAATCGGGGAACCATTACGTCGCGAAGCGCGAAGGCGAGCCTGAGTTATATCAGCTGGATGCAAGCACGATCAGCGATCTAACGGGCGCAGCGGTTGCCGTCAAGCCGGCGGGCAAGGCGAAGTAGTTTCGCGTGGCGCCGCCGCAAAAGTGGCGCAGATGACGTCAGTCGCTGGTGGAGATGGCGCCGGCGAAACGGCGGGCCTTGACGTCACGCATGGGCGGCTGGCCGAAGAGGCGGCTGTATTCGCGATTGAACTGGCTGGCGCTTTCGTATCCGACTTCAAAGGCTGCACTGGCGGCATCCAGGCCGTCGTTGAGCATACGCTCGCGCGCAACATGAAGGCGAAGCTGCTTCTGATATTGAATCGGGCTCATCGCAGTGAGCGAGCGGAAGTGGTGATGCAGGGTTGAGACACCCATCTGCGCCATGGCGGCGAGGTCTTCAACGCGCAGCGGCTTGGCGTAATTCATGCGCAGCCAGGAGACAGCTTTGGCGGTGCGATGACTCTGTTCGCCAAGCGTGGCGATGGCGCGCAGATGCTGCCCCTGCGGGCCGCGCAGCAGGCGAAAGATAATTTCGCGCTGAATAAGGCTGCTGAGGAAAGGAATGTCGTGTGGCGTGTCGAGAAGATCAATGAGGCGGGAGCAGGCGTCGAGCAACTCGACTGAAGTGACCCCGACGGCCATGCCCATTGCGTCAGTGGTTTCGGATGACTGAGGAAATTCCTCCTGGCTGAGAATGCGGCGAACGTCGGACAAGTCGAGTTGCAGGGTAAGGCAGAGCAGTGGCTTCTCAGGGGTAGCGGCGACGACCTGGCTGACGACTGGCAGATCGAGTGTTGAGAGAAGGAACGAGGAACTGTCGCAGAGGTAGGTCCGGGTACCGAGATTGATCCGCTTCTGGCCTTGAACAAACACGACGAGGCGGGGATCGTATGCAGCCGAGGTGCAGTTCGTGGGAGTCGACATGCGATACAGGTAGAGCTGCGGAATGCCGGTTTTCTGGAGCCCGTCGGCAGGGGCACGTTTGATAATTTTTTGAAGCAGATTGGTCCGCGCTGCATCGCAGTGCGCGAGTTGGTCCTGAGTTGTATGCATGTGCATTGTCAAGCAGATCTCCAATCTTCCTCTTTAACCAAAGCGTAACTCGAAGTCCGCTGGCATATGCACAAAAATCTGTGCAGCGAGAGAATTGGGCAATAAATCGGAAGGATTGGGATACCGCTGGACGCGGGGTTTTGCGTAGGCTTGGGGTTGTCAGGCTCCAGCGCCTCCAACTTGGTACCAGGCGCAACGCGAATCTCTAAAAAACAACTATCGAAGGGCTGAGGTTAATCCATGTTCAAAGCAAAAGCATATTCCGTGAGCAGCGCGACATCGCCGTTTGCCTCCACCACGATCGAGCGGCGCGATCCAACCGAGTACGACGTGCAGATCGAAATCTTGTTTTGCGGCATCTGCCACTCTGACCTGCACCAGGCGCGCAATGAGTGGAGCGGCGTGATGCCGACGGTGTATCCGTGCGTGCCCGGGCACGAGATTGTGGGTCGCGTCACGAAGGTTGGGCCGGCAGTGAGGAAGTTCAAAGTTGGCGACTTGGGCGCGGTGGGCTGTATGGTGGACTCCGACAGAACATGCCCAGAGTGCAAAGCGGGGCTGGAGCAGTTCTGCCGGAATTTCGTGCTGACCTACAATTTCCCCGACAAGCACCTGGGCGGCGTCACCTACGGCGGGTATTCCGACAGCATCGTAGTCGACGAGCACTTTGTGCTACACGTGCCGGCGAACCTGAACTTGGCGGGCGCCGCGCCTCTGCTGTGCGCAGGCATCACGACCTACTCGCCGATGCGGCACTGGGGCGTAACCAAGGGTAAAAAGGTGGGTGTGGTGGGCCTCGGCGGGCTGGGCCATATGGGCGTGAAGTTTGCGCATGCGCTCGGCGCGTACACCGTGGTGTTCACCACGTCATCGAGCAAGAAAGACGATGCGCGGCGCCTGGGCGCGGATGAAGTAGTGCTTTCGAAAGATGCCAACGAGATGAATAAGCACGCGGGCAGCTTCGACTTCATTCTTGACGCCGTGGCCGCCGATCACGACATCGCCGCGTATATCAACCTGCTGGCACGCGACGGCAACATTACGCTGGTGGGCGCGCCCGAGAAGCCGTTATCGGTGCCGGCCTTCGGGCTCATCATGGGACGCCGCAGCCTTTCCGGTTCGCCCATTGGGGGCATCGCGGAAACGCAGGAGATGCTGGATTTCTGCGGCAAGCACAACATCACCTCGGACGTTGAGGTGATTCCGGTGCAGAAGATCAACGAAGCCTACGACCGGCTGGTGAAGTCGGATGTGAAGTATCGATTCTCGATCGATATGTCGTCGCTGAAGGGATAGTCGTGGCAGGCTGGGCACGCCGATCTCCGGCCGGTCGGAGATTTGTCTTCTGCCGGCGATCAACACGGCACAATGATTCAAACGTTTCTCATTAGATAAGGGAGTGGAAATGGAAAAGCGGAGATTGGGGAAGAGTGGGCTAGAAGTCTCGGCGCTGGGGCTTGGTTGCATGGGCATGAGCTTCAGCTACGGCGCGCCGAAGGACAAAAAGGAAATGATCGCGTTGATTCGCACGGCGGTGGACCGCGGAATCACCTTCTTCGACACGGCGG
>Ga0335074_10011981_pt1 | contig 12147 bp, 7 predicted proteins | sample Lox_Sample_23_FD_206715 | JGI IMG/M metagenome (GOLD analysis project Ga0335074, IMG submission 206715) | Soil microbial communities from Loxahatchee National Wildlife Refuge, Florida, United States - Lox_Sample_2.3 | ecosystem: Environmental > Terrestrial > Soil > Wetlands | place: USA: Florida...
ACCGGGAGTGCTGGCCACGAACGCCATCGCGACCGGCCAGCGTGAACGTCATGATAATATGCCGAAGCCGGAGGGAGTCAAGCTCCCTTCACCGCCTGTAGGACAAAACGTACTGAGTGCCGTTTGCGGCGAAAACGCCGGGACACCGTTATCGGGGCGAAAGGGACTTTCGCAGATCCGATCGCCATAACGAGCAGCGACGATGCTGAAGAAACTGGGCAAATATGAGCTGATCGAAGAAGTCGGCCGCGGCGCCATGGGCGAGGTCTATAAGGCCCAGGATCCCTTCATCGGCCGGCTTGTCGCTCTCAAGACGATTACCGGCGCGCTCGTTGGCAGGCCCGACCTGCTCGAGCGTTTTTACCAGGAAGCGCGGTCCGCGGGCGCGCTGCAGCATCCGAATATCGTCACCGTCTACGAATTAGGCAAGGAATCCGAGACGCCTTTTATCGCCATGGAGTTTCTCGAAGGCGAAAGCCTCGAGGCGGTGATCGAGCGGCGCCCGGTGCTTACCCTCACGCAAAAGGTGAGTTACATCATTCCCGTCTGCCGCGCGCTGGACTATGCGCACAAGCGCGGAGTGGTTCATCGCGACATCAAGCCCGGAAACGTGATGATCACGAAGGACGGCGGCGTGAAGGTGGTCGACTTCGGCATCGCGCGGCTGATGGACTCCTCGCACACACAGACCAACACCATCATCGGGACGCTCGGTTACATGTCCCCACAGCAGATTCGCGGCGAGCGCGCGGACGAACGCAGCGATATTTGGGCCACGGGCGTGATGCTCTATGAACTACTCGCCTATCAGCGGCCGTTCGACGGCGCCAACCAGACGTCCCTCATGCTGAATATCGCCAGCGACGACATCCATCCCGCGCCGATCAAGACTTTCGCTCCCGATTGCACTCCTGCTCTCGAGTCGCTGCTGGCCAAGATGCTCCAGAAGGACATCACCCAGCGTTACCAAACGATGGAAGAGGTGCTTTTCGACTTCGAGCCGATCTGGCGTCGTTTGCAGGAAGCCAGCGTCGCCGAAATGATCGCCGGTTCCGAGGAACTGATTCGCGCGAAGAATTTTTCGCGCGCCCGCGACGTGCTGCGCCGCGCGCTGCAGATCGATAGCCGCAATAGCCGCGCAAAAACGCTTCTGGAAGAGGCGAATGCGGAGCTGCGGCAAACCGTGATGCGCTCGCAGATCAATTCCGCGCTGGAAAAGGCGCGCGCGCTGCTCAGCGAGGGCCGCCACAGTGAAGCGAAAGCCGAGGCGGAGGCGGCGCTCAAGCTCGATCCCGAGAACGCTCCGGCCAAGGAGATGATCGCCGAAGCCGAACGCGCCGCCGAACGGGCGCGCAAGATCGATGAGACTCTGCGCGCCGCCAAGCAGAAGCTCGCAGAAGGCGCCCTCGAGGACGCCGCGGAGCGCGCCCGCCAGGTGCTCGATTGGGACAAGGACAATCCGCTTGCCCGTGCGCTGCAAAAGCAGATCGAAGAGCAGCTTGCGCAGCGCGAAGCGCGCAAGCGTCTCGCCGACATCCTGCAGCGCGCGCGCAAGCTCTGGGCCGATCAAAAAGTGGATGAGTGCACAGCCCTCCTGGCGGAAGCGCAGAAAGAGTTCTCCGCCGACTCGGAGATCGCGCGGCTGATGGAAATCGCCCGCCAGGAACGCGCCGAACAACGCAAGCGCAAGCTGCTCGCGGACGCGAAAGCGCTGCTGGCCGATCAGCGCTTCGACGATGCCCTGGCGGCAACCGATGCCGTCGCGAAGGAATATCCCGGCGACGACGCCACCAGGAAATTACGCGAGCTGATTCTGCAGGAAAAAGAAGAACTCGAGCGCCAGAGGAAGCTGCAAAAAGATATTGCCGATCTGCAGGCGCTCGTGAATTCGGAAAAATACGCCGAGGCCGTGTTCCGCGGCGAAAAGCTGCTGCGCGAATACCCCAAGCATGCCGAGCTCTTTGAACTGATGAATTTCGCGCGCGTCGAGGCCGCCAAGCTCGAACAGAAGCGGCTTGCGGCCGAAGCGCTGAAAGACATCGATAAGAAACTGCAGCAATCGAAATTTCAAGAGGCCGCGACGGCAGCGGAACGCGCGCTGGCACGCTTTCCGCATGACCCGGGCCTGGAATCAGCGCTCGAGCAAGCGCGCGCAGGTGTGAAAGAGGCCGATCGCCAGCAAAAGCTGCGCCAGCGCATTGCCGAAATTCAGGCCAAGCTCAAAGGCGGCCAGCAAACCGCCGCGGCCGATTTGGCTCGCCAGACGCTCGCTGCGTTCGGTGCGGACGAGCAGGTGAACAAGCTGCTGCACGACGCGGAGTCAGCGGTTACGGAAAAGCGCGAGAAGGAAAAAGAGCGCGAAGAGAAAGTGGCGGCGACGCAGACATTGATTGCCGATGGACGGTTCAGCGACGCCACGCAAATCCTGCAGACCGGCATTGCCACGCAGATTTTCACGCGAAAAGACCCGCGCATCGAAGAGTTGTTTCGCCAGATTGAACAGAAGAAGGCGTCGGCCGAAGCGGGAGCGAGTCCTCCGCCGGCGGAGCCGATGGCGCCGGCGCGCGCCACGGATACAACGATTGCGGCTCCCGCCGATGCGTTTTCGGCTACGGTTGTCGCCCCGCTTGCGAAGCAAGCTGAAGCGAATCCGGCTATCGCAGATTCGTCTGCGGCCGCCGAGAGCGAAGCGCCGGATTTCGTGCGCGCTGAGCGCGAGCCTGCCCTTGCGCCCCCGAAAGAGTCGCGCGGCGTGCCAATCATCCCCATCGTTGTGGCAGCGGCTGCGGTGATCGCTCTGGCCTTTGTGTTCCTTCGCTTCAAGCATGGCAACTCCGGCCCGAGTTCGCAGGAAGTGACCTTGCAACAGCAGGCGCAGCAGCAGGAACAATTAAAGGACTGGCCCGGCGCGCTCGCCAGCTATAAAGATTTGGCTCAGCTCAATGGAACGCTGGCAAGCGACGCGACGGCGCAGGCGACGCGCCTGCAAGGCCTCATCGACAAGGAAAATTACCTTTTCGGCCAGGCGCAGGGCGATGCCACGTCGGGTGACTTCAAAGCGGCCCAAGACGCCTATCAGCAAGTTGCCAATCTGCACGGTGACCGCGAGCAGGAAGCGCTCGATGGCGTGAAGAAAATGAGCGTCGAACTGAAACCCGCTCCGGCGAAGCCTCAGTTGGCCTCGCACGCAGCGCCTCCGGCGGCCCACGTCAAGCAGCCTGCTGTCGCAAAGAAGGAACCCGCGGCGCCAGCAGTGACTGATCAACCGGCGCCTGCACCGTCGCCGGCCCAGGCCACGCCAAAACCCTCCGCGAACTGCCAATTGATCCCCACCGATATTCCCCGATACCTCGATATGGCGGACAACAATCGCGGCCGCGGCAAATACTCAGACGCGGAGCGCGAGTACAACTCCGTCCTCCAATGCGATCCGACGAATGACCGCGCGGTAAAGGGGCTCGCCCGCACCAGGGAAGCGGAAGCGATTCCTTCTTCGCCTTCTGGCCCTTAGGCGTGCTTGCGCGATTTTGCGTTTTAAGGCCCAACGCGGCACGCGGATTCAGGTACAATTCACGCGGAGACCTCTCACCCCCGGCGCGAGATTCTTCCAAATCGCTCGAAGGATGGACCCATGCGAAAGGCGGCTGCAGCGGGCCAGTGGGCAAAGCAAGTCCTCAATCACATCCGTAGGAATCGCGGCATCTACTCGCTTTCGGCGGGCGTTCTTTTCGCCGGCCTGATCCTGCCTCGAATCGCGTCTCCGGCACGCTCCCGAAATGCGGCGGCTAGCAGCACATATCTCGTCTACGTTGGCACGTACACAAGCAAGGGATCGAATCCCGCGAAAGATACGGGCAGCAAAGGGATTTACGTCTACCGCTTCGACGCCGCAAGCGGCGAAGTCGATCCGCTTGGGCTCGCGGCGGAGTCGCTGCAGCCATCGTTCGTCGCAGTCGATCCCGCGGGCAAATTTTTGTACGCGGTGAATGAAACGGACACGTATCAGGGCCAGGCCAGCGGCGGCGTCAGCGCGTTTTCGATTGACCGCTCGACGGGCAAGCTGACATTCCTCAATGAGGTCCCTTCGCGGGGCGGGGCGCCTGCTCATGTCGCTGTGGACCACACCGGGAAATACGTGGCCGTCTCGAATTACAACGGGGGCAGCCTTGCTGTGTTCCCCATACTCGCCGATGGTCGGCTCGGCGCCGCGACTTCCTTCGTGCAGCATCACGGCTCCAGCGTAAATAAAGACCGCCAGGCCGCCCCTCACGTTCACGAAGCAATTTTTTCGCCGGATAATCGCTTTCTGCTCTCCGCTGATCTCGGGCTCGACGACGTTTTCGTGTATTCGTTCGATGACAAGACGGGAGTTCTCGGTCCCGAACCTCGCGTGCTGAACCTGACGGCCGGATTCGGCCCGCGGCACTTGGCGTTTTCTCCGGATGGCAATTTCGTCTATCTCGTCTCAGAGATGGGTTCCACGGTGACTGTGCTGCCTTACGATCCGAAAGATGGCGCTATCTCGGCTCGCGAGACGGTGCGGCTGGCGCCCGTGGGAGACGATGCTTCGCAGAAATCCGGCGCTGAGATTGCGGTCGGGCCTTCGGGCAACTTTCTTTACGCTTCGAATCGTTTCGACAATCTGATCGGCGTGTTCGCGATCGACTCCGCATCCGGAATGCTCACGCGGACCGAAACCGTGCCCCTTGACGGCAAAACCCCGCGTGATTTTGCGATTGACCCAGGCGGCAATTGGCTGTGGGACGCGAATCAGGATTCAGACAACATCGTGCTTTACCGCATCGATCAGGACAGGGGAGGGCTCTTGCCTTCGGGGCTCACGCTTAAGGTCGGCGCTCCAACCTGCGTCGTTTTTGTTCCCTCTTCTTAATTGCCGGTGGATTCCTGCAAAGTCGGGTGCACCGGCAGCGGCCGATATCCGCTGCGGGCGCGAATGCGGTACTTCCCGCCTCCGGACCCCTTCAGCTTCACGGTGAGCGCTCGCCAGCCGCGATTCGGATTCACCTGCGGATAATAATAGAGCGAGTAAAGGTGAGAGAGATCGTTGCGAATGGCGCTGAACGCTTTCTTTTCTTCCGTCCAGTTTCTCGCGAAATAAACTTCGCCGCCGGTTGAAGAACTGATTCGATCGAACACTTTGGTCGAAAGCGGATCCGTCTCCGCCTGATGCGTGCTGATCATGTAAATCGCCACGCCCTCGGACTGCGCGAGCTCCTCGACGTCTTCGGGCGGCGCCAGGCTCGCGTTATCAGGTCCGTTCGAGAAGACAACGATCACGCGCCTGCCCGTGATATTCGCCGCGTCACGAAGCGTCAGCAGGATCGCGTCGTAAAGCGCCGCGTTATCCCCCGCCACCGTTTCGCGGACGCTCCGCAACACCTGCATCCGGTTGGGCGTGAGATCCGAAGCGCGAAAGAGATCGCGGCTGTAGGAATAAAGGGCCACTCGGTCCGGGCCTTGCAGCGACTGCACGAAATCCGCAATCGCATCCTGGGCATAGACGAAGCCGTGATACATGTAATTGCTAGTGTCAAAAAGGATGAAAACGCTGGCTCCCACGAGAGGCGAATCGTCGTCGGCTGTATTCGCATCGCCCCCGCCCGTCGCGGGAACGGCTGGAACCGCCGCCGCATTCGCATCGCTGCCGGCAGTGGCGGCATCGGACGCCGCCACTTCCGAAAGGCGCCGTGGCGGATTGTCTCCTTCGGCAAACATTGCCAGCTTCTGCGGTATGCCGTCTTCCATCACCGCGAAATCTTCGGGCCGCAACCCTGTTATGTACTTTCCGTGGCTGTCGGTCACCGCCACGTTCAGCTGCACCATTTCGACGCTCACGCGAATATTGGGTGCGTCCTGGCGCGCCCCTCGAGCGCTCATCCACGCAGTTGACGCCAGTGCGGCTCCCAGTGCAATCAATCCCAAAACGTATCTTCGTGCAATCATATTTACCTCACGCGTCACCTGCGCGATGAACGCCACAAAACCCTCTGCCGCTGTTAGGGCTGCAGCGGCATATTGATCTTCGGAATCCCGGCGACCTGGCCGTGCCGAAATTCATCGCCCGTCTGCCGCATCGCGCGGTTCAACGCGGGCCAATCGTCGAAATCACTGCCGAAAATCTCCTCGACCATGCGGCGTGTGAGGATCGGCGCCAGTTCGTTCAGCATCACGGGCGTATAGCCCATCTCGTCCGCCAGCCGCGCCCAGTACAAATTCGTGGATTCCCACGATTCGGCCAGCAGTTCGCTCGCATAATCCATCACGGAGGGAAAGGGTCGGACGTCGAGCAGTTCGTCGCCATAGCTTTGCGCCAGCGTGGGATGCGGCACCCCAAAATCCTTCGAGAGCACATCCACGCTCACTTGCGAGGGATCGCGTTTTGCGAGCGTCTCCAGCTCGGTGCCGGCCGGCCCCCAGACTCCTGTGCGCTCGGGATATTTCTGCCTGAACTGCGCGGTCAGGTAGAACGTGTCTTCCGGCGAAACTCTGGCCATTGCCTGATCCACGTCGCCCGCCGTTAGCGCCGTATCGACTTGATCGGTCGTTTCCGGAGACATGCGAGTAGCGAGGATCGCCATCACGTCAGCACGCAAATTCGGGTCACTTGCGGCTTGTTTCACAAGTTCGTCGCCGGCTTCCTGATAGAGCGCCGCCGCGTGGAGCGCGTCCTGTGAGGTGGACCACCACCTCGGCACCACGCTGGTCGTCAGCAGATCGGCGGCCGTATCGTGCCAGATCAGCGCCTGCACGTTCTGCGGAACGATGAAATCCTGTTCGATTTCGGCCAACGCATAGGGCAAGCCTGCGAGCGACCCCGAAAGGTGCGTCCCGTTCCCCGCCGTCAGGCCAATGCCGAAAAGCTGCGGTGCTTCCCAGGCGCGGCTCTGGCCGATCGATTCGGACGCGAGAAAATCGTGTTCGCGCACAAGCAAAGGACTGTTGTGAAGGATTTGCGCCCCGGGCGGCTCGTAATAGGCGTAGTTCAACCCCACGAGCGTATCTCGCAAAAACGGTGTCAGCGAGCCGCGCATTTCCGCGGCTTCGTTCGGCGCCTCCGTCCCGCTGATGGATTTGCGCAGATCCGTGTGCATTTCGATCATGACGTGGCGGTTCGGTTCGTGGCCGGGAGCCCACTCCGCGCGCTCGGACTCCGTAAACATGGCGCGAGGCGAACGCGCTTCTTCGAGCTCCTCGGCGAGCGCCTGCGCGCGCTGCGCATCCACATTGTTCGGCGTGCGCGTAAGGGCTGCGAAGTCATCGCCCAATTGCAGCAGCGTATCGAGAGAGATGAGCCGCTGGTCCGTCATCACGGCGCTGATTTCGTCGCTCAGCTTTTCATGCACTTGCCGGGTATCGGGCGTCGATCCCTCCGGCCCGGCCAGCAGGGAGATGAGTTTCTCTTGCGTGATCGCGGGACTGCCCGAGACCGTCTGCATCAGGGACGCCAGGGACTTGCGCGTGGCGTCGAAGAGTGGCGCCGTGCCTGAGAACGTGTCGAAGGGCTCGATGGTTTGGCGCCAGCTTTCATTCAGCGCGGATTCGGGAATTTGCCCCTGGCGCGCGAAAATCTGCCAAAGCCCGGCGTTCGATTCGAAGATCCCCATCGTATCGGCCCGAAGCAGGGGGTCGCGGATGGCGTCGATCTTTTCCGTTTCTCGCACGAAAAGCGCGATGGACGCATTATCGAGCCCCGAAAATTCCGCAAACTTGTCGTATTGGTCGCGCAGCCGCGTATAGTGGTCGATCAGAAGCCGCGTTGTTTCCGGAGTCAGCCGGTCGTCGCCCGTGCGGTTGCGGTCCACGGCGCTCAGCCTTTGGTACATTTCCAGCGGGTCGTCAGCGAAGTTGAAGCGCGCCAGCGCAAACATCGATTCGAGAAACTGATCCGGCGTGCTCCAGCGATCTGCTTTTCTCCCGATGTCGCGTTCTGCCTTTGGTTCATCCTTGCCCCGAAACGCGTATCGCCAAGCCGCCAAATTCCCCGGAATCGCCGGCTCGCCCTGCTCATTCAGTGGAAGCGCCGTGGTGAGCATCAGCAGGTCCGCACCGGGGCGGAAAATCGACCGGACGGAATCGCTCGAGATGTCGTTCCCGTGAAACGCCGCATAGAAGCGCTGCAAGCGCCCGTCCGTAGTGAAATATTGCAATTGCCGCTGCGGTGCGCGCGCGATCGCGTCGTAATATTCCGCCAGCCAGCCCCCGTCTTTCGAAATCAAAGCGTAAACGAATTCGCTGGGATTATTCGCGTCCGCGCCCGCGAGTTTTTTCCAGGCCTGCTCGCTCTGGTTTCCGCCCGGCACGGCAACGCGGCCGTCGCGCACTGCGATGCTCGAACCGTAAAAATCCAGCACGGAGGCGTGCGGCAGCATCCGCGCCACACCGCCATTCTGCAGCAACACCTGTCGCGTGTTTTCGTCGATGCGCGAAAGTCCCCAATAAAGCCGGGCCTTGGCTGCGTCGTTTGCCAGCACATCCACCACATCGATATCCAGGCTGTTCGGCTTCCCGGTCCAATCGCTCTTTCGATAGATCAGCGGCACGCGCGTCGAAGGGTAAGGCATGCTGAACGGCTTTCCCTGCTGCAGATCCATCTGCAAATCTGCCAATGGGAATCCCGAGTCGACCGTGATGAACGCCTTCTCCGGATCGTCCACTTCGATCGAGGGAATGCTCTCGCAGCCATTCACAAGCTTGTAGCCAAGGTCCGCAAGCAACTGCCGGGACCCGTCGCACGTGGAAAAATGCAGTGTCCCTTCCGTGCCCGCCAGGGACGCCAACGTATTGGCTTGCACGAAATAGCGCCGGAAAATCAGCAGCGCTTCCGTCGCTTTGGGAGACCTTTCCTTCGAGCCCTCGAATCCATACGTCTCCACGAAATGCCCGAAAAGCGGCAGCACTTCGTCCGGAGGTGCCTCTTGGCTGATTCCGGCCATCCTCAAAAAGGACCGAAGCGGACCCGGAATGACGATGTACTCGGTCGAAGACTTCGCGTCAGAGGATTGAGATTCGGATACGTCGGCCTGCGTGGGATTTTGCTCGCCTGCCGAAGCTTGCGCGGGCGTGGCCGGGCTTGCGTTCGCTGCAGCGCCCGCTGGCCGGCCGGTGCTGCTAAAGCAAACCACGCACAAGTGCATCCCAGCAACACAATCGCTTGCGAACGAACAAAGAGCCTCATGGCCGTATTCTCCTTCCGGCCGTGCAACCTGGTCGTTGGCCCCGTCAATCAGATGGGTTTGGTTTGTGCTCCCGAGTTTGACTGCTGCTGAAACATCGTGAACCAGCTTATCGAATCAGGGTGTCGGGCGCGGTGAGTTGCCCCGCGAACCTGGGGCTGGCCCAAAACTGGCGCATAGCGTAAACCAAATTTCGCCCTAAATCCAATACATTACATTCGGGACTGAAAGCACAGGATACTTCCGATTGCAGGCCTCTCGAATTTTCTTCGCCGTCCGGCTCGCGCCGCGAAGCGCGTTTTTAATCGTGCGTTCAAGTCTCTGCAATGCGGCGCGGCGCACGATCTTACACGGAACGCCCGATTGCAGCGCCCGTTCGCTGCCCCTAGCGTTAGCCCAAGGGAGGTGACCCGTGAGCGAAATCCCAAGCAACCAGCAGATCGAAGCTCGAGCCTACGAACTCTACCTCGAACGCGGCCGTGAAGACGGACACGACGTCGAGGACTGGCTTGCCGCCGAAAAAGAATTGACCCAGCGCCGCGACGAGATCGAAGCTGTATCCGATCGGGAGGAGCCCGAAGAGGCGCGTGTAGGCTACGCCGCCGTCGCATCGGGCCGCAGACGGTAGCCGAATCGGCATCGCCGTCTCTTTCTTTAAAGAGCCTGCGACGTCATTCCGCGCGGACTTCTGCTATCCTTGTGTTTCCGTGCGGAGAGCGCTCTTTTTTTATATTTTGCTGTTTTGTGGCGCGGCGGCGCTGATTTGTGCCCCGTCCGGCCGCTCCGCTTTGCGCGCGGCGCCTGGGCCGCAGAATTCGCCGGCGGCTCAGCTGCCTTCCCCGTCGCTGCCTCCGATTATCGCGACCCAGCAAACCCCGCCTGCCCCTCCGGAGCTCACCATCGTGCTGGACCCTGCGCATGGCGGCGCCGACGACGGCGCCCGCGGCCCGAACGGCATAAATGAAAAGGACGTCGTGCTGGCTCTGGCCCGGGGTTGCCGCGCAGAACTGACCCTGCGCGGCTATCGCGTGGTGATGACGCGCGACAGCGACTCCGATCCTGCGTTTCAGGATCGCGCCGCAATCGCAAACCAATCTCCCAACGCGATCTTCGTCACGCTCCATGTCGCGTCCACGGGCACGCCAGGCACGGTGCGCGTCTACTACGATCGCGAAAGCTCGCCATACACGTTTTCGCAGGCCGTCGCACCCGGAGCCGTAGGCGCGCCTGCGAGCCCCGCGCAGCCCGCTGCCCTCTCAACGGCCGCCGCCGCAGGTCTGATTCCCTGGCGCCAGGCGCAGGTGTCTTTCGTCGCCCAAAGCCACCAATTCGCCGATCTCGTGCAAGCCGGCCTGGCCCAGAAGTTCACCAGCTCGCCGCTCTTGAGCATTCCCGCCGCCGTGCGGGACTTGCGCTCGGTGGCAGCGCCCGCGATTGCGATCGAAATTTCCAACATTTCCTCGCCCAGCGTGAGCACGCTCGAATCCATGAGCCCGGCGATCGCGGCGGTAATTGCACAGAGCATTCCGGTGTTTCGTCCGATAGCCGCTGCGAATAGCAGCCCGACGAGTGGGAGCACGCCTCACTGATGCGCAAGGGCACGAAAATCGCGCTCGCCGCTCTCGTGGTTGCGTTAGTCATCGGAGCCATCAGCTTCGTTGGCCTGCGTCGGCGCGTCCGGCGGCTCCAGCAGGAGCCTACCGACGAGCAAGAGCGCCAGGCAGTCATCGCTCCTCCGATTTCCACACCCACCGATGTCGAGATGACGGCTTCCATCTACTGGGCAGCTGGGGCAAATAAAACAGCCCCCGTGCAGGTGCAGTTGCCGCTATCCGCCGATCCCGTACAGCGCGCGCGCCAGGTGCTGCAGGCGCTGATCACCGCCCCTCCCACTCCCGGCCAACGAACGCTGCCCGCGGACACCGAACTGCTGGGCTTTTACATTCTTCCCGACGGCACGGCCATCGCCGATTTTTCCGATGCGCTTGCCACGGAAACGCCTTCCGGCATTCTGAGCGAACAGGAGGCGGTCGATTCCATCTGCCAGACGCTCGCCAGCAACGTTCCAAGCCTGCGCCGCTTGAAAATATTGATCCATGGCCAGGAGGCTGAAACGCTCGCAGGCCACATCGATTTGACCGGATTTTTCGACCTCAATCCCGCTTCGCCGGCCCCCGCCACGGCCGCTGCGGCGCCGGGTGCTTCGTCCAGCCCTTCTCCGTGACGATGCAACGATCGATACGCGGCCCGCAAGTATTGGATATGCGAATTCGTTTGACACGGACTACCTCTCTCGTCAGACTGAACGCGCCCGCTGCGGCGTGAACGCAAAGAATGCGAGGTTGAGTAGTGGCTCGATCCGATGGACGCAAGGCCGACGAACTCCGGCCCGTGAAAATTACTCCTGATTTCATCACCCAGGCCGAAGGCAGCGTGCTCATCGAAACCGGCCTCACGCGCGTCATCGTCACCGCGACCGTGGATGATGGCGTCCCTTCGTTCCTCAAGGGCACCGGCAAAGGCTGGGTCACCGGCGAATACGGCATGCTCCCGCGCGCCACCGAAGAGCGCACTCCTCGCGAATCCACCAAAGGCAGGCAGTCCGGCCGCACTCTCGAAATCCAGCGAATGATCGGCCGCACCTTGCGTTCGGTCACCGATCTGAAAGCTCTTGGCGAACGCACCGTCTGGCTCGACTGTGACGTCATTCAAGCTGACGGCGGCACGCGAACCGCTTCCGTCACCGGTGCATTCGTCGCGTTGGCGCTGGCGTTTGAACGCATGAAAGCCGCCGGAATGCTGCGCGAGGTACCGCTCAGAGATTCCGTCGCCGCCACCAGCGTCGGTATCGTGGATGATCAGCTTTTGCTCGATCTGATCTACGAAGAGGATTCCCGCGCCCAAGTCGACATGAACGTAGTGATGACCGGTACGGGCCAATTCGTCGAAGTGC
>Ga0335074_10011982_pt1 | contig 12147 bp, 8 predicted proteins | sample Lox_Sample_23_FD_206715 | JGI IMG/M metagenome (GOLD analysis project Ga0335074, IMG submission 206715) | Soil microbial communities from Loxahatchee National Wildlife Refuge, Florida, United States - Lox_Sample_2.3 | ecosystem: Environmental > Terrestrial > Soil > Wetlands | place: USA: Florida...
CTGAAGCGGCTCACCGCCGTCGCTCGCCGGCAACAGCCGGTGGCGAAGCAGTCGGGCCGGGACAGCTATAAGCCCACTTCGACCTAGTTTGCCACCCATGGCGCGTAGTTTGGCGCATCCTCACCAAGCTCGATAGACGTGACCGCGCAGGGTATTGCGAGAGCCTCCGGGGTTCAGCTCCCGAGCGCCCGGGAGATGATGTCTTCTTGCTCGAGCTCGTGGAGAGAATGGCTGCCGGTAGCCGGAGACCCCGATGCCGCACGGGCCACCAAGCTGACGCTCTTGCCGAGACCCGAGAGGCGGTCCTTTACGAACTCCCAGGCGCCCATATTGGCCGGCTCTTCCTGCGCCCACACGACCTCTGTCGCCCCCGGGTAGCGGCCGAAGACCTCTGCCAGCTCCTCTGCCGGCCAGGGGTACAACTGCTCGAGGCGGGCAATCGCCACCGGGACGGGGTGCGCCGCGCGAGCAACGAGGAGGTCGAGGGCAATTTTGCCACTTGCGAGCACTACGCGCCGCGGGCTCTCACCGCTCGGACCAAGAGCGGCCCCAGGGTCGTCGAGCACCTCGTGGAACCGTCCGTCCACGAGGTCGCTCACGGGGCTGTGAGCCTCCCTGGCCCGCAGGTACCGCTTGGGCGTGAAGAGCACGAGCGGCTTGGCCACTGGTTGGAGCACCTGCCTGCGAAGGAGATGGAAAAGTTGCGCCGCGTTTGTGACGTTCGCAAGGCACATATTGTCGTCGGCGCACAGTTCGAGGAAGCGCTCGACGCGAGCCGAAGAATGTTCGGGGCCTTGGCCTTCGTAGCCGTGCGGCAGGAGAAGGACCAAGCCCGAGCGCTGTTCCCATTTGACTTCCGAAGCGGCGAGGAACTGGTCGATGACCACCTGTGCCCCGTTGACAAAATCGCCGAACTGCGCCTCCCAGGCGACGAGCGCTTCGGGGGCAAAAAGCGAGTACCCGTACTCGAAACCGAGCGCAGCGTACTCCGAAAGCAGCGAGTCGTAGACAAAAAACCGGCCGGCGCCACCTTGCTGCCTGCGCGCCATCTCGGCGAGCGGGACGTGCTCGGCGCCGGTGCGGTAGTCGACGTACACGGCATTGCGGTGGCCGAACGTCCCCCGGCGCGTGTCCTGACCGCAAAGACGGACGTCGTGACCGTCCAATACCACCGTCCCGTACGCAAGGGCTTCGCCGAGCGCCCAGTCGACCTGGCCCGCAGACCAGAGCTTGTAGCGGGCATCGAGCACCTTGGAAATCTTGGGGTGGACCGTAAAACCGTCCGGGATCGTGACAAGGGCGTCGACGACGGCGGAGAGCTGGTCGTGCGCCACCGAGGTGGGGACGGCCGAGGCGACGTGCGCCGGTGCGACTTGCGGCTTCAACGAGGTCAGTTTCGGGGGAGCCGAAGCGCGGGTCTCGTCGAGGGCGACCTGAAGGCGCCGCGAGAAGTCGGCCAGGGCCGCCTCGGCTTCAGCCAACGTTATGTCGCCGCGGCGGACCAAGGCCTCGGTGTACAGCTTCCGTACGCTCCGGTGGTCCTTTATCAGCTGGTAAAGGAGCGGTTGGGTCAGCGAGGGGTCGTCCTGCTCGTTGTGGCCGTAGCGCCGGTAGCAGACCATGTCGATGACGACGTCCTTATGGAACTCCTGGCGGAAGTCGAGCGCCAGGCGAGCGACACGCACACAGGCCTCGGGGTCGTCGCCATTGACATGGAATACAGGCGCCTGCACCATTTTGGCAACGTCGGTGGCGTACACCGACGAGCGGGCGGACTCGGGGTCTGTGGTAAAACCAAGCTGGTTGTTGATAACCAGGTGGACGGTGCCGCCTGTCTCGTATGCCTCGAGGGCCGAGATATTGAGCGTTTCGGCAACCACACCCTGGCCGGCAAAGGCGGCGTCCCCATGGACCAGCACCGGCAGGACGAGGTCGGCTGCACCCGCGCCTCCACTACCACCACCGTTAGCTACGTTGTCGCCGCCGAGCACGAGGCTGTCTTGGAGCGCCCTGGCCATCCCCTCCACAACTGGCCCGACGGCCTCGAGGTGCGATGGGTTCGATGCCAGGACGACGTCGAGGGAATTGCCCGCCAGCGAGGTGAACTTGCCTCTGAAACCCTTGTGGTACTTGACGTCGCCAGATCCCTGGACGCTCGAAGGGTCGAGGTTGCCCTCGAATTCTTCGAAAAGTTCGTTGTAGCTCTTGCCAACGATATTGATCAGTACGTTGAGCCGTCCCCGGTGCGCCATGCCCATCACGGCGTGGCGGTGCCCGAGGTCGGCGGCGTGGTCGAGGAGGGCGTCGAGGAGAGGGATGGCCGATTCGCCGCCTTCGAGGCCGAAGCGCTTTTGGCCGATGTACTTCGTCTCGAGGAACCTCTCGAGTGCTTCGGCGGCGTTGAGGCGCGAGAGGATATGGCGGTGCTCGTCCGGGCCGAGAGTCGTTGGCACCCCTTCAATGTGCTGCTGGACCCATCGTTTTTGCGCTGGTTCCATGATATGCCCGTACTCGACGCCGATCGTGCGGCAATACGCGTCCCGCAGGACGGCGAGGATGTCCCCGAGCCGCATCCGTGCGCGGCCCACGAAATCCGGCGTCAGGAACTCGCGGTCTAGGTCCCATACCGACAGCCCGTAATTGGCCGTGTCCAGCTCAGCGTGCATGTGGGGGTCGCGCCAGTCGAGAGGGTCGAGGTGCGCGATCAAGTGGCCCCGGACGCGGTAAGCGTTGACGAGGCGGTCCACCTTTTGCTGTTTTGCGAGGTAGTTGCTTGTCGGCTCGAACGGGTCGTTGACGTCCCGGTAGTACTTGACGGCTTCGTAGGGCACTCCCATCGAACGGAAGACACCCTCGTAGAAACCGTCCTCCCCAAGGAGCAGTTTGTGCACCTGCTGGAGGAACAACCCCGATTCGGCACCCTGGATGACACGGTGGTCGTAGGTGGAGCTGATTGTGACCACTTTGGAAACGCCGAGCTCTGCCATCTGGCGGGGGTCGGCTCCCTGCCATTCGGCGGGGAAATCTATCGACCCTATGCCGATTATCGACCCCTGCCCTGCCATCAGGCGCGGTACAGATTGGACTGTACCGAGCGTGCCGGGGTTGGTGACCGTGACAGTCGCCCCCACAAAATCGCTGACTTCGGCCTTTCCCGACCGCACCTTCCGGATGGTCTCCTCGTAGGCCTGCCAGAAACCGCGAAAATCGAGCGCGTCGGCCTTCTTTATGACCGGCACGAGCAACGACCTGCTGCCGTCTGGCCGCTCGAGGTCGACGGCGATGCCGAGGTTGACGTTTGCCGGCCTGAAGACGGCAGGAGGAGCGCCGGCGTCGCCGGCGGGACCGGGTTGGAAGCTCGAGTTGAGCGCAGGCACTTTCCCAAGAGCCTGGACGACCGCCCAACCGATGAGATGAGTGAAGCTCACCTTGCCCGCTGTGCCGGTCCTCACGAGCTGGTCGTTGAGCATGAGCCTGTTGACTTCGAGCAATTTGGCCGGCACCACACGGAAGCTCGTAGCCGTCGGGACGGACAGGCTCGTCGTCATATTGGACACGACCCGAGCCGCGCTGCCGCGCAAAGGCGATGCCGCCCCGTCGGATGTGCCCGGGGGGGCGTCGGGAGCGACGGAGCGCAACGGCGGCTGCCCATTGGCGGGCGCGCCTCGAAGAGGCGCCGTCGGGACGGTGCCGCTTGCAGCCACCGACGCCTGGCCGTTAGCGCCCCTTGCGGTGCCGTTGCCGGCCGCTTCGGCGGGAGGGTACGCCCCGCCGGCACCGTTGCCGGGGACACTACGGGCCTCGTCCCCGGGGATAACGCCGTCGTGGCCGTCTACACCGCCCGGAGCGACGAGGAGGGGCCGGGCGAGGTTGGCGCCGCCCGGCTTGTAACCATCGAAGAACTCGCGCCAGCTCTCACTCACCGATTGGGGGTCCCGCCGGAACTCCTCGAACATCTCGTCCACGAGCCAAGCGTTGGGGCCGAGGTTTTCGGGGCGAGGTTGTCTAGTGTCAGGCACAGCAAATCCCAGCCTACAGGCGACTGGTCGCAGGACCTCGCCTATCAGGCAAGCCGACGCTCAGGCGCTCAGGACCGCTCGAGGACCAAAGGCCCAACTACCTGACCGGCGCTCCTCAGGTTGAGCCGTCGTTTTCCCGATAACTCTTGGGTGACTTCCGTTATGCCAGTGGTGCCGGTCAGCCGGGCCGTCGTGCGCCTGGTCGAGGCGGGGAACGACGCACTTTGCGAACAGTGCCGCGAAGCGATCAAATTTGTCGCCCGGGCAAAGGAGCGCCAAGTGATCGCGAACGTATACGTGAACGGGCGCTGGGACCGCGTAGAGCACTACCACGACAACTGTTACCTGCACGTTGGCGAGCCCTACGGCCGGGCGAGGACCTGAAGGACCGGGTACCGCCCGCAAAGGCGTGCTCGCGGAGGCTCAGGTGCCCCGCAGGGGCACTTGGTGCACGACGCTCCACCTGCGGCCGTCGCCGCACATGACGTCCACCTGACGTGCTTCGCACCGCAGTGGCAGCCGGGCCGAGATGTCCGCCTCGGCATCGGCGAGGCTGGGCCCCGGGGCATGGCCGGCCAGGCCCACCGTCAGGTGAGGTACCACCTCGTCGAACTTTCCCTCCCACGGAGGCGTGTCGAAGTGATCGGCCAGCCTGGCTGTCAGGCGCTTGAACGGCTCGGCCGGGGTCGGGGCCAGCCATAAGACCCGTTCCCCGAACCAGCAAGCGCGCTCGAGGGTGTAAGGGAAGCAAAGCTGGTCCGCCAACAGGTCGTCCAGTTCCTCGAAGTGCTCGGCCTTCAGCTGTTCGGGCGGGACCCAAGGCAGGATGAGGGTGATATGGGCAGGCACGCCCGTTGTCGCCCGAGGGTCGTTGAGCGCTCTCCATGCCCCGACCAGCACCTCCGCCTCGGGCACGGGGACCAGCACAGCGCTTTGTGGTTCGCTCGTAAAGAAGCTCCCTCGCCCCCGCCCGAGCTCCCCCGGCAACTGCCCGGCGTCCCCGAACCCCCCTGGTGAGCCGGGTCGCTCCAGCCTCGCCCAAGACACCTGCTAAAGGCTACTGCGCCGCCAAGCACTGATGCCGTCAACGGACCGGGGCCGGTAGCCCGGCGCCGGCTACGACGCCACCGCCGAAGACGTCCGCAAGCAAGAAGGGCACCACCGCTTCCAATTGTTCGTAAGTGCAGCTCTGAGGGGAACGGTCCGGACGCCACCGCCTGAACTGGGCAGTGTGGCGGAGGCGGTCGCCTTGCAGGTGCTCGTAGGCGGCCTCGACGACGAGCTCGGGCCGGAGAGGCTCGAAGGAGAGATCCTTCTTTGCGTTCCAGCGGCTGCGCGCCCCGGGCAGGCGCGGTCCCTCCTGTCCCTCCGCAGACGCCCAAGCCGCCCACTGCGCCCAGGGGTGCTCTTCCAGGCCCGACCCCGGGCCGGCCCGGTAGGGCGCCAGCACCGAGGCCAGCTCCTTGCGCTGCTGCGCGGAGAAGGCGCCGATCACGCCCACATGGGACAGGCCGCCCGAGGCGTCGTACAAACCGAGCATGAGCGAACCGACTTCGAACGGGGCCTCGGGGCCCCGAGCGTCACCTGTTCCGGGGGGAGCGTCAGCCGAGCCAGGGGCGGTGGCAGGTGCGGACGGCCTGTAGCGGCGGAAACCGGCCACGACGAACTCGGCCGTGCGTTCGTGCTTGACCTTCACCATCACCCTCTTGCCCTCGACGTACTCGAGGTTGCCCGGCTTGGCGACGACGCCGTCGAGCCCGGCGCCCTCGAAGAGGTCGAACCACTCGCGCGCTCGAGCGGCGTCGAGGGTTGCCGGGGTGACGTGGACCTGCGGCCCACCGCCTTGCCCGCCGAGGACCGGACCTGGGCGGCGCCCGAGGACGGGACCGTCACCACGGCCGTCAGCGCCGAGCACGCTCTCCAGCAACCTCCTCCGTTCGTGGAACGGGCCCCCCCTCAGGTCGCGTTCGCCGAGTGCCAACAGGTCGAAGGCGACGAAAGAGGCGGGCGTCTTTTCGGCGAGGAGCCGGACGCGGCTCTCAGCCGGGTGCACTCGCTGGCTGAGAGCGTCGAAGTCCAACCCCTTCGGACCGGCCACGACCACCTCGCCGTCGAGGACCACCCGCTCGGGGATCCGGAGCTTGAGCGCCTCTACAACCTCGGGGAAATACCTCGTGAGAGGCAGTTCGTTGCGGCTCCCGAGTTGGACGTCGGCGCCGTCGCGGAACACGATGCACCGAAAGCCGTCCCACTTGGGCTCGTAGATGTAACCGCCAGTCGGCAACTCGCGGGCCAGCTTGGCGAGCATCGGCGCCACCGGGGGCGGCACCGGCAGGTCCGAGACGCTCAAGAGCCCCCCAGGGCAGCGGTACCCGGGGCGCGGGCCCTCAGGTTGACGCTCCGCCTGACAGGTGCGCCGCGATGGCTGCGGCGAGCTCGCTCTCCTCGAGCTGCTCGAGCGTCAGAGGCAGAGCCAGGCACCAGTTGGGCCACTGGTCGATAGTACCTGGCATGTTGGGGCGTTCCCGTACTGCCGCAGCGTCGTCGAGTGCCGCCGCGAGCAGCGCGCAAGGGGCCCGGGAAAGCACCCCGTACGCAGCCTCGATGACATCTCCGAGCGGGCGGTCGCTCGCCGATCCGGTCCACTCCGACAGGCGACGCCACAGCGCATTGCTCCCCTCCTCGTTATACGGCAAGCCCAGGCTTTTCAATGCGTCGAGGTCGGCACCGGTCCAAACCCCGGCGACTGTGGGAAGGTCGTGCGTGGTGACCGCACCCATGGCCTGTTGCGCCCACTCTCCCGGCGGCCGGTCCTCGAACCAGAACAACTTGTAGGAAAGCACACCGCTCTCTGCGAGCACCGCCCTCACATGGTCCTCGACCGTGCCGAGGTCCTCGCCAACCACGTAAACCCCGGCCCGCTCGGCCTCGAGCCGCAGCAACCTCACCATGTCTTCCCACACGTAGCGGACATAGGTACCCGAGCGCGGCTCCTCGCCCACCGGCACCCAGAACAACCTGAACAACCCCATCACGTGGTCGACCCGCAAGCCCTTGGCGGGCCGAAGCACCGCGCGAAGCGTCTCGATGAAAGGCTCGTAGGACGCGGCTCTCAGTTTCCATGGGTCAAGGGGCGGCAAGGCCCAGTTCTGCCCCTTTGTGTTGAAGTCGTCGGGCGGTGCACCGACCCGCATCCCGAGAGCGAAGGCATCCTGCCATAGCCAGGCGTCGGCACCCCCTCCGTCGACCCCGACGGCCAGGTCGAGCATGAGCCCCGAGCTAAGGCCGGCTCCGGCCCCGTCGAGCTGGACCTCGCAGAGCCACTGCAGCCAGGCGTAGTAACGCTTCCGGGCCTTGCCCTCGGCGCTCCCCGCGAAGGCGGCGACGGCAGCGCTCTCCGGGCGACGGTACTGCTCGGGCCAATCCTGCCAGGGAAGGCCGAACTGTTCGGCCAGGGCGCAAAAGGATGTGTAACCGTCCAGGACACGGCCCCGTGCGCGCACGTACTCGTTGAAGACTGGGTCCCCGTCGCAGGCGGACAACTCGAAAAGCTCTTCCAAAGCTTGGGATTTGAGGGCCCACACCCGTTCGCGGTCGACCAGCCGCTCGCTGTTGAGAGAACGCGCCTTTTCGCCCAGTGCCGAAACAGACCCGAGGTTGGCGGCCCCGGGCACTTCGTCTACGCAGATATAGAGCGGGTTGAGGAAACAGCGCGAACTCGGGAAGTAAGGGCTCGGTTCGGGCACTGCGCCCGGCGCAGGTGCGTGGAGAGGGTTGAGCAGGATAAACCCGGCGCCCTGTTTGCCGGCCCAACGCGATAGGCGGCGCAAGTCGGCGAAGTCCCCGATACCCCAGCTGGACGCAGACCTGGCGGCATAAAGCTGGACCGACCAGCCCCAAGTCCTGGCCGGCGGAGGGCTCGGGCAGCGTGGCGGGCAGACCGCAAGGACCAGCTCTCCTCCTCCGTCAGCAGGCTTGAAGCGGTGGTAGCCGAGCGGCAAGCCAGCCGGCTGGTGGCCGGGCAGCCCGGCCCGGTCGTGAGCGAGAGCTTCGGGAGGTCCCTGCGACATTGCCTCCTCCGGCGCCCCCGGTCGCTCGTCGCCGGCACCGGCGGACGCACGGCCATCCTCGCCGGTACCGGCACCGGGACCGCCGCCGACCATGACGATGCCTCCCCCGTCGAGCTCGATCTCACCCGGCGGCAAGGATGGCCAGGGCCCGTCCGCCGAGACGGTAACCAGCGGCACGCCAGTAGGTGGCACCGGCTCGGCCGCCCCCATGGCCGACAGGACCGCCTGCACCGTCTGTCGAGGTACATCGTGCCACTGACCGTTTACGTCCCAATACCCCCCGTAAATACCCCACGCGTCCGGCTCGGCGGGGCCGTCCAGCCAATCCATCTGGTTCATCCTTCCACGCGCCCGCATATTCGGCACCTGAACGTTTGCCACCGGCTGGTCGGTGGCCTCACCTAGCCTCGGTGTCGTGCCCGGCGAAACGACGCTCGCCTACGAGCCACCCGCCGCTGCGGTACGCATCGGGAGTTGCCGCGCTATCGCCGGTACCAGTTCTTGGGCAGACCGGTCCCTGGTGAACGACGGTTCCTTTTACCCGTCACAATCGCTGACAGCGGGCGAGCGCCTCTCGTATTACGCGCACAGGCTCCCCCTCACCGAGGTGGCGACCAGCTACCGGTTCCCACCGACCCCTGAAGTATCGAAGCGCTGGGTGGCAAATACGCCGGCAGGGTTCACGATGGACGTCCGCGCGTGGTCACTGCTGAGCGGGGCGCCGACGTGGCCAGAGTCTTTGTGGCAGGACCTCCACGGCTACGTCCGGCCGCCACGACGGGAAGGAGCCAAGCTCTACAAGGCCCACCTGCCCGCCGACGTCGTCGACGAATGTTGGGCACGCTTCGGGCACGCTCTGCGCCCCTTGCGGGACGCCGGCCGGCTCGGCACCGTGACCTTCCGGTACCCTTCGTGGTTCACCCCACGAGCCGCCGCCTACGAGGAGTTGGCCGCCCTTCCGGCGCGTATGGCCGGTTACCGCACGACCGTCGAGCTGACCAGCGAGCGGTGGTTCGAGCGGGACACCTGCGAGGGCACGCTCGAGCTTCTCGAAGACCTCGGCCTCTCCCTCCTGGTCCAAGCCTCGCCCAGGCCCGCCGGCCAGCCCCGCCGCCGGCCGGTCGTTGCGGCGACTTCGGACATTGCGGTCGTTCGCTTCTCGGGTAGGTCGTGGGAGGAGGGCCGCCCTTGGGGACCTCGGGAGCCCCCGCAAAGCCCACCGGGCGATGCGGGCCCTGCTGAGGCACATCTTGCTGAGACCGGCCCTGCTGAGGTGCGCCTTGGGGAGAGCTCGAGCGCAGCAGCGTGGTGGTCGTACCGCTACAGCGACGAGGAGCTGCAAGAGTGGGCGCCGGCGATAAGGGAGCTTGCTTCGTGCACCAGCGAAGTCCACGTCGTGATGGACAACAGCTGGAAATGCGATGCAGTCGACAACGCGGCCAAGCTGCTCGACCTTCTGGCCGATTAGCAGCAGCGAGTTGTTACCCACCCGTGCCTCTGACGGGGCTCTTCTCGCCTGCTGGGACCTCGCCGCCGGTAGCGGAGGGGACCACAACGGCACGGGCGTTCCTCTGCTGCTGGTACACGGTGCCGCTCTCCACGCCCATTGCTGGTCCCCAGCTGGGCAGACGTTGGCCACCTCGGGCCTGCGCCCGTTGGCGCTCGACCTGAGAGGTCACGGCCACTCCGACCGCTCTCCTCGTGGCGACTACAGCTGGGAGTTGTTCGCCTCCGACATCCTGTCGATCGTGGCCGGGCTCGTCTCGGGCGAGGCGGCTACCAATTTCGCAGCGGGGTCGCCCGCGGTGGGGTCGCCCGCGGTGGGGCACCCTGCGGCCGGGTTGCCCGCGGTGGGGCACTCAGCGGGTGCCTCGGCACTGCTCCTCGCTGAGGCGGCTCGCCCAGGGACCTTCTCGAGCCTGTGGCTCTGGGAACCGATCACGATGGCCCCCGGCGACGTGCGCCGGGAGGCGACACGCCGTGCCATGGCTGAGCGCGCACGCCGCCGGCGCGAGCATTTCGCCTCGGTCGAAGAGGCAAGGGGGCACCTGGAGGGCCGCGGGATGTTCGCCGCGTTTTCCGAGGCTTGTTTCGCAGACTTCCTGAGCTGGGGGCTTGTGCCTGACGACGACAGCGGCGTCAGGCTGGCGTGCCGCGGCGAGGACGAGGCGTCTGTCTACGAGTGGCAGGGCTTGCCCGAAGTGTTGGCCAAGTTGCCGTCAGTGGGCTGCCCTGTCCGGGTCGTCGGGGGGCAACTGAGTGACGCCGTACCGCCCGAGGTGATCGAGGGCATCTCACGCCTGCTCCCGAACGGCGAGGCCGTGGTGCTCCCGCAACTGGGCCATTTCGGCCCGTTCGAGAGACCCGACGTGGTGGCCAAAGACATCGAAGATTGGGTGCTCGGCTAAAGAGCCCCGCGGGGTGCGCGTGAGCGTCGCTCCGGCTCGTTAGCCTTTGCTCCATGCCGCTCCAGTTGCCCGGCTCGTTGACCCCGTCAAAGGTGGCCACTTTCAAGGAGTGCGCCCTCGCCTTCAGGCTTTCGGTCATCGACAAGCTGACCGAGCCGCCGAGCTTGCAGGCGTTCAAAGGGACCGTCGTGCACCGCGCGCTCGAGCTTTTGATGTGGGAGGAGAAGCCCGGCGCCCGCACGCCCGCTTCCGCCTTCGGCAAACTCGACAGAGCTCTCGCTGAGCTGCTCGTCGGCGAAGAGGGGGCTCAGCTCGACCTCGAGGGCGAGGCGCTTCGCGAGTTCACCGAGGACTGCCGGGTGCTCGTGGGTAATTACTTCCAGCTCGAAGATCCCAACTCGGTCCGAGTCATCGGGACCGAGCTGCGCCTTCAGGTCGATATAGGCCTCCGCCTGCGTGGGGTGATCGACCGGCTGGAACTCGACGACGACGACGAGCTCGTCGTCACCGACTACAAAACCGGCCGCGCTCCCGGGGTCAGCCACGAAAATTCTCGTCTTGGCGGCGTCCACTTCTATGCCTTCTTGTGCCAGCAACTTCTCGGGCGACGCCCGGCCCGCGTGCAGTTGTTGCACCTGAGAGAGCCGATTGCTATTTCCACCGTGCCGGACGACCAATCGACGAATGGGCTCGAGAGGCAGGCGAGCGCGGTGTGGGCTGCTATCGCCAGAGCCTGCTCCACTGAGGACTTCCGGCCAAAACCGGGGGCGCTGTGCGAATGGTGCGGTTTCCACGCCTACTGCCCGGCCAGGGGGGGCGACCTGTCGCTGGTCCATACCGTGCAAGGCTCGCCCGGTGCCGGCCGCGCAGGTGACGTGAGCCCCGGCGCCACAAGCGTCGACACCACGACTATCGACGTCACAGAGGCAGAGGTGCTGGCCCGGGATGTCGGCGAGGCGACGAGGCGGCCGAGCCCGGACGCGGTTGCCCCTGAGGGCACGAGAGTGCTCCCGGGGCCCCTTCAGTTCTTCCCCGTCTCGGCCGCCAGTACCGGGTGAGCATGTCTCCGGCCGGGGCGGCAGATAGCCGTTCGAAGGGGCAGGCCAAGGGGCTCAAAAGCAGCAGTGTCGGCCGCTTCGACAAGACCGTGGACACTTTCCTGGAGGCCCACCTCCGGGGGCGTCCCGGCCTGGACAGGCTCATGTACGGTGCCAGCAGCGCCGGGGACCACAGCCTGATATGGGTCGGGATGGCGCTGGCGGAAGGCCTTGCGCGGAGCAAGGGCCGCGACTGGCGGCCGGCTGTGAGGGCAGGAGCCGCTCTGGCCGCCGAATCTGTCCTCGTCAACGGGCTGGTCAAGTTGGCTTTTCGCCGGCATCGGCCCGAGCGCGAGCGGCCTCCCCCGCTGCCGCTGCGCATCCCCGTCACAAGCAGCTTCCCGAGCGGCCACGCGAGCTCAGCTTTTTTCGCCGCTGCCCTGTTGAGGAGCCGTTCGACTTGGCCGCTGTACTACGCCACAGCCGCCGTGGTGGCGTCGAGCCGCGCGTACGTCCGGATCCACCATGCCTCCGACGTGGTCGCCGGCGCGCTCCTAGGAGCAGCCCTCGGCGAGCTCACACGGCACTTCTTCCCCATCTGGGCCCAGGAGGA
>Ga0335074_10011983_pt1 | contig 12146 bp, 10 predicted proteins | sample Lox_Sample_23_FD_206715 | JGI IMG/M metagenome (GOLD analysis project Ga0335074, IMG submission 206715) | Soil microbial communities from Loxahatchee National Wildlife Refuge, Florida, United States - Lox_Sample_2.3 | ecosystem: Environmental > Terrestrial > Soil > Wetlands | place: USA...
AGGGCCAGTTGCTCGCGCAAGGCACGCTGCCGGCAGATTGGGCGTCGGCGATGGCGGTGAGGAATTAAGAGCTCTGTGTGCCGACTCTTTAGTGCCGAAAGTGGCGGATGCCGGTAAACACCATCGCTAGATTCAGCAGATTCGCCGCCGCGATGACTTCCTGATCGCGCACGGAGCCGCCCGGCTGGATTACAGCCGTGACTCCGTGCTTCGCGGCTTCTTCGATGCCGTCGGGGAACGGGAAAAAGGCGTCGGAGGCGAGCACGGTGCCGGCGAGAGGGAGAAGTGCCTTCATCGCGCCGACCTTCACGCTATCGACGCGGCTCATCTGACCCGCACCGACGCTTACGATCTGCCTTGCGCGGGCGTAGACGATCGCATTCGACTTTACGTGCTTGCAGACTCGCCAACCGAATCGCAGCGCGTCCCATTCTTCGGGCGAGGGCTGGCGAGTGGTCTTTACTTGGAGCGACGCTTTGTCGAGCGGCGCGACGTCCGCAGTTTGCGCCAAGAGGCCGCCAGAAATAGATTTGATGACGAGCTCCGGTTTAGATAACGGGCTGACGCGGATCAGGCGGAGATTTTTTTTCGCGGTCAGAATCTGGAGCGCATCGGCGGAGAAGGCCGGGGCGGCGATGGCTTCGGCGAACAACTTGCCGACTTCGCCGGCGGTGGCAGCATCGAGCTCGCGATTGAAGGCGAGCACGCCTCCGAATGCGGAAATCGGATCGGCTTCGAGAGCCTTTCGATAAGCCTCGGCAAGCGCTTCGTGTGCGGCGCAGCCACACGGATTCGTGTGCTTGATGATGGCGGCGGCGGGGCCGTCGAATTCCTGGATAAGCTGCCAGGCGGCGTCCAGATCGACGAGATTGTTGTAAGACAGTTCCTTACCGTGGAGCTGTTCAGCGCCCGCCACGCCGCCGTGATTGAAACTATACAGCGCAGCCTGCTGATGCGGATTCTCGCCATAGCGGAGAGCGGCGGTGCGGCTCGCTGAAATCTGCAGGCGGCCGGGCAATTCGTCCTTGGTAGTTCCGCCTTCAGCGTCGATCTGCAGCAGGCGGGCCGAAACTGATGCATCGTAGGATGCGGTGTGGAGAAAAGCCTGCTGCGCCAGATGCCAGTGCGTCGCCGGAGTCAGAGCACCGCCCTGTTCGGACATTTCGCGAAGAATTGCGTCATATTGATCGGGTGAGACGACCACGGCGACATCCTGAAAGTTTTTGGCCGCGGCCCGAATCATGGTGGGCCCGCCGATGTCGATGTTTTCGATCAACTCCTCGCGCGTGACACCCGGTTTGCTTGCGACTTTCTCGAACTGATAGAGGTTCACGACCACCATCTGAATCGCCGGGATGCGGTGTTCATGCAGTGCGAGCATGTGGTCGGGCTTTGCGCGTATGGCCAGGATGCCGGCTGCGATGCGTGGATGAATCGTCTTTACGCGCCCGTCGAGCATCTCAGGGAAACCAGTGATTTCAGCTACCTCGCGGACCGGAATCGAGTGGTCGCGCAGCAGCTTCGCCGTGCCGCCCGTCGAGATAATTTCGACCCCGAGTTCGTGCAGCTTCTGAGCAAAGGAAACAAGGCCGGTCTTGTCTGTGACGCTAATGAGTGCGCGTTCAATACGAGGCATCAAGGAACATTCTGGCAGAATCAACTTGTGCCACATTTTTGTACTTTGATTCCGGGAGATGGCATCGGTCCCGAAGTTGCACAAGCTGCGGTGAGAGCGGTGGAAGCAACCGGCGCCGATATCTGCTGGCGGCGAGCCGAGCTGAACGAGGCGATCATCCTCGAAGCCGGGAAAACTTTGCCGCAGTACCTGCTCGATTCGCTGAATGAGACCCGCGTTGGGCTCAAGGGGCCGGTCACCACGCCGGTGGCGGGAGGGTTTCAGAGCGTCAACGTGGCGCTTCGAAAAGCGCTGGATCTGTTTGCGAACGTGCGTCCTGTAAAGACGCTGCCGGGGATCAAGACGCGCTTTCAGGATGTGACGATCAACATGGTGATCTTCCGGGAGAACACGGAAGATCTGTATTCGGGGCTCGAGCACGAGATCGTGCGCGATGTGGTGACCAGCCTGAAGGTGATTACGCGAACCGCTTCGGAGCGCATTGCGCGCTACGCGTTCGATTATGCGCGGAAGAACGGCCGGCGGCAAGTGATTGCGATTCACAAGGCCAATATCATGAAGCTGGCCGATGGGTTGTTCCTGCGCTGCTGCCGCGAGGTGGCGAAGCAGTACGCGGAGATTCAGTACAAAGAACTAATCGTGGATAACGCGGCCATGCAACTAGTGATGCGCCCGGAGACATTCGACATTCTGCTTCTGCCGAACCTGTATGGAGACATCGTGTCGGATCTGGCGGCGGGGCTGGTGGGCGGCTTGGGCATCGTGCCGGGAGCGAATATGGGCGAGACACACGCGGTCTTCGAAGCCGTGCATGGCAGCGCGCCCGATCTCGCCGGGCAGGGCAAAGCGAATCCGACCGCGCTGATGCTTTCCGCAGTGATGATGTTGATCCATCTGGGCGAAGCAGCCGCGGCGCAGAAGTTGCAGGCGGCTGTCGAGTCCGTTTATCGCGAAGGCAAGTATCTGACCGGCGATGTGGGCGGCGCCGCGTCCACCGAAGAATTCACGGACGCGGTGATTCGGGCGATCAAGGGCTGACTCAAGCGCACAGGGCGTTTGTTGGCCTTTGTGCGCGGTGAGAGTTCGGCTAGTTGAGCCCGTGCTTGCCGAGGAACGCGATCAGATCGACGACGCGGTTCGAGTAACCCCACTCGTTGTCATACCAGGAGACGACCTTTGCCAGGTTGCCGCCGATCACTTTCGTGAGGTCCGCATCCACAATGGAACTATTCGCATCGTGCAGCAGGTCGGTGGAGACGACAGGATCTTCGGTGTATTCGAGAATGCCCTTCAACGGCCCTTCGGCGGCTTGCTTCAGGGCGCCGTTGACCTCTTCGGAGGAGGCATTCTTCTTGAGGACCGCGACGAAGTCCACGACCGAAACGTCGGGTGTTGGCACGCGCATGGCGTAGCCGTCCAGCTTGCCTTTAAGCTCGGGCACCACGAGGCCGATGGCTTTCGCGGCGCCGGTGGAGGTCGGGATCATGTTCAGCGCAGCGGCGCGCGCGCGGCGTAGATCCTTGTGCGGAAAATCCAGCACGTTTTGATCGTTTGTGTAGCTGTGAATGGTCGTCATCGTGCCTTTTTCGATACCGAACGAATCGTTCAGCACCTTCACCACAGGCGCGAGGCAATTTGTAGTACAGGAGGCGTTGGAGATGATATTGTGCTTGGCCGGATCATACATCTTGTCGTTGACGCCAAGCACGATGGTGACGTCTTCGTTCTTGGCGGGCGCAGAAATGATCACTTTCTTGACCGAGCCGCGAAGATGCTTCTTGGCGTCATGGGCATCGGTGAAGCGGCCGGTCGATTCCACAACGACCTGCACTCCGAAGCTGGACCAGTCGATCTCCGAGGGATCCTTGATTGCGAAGATTTTGATCTTCTCACCCTCCACCAGGATGCTGTCGCCATCGGCCTTGATCTTGTGCTCCAGCCGGCCCAGAATCGAATCGTACTTCAGCAGATGCGCAAGCGTCTTCGTGTCGGTCAGATCATTGGCGGCTACGAATTCTATTTCGGGATTTTGAAGCCCCGCGCGGACCACATTGCGGCCGATGCGGCCGAAGCCGTTAATTCCTACTTTGATTGGCATGTAGTTTTATTTTACGGGCGACGCATATTCGGGTTCGGGTTTGCCGCGTTGCCGGGAAACTACTTGCGCGTCATCCGCAGCTCGATGATCATCCGCTCGTTCCCTTTGTCATCGATCAGGAAATGGCGATGAAGGAGAAGGTGGCCGTCTTCCTCAAGGTGCGCGCGCGCGACGGTCTTGCGGCCGGGATGCTCGGATTCGAGGGGCGTGGCCCACAAGACGATGTTCTTGCCGTCGAACGTGCCATCGCTCTGCCGAATCGACATGGTCGTCTGCCGCGAGTCATACCACACCGTGGTAAAGCGATTCGTTTTGGAATCGAAGCCGGATATTCCGGTGCCGGTGCTCTTCGTTCCGTCAGCATTGAAGAAGGTAAAATCCGACTGCAGAAACTTGCCGTCCTGAACCATGTACTGCTTACAGGTTCCTTTGGTCACGATCGGTTTCCCGTTCATCGGGAAGAAAGTCTTGACGACGTCCCAGTCGCCCGCAAATTGCGCGAGCAGCCTCTGACCGGCGCCCGGTGCGTTCGGCGGCTCATATTGGTTGTGGGTTTGCTGCGCGAGCGCCGCTGTAGCGATGAGCAAACTCGCGGTAATCCATTTCTTCATAGCACCCCGATCATATGCCAAAGCCGGGAGCATTTGCCCATTAGCCTCGATCGATTCTGATAGTGCACGATCCCGCGTTAAGCCCCGGCGAAGTCGCTGCGACATGAACCGCACCTACATCATTTCCGGACTTTAGGATGGCGAGGCATAATCCATTGAATGCCTTTCTGGATTTGCCTTTGTAGCTTTCGTGACTCGTGGGATTTCCATTGTCTAAACCGATGAGATTTGCCGGCCCCGCTATGGTAAACGTTATCTCATCATCTGCCGTCGGGACAGTTCTTCCTGCATCGTCAACCAACTCCGTCACGATATGCGCTACATCTCTGCGATCTGCAATCATCCGGTCACGGTCCGAGGAAAGCTTCACAAGCACAGGCGCCCCAGTCGTGGCTTTCTCGGCGGTGGCTACTTCCTTCCCGTCTTTCATGCCCACTGCTTTCAGCGTGCCCGGCTCGTAGGGCACATCCCAGGAAAGATGCAAGTCCGCGGTCGTGTGCAGTGTCATCGCAGCCGCAGGGTAGTTGCCGTACCGCTTCTCCATCCCTAGCCGCGGAAACGCGTAGCCCTTCACGCCGAAGGATTTGCCATTTAGAAAAAGTTCCACGGACTCGCAATTCGTGAAGCACATCACCGGAATGATTTGACCCTCGCGGCCCTTCCAATTCCAGTGTGGAAACAGGTGCAGCACCGGCTTTGATGTCCACTGGCTTTGATAAAAGTAATAGCCATCTTTCTTGAACCCGCAGGTGTCGATCACACCGGAGGACGCACTTTTCGAGGGCCATCTCGCTTCACCTAGATAATCGAACCCGGTCCACATGAAGTCTCCCGACACGTAATCGTAGGTACGTACAAACTTCCATTGCTCCTCGACATCGATGAGGACGTTCTTCAACATTCGGGAGAAAAAGCCGCTTTGAACACCGCCGGAAAGGAGCCAATCATAGTTGCCACGTATGCCGCCGAAGGCAGTGCTTTCCGTGCCGATGAATTTACGGTCTGGATAAAGATGCCGGTCAATGCTGTAATACTTCTCGCGTCTATCTCGCCAACGATCGACGTAGTTGTAGCCGACCACATCGAGTTGAGCTAAGAACTCGGGCGGCGCCGCCTTGGGCTCGGAAGCAATGTGATCGCACGCTGCTGTAACCGGCCGCGTCGCGTCTTCTTCATGGAACAAGCCAACCAGTTTGGTTACTGTTTGAGTTCCGTCGCTGGCATCCTGGTCGGGGATCTCGTTTCCAGCACTCCAAATAACGATAGACGGATGATTCCGGTCCCGGCGAATCATGTCGCCGGCATCGGCTCTCCACCATTGATCGAATAGCTCGTGATACCCATGTTTGACTTGACCTTTCGCGTACCGCCACTCATCAAAAGCCTCATCCATTACAAGGAAGCCCATGCGGTCACAAAGGTCGAGCAACTCGGGAGCGGGAGGATTGTGGCTCATGCGGATGGCATTGCAGCCCATCTCTTTCAGCGTTTCCAAGCGGCGCCTCCAAACGCCTTCCGGGACCGCCGCTCCCACTGATCCAGCCTCGTGATGGTTGCAAACTCCGTTGATCTTTATTGGCTCCCCGTTCAACAGAAATCCTTCGTCGCGATCGAAGCGGATTTCCCGAATGCCAAACGCTGTTTCGTAGCTGTCCGCCAGTTCGCCGCTGGCAAGCCGCAATTCGCTTACCGCAATGTAGAGATGTACGTTCTGTGGGCTCCACAAACTCGGATTCGCAAGCTTTACGTCCTGAATGAATTCATACTCGCCATTCGGCGCGATATCTTGCGCCGACTCGGCGGAAGCCACTTCGTTTTGCTTCTCATCGAGAATTCTGGTCTTCAAAACAGGCCGCGCGCTTTGACCGGTCTCGTTCTGTACCGTTGTTCGGATGTTGATGCGCGTATTTGTGGGCGCAACCTCGGGCGTTGTGATGTAAGTGCCCCAGCGCGCAACGTGCACCGGGCTTGTTTCGACAAACCACACGTGGCGATAAATACCGGAACCCGAATACCAGCGGCAGTTCGGCTGTGCCGAGTTATCGACACGAACGGCTACCACATTTTCTTTGCCAATCTGCAAGTGCGGGGTCGCCTCGTAGCCGAAGCTGATATAGCCGTACGGCCGATATCCCAACGAGTGCCCGTTGAGCCAGACTTCGCTGTGCTGATAAACGCCATCGAACTCAATAAAGAACTTCCTATTGTGAACCTCAGGCGATACGCGAAATTTTTTCCGATACCATCCTATGCCTGTCGGCAGGTACCCTCCCGGACCGCCGGCCGGTTCCGTTTCGGAGTAAGGCCCTTCAATGCTCCAATCGTGAGGGAGATCGACGATCCGCCAAGTGGAATCGTTGAATGTGGACGACTCGGCGCCTGCCGGGTCTCCCTTTGTAAACTTCCATCCAAAATCGAAGCTTTGCCTCACTCGCGAAGGCCTATTGGCTGTCGACGGCTGCTGCAGTCCCGCGGAAATAGCGGGGCGCGCAAATGGAATAGCGAGCGTTGAGCTCAACATCGCTCTGCGCGTCGTTTTGCTTTCGAAGAATCCATCCATAAAAAAACTTATTGCGCCCCGCGTGCTTTGTACGTTTTTTCAAAGCCATTGCGCGCATTCGTAACCGTGATCGCGCCGCCCGGAGTGATGCTGACATCTACGGCATAGCCTTGGTCCGGAGTGCTGTTCAGATTGGCAATGTAGTTCGGATCGCCGTTCAGGTCTGGATAGCGGACGCTATAGTGGACGCGCCAAAAACCCTGCAAACCGGGATACGAATCGACGGTTTTGATGACGCGCTCGTCGCCTCCTTTCGTTGGCCCGTTCTGCATTATCGCTACGACAGGAGCAAGCGCGGCAGTCGCCGGACTGCTGGAGAGGTCCATGCCGTGCCCGGTAACGAAATACACATCCACCTTCCCGATCTTGTTCGTCGGACAAAGTAACTCCAGTTCCTTATTCCAGGTGATATCTCCCAGTTCGAGTATCCGCGTTTTCCCGAAAATGATGAGCGTGCCAACCGATCGGACATTCTCCTCGCCGCCGTTGCGATCCATCGTCGCAACGCCCTGACAGAACGGATTGGGTTCACCCGCGCCGCGCAACGGCTTAGCCAGCACGTTCCCGTCACTGGTGACGAACTCCAGATGCATCGATCCGATGTTCAGCTTCTGGCCCACTTGCGCCGTTATATGCGGATGTCCCTGGTAAGCTGCGACCCAGCGCGGATAGGTGGTTGCCGTCGCGAATTCGAGCTGCCGAGGCGTTGCGTTCGGCGGCGGTTCTTCGCGGTTTGGCCCGTGGTCGATGAACGTACCAACGGGCAACTTCGCCAGCAGCGATTGAAGTCCTCCCACATGATCGATGTGGTAGTGCGTCATCAGAAGATAATCGATTTTGGTGACGCCCACAGATGCGGCCGCCGCGGCTATGCGATCGGCACTGGAGGGCTGAGGGGTCGAAGGTGTCCCCGGAGCTCGTCGTGGGCCACCGATGCCCGGAGGCCAGCCCGCATCGATCAGCAGGGACTTGCCCTCAGGCGTGACAAACAATACTGCCGCCCCACCTTCCACATCGACAGTTGCGATCCTAAGGTCATTCGACGTCTCAGGACTTCTTGGTTCCGAGCCAGCCATCGCCGCACTCAACGTAAGTGCGAAAATTGCAATCCATCCTTGAGAAATGCGTTGAATATAGCTTCTCCCTACTCAATATTGGAACACTTGCGGATTGCGAGGATGCTATTTAGGTCACCCACCTCCGATAGCCTCCGATCCACGACTCGAGAGCCGGCGATTCTTCAGCCCTCGGCTGCTTACTCGGGCGCCCTGCGAAGCCCGGCAATCGCCCGCAGAACAGCGCTGGTATTTCGATTGATCAGGGATCGAAGCTTTGCAGTCACCACACCGAGCATCGTGCCTATCACGATCAGGATTGTGCATTCGACGCCTAGTTCCGGGCTACTCGGGCGTGAGGCCAGCCAGAGGACAGCACTGAACGCAGCGACTAAATTCACAATCATGCGAATGCGGTCCCACCTTTGCGCTCGCGTAGCGGCGTCCAAGGCGCGTTGCACGAAGGCCTCTTCATTCGGATCAGTTGAAATGGGCTTCATTGTGTTCCTTTCTGGTTAAAAGTTTTCGAAGGGCGGATACGCCGTAAGAGAGACGCGACTTTGCCGTGCCGAGTGGAATCTCGAGAACCGCCGCAGTCTCCTCAAGCGAGAGGTGGTGCTGATAATGCAGCAGCAGGACAGCGCGGCTAGCGGGTGACAAATGCTCGATGGCGGCAAGAAGATCGATTTCGAGTAATTCCTGTGGGCTAGGAGGCGCTTCGGCTAACGAAATCAGCTCGGGATCTGCCTCAATCATGTGAAGTCGTCGGGCTTCCCGCTTAAGATGGCGGAAGACGTGGCGCGAGGTGAGCTTCAAAACCCAAGGACGGAAGGCACGAGGATCACGGAGATAGCGCAAATTACGAAAGATAACGAGCGCCACTTCCTGAAGGACGTCATCGGCTTGGGGTGAACGAACCATCTGGCAGACATAGGAGCGGAGGGGCCGGTACAAACGGCGAAATAGCGACTCCAGGGCTTCGCGATCCCCACTTTGAGCAAGGACGACAAGTACGAACTCGTCCGGTTCCGCCGAATCGGCCATTCATTGATTAAGAGCCATCGGAACGCATTAGAGTTCGAAGGCAATCGCACAAAATTTTGAATTCTATTGATCAATTCCACACAGCTTGTCAGGCCTGGTCAGCCTACGCTCACTTGCGTCCGTATCTTCGGCCAGACGGAAAGCCCGATCTTCGGGCCGATGCGGGCTAACACTTCATCCCGAATGAACGCTTCATCGGGCCGGTGCCCAGGGCCACTCCATCTTCAGCCTCGCTCGCCAGAGATACGCTGCGATTCCGAAGACCACCAGCGCGAGTCCGCTGAGGATATACACGCGTCCACTCTCGAGCAGAATGAAGATCCATCCCGCCAGCGCTACCAGCGCGGGGATCGGGTACAGCGGCATGCGGAACGGCAACGCGATATCCTTTCGCAACCGGCGAATCAGGATCACGGCGATGCACTGCGCAGCGAACTGCGTGACGATCTGGATCACGATCAGCCCTGTGATCAAGGCCTCCAGGCTCAGGAAGCAAGCCGCTGCGGACACAACGCCCATATAGATGACCGAGAACGAAGGGAAATGGCGCGTCGGGTGCACGCGAGCGAATGCCGAGAAGAAACGGCCCTCGGCAGCGGCTGCATACGGCACGCGCGTATAGCCGAGCAGGACGCAGAACACCGACGCGAACGCGACCCAGAGAATCAGCGCCGTCATGGCGCTTGCCGCCTTGAGGCCATACAGCCGTTCCATGAACAGCGACACGATAGCGTCCGATTTGACCGCCTCTTGCCAGGGCACCACGCCGATGATCGATAGACTCATGGCGAAGTAAAGCACTGCCAGAATGCAGATTGAGAGAAGCACGGCGCGCGGGATGGTGACGGTTGGATTCTTGATCTCGCCGCCGATCAGGCAAACCGTGAAATAGCCGCTGTAGTCGTACATGCTGAGCAGCGTCGCCGCGCCCAATCCGAGAAAGAAGCCCGACGACAACTTAAACGCACCAGGCGGAAAGCTGAAGGCGCGCGCCGGGTCGAAGTGCCAGATGCCGCCCCAAATGATGATGCCCATGGCGAGGATGAGGCCGATCCAGAGGATGGTTGAAATCTTTCCGATAGAGCGGATATCGCGATACAGCAGAAAGGTCGTCAGCGCGCAGACACCGACGGCCATGATCTTCAGCTCGGGGCCGGTCAGCCAGGGCAGCAGGTAGCGTGCATATTGCCCAAACCCGACCGCACCGGAAGCGGCTGTCAGCGGCGCCGACAGCATCACCTGCCATAGAAATAAGAAGCCCATCAGCCGGCCGAGGGAATTCGGCCCGAAGGCTTGCTGCAAGTATTCGTAGGAGCCGCCCGAGCCCGGCATGGCCGCGCCCAGCTCCGCCCAAACCAAGCCATCGCAAATCGAGATCAGTGCACCTAGAATCCAACCCAGCAGCGCCTGCGGCCCGTGCATGGCCGCGAGAATGAGCGGAATGGTCAGGAACGGCCCGACTCCGACCATCTGCAGCATGTTGGCCGCGAGGGCGGGAAACAGGCCCATGCCCCGCGTGAGACCGGGGCTCGTCTGCGTACCTGGCGCTGTGGTCACTTCAGCAGCCGCACTGCAACTTCCTTGAAAAAGACAATGTCGTTGTCGCTGTGATTCTGCAGCCCGATGTAACCATATTCGGGACGCGGACCGCGCTCGGGTTCAAAGTCCAGCTTCTTCGGCGGTACCGGCTGGCCCTCGGTGTAGTCGGTCACCTTCACGCCATTCACGGTGACGATGGTGCGCAAGCCATCGAGCGTGATGTCCATGGTGTTCCACTCCGGACCCGGCTTGCCAGGCCGCGCCAGAGGCTTGGTGAGGGAATAAAGAGTGCCCGTGACGTGATACTCATCCTCGCCCGGCGCGACGTTATCGATTTGCACTTCGTAACCGTAATTGACCGGCATCCAAGGCTCTGTGGGAGCAACCGGAATTCGTATAAATACGCCTGAGTTGTCGTTCTGATCGCGCATCTTGTAGACCACGCGAAGCACGCAATTGCCCAGCTTGCTTTCCGTCCAGTAAAGCAAACCCATGCCGCCGTGAGTTTGAATCAACCCGTTTTCGACGGTCATGTTTCCCGGGCCGACGTGCTTCCACCCGTTCAGGTTTTTTCCGTTGAACAATTGCTTCCACTCAGTGTCTCGGGCGTTGACTGGCAATATAGCGGCAATCAACAATCCGAGCCACGCGTATCTCCTCATAAGGTCTCCTGTTGAGGATTGTAGCTGGCTGGAACCGTGAGCCGCGTTTAGCTAAAACGTGAATCGCAATTGCAGATCGATGCGGCGCTGATTGCTGGCAGTCGCTTCGGCGCCATAGCCGCCGGTGATGCCGGTCGATTCCAGGAAGTAAGGCGAGGTGAGCGCGCCGTTGGGCGTGTTCAGGTTTTCGTGGTTGAGAATGTTGCGGGCATTCACCGAAAGCGTCACGTTGTAGCGGTGTTCGCTTTCCCCCCCGAAGCCGCGAGGTCCGCCGCCGCCGAAGCCGCCGAAGCCTCCACCGTGCCGTCCGCCACCCGTATTTGCGCGCGCTCCTCCGGATTGACCTTCGAATTTTGTCGTGCCGAAGCCCCAGGTCTTGCTGACGCGCAGATTCAAGCCGATAAACCCAGGACCCGTCCCGGCGTTGCGTTCGATCATGTCCGATGTTCCAGGGACCGGTACCAGCACGTTCGGGTCTAAGTTCGCAAACGGCACGCCATAGATAAATCCAGCCGGCGTTCCAACCACGGTGGGCCGCGCTGTGGGTGCAACTTGCCCTTGAAGATAAAGATCGGTGCCCGTCGTGATGTTGAACGGCGTCCCGCTGTGCGCCACGAAAAACGGAGAAAATCGCAGGCCCCACTTGGCTGCGATGGAACCGCCTACGAACAAATTATTCTCAATATCGAGCGACGAGCGCCCCCAATCCGCGGCAAAGTCATACGGATCCGCGGGCAGCGTAGTAATTCCATCCGTGTCGCTGTGCGAGTTGTTGTAACTATAGCGGCTAAATAAAGTCAGCCATCTTCCGACTGTGGAATTCACGTTGATCAGCACCATCGTTTGCTTGAAAATGCCGTCCGATTGAAAGTCGTAGATATCGCCTACATCGCCGTAAGGCCGGCCTCCGCTGATCCCCGATGCCGGAGGTTTTTGGCCCG
>Ga0335074_10011984_pt1 | contig 12146 bp, 13 predicted proteins | sample Lox_Sample_23_FD_206715 | JGI IMG/M metagenome (GOLD analysis project Ga0335074, IMG submission 206715) | Soil microbial communities from Loxahatchee National Wildlife Refuge, Florida, United States - Lox_Sample_2.3 | ecosystem: Environmental > Terrestrial > Soil > Wetlands | place: USA...
TCCCGCTGCGCAGCGCAGCCCGCACCATGGTCAGCTCGTAATGATCGGTCAGCAGTGCCGTGCCGGCCGCATTCCGGCCGCCTGCCAGGTCGGAGATCACTAGCGCAGCTTACGTACCGCTGGCCGGCCGGCGCGGCGATGGTGGCGATGGTGGAAGACTCCGTGGCGTTTGAAGGAGAATGACACGGTTAAATGGCGGGCATATAACCGCAACCGTTACGGAGTGGAACTCAGTTCCTGATGGCATCCCCAATCTGGCGCGCACATCTGTCCCTGTTCGCGAGGAATGTGTACGCATTCGCGCCCGGCAGGAGTGGAACACTACCGTCGGGGGAGTGGGAGACTGAGGTACTCGGGGAGACTGAGCTACTCGGGGAGACTGAGCTACTCGGGGAGACCGACCTAATCGGGAGGTGACGCAGGTGGGCGTCGCGCCAGTTGAGGTCGAGCAGCCGGCGACGGGCCAGGATGCGGCACTGGACGCACCTTGGGTCACCGTTGTCTGGAACGACCCGGTGAACCTCATGAACTACGTGACTTACGTCTTTCAGCGGGTTTTTGGCTACCCCAAGGCCAAGGCGGAGAAGCTCATGCTCGACGTGCACCACAAAGGCAAGGCAGTGGTCTCGTCCGGCACCCGCGAAGCTATGGAGCGGGACGCGGAGACCCTGCACGGCTACGGCCTGTGGGCGACCGTGACCCATGACTCGTGACCTGGGACAGTAGCTGGCCACCGGATGACATGCCTCCGGAGGGCCTGCCCCCTGACGACGAAGGCCAGGAGCTCGGCGAGGATGAGGAACTGGCCGCCTCGTTCCGCGCGGTGCCCGGCGGTGCGGCGGCGTTTTTCGAGCAGGCCCAGGCCGGCGTGATCCGGAGCCTGGTCGGCCAGATAGCCGAGCTGGTCAGCGCTGACAGCTCAGCGGCGGAGGCCGCCGAGGCGGGCGAAACCGACAGCCTGGAGACACAGCTCGGCCTGTCCAGCCACGCAGGACCACCGGAGGACCCGGTGCTGGCCCGGCTGCTGCCGGACGGGTATGCCGACGACCCCGAGGCCTCGGCTGAGTTTCGCCGGTACACCGAGGAGACGCTGCGCTCGGCGAAGGTCGCCTCGGCTGAGGCCGTCCTCGCGTCGCTGCCGCCCGGCGGCGGCGAGGTACGCCTGTCCGAGCCTGAGTGCCAGCAGTGGCTGCGCGCGCTGAACGACGTCCGCCTCGCCCTCAGCGTGCGGCTCGGCATCACCGACGAGGACGATGACCTGACCCAGCGCCTGTCAGTCGGCGATCCCCGGTCGGCCTACATCTGGGTGTATCAGTGGCTGGCCTACCTGCAGGACAGCCTGATCGAGGCCCTCACCTAGTCCTTCGGCCCGTCCAGCGCCCGCCCGGGTCCGGAGGCTGGCTCGTCCGGAGCCTGGACTAGTCTCCTGGCATGCTGACGATCAGCGCGGAGCTGCGCGCGAAAATCCAGGCGCACGCCCGGGCTGACCATCCGGATGAGGCCTGCGGAGTCGTCGCCGGGCCGGCCGGAAGCGACCGGCCGGAGCGGTTCATCCCGATGCTGAATGCGGAGCGCTCGCCGACCTTCTACCGGTTCGACTCGATGGAGCAGCTGCTGGTGTGGCGGGAGATGGACGACCGGGACGAGGAGCCGGTCGTGATCTACCACTCGCATACGGCCACGGAGGCGTACCCGTCCCGGACCGATATCTCCTACGCCAGCGAGCCCGGGGCACACTATGTACTCGTATCGACGAGAGAGCCTGACCGGGACGAGTTCAGGTCGTTCAGGATCGTGGATGGCGAGGTCACCGAGGAGGACGTCGCCGTCGAGCCGGCCTGAGCAGCCTGAACGAGGCAGGTCAGCGCCCGCTGGCCTGCGCTCGCGGCCCGGGCGCGGGTACCCGGCCAGGAGGCGGCCAGCCCGGGGGAGCAGGCCGGAATGACCAGAGCCGGCCCAGGGTTGCAACGCCTGGTAACGGCCGCACGTACTGACTGGAGCAGACAGCTATGGCAATCGAGGTCCGCATCCCGACGATCCTGCGCAGCTATACCGGCGGCCAGAAGTCAGTCGAGGGCTCCGGCGCGACTCTGGACGAGCTGTTCGCTGACCTGAACGGCCGCTATGACGGGCTGCGCGAGCGGCTGATCGACGACGCCGGGCTTCGGCGGTTCATCAACGTGTACCTGAACGACGAGGACGTGCGGTTCCTCGGCGGGCTGTCCGCTCCGGTGCGGGACGGCGACACAGTCACGGTGCTGCCGGCAGTGGCCGGCGGCGCGCGCTGAGACTGGCTCGGCCCGGGGCCTCCGCCAATGCGCTACGAGTCGCTGCTTGACGCCGTGGGCGGCACGCCCCTGATCGGGCTGCCCCGGCTGTCGCCAGGCCCTGGCGTGCGCCTGTGGGCCAAGCTCGAGGATCGCAACCCCACCGGCTCGGTGAAAGACCGGATCGCCGCCTACATGGTGGCTGCGGCGGAGAAGGACGGCCGCCTGGGCCCCGGCAGCACCATCCTCGAGCCGACCTCAGGTAACACCGGCATCAGCCTTGCCATGGTCGCCAGAGTGCGTGGCTACCAGCTGATCTGCGTGATGCCGGAGAACACCTCAGCGGAGCGGCGGATGCTGCTGGAGGCCTATGGCGCGCAGATCGTGCTGTCCCCGGCGGCCGGCGGCTCCAATGAGGCTGTCCGGGTGGCCAAGGACATGGCCGTTGAGCACTCAGACTGGGTGATGCTCTATCAGTACGGCAACGAGGCCAACGCCCGCGCGCACTACGAGACGACCGGGCCTGAGCTCCTCGCCGACCTGCCGGAGATCACGCACTTCGTGGCCGGCCTCGGCACGACTGGCACCGTGATGGGCACCGGCAGGTTCCTGCGCGAGCACGTGCCGGGAGTCCAGATCGTGGCCGCGGAGCCCCGGTACGGCGAGCTCGTGTACGGGCTGCGCAACCTGTCTGAGGGGTTCGTCCCTGAGCTCTACCACGAATCCGTGCTGACCTCGCGCTTCTCGGTCTCGTCCGCGGACGCGCTGCGCCGGACCAGGGAGCTGCTCGAGGCCGAGGGGCTGTTCGCCGGCATCTCGTCCGGCTGCGTGCTGCACGCCGCCCTCGGCCTGGCCGCCAAGGCGCAGACGTCCGGCCAGCGGGCCGACATCGCGCTGCTGATCGCAGACGCCGGGTGGAAGTACCTGTCGACCGGCGCCTACGGCGGAACGCTCGCCGAGGCCGAGGCAAGGCTGGAGGGCCAGCTCTGGGCATGACGACGGCATTTGACGAGGCGACGGCGGTGAGCCGTCGCGGCGACGGGAGCTATGCGGCGCAGGCGGACCCTCGGTTTGCGATCGTTGTCGCGCCGGGCGGGAACACCCCGCCCGCCGTGAACGGTGGCGTGCTGATGGCGACGGTGCTGCGCGCCGTCCTGGACTGCGCGCCGAACCCGCAGCCGGTCGCGACCAGCGCGAACTTTCTCCGGGTGCCGCACCTTGGCCCGGCTGAGATCCAGGTGAGCTGGCTCAAGCACGGTAAGACCGCGTCGACCGCGCGGGCCACCCTGCTCCAGGACGGCGAGCCTGTGCTGGATACGACCATCACCACGGGAACGCTGCCGCCTCCGCCAGTCGCGGCTCGCCCGGCCGCGTCCGCGGGGGCGGACGTGCGCGTCGGGCACGACGGCGCGGCCGCTAATGGGCCGACCGCCGATGAGCCGGCGGCGGGGTACACCTGGCAGTCACTCACCTGGACCGGCAGCGCGCCTGCCTTCCCGGACGTCGAGGACTGCATCGACCTCGGTCACTGGCCGGGAACCACCGGCGCGGACGGCACGGCCGGGTATGCCGCGCACGTCGACGTGCGGCTTGACCCGGCCAGCACCGGCTGGCGCGGCGGCGCGCCGTCCGGCGTCCCTGAGATGCGCGGCTACGTCGGGCTGCGCGAGCCTCGTGACCCGGACGCGCTGCTCCTGGCGCTGGCCGTCGACGCCCTGCCGCCGGTCGTGTTCGGCCTCGGTGCTACCGGCTGGGCGCCGACAGTCGAACTGACCTGGCACATGCGCGGGATACCAGTGCCTGGCCGGCTGCGGGTGGCGTGCCGCTCCCGGCACGTCAGCGGCGGCTGGTTCGACGAGGAGGCTGAGGTCTGGGACGCATCCGGCCGCCTGGTCGCGCAGAGCAGGCAGCTGGCCAGGGTCGGCCGCGGGCCGCTCCGCCCGCTGGCCGGCGACGGTGCGGCGAACGGCCGTGCGGAGGCGAGCTCCGTTTCATGATCGTGAAGACTTCGGCGCCTCATGGTGCACCGAAGTCTTCACCCAGAGCTATTTGACGCCCTTGATGCGCCAGACGAACACCGAGCCGAGGACGCCGACCACGGCAGTGCCGGCGTACAGAGTCGGGTAGCCGCCGACGGTCACCAGCGGCCCGGCAATCGCCGCGCCGATGGCGGCGGGGCCGACGATCGCGATGTTGATGATGCCGAGGTCCTTGGCCCGGTCCCTGGCGGCTGGCAGCACCTGGGTGATCAGCGCCTGGTCGACGGCGAGGTAGGCGCCGAAGCCAAGGCCGAAGACGACAGCTGCGACGATTGCGGCGTCCCAGGTCTCGACCACCGTGAGCAGCAGCGCGGCCGCCGTGATCAGCAGGCCGCCCACGGTGACGACGCCGCGTCGCTTGCCGATCCGGTCGGAGATCATCCCGCCGACGATCGCGGTGATCACGACGCAAACCGTGTAGATCACGATCAGGATCAGCAGCCCGTCGGCTGCGGTCTGGCCGGGGAACAGCTTCGCGTAGTGGACCTTGTCGCGCAGGAAGTACAGGAGGTAGAGCGTGCCCATCGCGATCGCCAGCGACATGAGGAACCTCGTCAGCCAGGCCCAGGCGAAGTCCGGGTAATCCCGCGGGCTGATCCAGTACGCGCCGGCCAGCCGCCGCCAGGAGAACGGCTCGCGGTGCTCGGCCTGCAGCGGGTGGTCCGGCGTCAGCAGCACGAACGGGACCGCCAGCGCGAACAGGGCAACGGCCATCGCGGTGTCGCCGGGGAAGACCTTGCTGTTGAGTACCAGCACGGCGACGACGGTCCCGATGACGAGGCCGAGAGCCTGCGGCATGCCAACCCAGCCCGCGACCGTAGCTCGCTGCTTGACCGGCACGTGGTCCGGAATAGCGGCGCTGAGGCTGGCGTACTCGCCGTTCTGGAAGGCGCTGAACAGCACCCAGAAGAGGCCGACGCCGATCACAGTCCGCTGCGCGCCCATCACGATCAGGGCGATCGCCGCCAGCAGAGCCATGCTGATCGTCCACCGGTGGCGGCGGCCGCGCAGTGACCCGAAGCCGTAGGCGTGCGTCGTCCGGTCAGACAGCGCGCCGGCGATCGGCGTCGCCAGCACGGAGGCCACCGCCCCGAAGCCGGACACGATCGCGAGCGCGAAGATCTTGTGCCTGGGGTCGATGTCCTGCAGCTGGATCGGCAGGATCACCTGGATCGGGGTCAGGGCCGCCATCCACATGCCCAGGCTCGCCAGGCTGAGCCAGGCGATCCAGTTCTTGCGGACGTGAACGGTCGGCTCAGCGAGTGCAAGCGGCAGCGCTCGCTGCGACGACTCGATCGACTGGTCGGTCATGACACCTCTCCGGGGCTACCTGGCGCGGTCGATCCACCCGATCCGGATCCTGCCGGTTGGGTGATGATAGTGGTAGTGCGAGCTTTGTCGTAGCCGTAACCGCTTGGGCGTTCCGCCGCAGCCCGCTGGTGGCAGCCAGGCTATCCTCGGACGGCATGGTGATCCTCCGCTCTCAGGCTGGGAAAACTCAAGACCTGCCAGGGAAAACTCACGGCCTGGCCGGTCAGGCTCACGGCCAGCACTCGCACGGCCGCGATGAGCAGCCGTGCGGCTAACCGTGGTGGGGTGGGCCGGAAGCTTTCCCGGCCCCGCGAGTTCCGCATCCTGTTACCTGATCGATACCGGGGACTTCCGGCTGGTGCTTGATCTCGGGAGCGGTGCCCTCGGCGCCCTGCAGCAGTACGCCGGGCTCGCCGACATCGACGCGGTCTGCCTCAGCCATCTCCACGCTGATCACTGCCTCGACATGTGCGGCTACTCGGTCTTCCGGAATTACCACCCGGACGGGCCGCTGCCGCCAATCCCGGTGTACGCCCCGCAAGGCGGCGCCAGCCGGCTATCCAGTGCCCTCGGCGCCGAGCACCTGGGGATCACGGACGCGTTCACGTTCAAGGACCTGCATCCGGGCACGATCGAGATCGGCCCGCTCCGCGTCACGACCAGGCACATGAACCACCCGGTAGAGACCTTCGGCTTCCGCATCGAGCACGGCGGCCAGGTGCTGGCCTACTCGGCCGACACCGGCCCGACCGACGACCTGGTCGCGCTGGCGCGCGGGGCGGACGTGCTGCTGAGCGAGGCATCGTTTACCGAGCGGCCCGGTCTGCCGCAGAACCTTCACCTGACCGCCCGCCAGGCCGCCGAGCACGCCACGAAGGCCGGCGCCGGGGAGCTCGTGCTGACCCACCTGGTCGCCTGGAACGATGCGGCGGCGTCACTGGAGGAGGCTGCCGCCGTATTCCGCGGCCCGCTCCGGCAGGCAAGCTGCGGCTTGCAGCTTCTCGGCTGAGGCCCGGTCCGCCGGGGCGTCGCCGCCGCAGCAGACTGGCTCCCGCGCATAGACTGCGATCCCATGCGCGTGCTCGTCACCGGCGGCGCCGGCTTCATCGGATCCCACCTGGCCGACGCTCTGATCGCCAGGGACGACGACGTCGCTGTAGTAGACGACATGTCGGCCGGCCGGCCCGCCCGGGTGCCCGCGCAGGCGGCCATCCACAAGATCAGCATCACTGATGCGGCAGCGCTCGATTCACTGGTCCGCGAGCTCAAGCCGCAGCTCATCTGCCATCTCGCCGCGCAGATTGACGTCCGGGTCTCGGTGTCGCACCCTGCGCTGGACGCGCAGACCAACGTCATCGGCACGGTGAACGTGCTGGAGTCGGCGAGGTCCGTCGGGGCGCGGGTGGTGTTCGGTTCTACCGGATCGGTCATTTACGGCCGGGATGCGCCGATTCCGTCTCTGGAGGACGTCCTGCCGCTACCCGAGTCACCGTACGGAGTGGCGAAGCACTGCGGCGAGCAGTACGTCGAGCTGTACAACCGGCTGCACGGAACGACTCACGCTGTGCTGCGCCTGGCCAACACCTACGGGCCGCGCCAGGATCCAGCCGGGGAGGCCGGCGTCGTGGCGATCTTCTGCGCGCAGGTGCTGGCGGGCCAGCGCCCGACCGTTTACGGCGACGGGCGTCAGACCAGGGACTACGTCTATATCGGGGATGCGGTAGCGGCCTTCCTGGCGGCGGCGGACAGCGGCCGCCCCGGCACCTGGAACATCGGCAGCGGCACGGAGGTCAGCGTCCTCAGCCTCCTCGAGGTGATCAGCGCGGTCGCGGCGCGTCCGGTCGAGCCCGTGTTCGCGCCGGCCCGCCCTGGCGAGCTGCTGCGCGGCGGGCTGGCCACGGAACGGGCAGCCCGCGACCTCGGCTGGACCGCAGCGACCTCGCTTGCCGACGGCGTGGCCAGGACCTACGCGTGGATCGCCGATGGCGCTCCGGAGCGCGCAGGCTGGTAGCACTAGGCTGGCGGCCATGTCACGACCGGATGGACGGCAGCCGGACCAGCTCCGGGACGTCAGGATGACCAGAGGCTGGCTGGACCACGCGGAGGGATCCGTGCTGGTCGAGTTCGGGTCCACCAGGGTGCTGTGCGCGGCCAGCGTGCAGGAAGATGTGCCGCGCTGGCGCCGCGGCAGCGGCCTCGGCTGGGTCACCGCTGAGTACGCGATGCTGCCGAGATCGACCAACACGCGCAGCGACCGCGAGTCGGTGAAGGGCAGGATCGGCGGCCGGACGCACGAGATCTCCCGGCTGGTCGGCCGGTCGCTGCGGGCCTGCGTGGACAGCAAGAAGCTCGGCGAGAACACGATCATCCTTGACTGTGATGTGCTCCAGGCCGACGGCGGCACTCGCACGGCCGCGATCACCGGCGGTTACGTGGCCCTCGCCGACGCCATCAGCTGGCTCAAGGACCGGAAGCGCTGCCCGGGCGAGCCGCTCTCCGGCTCGGTGTCTGCAGTCAGTGTCGGGATCGTCGACGGACAGCCCCGTCTCGACCTGTGTTACGAGGAAGACGTCGCCGCCGAGACGGACATGAACGTGGTCTGCACCGGCGACGGGAGCTTCGTGGAGGTTCAGGGCACCGCCGAGCGCGAGCCGTTCGGCCGCGCCCTGCTCGACGAGCTGCTGAACCTTGCAGTGGCGGGGTGCGCGGAGCTGACCAAGCTCCAGCAGGCAGCGCTCGGCGGATGAGTGCCGCGTCGGCCGGTCCACCGCGGCTCGTGCTGGCCACCGCAAACGCCGCCAAGGCCATTGAGCTGGTCAGGATTCTGGCTGCGGCACACATCGACGTGCAGCTGTCCAGCCTGGCCGAATTCCCCGGAGCACCGGGGGTGATCGAGGCCGGTGCCACGTTCACCGAGAACGCGCTGCTCAAGGCGCACGCGGTTGCCGCGCACACCGGGCTGCCGACGGTCGCAGACGACTCCGGGCTCTGCGTGGATGCGATGAACGGCATGCCCGGGGTGCTGTCAGCCCGCTGGGCTGGACGGCATGGCGACGACGAGGCTAACCTCCGGCTCGTCCTCGCCCAGGTCGCCGATGTGCCGGACGACCGGCGCGGCGCCCAGTTCGTCTGCTCGGCCGTCCTCGTCGTGCCAGCGCCCGGCAGCACGGCAGGCGGCGGCATGGCGAGGGGTAGCCAGGCTGGCACGGGCCAGACCGGCCAGGAGCACGTGAGCGAGGGCGTGCTGAAGGGCCGGCTCATCCGTGAGCCGCGGGGCGAGAACGGCTTCGGCTATGACCCGATCTTTGTGCCCGACGGTGAGCAGATGACAACGGCCGAGATGTCGCCGGACGCCAAGGACCGGATCAGCCACCGGGGCAAGGCGCTGCGCGGCCTGACCCCGGCGATCGCCGTGCTGGCTGGCTAGTCCGTCAGGTCGCTCTGCGGCACGGAGTAGACCTGGCTGGCAGCCGGTATCGAAACGCCGGCCGGCTGATTGAATGCCCCGTACGTGAACGTGGTCGTGACGCTGACGGTCCCGACATGCTCGGTTCCGGCGACCTTCCTGACCCGCCCGTGAGCGTCGATCCAGATGGCGAGCGACACTTTGCCTGTCATCAGCCGGACGTAGGGAGCGAGCTCGCTCCGCACATCGGCAGGCAGGGAGTTCGCGGTCGAGTCAGGTCTGGCCGAGGCGGTGTACTTGGTCGTCTTGACGCCATCAATGACCTGGGAGCCGGCCGCGCGGACATGCTGCGCCGCGGTGAACATCGCCGTCTCGGTGAGCGGATTCTCGCGCTGAAGCTCCTGCTCGATGGCGGCCAGTGGTGAGGTGCCACCGGGGCCGATCAGCGGAATCTTGAGCCACTTGGACGCCATCCCGGCCGGGAGCCCGGGTATTCCCGCCAGGCTCGGCAGCTTCAGGTACATAGCGCTGGCGGTCACGACGGAAGAGACCGGGATGGTCTCTCCGCTGAAAGTCTCGGTTAGGTTCATGGCTATCTCTACCGGTGAGCGCTGGACCTTCATGGTGCCCGAGATCGTCCCGGTCGTGGATCCGCTGAGCTGCTCAGTCATCGTGGCCGCATACGAGTGGAGGCCAGCAGCGCGGGTTGCGGCGCTGGCGACGACCTGAGCGGCCGTCAGCTTGGAGCCGGTTCGGTTATGGCCGTGGTTCGTCGCCACGGCCAGGAGAGCCGCGACGATCACGATGGCGACGACACCACCGGCTGCGGCCGTGAACCGGCCGCCCCGGCGCCGCTGCTGGTTGAGTAGGTACTCCATGGCCGGGCTCGGCGCGGACAGGCCAGGGATGACCTGGCCCTGCCGCGCTTCTCCGGAATCTGGGGTCTGGGACGGTGCGGTCTCGGACGGTGCTGTCTCGGGCCGGCCGGGCTCAGGCTGTGCTGCCTGCGGCTCGGACAGGCCGGGCTCGGCCGGTTCCCACTCGGTCCCGCTCACGGTCGGCCCCCGTCCCTGTTACGTTGGCAGCCGGGTTGCGAGGTCGATCTGGCCAGCCATCCTCCGGCATCCGGGCAAAATTCTATGCTTGAAGCGATAGAAACTGCACAAAAGCGGGCTGGTCGGGTGCTGGCGGGTGACCGCTCGCCGACCTCGTCCGGCAAGGCGGGCTACCGGGTAGCGAAGGAGTCAAGACGTGTCTGAGCAGCGACTTGCTGAAGGTGATCCGGCGCCCGACTTCGTCCTGCGTGACTCGGAAGAGAACGAGGTCAGCCTCTCGTCGTTCCGTGGGCAGCGCGTGATCGTGTACTTCTATCCTGCCGCGATGACGCCGGGCTGCACCACGGAGGCGTGCGACTTCCGGGACAGCCTGCAGAGCCTGGCCGGGGCAGGAGTAACGGTGCTCGGGATCTCTCCCGACAGCCCGGCCAAGCTGGCGAAGTTCGTCCAGCGCGACGGGCTGAACTTCGCCCTCCTCAGCGACCCGGAGCGCACCGCCCTTCAGGCCTACGGCGCTTACGGCGAGAAGATGATGTACGGCAAGAAATCCGTTGGCGTCATTCGCTCGACCTTCGTTGTCGGGCCGGACGGGAAGATCGAGCGCGCCTACTACGGAGTGAAGGCGACCGGACATGTCGCTAGGCTGCGGAAGGATCTCGGCATCTGACGGAGGGCGAACTCCGGCGGCGCAGCCGGGATGCTGGGGCCGTAGCCCAACGGCAGGAGGCACAGGATTTAGGTTCCTGGCAGTGTGGGTTCGAATCCCACCGGCCCCACCAAGTTGGTCATTGCACGAACACCTGACACTTCGCTGCTGATGTCGGCGTGTTCTGCGCCCGTGGCCTGTGGGATGCGGAAGACCGGAACGACCCGGCCCGGCCCGGTGATCTTGACGTTAGCGACCAATGCCTCGATGAGCGCCTTACGCTGGGTGTAAGTGCCCACGCCTATGATCTCATCGATGTGGTCAGCCACCTGGCGGAGCGCGGCCGGCAGCGGTGGCGCGGGCACGTCGGTGAGCTCGCTTGTGAGCTCGTCGTGGCGGGCGCGTAGCTGGTGTGAGCGGGCTTTGAGCTGGGCGAGCCGGCCGGCGAGGTCTTCAGGGTCGAGGACGCCGTTCTCAAACGCGGCCAGGTACCGGTCGAGCGGCGCCCCTGTCCGGGCCAGCTCGCGTTCTGTCGCAGCCAGTTCAGCACGCCTGCCCTCGTCGGCGGCAGCGTGGCTGGCCTGTGCTGCCGCGATGGCGTCGGCGATCAGCGCATGCTGGCCGCGGTAGAAGCTGGCGAGCGCGTCGGTGACCGCGTCCTCGATGGCGTCGGCATCGATCCGCTGCGCGCCACATGTGGAGGTGTCGTACCTGGTGCGCCGGTAGCAGGAGTAGTACCGGTAGACCCTGGTCTTGCTGTGGGCACGGGTGCCGAGCATGGCGCTGCCGCATGCCGGGCAGCGGATCAGACCGGTCAGCAGGTAATCCGAGCCGCTGGCGGCGCGCTTGGCGTGATCCTCGCCTCTGGCGGCCAGAACCCGCTGCGCCTCGTCGAAGGTGCTTGTCTCCATGACTCGGGGGTGGCAACCCGTCGTGGTGATGCCACGGAAGGACAGTTCACCCAGGTACTCCCGGTTAGACAGGACCCGCAGGACCTGGTGAGCTGACCAGCGGCCGCCAGTGGTCGTGCGGTGCCCGCGCTCATTCAGCAGGTTCGCAATGGCACGCGCGCCGACCCGCTCTCGGGTGTAGAAGTCGAAGATCAGCCGGACCACCGCTGCCTCGTCCGGATCAGGGATAAGGCTGCTGGCAGCCTTATCGGCTCGGTAGCCGAACGGGCGTCGGCCGCCCTTCCATTTCCCGGCGGCGGCTTTGCGTTCCATCCCGGCGATGACGCGGTCGATGATGGTGTCGCGCTCGAACTGGGCGAACATGCCGAGCATCTGCACGAGCATGCGGCCCATGGCGGTGGCGGCGTCGAACGGTTCGGTGGCCGACCGGAACACCACCCCGGCGTGGTCGAGGTCGTCGAGCAGGGTGACCAGGTCGCGCAGGCTGCGGGTGAGCCGGTCGACCCGGTAG
>Ga0335074_10011985_pt1 | contig 12146 bp, 12 predicted proteins | sample Lox_Sample_23_FD_206715 | JGI IMG/M metagenome (GOLD analysis project Ga0335074, IMG submission 206715) | Soil microbial communities from Loxahatchee National Wildlife Refuge, Florida, United States - Lox_Sample_2.3 | ecosystem: Environmental > Terrestrial > Soil > Wetlands | place: USA...
GAATCTGCTCCCAGACAATGAGGCCGTGCTCCTTCGCTGGGCTCGCCAGTTTCACGCCTCTGCATCGTCACCGTTCTCGCTCTTGGCAACGCCAATCGGACAAGACTGCGCCGGAGCCGTGCGGTTCGTGAACCCGGACGAAGTGCCTGCCGCGCCGCTACCCGGCCATCACCGGCGTGTCACGATCTTGCCCCGCTCCAGCAGAGACCGCCTTGCCGCAGCCTTGGCTGCCGCAGTCTGGGGGCTGCCGGGGTGCCATGCCACCATGGCGTCTGCGCCGGGCGGCGGAGCAGTGGTGGGTGCGGTGCTGGTGCAGGTGTAGAAGTTCGTGTCGATGAGCCCGATCGCGGTCTCCGCGCCCGGTGACAGCTGGAAGTTGCCGAAGCTCAGCTCAGTGCCGGCGGGTATGGCCGCTGGGTTGATTGTGAAGGTCCGCGCCGCCCCCGGCGGCGCCTTTGGCCCTGCTAGGACCTGCTGGATGCCGGCCGGGACGGGTTCGGAGGAGCAGAAACTGCCGGTGGTGACCAGCGCCGGGATCCCGTCTTGCTGCAGGTCGCTCTGCAAGGTGCTGGGGTCCAGAAGCACGTTCAGGTTGATGGTCAGCGTCGCGGTGCCGTTGGCGTGCTTGACGAGCGTGAACGCTACGGTCCGGATGGTGCCCGTGCTGCGGGCCGGGGCCGAGCCCAAGACCCCGGTCAGGCTGAGGCCGAGCACCACTGCCGAGGCCGCCGTGGCGGCCGTGATCCCTGCGCCTAGCCGCCGGTGACGGCTTCCGGGGCGGTAGTTGTGTTGGAGCAGTCGCTGGCGTGCTTGCTCCGGGTGCTGGATGTCGGCAGCCGCCTGGGCGAGCGCGTTCCGCAGTGCGTTCTCAAGTTCTTCAGTAGGCATCGGATGGTTCCCTTCATGATTGCGGAGCGGTGAGTTCAGGTAGTCGGCATCGAGCTGTGCGCGAGAGTCTCGGCCAGGCGGGCTGCCGCCCGGGACGCGGTGCTGGTGACCGTCCCTTCCGAGCAGCCGAGGATGTCAGCGACCTCGGCGACCGGCAGGTCAGCCCAGTAGCGCAGCACCAGCACGGCCCGCTGCTGCGCGGGCAGCTGCGCCAGCGCCCAGCGGAACTCGGCCAGGTCATCGACCTCCCGCAGGGCCCGTGCCGCGCTCTCGTCGGCTGCGTCGGCCGCACCGTCCTGCGGCCGCAGCTCGGCCCGCAGCCGGGACCGGCGGTTGGCGTCATGCAGCACGAGGTTGACCAGGACCCGGCGGGCATAAGCGGCCTGATGATCCATGAACCGCACCCGGTTCCACCGCCGCGCGATCCTAAGCAGCGTTTCCTGGACCAGGTCCTCGGCGTCCCTGGCATCCCCCGTCATCAGGTGAGCTGTGCGCAGCAGCGGATCCGACACCTCGGCCGCGAAGCAGTCGAACTCGCGCTCCGAAGCCCTGTGCGTGTGCCAGTCCATCAGCGCCTCCCACGACCTTGCGCTAGTCCTCACCTGTATAAGTCCGCCGACCGGACGGAGACTGAGCGCATCCGGCCTGTACATGAACCTCCGGGCGCCGCGGCGATCGGTAACGGGTGACGAACGACCCGGAGTCAAGCGTGGCTGCGCGCTCGAATGGCTGATATGGGTGCTCGGCTCGGCGCTGCTGCTGGCCCTCGCCCGCTGTGACGTCCGAAGCGGATTTCTGTTGCGCGCGCGACACCCGTCGCGATGCCCATTGCGTCGACGGTGGTGGACGTCCGATCGTCCGCTGCCGAAAGCGGACGGTGTGGGTTAGCGAGCACATCCCTGACCTGCGCCAACGCGAACTGCGACCGATCGTCGGCTCAAGCAATTGAGACTAGAAATGCGACTAGTCTCAGTTCGCGTTGTGCATGAGTGATTACGCAGCGCGCGTTATGGCAGGTCACCGAGTGGTCAGGGGCGGGGTCGAACCGCCGACCTTCCGCTTTTCAGGTCAACACGTGCGAGCGCTGTGCCGACCTGCGTTTTCCCAGCTCACTGACGAGCGATACCGCGTTAGGCGGAATGTGGCAGCACACTAGCACGGCACCCGCGAGTCGCGCGGCGCTGACGCGGCTCGGGCGGCCCCTGCCGACCTGGGCTCCAGATCGGGTTGCAGCGTGACGACTTGATGCCAGCTAGCAGTGTTGCGACCCGCCGCCAGAAGCCTGACTAACTGATTCGCTCGCCGTAGCATCCCGGCATGGATCCTTTGGTTGAGGCTGCGTTCATCAGTGGCGCCGCGACTCTCATCGGAGTGGGAGGCACGGTGGCAGTCGCGATCGTCGGTTTCCGTACCTCCCGCGCGACTAATGAGGCAACCATCGCTGCCGCTCACGCCGACGTTCGCCATACGTTGGATGTTGCGCGCCAAGAGCAGCTCGCTGACCGTTATCTCAGGGCAATCGACCAACTTGGCTCCGACATCGTCGAGGTCCGGACTGGCGCAATCTACGCATTGGAGCGGGTCGCTCAAGACCGTGGAGGCGAAGACCAGACAGTGATGGAAGTGCTGGCGACGTTTGTCCGAGAACGATCCCGCGAGCCATGGCCCAAGCCGGGAACCGCCATTCCTGGGCAGGAGCTGCCATTCCCGCGCCCCGACGTTCAGGCAGCATTGACGGTCATCGGGCGCAGGAACATGATGCGAGAGGACAAGAGCGTTGACCTTACAGCTGCAGTTCTGCCTGGTGCGCTGTTGTTTGGTGCCGACCTAACTAGGGTCCGCCTTGTCGACGCCGACCTTCGGGGCATCGTCGCTCACAGCGGCGCAAAGTTCAGGGACGCCGACCTCAGGAATGCTGATTTGACCCTGGCCAATCTGGCTGGCGCGGACCTCACTGGCGCGGACCTGACCGGCGCCAACGTGGCTCACACAATTCTTACTGGCGCGATTCTTACTGGCGCACGATGGCCTGAGAACGTGCCCGCGCCCACGGGATGGATCCGAGACTCCAGCTCAGCCAAACTCCAGGGCACCAACTCGGATGAGCCTTGAGACTTCATTTGCGCACACCATGGTTTCCTCTGACACAGCGGTGTGCGCGATGGCGCGTCGCGCTAGCGACACTTCGCGGAGTGCGTTTCCGCTGCTCAGAGAGCCTGAGTGGTCAGGGGCGGGGTCGAACCGCCGACCTTCCGCTTTTCAGGCGGACGCTCATACCAACTGAGCTACCTGACCAAGCCTGGCGCCAAGCCCTCGGCGGGGAGTTCCTGACGCCATACTGAGCGGTCCTGACGGGATTTGAACCCGCGACCTCCACCTTGACAGGGTGGCGAGCACTCCGAGCTGCTCTACAGGACCATACGTTGTGCCGGGCCAGGACCCAGCGTGCCCCCAACGGGATTCGAACCCGTGCCGCCGCCTTGAAAGGGCGGTGTCCTAGGCCGCTAGACGATGGGGGCTCGACGGATTGTCGCCGCCTAGCCCGTGGCGCCCGCCGTCGGGGACCACGCCAGCATAGGGGACGAACGGCACTGCCGGCAAAGCGGCCGCCCCAACCCGCCCGGGTGCCTCATGAACCGGCTCCGCCAGCTTGACTCTCCGCAGCGGAACTTACCCGATCCGGCTAGCCCGGCCCGCCCGAGGTGCCGTTTTTGTTGATGAGCTTCTCGGCAATCGAGGCGGGTTCGCCTTCTTCTGGCACCAGCGCCCAGGCCACAACGTAGGCCAGCGCACCGAAACCGCCGAACAGCACGAGCACCGCCAGGATTACCCGGATGAGGTTCACGTCCACGCCCAGGTAGTCCGCCAGCCCGACGCAGACTCCCGCCAGCCAGCGGCCCTCGATCTTGCGTTCCAGCCGCTTGCCGCCACCGAAGCCGCCGGGACCGCCCCAGCCGCCCGGCCCGCCCGAACTGCCGGAACCGCCAGAGCTACTGCCAGGACCAGCCCAGTTGCCCGAGCCGCCGGAGCCAGCATCGGGCGGCTGGGCCCCGTTCCCGCCATTTACTTCACTCATGTAAGCCATGATGCCGCAGTCCCGGCCGGCCTGCTCCCTCAGGCCTGACGCCGCGAATACGCTATCGGCAGGGCCAGGGTCAGCCCCGGGCCCGCAGAGAGGACAGCTGATGCCGCGCACTACCGATCCCGCGCCGACCGACTTGCTCCGCATCGACGACGAGCTCGCCGACGAGGAGCGGCTGGTCCGCGACACCGTCCGCAAGTTCGCGGCGGACCGCATCCTGCCCAACATCGCCGACTGGTTCGAGGCCGGCACGCTGCCCAGGGAGCTGTTCGCCGAGATCGGGAAGCTCGGCCTGCTCGGCATGCACCTGACGGGCTACGGCTGCGCCGGGATGGGCGCGATCGCCTACGGCGTGGCCTGCCGCGAGCTGGAGGCAGCCGACTCCGGCCTGCGCAGCCTGGTCTCGGTCCAGGGCTCCCTGGCCATGTTCCCGATCTGGAAGTACGGCACTGACGCGCAGAAAGAAGAATGGCTGCCGCGGATGGCGGCCGGGGAAGCCGCCGGGTGCTTCGGCCTGACCGAGCCCGATCACGGATCCGATCCGTCCAGCATGAAAACCCATGCGACCAGAAACGGGGCAGACTGGATTCTCAGTGGCTCCAAAATGTGGATCACTAACGGGGGCATCGCCGACATCGCCGTGGTGTGGGCCGCCACCGATGACGGCATCCGGGGCTTCCTGGTGCCACGTGGCACTCGCGGCTTCAGCACGCGCAACATCCACAAGAAGATGTCGCTTCGCGCGTCGGTCACCTCGGAGCTGTATTTCGACGACGTGCGGCTGCCGGGCAGCGCGGTCCTGCCCGGCGTGACCGGTTTGAAGGGCCCGCTGTCGTGCCTGTCTGAGGCCAGGTACGGCATCCTGTGGGGGGTAACCGGCGCGGCCAGGTCGTGCTTCGAGTCGGCCGCCGAATACGCCCGGACCCGCGAGCAGTTCGGCCAGAAGATCGGCGGCTTCCAGCTCACCCAGCGCAAGCTCGCCTGGATGCTCGCCGACCTGCAGCGCGCCCAGTTGCTCGCGCTGCACCTGGGGCGGCTCAAGGAAGCCGGCCGGATCACCCCCGAGCAAGTCAGCCTCGGCAAGATGAGCAACGTCCGAACCGCGATCGACATCGCCCGGGAAGCGCGAACAGTGCTCGGCGCCAACGGCGTGACGCTGGAGTACCCGGTGATCAGGCACGCCAACAACCTCGAATCCGTGCTGACTTACGAGGGCACCGAGGAAATCCACACCCTCGCCCTCGGCCAGGCCATCACCGGCATCCCCGCCTACCGCTAACGGTGTTTCGCTCACAGTGAATGTTGATTTGGTGTCGCCAGGACAACAGCAGACTCACACCCATGAACCCGGCGTGCGGGCTGAAGACCGCGCACATGCACGGGGCAGGCTGGCCGACTTGCTCGCCCAGGCGGCAGCCGGGGAGTTCCCGGCTGCCGACGGCAGCGTCGAGATCCTGGCTCAGCCTGCCGAACGGGACGCGGGGGTCATCTCACTCACCGGGTTCGCTGTCGTCTTCGCCGATGCCGATCCGGGCTGGATAGCCAGTCAGCTGCCGGCGGGCGACCTGTCGGCGCCGCTGAGCGCACGGTTCCTGCACGCGCTCGGCCAGCGCCTGGGCCGCGAGTCGCACAGCACCGACATGCTGACCTGCGCTAGCCCGCTGCCAGGGCCACCGCCGGCCGATCTGGAGCTGACTGAGCTGAACCTGGGCGGGTTGGGGCTGGCTGCGCTGGGCGGATCCGCCGGAGGCACTCGCGCCCGGATCGCGCGAGCGATGCACTACCGGGACGAAGTCCGGGCCTGGCAGACGGCGGGCGGTATCGTCACGCTCGGTCGAGGCGTGGCCGGCCGCTGGGAGGTCGCCATCGAGGTCGACCCGCTCTACCGCAGCGCCGGACTAGGCAGCCGGCTCGCGTCCGCGGCGAGGCACCTGGTGCCGGACGGCAAGCCGGTCTGGGCACAGATCGCGCCGGGCAACGCGGCTAGCGTCCGCGCATTCCTCCGGGCCGGGTTCCGGCCGATCGGCGCCGAAGCGCTGATGGCACCGGTCCTCAGCAGCGCCGCGGCAAGACTCTAATGCGACGATAAGCAACATGAGTGACGTTGCGGTGACCGACAACACAGGTGCCTCGCGGCTGGAGATCAGGGCCGACGGAGACCTCGCCGAGCTCGTCTATCGAACGCGGGCGGGGCGCCTGATACTCGTGCACACCGAAGTGCCTGCGGCCCTGGGCGGCCGTGGCGTCGGCAGCGAACTGGTGCGGGCCGCGATTCACAAGGCCGCAGCTGAGGGCATGACTGTCGTGCCGTTGTGCCCGTTCGCCCGGAACTGGCTGGAGCGGCATCCCGACGAAGCCGCGACGGTCCCGATCGACTGGGAAGCTCGCTAGCTACTGGCGATCAGCGCGTCGTGGTACCGGCGCGCGCCAGCCATGATGGCCGCGAGTTCGGTACGGAGACCGCGACCTTTGCCCTTGCTCGCCAGGACGCTAGCCCGGCAGCCGGCCACCATGAGCACCCGGGCGGCGGCCTTAGCCAGCCAGTCAGCTGTCTGCTCGGCCGTGACGGCTCCGGATCGCACCGTCAGCAGCGGCCGGCCGAGGTGCGTCGCCGCCCGGACCGTCTCGCGGCAGCCGGCGCCTCCGGCCGGATCGAGCAGCAGCACGGCATCGGCCAGGTAAGCGCAGGTCCAGGTCCGGTACCGGAAGCTGGCCGACGGCAGCTCATGCAGCGTCGCACCCGCGAAACGCTGGCGGCGGGCGGGCGTGAGCGGGCCGTCTTCCTGGCGGTAGCCGGCCGGGAAGACCAGGTGCACGCGCAGGCCTGCGCGCAACGCGGCCAGTGCAGCGTACGTGTCGACGCCGGTCTGACCGCCGGTCAGCACGGCCAGCCCGGCAGTGGCACGCACTAGCCCGCGCAGCGCTTGCTCGCTAGCGGTCGCTGCGCCGGATTCGTGCCCGTTCCCGGCGGTCATGCTTTTTTGCTATCGGGGTGAGACGAGGAGCGTCTGGACGCCGGTCCCGATCTCTCCGGCGGTGTCCGAGAGCTTTGTCTCAGCGAGGCCGGTGCCGGTGCCATCCATGGTCGTCGCCGCATCGAGCAGGAGCCAGTCGCCCGCTGGGTCACGATGCAAGATCACCGTCAGGTCGACGTTGATGAAGATGTAGACCCGCGGATCGAGGGCCATGCTTATCCCGCTGCCGGAGTCAGCCAGCAGCAGCGTGCGGGACATCGGCGAGATCTCCTCGCCGGGCAGCAGCGGGATGCGCGGCCTCGCCCAGGTCGCGGCGGGCCCTGGCTCATCGAAGCTGCCCGCTTCGAATCGCCACTCGATGTTCGTGAGGTAGCCATCGATGTTGCCGCCGGGGAACCGCGGCGTCTTCTCCGCGGCCGGGATGTCGGGCAGACCCCCGGACCTGGTCACGATAGGCGCGTCAAGCAGCTTGGCTATCCGCCATCCTCGAGCCACCAGGACAGGCCGGTCATCGGATTCCAGGACGGTCTCCAGCAACGCGACGCGCTTGCCTGGCCGCAGCATCCGGGTCCGGGCAGTCAGCGGGCCGACCGGGACCGGGCGCAGGATGTCGATGGCGACCCTCGCCAGCCGCATGTTGTCGTCCGGCTCGTGCCGTTCGAGCTCACGCGCGGCCAGCGCGGAGGGCGGACCGCCATGCTGGGCATCGGGGCTCCACGGTCCTGCGGTCGCGGTGGTAGCGGCGAAGCGGCCCGGACTGACGGACTCGAAGAAGCTAGCGTGCACGAAGCCGGATGTTACCGGTAGGAAGTTAAGCGCCCGGGCGCACGGTCAGCCCGGACGTCAGCGAATCCGGATCGTCACGTGCTTGGTTGCCGCAGGGCCGACGTGATTGCTGGCGATGATCGTGATGCGGTAGCGCTTGCCCCTGTCGCTGCGGGCTGGCTTGCCGACGATTAGCGCAGTCCCGTCAGCTCCGGCCCGGAACGTAAGCCCGCGCGGCAGCGAGCCGTGCTCGGATAGCACCGGCGCGGGAAATCCGGTGGATGAGATCTTGTACCGGACGTGGCGGCCGACCCGGAAGGTCAGCCGCGAAGCCGCGGCGATGGCGGGCGGCTGGTTCACCGTGATCGTGAGCGTCTGGCTCGCGGTGAACCCCGACCCGTTCTGTGCCTCGATGTAGACCGATTCCAGTCCTCCGGATCCCGGAGGTGGCGTGCCAGAGAGCACTCCGGACGAGCTGCCTGGAGTGAACGTCATCCATGACCCGTAGTCAAAGGCGCTCACGGTCGGGGCCGGACTGCCAGTCGCCTGGACTGTGAAACTGCCTTGCATGCCCGTCTGGAACGTGGCCGTCGCCGGCGATGTGATCGTCGGCGCGATGTCCACGACGACAGTAAGCGAGACGGTGCTATCTGGGCTGACGCCGTTGCTCGCGCTCACGGTGATCGGATACGTCCCAGTCGTCCCGGCAGCCGGCGTGCCAGAGAACACGCCCGAGGGCGACATCGTCACTCCGGCTGGCAGGGCACCCGTCTCGGTGAGGATCGCCGCGGGTAGCGCGCTGATATTGAGCGGATAGCTCGACGGGATGCCGACCGCGAACGTCGCTGATGGGCTGTCGAGAGAGAAGCCGAAGTCCATGGGTGACAGCTCGTCGGTGGCACTCGGCTTCGCGACCCAGACATCGACGAGCGGGTACCAGGCGGCGATGTAGGCCATGCCATTGACCGGGTCAGCGGCCACGCCGACGCCGCCTCGCGGGAAGGTTTCGGTCACTGTATTGGTCGCAGCGTCGATCACGCAGGTGCTGTCAGCCGCGCCTGCCGAGGTGCTGGCATCCGAGGTGGCGTAAACGACGCCCGCCGTCGGGTCGGCTGCCAGCCCGACGATGTGATAGTCACATCCGGCGATCGACGTCGTGGCGGCCAGGGTCGCTGCGCTGAAGACGTCAACGATGTCCCCGTCATACGCGACGTAGAGACTGCCAGTCGTGGAGTCAACAGCGACAGCAGTGATGTGGTCGGTCGCGCCTAGCTCCGCGGAGTTGGTGACAGTGTCGGTAGCTCCGTCAATGGCGTGCAGACTGCCATTGGCCGAACCTGAGTAGACGGTATCGGTCGCCGCGTCGACAGCGAGGAAGGTGTAACCGGGCGTGCCCGGGAGGTCGACCGTGGCCGTGATCGAGTTCGTACTGCCGTCGATCACCGCGATGCCCGTCCCTCCGGTGGCATACACAGTGTTGGTCGCCGGGTCGACCGCGACTTGCCCGAAGCCGCCGCCGGAGGCAGTTGTAATCGTCGTGATCACCGAGCTGGTCGCGCCGTCGATCACTGTCAGCCCGCTCGAGCTGGCGGCATAGATGGTGTCGGTTGCCTGGTCCACCGCGATGCTCATCGGCGTACCGGGGACCGTGATCGAGTCTTCGACGGCCTGGCTCGCACCATTGATCACCCAGACCGAGCCTTCACCGCGGGCCGTTCCGTATCCCCCGGCGTAGGCGAGGCCGGTCGACGGGTCTACCGCGATCGCGAAGACCCTGGAGGGCACGACCACGCGCGAGACGGTGTAGCCGCCCGTGACAGATGCCTGGGCGAGGGTGCCGGGCAGGAGTGCCGCCGACGCGATCGCCACCGCCGATACAGCCAAAGCGCGTCGTTTCATAGCACACCCCCGCGCAATACCTTAGAAGACGTGGCAAAGTCTCCCACGTGGCGCAGCGGCCGGCAATCAGTGTCGAGGACTCGGTACGCTTCGTCCGAAGGCGCACGCAATCCACAGCGCCTCGGGGTGTTAGCTCAATGGTAGAGCAGCGGACTTTTAATCCGTGGGTTCTGGGTTCGAGCCCCAGGCGCCCCACCAAATTGGTCATTGCACGAACCGCGACTCTGGCTTGCGGATCGCGCTGGGTGGTCGGCTCTACTGTGCGGTGCCTTGCTCGAACGTGGCCAGGTAGCGGTCGATTGCGGCCCCTGTCTTGGCCAGTTCGTGCTCGGCAGCGGTCAGTTCGGCGCGCCGGGCTGGGTGCCCGGCAGCGTGGCTATTCCGTGCTTGAGCGATGGCGGCGGCGATGAGGCCGTGCTGGTCTCGGTAGAAGCTGGCAAGCGCGGCGATCACGGCGTCCTCTGCGGCGTCGGCATCCAGGCGGCTTGCCGGGCAGCGCGCGGTGTCGTAGCGCAAGCGGGTGAAGCTCGTGCAGTAGCGGTAGACGAAGCCGCGGCCATGCGCACGGGTGCCGATCATCGCCTTGGAGCAGGACGGGCAGCGCATCAGCCCGGTGAGGAGGTGGTCCGAGCCGTTCGCGGCCCGCTTGGAGTAGGTCTCGCCGCGAGCTGCCAGGATCCGCTGTGCGTCGGCAAAGGTGTCATCTTCGATGATTGCCGGTGGCAGCGGGTGGCGGTGATGCCGCGGAGTGTCAGCTCGCCAAGGTAGACCCGGTTGGACAACACGCGCATCACCTGGTGGGCAGACCAGGTCCCGCCGGTGGTGGTCCGGTGACCCCGGTCGTTCAGCGCGCTGGCGATTGTGCGGGCGCCGAGCCGGTCCCGCGTGTACAGATCGAATGCCAGCCGTGTGACAGCGGCTTCTGCCGGATCGGGTCCGAGCGTCCTCGTCGCGGAGTTGACCAGGTAGCCGAACGGGCCGGGGCCGCCTTTCCACTTGCCGGCGGCGGCTTTGGGTTCCATCCCGGCGAAACGCCGGAACGCGGACCGCTGCCGCCATACGCGGCGACAGGGCGGCACGGGCGCGCTGTGCGCCCCGACGACCCTGCGTTCCGCCTCTGCCCCGTCACGTTGCCACTGGATGAGGCCGCGTCAGGCGCCTCTGGCAGCGCGTCGCGCTACGCCCGCCCGGGCGCGCACATCAATCGTTTGATTCACCCCAGGGTGTTATCAGTCTGGGAGTGCATCGGAAGCCCTGGGCCGGTGTCTGTCCGCGCGAACACGCTGCCACGGGGTACCGGTCTCAGCAGGAACCCGCACGAAACGACGGATCGGACGGCCGACTCGCAGCCGCATCGGTTCCCAGCCGATACGTCGCTTGGCGTGCCTGACTCAGCTGACGTGGCGAGGCCCAGCTGGAATTCCGGAGGTGCGAGTAGAGTCCTGGCACGGTGACCGCCTGAAAGGGCGGTGGGTCGGCGGTTGGGCCCGGCCTCTGACCATCTCATCGCAATGCCTTCGGACCTGCGCTGATCTGCGCAGTTGTCGCCCCGCAGCCGCCCGAGCTGATATCGCATGCTGGCCGCTGCTGCTCGCCTGTGACCGTGACTCGGGTCGTTACGGCATGTAGGGTGAACGGACCTTGATCATCAGTTTGGGAGGATCAAGCACGGTTGGCTGTACCCGGCCTGCCGCCGAAGTGCAGGTCGACGTTTCGCTCGTCCGCCGCCTCGTGGCGGCGCAGTTTCCGCAGTGGGCGAGTCTGCCTGTGGAGCCGGTGGAGTCTGCTGGCTGGGATAACACCATCTTCCGTCTGGGACCTCACCTGGCGGTCCGGTTGCCGCGCCGTCGTGTAAGCGCTGAGCACGTCAGCAACGAGCACCAGTGGCTTCCGGTCCTGGCCCCGCATTTGCCGCTGCCCGTGCCCGTGCCCCTCGGCCGTGGCATGCCAGGTGAGGGGTACCCGTGGCAGTGGACCGTGTCTCAATGGCTCACGGGTGAGCTGGCGGCTCTGACACGAGTGGCTGACATGGCCCGTGCGGCAACGAGCCTGGCCCGGTTTATCGCCGCGTTGCAGGCTATCGACCCGGACGGCGGCTCCGTCCATGAGTTCCGCGGTCTCTCTCTGGCCGCTCACGCTGACAACACCGAGGCTGCGGCCACAGTCCTGCAAGACAGTGTCGACATCAGCTCAGTGCTGAGGGTGTGGGAGGCGGTTGTGGCGGCACCGGCCTGGACGGGCCAGCCGGTCTGGATTCACGGTGATCTTCATCCGGCCAACTTGCTGGTTGAGCGCGGCGAGCTGAACGGAGTGATCGATTTCGGCCTTCTGGGAGTAGGCGACCCGGCCTGCGATCTGGCGGTGGCGTGGACGTACCTGCCGGCTGATGCCCGCGAGGTATTCCGCGGTGCGCTAGCAGTGGATGACGCGACGTGGTCTCGGGGACGCGGCTGGGCGTTGCAGTTCGGGTTGAGGGCTGCCGCCTATTCGGCGGACAATCCTGTGCTTGACAACATTGGCCGATACACCCTCGCCCA
>Ga0335074_10011986_pt1 | contig 12144 bp, 11 predicted proteins | sample Lox_Sample_23_FD_206715 | JGI IMG/M metagenome (GOLD analysis project Ga0335074, IMG submission 206715) | Soil microbial communities from Loxahatchee National Wildlife Refuge, Florida, United States - Lox_Sample_2.3 | ecosystem: Environmental > Terrestrial > Soil > Wetlands | place: USA...
AACCTGCGAGTGTAACCTCCACCCGCTGTGCCGCCATCACCACCAGGCCAAACAGGCCCACGGCTGGCACCTCGCCCAGCCCGAACCCGGCATCCTGGTCTGGACCACACCCAGCAGCCGCCAGTACACCGTCACCGCCGAGCCCTACCCGGTATGACGAACCACGGTTACATCCAGTCGGCGTGGCGGGGCCAGGCGAGCAGGGTGTCCACGATCTCGGGCGGGCCGTCCGCGGGCCGTTGATCGGTGGCGGCGTAGCGGCCCCGGTAGAACAACAGTGGCGGCCCGAGACGGCACTCGCCCAGTTCGGTGACGCGGCCGAGCACCACGAGGTGATCGCCGGCCTCGTGCACGGCCTCCACGGTGCACGCGACCCAGGTCAGCGCGCCGTGCAGGATCGGCGCCCCGGACGGCGACGGGGACCAGCGGACGCCGGCGAACTTGTCCGCTCCGGTCGCTCCGCTGACCGCGAAGATCCGGGCCAGATCGCGCTGGTCGTCGGTGAGCACGTTGGCACAGAAGTGCCCGGCCCGCTCGATCCGCGGCCAGGTCGCCGACGTGCGGCTCGGGCAGAACAGGACCAGGGGCGGGTCCAGCGACACCGCGGAGAACGACTGGCACGCGAACCCGGCCGGGCCGTCGTCGTCGGCCGTCGTGACGACCGTGACCCCGGTGCAGAAATGGCCGAGGACCTGCCGGAACCGTCGCGGCTCGGGTTCGAACCCGGGCCGCGACAGGCCGGGCGCTGCGGTCATCTGGCGGGCACGGTCATCTCGAAACTCAGTGCCCTTCCGCGACGGCGAACCGGTGACCCCACAGGCTGATCGCGGTGGTCTCCCGGCTGATCCAGGTGGCGTCGTCGACGAGCCTGCCGTCCGTGCCGTATTCGATGTCGAACCCGCCCGGCGTGGCCACGTAGAACGAGACCATCAGGTCGTTAGCGTGCCGGCCGAGCGTCGCGCTCAGCCGGGCTCCGCGCCGCGTGCACCGGTCCATGGCCCGGCCGACGTCGTCCAGCGCGGCGACCTCGATCATGAGATGCACGATACCCGCCGGGGCCGGAAACGGCGCCAGTGCGAGCGAGTGGTGCCGCGGGTTGCAGCCGAGGAACCGCATCCACAGCGGCGGCCCGCCGCCCGGCCCGCCGAAGAGTTCGGGCGCCATCCGCATCGAGTCGCGCAGCCGGAACCCGAGCAGCTCGGTGTAAAAGCGGAGCGCCGCGTCGCCGTCGGCGACCGGCAGCACGACGTGGCCCATGCCCTGCGATCCCGTGACGAACCGGTTGCCGTACGGGCTGGACGCGGGCCGGTGCTCGAGCGCGGCGCCGGAGAAGATCTCCAGCGCGTTGCCGGACGGGTCCTCGCAGCGCAGCATCTGCCCGACCCGCCGCTCGGCGAGTTCCTCCGCCGTCCCTGACTTGACCGCTACGCCGGCGCCTTCCAGAGTCTCGGCGATCTCGGCCAGGTCATCGTCGCCGGCCACCTCCCAGCCGGAGGCCAGCAGCCGCTCGCCCTCGCCCGGCGTGATGATCAGCCGGGCCGGGAAGTCGTCCATCCGCAGGTACACCGCCTGCGGATCGGGCCCGCGGCCCTCCACCATGCCCAGCACGCGGGTGCCCAACTCGCGCCAGGCCGAGACGCCGGCGGACTCGATGCGCAGATAACCGAGCGAGCGGATCCCCTTCACGGCATGCTCCCTTCCAGAAAGCCGATCGCCAGCCGGTTGAACTCGTCGAACTTCTCCAGCTGGGCCCAGTGCCCGCAGCCGCCGAACACGTGCAGCTGCGCGCGCCGGATCAGCTTGAGCGCGACCAGCGCTCCGTCGAGCGGGTTCACCCGGTCCTCCCGGCCCCAGATCAGCAGCACGCGCTGGCGCAGCCGGTGCGCCTCACGCCACAGCATGCCGTCCTCGGCGTAAGCGGGGTCGTAGAACGAGGCGCCCATCGAGGCCATGGCCGCGATCGCGTCCGGCTCGCTGGCGATCGCGTAGCGCTCCTCCACCAGCGCGTCGGTCACCAGGCGCTGATCAAAGACCAGCGTGCGCAGGAACGCGGCCATCTTTTCCTTGCTCGGTCCGGGCGGCGCGGCGAACTCCATCAGCCGCCGGACGCCCTCGGTCGGGTCGGGGGCGAACACGTTCAGGCTCAGGCCGCCGGGCGCCATCAGCACCAGCCGGCCGGCCCGCTCGGGAAAGCGCAGCGCGAACCGCATCGCGGTCCCGCCGCCCAGCGAGTTGCCGACCAGATGCACCTGCTCGATCCCGATCTCGTCGAGCAGGCCGGCCACCGCGTCGGCGGCGAACGTGAAGTAGTTGCCGGTGACCGGCGGCTTGCCGGAGCGCCCGAATCCGGGCTGGTCGACCATGAGCGTGCGGAACCGGCCCGCGAACGCGGGCAGGTTGGCGCCGAAGTTGCTCCACGCCGACGCGCCCGGGCCGCCGCCGTGCAGCATGACCACGGCCGTTCCTTCCGGCGAATCCGGCCGCGAATCCGGTGCGGCCTCGTGGTAGTGCAGGCGCATCCCGGCGGCCTCGGCGAACCGGCTGGTGATTTCGGACTCGGCCGTCGGCGCGGTCATGGGTTCAGCTCCCCGTTCAGATCATCCCGTCGGGCTGGATGCGCAGGCCGAACTCGCCGCGCCCGAACATGGTCAGCGCGCGCTCCGGGTCGTTGATCGCGTGCACCCGGCCGGCGTGCGCGTCCCGCCAGAAGCGCTGGATGGGGGTGCCCCGCCGCAGCGCCCGCCCGCCCGAGTTCTCGAACAGCCGGTCCACCGCGTTGATCGCCTGGCCGGTGCCCCGCACCTGGTCGCGCCGCACCCGCAGGCGCAGCGGCAGCGGGATCTTTTCATTAGCGTTGGCGTGCCGCATGAGCTCGGTCATGTTGCGCTCCAGGGCCAGCCAGGCCGAGTCGAGATCGGCCGCGGCCTCGGCCACCCGGACCTGGGCGTGCGGGTCCTCCCACGCCTTCTGGCCGACGTACGAGGCACGCACCCGCTCCTTCTGGTAGGCCACGTGCGCCTCGTACGCCCCGGTCGCCATCCCGATGATCGGCGTGGTGATCGCGTAGGAGAACAGCGAGCCGTACGGCAACCGGTACAGCGGCGCCGGGTTCGCCTCCTGGCCGGGGCAGTCACAGCGGAACACGTCGTTGAACGACAGCGACCGGTGCTCGGGCACGAACACGTCGGACACCACGATGTCGTTGCTGCCGGTGCCGCGCAGGCCGACGGTGTCCCACACATCGTCGATCGCGTAGTCGCCGGCGGGCAGCAGGAACGTGCGGAAGTCGGCCGGGACCCCGTCGGCGTCGGGCACGATCGCGCCCAGGAGCACCCAGGTGGCGTGGTCGCAGCCGGACGAGAAGCTCCAGCGTCCGCTGAGCCGGTGCCCGTCAGCCACGGCCTCGGCCCGGCCGGTCGGCGCGTAGGACGACGACATCCGGGTGTTGGTATCGGCGCCCCACACCTCCTCCTGGGCCTGGAGCGGGAACAGCGCCAGCTGCCAGGGATGCACCCCCACCACCGACGCGACCCAGCCGGTCGACCCGCACGCGCTGGCGACCAGGCGCACGGCGGTCAGGAACGTGACCGGGTCGGCCTCCAGCCCGCCGAACCGGGCCGGCTGGAGCAGCCGGAAGAACCCGGCCTCGGTCAGGGCCTTGACCGAGTCGGCCGGCACCGAACGGGCGTCCTCGGTCTCCTGGGCTCGCTCCCGCAGCACCGGCAGCAGGTCAGCGACCCCGCTGATCACGCCGGCGCCAACCTGCCCCTCGTTGCCCACTCCGATCCCTCCGATCGCGACCGATAGCCCGGGCGACGATACCGCCTAGACTAGAACATGTTCTAGTCTAGGCGGTAGAAGCTCAGCACGGAGGGCTAGACGACATGACACAGCACGGGGTCCGGGGAATCATCGCCGGCCCTCTCCCGGCCAGGTTCGCCCGTGGCTGGCATTGCCTCGGCCTGGCCGACCGATTCCGGGAGCCCGGCCCGCATGCGGTCAGGGCGTTCGGAACAAAGCTTGTTGTTTTCGAGGATTCGCACGGTCAGCTTCACGCGCTCGACGGTTACTGCCGTCATATGGGCGGGGACCTGACCCAGGGCACGATCAAGGGAGATCAGGTCGCGTGCCCGTTCCACGACTGGCGCTGGGGCGGGGACGGCCGGTGCGCGCGGATCCCGTACGCGTCGCGGGTGCCGCCCGCCGCGCGGACCCGGTCGTGGACCACGCTGGAGCAGAACCGGCAGCTGTTCGTGTGGAACGATCCGCAGGGCAACCCGCCGCCAGGCGATGTGACGATCCCCCGGATCGACGGCGCGTTCTCCGCCGAGTGGAGCGGCTGGACCTGGGACTCGATCCTGGTCGAAGGGGCGAACTGCCGCGAGATCATCGACAACGTCGTCGACATGGCGCACTTCTTCTACATCCACTTCGCGTTCCCCACGTACTTCAAGAACGTGATGGAGGGACACGTCGCGTCGCAGTACCTGCGGACACGGGCGCGCAAGGACGTCGGCAGCGGCTCGAACTACGCCGACGAGGGCGAGAGCACGCTGCGGTCGGAGGCCTCCTATTACGGCCCGTCCTACATGATCGACTACCTGTGGCACGATTACCACGGCATGAACATCGAGAGCGTGCTGATCAACTGCCACTATCCGGTCACGACCGACTCGTTCATGCTGCAGTGGGGCGTGATCGTTAAGAAACTGCCCGGCCTCGAGGACGCGCAGGCCGAGAAGTTCGCGGGCAAGTTCGCCAAGTTCATCGGCCTGGGCTTCGAGCAGGACGTGGAGATCTGGAGGAACAAGACCCGGGTCGACAACCCGCTGCTGTGCTCGGAGGACGGCCCGGTCTACCAGTTGCGCCGGTGGTACGACCAGTTCTACTGCGACGTCGAGGACATCAAGCCGTACATGGTCGAGCGCTACGAGTTCGAGGTCGACACCGCGCGCGCGGTGGCCGAGTGGGAGGCCGAGGTCGCGGCGAACCTGGCCGCCCGAAATGACTGAGCTGACCGACGAGCGGGACACCGGGTTCACGCCCGTCGTTTGCGAGCGCTGCGGGGCGACCGCGCTGGTGACCAAGTTCAGCCTGCAGCACACCAGCGTGCAGTGGACCCTCGCGTCGGTGCGCGCCTGCGCCGAGTTCCGGGCCCGGGGTGCGGCCGGGGAGCCGAGCGCGCTCATCGATACCTGCGTGAGCATGCGCGACAGCATCGACCGCGCCGTCGCGGACGGCCGGCTGGCGATCTCGCCGCCCTGAGCGGCGGCTAAGGCGAGGACTGCCAGCGGCGGACGGCGAGGACGCCGGGGATGACGGCCAGCACGGCGGTCCAGGCGGCCAGGTGGATGACCGGCGCCAGCAGCGGGCCGCCGTCGGAAAGGGCGCGGACGACGCCGACGGCCGAGGTGACCGGGTTGACCCGGGCGACCGGCTGCAGCCATCCCGCGAGCCGGTTCACCGGGGCGTAGGCGGCGCTGACGAACGCCAGCGGGATGAACGGGAAGAACAGGGCCCGCTCCGCGGTCTCCACGTCCCGGATGAGCAGCGCGAGCCAGGCGCAGGTGAGGCCGAGCGCGGTGCCGAACCCGATCGAGACCGCGACGATCCCGGCCACGCCGGCCAGGCCGGTCTGCACGCGGAAGCCGAGCAGCGCGGCCACCCCGATCATGACCAGGGCCTGGGCGAAGAAGACCACGGTGTCCGACAGCGAGCGGCCGATGAGCACCGCGCTGCGCGGCATGGGCAGCGACCGGAACCGGTCGGCCAGGCCGGTGTCGGCGTCCCTGACGATGGCCAGCCCGGTGACCGGCGCGGTCAGCACGACGTTCTGGACCATGATCCCCGGGATCAGGAACTGCCGGTAGGAGCCGCCCGCGACGCTGGCCAGGTTCTCCATCACCGAGGTGAACAGCACGAGGATCGCCGCGGGCTGCATCAGCGGGTAGATCAGGCGGCCGGGGTTGCCCCGCAGCACCCGCAGATAGCGGCCGGCGATCAGCAGGCTGTCCCGTGCCAGGCGTTCGGGCCCGGGTCGCTCGCGCCGTCCGCCCCGCTCGAGGACGGCCGTCATCGCGCGGCCGTCAGGGTCAGGAACGCCTCGTCGAGGGACGGCTGGCGCAACGCGATGTCCTCGACCCCGATCCCGTCCGCGCGCAGCGCCTCGGCCGCGGCGAGCAGGGTGGCGAGCCCGTCCCGGGCGACGATCGTCAGCCGCCGCGCGGCCTCGTCCACGTGCAGGTCGCCCGGGGCCACCCGGGGGCGCAGCGCGGCGGTGGCCGCGGCCGCGTCCTGGCCGGCCAGCAGCACGTCGACGACCTGCGTGCCGGTGCGGGCCTTCAGCTGCGCGGCGGTGCCCGCGGCGATGATCATTCCGTGGTCGAGCACGTGCACCACGTCGGCGAACCGGTCCGCCTCCTCGAGGTACTGCGTGGTCAGCAGCATCGTGGTCCCGGCCTCGCGCAGTTCCATGAGCGCGGACCAGAGTTCCAGCCGGCTGGCCGGGTCCAGCCCGGTGGTCGGCTCGTCCAGGATCAGCAGGGCCGGCCGGTTCATCAGGCTGGCCGCCAGGTCCAGGCGGCGGCGCATGCCGCCCGAGTAGGTCCGTACCTGGCGGCCGACCGCGGCGGTCAGGCCGAAGCGCTCGGCCAGCTCGGCGGCGCGCCCGGCGGCCTCGCGGCGTCCGAGCCCGGCCAGGCGGCCGATCAGCATGAGGTTGTCGCGGCCGTTCAGGCCCTCGTCCAGGCCGGCGTACTGGCCGGTCAAGCCGACGACGGAACGTACCGCGTACGGGCGGGTCGCGACGTCGCGGCCGAGCACGCGGACCGTGCCTTGGTCCGGACGCAGCAGGGTCGCCAGGATGCGGACCAGGGTCGTCTTGCCGGCGCCGTTGGGCCCGAGCAGGGCGGCGAGCGTCCCGGACCGGACGCTGAGGTCGACCCCGCGCAGCGCCGTGACGGTGCCGAACGACTTGACCACACCGGTCGCCTCGACGGCCGGCTCCTCAGCCACCGCGACGTCGTCAGCCACCGTGGCGTCGTCAGCCACCGTGGCGTCGTCAGCCACCGTGGCGCTGATCGCCCCAGACGCCTCGTCCATATTGTGAGGCTAACACTTAATGAGCTAGGCTCACAATGTGCCTGACGCAGAAACCCGGGCCGACCTGTCGGCCGCGCTCGACATGGACACGGCGCAGCGCATCATGGGCCGCTTGTTCGCGCTGGCGCCGCGCCTGGTCGAGATCCAGGACCTGGGCGCGCGCGAGTACGGGATGAGCTACTCGCGCGGCCGGGTCGTGGCCGCCCTGCACGCCCTGGGGCCGGTGCAGATGCACAAGCTGAGCCGGGCCGTCGGCGTCAAGCCGCGGAGCATCACCGGCCTGGTCGACGCGCTGGAGGCGGACGGCTGGGTGGAACGCCGCCCCGATCCCGACGATCGCCGCGCGATCATCGTGGCGCTCACCCCGGCCGCCGACGCCGCCTTCGCCCGGCTGCTGGAGGCCTACCGCTGGCTGGCCCAGGACCTGGTCGGCGAGATACCGGTGGCCGACCAGCGATGCGCCCTCGGCGTGATCGAGCACATCTCGGCCCGGCTGGACGAGGCGGTGAGCCGGGGCACCGCGGCGTTCGACGCCGATCCGGCCCGGCCGTCCCGGCAGCTGTAGGCGGCGCGGCGCTCCGGGCCACGCTCTGCCGTTTTCGCCCGGTGAGACGATGGTCAGTTGAGGCCCACATAGGTGGTGACGGGAGCTGATGACCGCGGTTCTGGTCGAGCGGGACGGCGTGATCGAGGCGGTCCGCGCTCTGATCGGGAACGCGCTGGCGGGCCGAGGCGGGGCGTTGTTCGTGATCGGCGAGGCCGGGCTGGGCAAGACCACCGTCCTGGAGCATGCGCTGGCGGCCGCCGCGGGCCGGTTCACCGTCGGGACCGGCCGCGCGGACATCGCCGAGGCGGCCTTGCCGTTTGGCCTGATCGGCCAGGCGCTGGACGCGGTTCCGGCCGCGGGCGCCGGCGTCGCGGATCGCGCCGGCGTCGCGGATCGCGACGACGCCCCGGCACCGGCGGACTACTTCTATTCGGTGCTGGCCGCGCTGCGGGGAGCCGCCGCCGACGGGCCGTTGTTTCTCGCGCTGGATGACGCGCACTGGGCGGATCCGGACTCGCTGACCTTGCTGCGGCTCATCTGCCGGAGGATCGGGTCGCTGCCGGTGGCGGTGCTGGTAACGGCCCGGCCCTGGCCGCCGGAGGCGCTGCGGGCCGGGGAGGAGCTGGCCGCCGGGCACCTGGCCGAGGTGCAGCACCTGGCTCCGCTCAGCGGCGAGGGGGCCCGGTCGCTGCTTCGCCAGCGGGCGGACGCCGCGGTCGGTCGTGACGAGGCGGAACTGGACCGGGCGGCGGACCTGTGCGCGGGAAACCCGCTGCTGCTGGATCATGTCGCCGCGGCGTGGCGGGCGGGCGCGGGCGTTCCGGAGGCGACGTCGGCGGCCGGCCCGTCGTGGTCGCGGCGGCTGCTGCTGTCACACCTGGCCGGGCTGGGTGAGCCGACGTTGCGGTACGTGCGGGCCGCGGCGGTGCTGGGACGGCGGTTCCGGCCCGAGGTCGCGGCGCAGGTCGCGGGCCTGACCGCCGCCGATGCGGCGGTGGCGCAGGAGGCGTTCGCCGGGGCCGGGCTGGGCAGCCTGCCGGGCGATGGGTGGACAGAGTTCAGCCATGAGCTCGTGCGCCAGGCGATCGATGAGCTCGCCGCCCCGGTGCGCCAGCGGCTGCACGAGGCCGCGTTCCGGGTTCTGGCGGCGCGCGGGGTCAGCCCGTCCGAGGCGGCCGGCCACGCGGTGGCGGCCCGGCTCCACGGGGACGCCGAGGCCGTGGAGGTGGTGGCGCGCGCCGGGCGGGAAGCGCTGGCGGCCGGCGCCGTGGCCGCCGCGCGGCGCCACCTGCACGCCGCCGTGGACCTGGCCGCCGTCCCGGCGCCGCCCGGCCTGGTCTTCGACCTGGCCCGGGCGCTGATCGCGGCCGGCGACCATCCGGCCGGGATCGCGCACTATGAGGAACTGCTCGCCCGAGCCGACCTGCCCGGCGACATGCGGCTGGCCATCCTGGTCCAGTTGTCGCACGCCCAGCTCGCCGTCGGCCGGACCGGCGAGGCCGGCGCCGTGCTTGAGCAGGCGCTGCGGCTGGCCGGGCCGGGCCAGCAGGACCTGGCCGCCGGCGCCCTGGCCGATCATGCCGCGCAGGTGCTGGTGACGCACGGATGGGGCCGGGCCGCGCCGTTGGCCGTCCGCGCCCGGGATCTGGCCGCCCAGGCCAGCCCCGCGGTCCGCGCCGCCGCCGATGGCGTCTGGGCCGTCGGCGCCTACTTCGCCGGCGACCCGGCCGGGCTGGATGTAGCCGAGGCCGCCGCCCGCACCGCCGCGGCTGGCCCCGCCTGGCGGCTGGCTGGCGCGCCCTGGTGGGACACGGTCGCGCAGTACGGCGCCCTGGCCCTGTCCGCGGAACGGTTCGGTGAAGCGCAGCGGCTCCTGGACGGGATCCTCGACGCGGCCGGGCGGCGATCGGACCCGCTGGGCCTGGCGATCGCGATGATGTTCCGGGCCCGGGTCAGCTGGCGGCTTGGCCAGCTGGCGCCGGCGCTGGATCTGTCCACGCGCCTGACCGAGTATTCCGATCTCGTGCCCGTGATCATGCCGTTCGCCGCCGCTGGCCTGGCCGTGATCCTGCTCGACTGCGGCCGCACGGACGAGGCCGCGCAGTGGTCCGCCCGCGCGGACGACGCCATCGACCGGGGTAACCAGCTGGGCTATTACCAGCTGCCCGCCCAACTGCCGCGCGGAACGCTCGCGCTGCGCCGCGGCGACCCGCAGACCGCGGCCGAGATCTTCAGCGCGATGTGGAAGACCGCCGAGGCGCTGCAAGTGCACGATCCTTGCACCGTCCCGTGGGCGGGTGAGGCGATCGCCGCCTACCTGGAATGCGGGCGGGAAGCCGAGGCCAGGCGGCTGCTCGACTGGCTCGCCCAGGTCGCCGGGGCGCTGCCCGCCCGTTGGCCCAGGGTGATCGTGGCCGCGGGCCAGGCGGCGCTGGCCGAACGCGCCGGCCGTCTGGAACAGGCCCGCGCGGGCTACGCCCAGGCGCTGGCCATCGCGCAAGAGATGCCGATCCCCCTGGCCCGGGCGCAGCTCCTGACCGACTACGGCACGTTCGCCCGCCGCCGGGGTGACGTCCGCGAGGCCAGGCGCGTGCTCGCCGAGGCGCTGCGGCTGGCGGAACGGTGCGGCGCGATCTGGCACGCCGAGCAGGCCCGGGTGGAATGGCGCCGCGCCGGGGGCCGCACCGGCACCACCCCGCCGGGGCGGCTCACCCCGCAGGAGGCCGCGGTTGCGCGGCTGGCCCGGGCGGGGAAGACCAACCGCGAGATCGCGGCGCAGCTCTACCTGACGGTCAACACCGTGGAAACCCACCTCCGGCACGTGTACCAGAAGCTCGGCATCCACCGCCGGGCCGAGCTGATGACCCTCCCAGATGCCGCGGCTTCCTCATTTCACCGGTTTCCGTGACGACATCGCCGCCGGTTTCCGGTCGGCTGGCAACTGGGATCTGTTCGTGATGCCGGGAGGCCCAGATGGCTATGCAAACCAGACATGCGCCCACGCCCGCCGGTGACCCGTCGGGCGGGCCGCGGCTGCGGGCACCGCGGGTAAAGGTGCGCTTCGCCAGCGGCGGCGCCGAGTGCGCCGCCTGGCACTACCCGGGCAGTAACGGCGCGTGCGTGATCATGACCGGCGGGTTCGCGGTGACCAAGGAGCCGGGCACCGACCTGTTCGCCAGCCGGTTTCACGAGGCCGGGTACGACGTGCTCGCTTTCGACTACCGGCACTTCGGGGAGAGCGGCGGCCACCCGCGCCAGGTCGCGCCGATCGCCGGCCAACTGGCCGACTGGGGGGCCGCCATCGCCTTCGCGCCCTCGTTGCCGGGAGTGGATCGCGACCGGCTGGCCGTGTGGAGTTTCTCGGCCTCCGGCGGGCACATCTTCCGCGTGGCGGCGCGTCATCCCCGGCTGAGGGCCGCGATCACCCAGACGCCCAACGCGGACGGCCTGGCCGCCTGCCGGAACGCGGCCCGGCATCAGAAACCAGGGGCCTTCGCGCGGTTCACCGGCCGCGCACTGCTTGATGCCGTGGGCGGCCGGGCGGGCCGCGCGCCGAGACTGGTGCCGCTGGCGGGCCCGCCGGGCACGGTCGCGATGCTGACGACGCCCGACGCGCTCGACGGCGACCGGGCGCTGCGCGCCGAACGGTATCCAGGCTGGCAGCGTCAGGTCGCCGCCCGGTCGGCGCTGCGGCAGGGGTTCTACCGGCCCGGCCGGGCCGCGTCCCGGGTCGAGTGCCCGCTGCTGGTCGTGGTCTGCGAGCAGGACCGGTCGGCGCTCGCTGCGCCCGCGATCCGCGCCGCCGGGCTGGCGCCGCACAGCGAGGTCGTCCGCCTGGCGGGCACCCACTACGCGCCGTTCCTGGACTCACACGAACAGGCCGTGGCGGCGGAACTCTCGTTCCTGCACCGGCACCTGATCGATCGCCGGGCCCCGGCCACGGACGCCACGCGGCGAGGAGGCGGGCGGGCATGAACATTCACGAGATCGAGCTGTCCGCCGGAACGATCGAGTACGCCGATACCGGCGGGGACGGTCCGGTGACCGTCATGCTGCACGGGCTGCTGATGGACGCCACGTTGTGGGACCAGGTGATCTCCGGGCTGCCCGCCGGTCACCGGTACCTGGCGCCGACCCTGCCGCTGGGCGCGCACCGCCGCGCGATGAACCCGGACGCCGACCTGTCGCTGCCCGGGATCGCCCGGCTGGTGACCGAGTTCCTGGACCGGCTCGGGCTGCAGGATGTCACCTTGGTGGGCAACGACACCGGCGGAGCGCTGGCTCAGTTGCTCATCGCCAACGAGACGCCCCGGGCGGACCGGGCGGGCCGGGCGGACCGGGCGGACCGGGCGGACCGGGCGGACCGGGTGGGCCGAGCGGTCCTGGTCTCCTGCGAGGCGTTCGATAACTTCCCGCCCGGGCTGACCGGCAAGACCCTCGCGCTCGCCGGGCGGCTCCCGCCCTGGCTGTTCCGCCTGGTCATGTCCCAGATGCGA
>Ga0335074_10011987_pt1 | contig 12144 bp, 8 predicted proteins | sample Lox_Sample_23_FD_206715 | JGI IMG/M metagenome (GOLD analysis project Ga0335074, IMG submission 206715) | Soil microbial communities from Loxahatchee National Wildlife Refuge, Florida, United States - Lox_Sample_2.3 | ecosystem: Environmental > Terrestrial > Soil > Wetlands | place: USA: Florida...
CCACATCCTTGAAATCCTCGGTGGTAGCCGACTTCCAACTGTAGCGGGTGGCGTATTGCTTCAACGTTTCGAGGAAGGCCTGATCGCCGATAATGAAACGCAGCATGTGCAGCACGGCTGCGCCTTTGCTGGCGGTAAGCGCCCATAACTCCGGCGAATAGTCTTCCATGCGCGCCGATTGAATGATCGGCACGTTATCCACCGTGAGCGCTTCCACTGCGTCGTCGTGGAACTGCGATTCCAGCGCGCCCGGACCGGAGGTGTGCTCGGTCCACAGGAGTTCCGAATAGGCGGCGAAGCCGTTCGTAAGCCATAAGTGATTGCGTGACGCGGGCGACACCAGCGCCTCCCACCATTGGCGCGATACTTCGTTGGCGAGCAGTTTCACGCCCACTTGCCGGCCGATGGCATGCGGACTCAGGAAGATCAATCCTGGGGCGGAATAGCCGTTGGGCGCGCCCGATTCCATTTCCATCACATTGAGAGTCGCGTTGGGCGGCAGGCCGAAGATGCCGGTGAAGTAGCTCAGCATCTGGCCGATCTGCTCGCCGTATTGCTGCTCCATGCCCTTCTCGTCGCCGCGGAAATACATGTTACAGTTGACGCCTTCCGCGGAGACCTTGGTCGCCGGATCTTTCACCACCGCGATACTGCCGGGGAACGAGGGCTGGGTGAAGCTGAAGCTGTACACCATCTTGTCGCCCGCGGCTTGGTGCGAATCGATGCCGCTGCCGAGCACCTGGTATCCGTTGGGAACGGTGATATGCAGGTCGGCCGAGAAGCGATCGGTGGTGTAACCGTTAATCGGGAACCAGCGCGCCGGATACAGCAGAAATGCGTAATCGGGATGGATGGCGGCGAATTTGATTCCGTAGACCGGCGAATCTTCCGAGCCGCTGAGCCGCCCCTCGTAGATGAATTTCGCGGTAGCGGGCTGACCCTTGGGCAGAGGCGGATCGAAGGCCAACTTCACGGTGAAGTTCTGCGTATCGCGGGTGTCCGGGATCACGCCGCCTTTGCCATCGGTCACCTTCTGGACTTCCAGCGCGTTGTTCAGCTCGAACGAGGCCGAAGTGGTGTTGCTATCGAGCGGTGTGAAGCGCACTTCCGCGGTGGCGATAAGAGCTTGCGTGGAGGGCTGGATTTCCGCATCGATATTGTAATGATCGACGCGAATACGGGTGCGGCGTTCCGGCGGGGATTGCGCGGCGGAGGCGGATGCCAGCACGATGAGGACGGCCGAAGCAAACGCGACGGGCCGTGCGCCGGCGGTACGGCTACGAAACATGAGCGAGTTGTCCTTCCATGAGTTCTTGGATGATGGCGGCGGCGCGCAGCATGGGTTCAGATCCGGATACGTCGCGCGGCGATAAACGCTGGGCGACTTCGGCCAGATCGGCGCGCATGCGCTGGCGCGCCTCCGGATCGCGCAGCAGGCGTTGCGCTTCGGCGGCGAGGCGTTCGCCGGTGCAGGCCGATTGCATAAGTTCCGGGACGATGGCGCGTCCGGCGATCAGGTTCACCATGGAGTAATAAGGCACCCGCACCAACATCCGGCCCAACAGCCAGCTTGCGGCCGTGACCTTATAGAAAGTTACCATCGGCGTGCCTAATAGAGCAGCTTCCACCGTTACCGTGCCGCTGGCGGCCAGCGCCAGATCGGCATGCGCGATGGCGTCCCAGTTTTCTCCTTCGATTGCCTGGATAGGAGCCCCGCCGATCCGATCCCGAAAAAACTCTACACCGGCCGTTGCCGATGCCGGCAAAACAAAACTGGCGGCCTGGTTGGCGTAGAGCCGCGCCACCGCGTCCAACAACGGCGGCAAATGCCGCCCAGCTTCTCCCCGGCGGCTTCCAGGCAACACCGCTATCAATGGACGGCCCACGGGGAGTCTGTGTTTCCGAAAAAAATCGGCGCGCGACAAGGTTGGCTGCACTAAGCCCGCCAGCGGATGGCCTATGTAGGTGGCCGGGAGCCGATGTTTGCGAAAAAACTCCTCTTCGAACGGAAAGATACACAGGATGTGGCGGAGGGTGCGGCGCATGCCGGGCAAGCGGCCTTGGCGCCATGCCCATACTTGCGGCGCAACCAAATAGATCACGGGGATGCCGCGCCGGTGCAGTTTGCGCGCCAGGCGCAGGTGAAAATCAGGCGAATCGGTGAGGATGGCGAGATCCGGGCGGCGTTCGCGCGCAGCCGCGTCCAGCTTGCGATATTCGCCATAAATTCGCGGGATGTGGGAAACCACTTCGAGCAGCCCGACAACCGCCAAACTGGCCGCATCGACCACTGTCCGGACACCCGCGGCGCGCATGCGCGGACCCGCGCAGCCGAAGAATTGCGCATCAGGCCAGATCTGGCGGAGCCGGTCGACCAGGAGACCGGCATACAGATCGCCCGAAGCTTCACCGGCCGAAATCAGGATGTTGCGAAGCACCTAAAGCCCAGAATAGCGCGGCCGGGCCGTCGCGCGGCGGGGGCTAGGGACTGGGAGACGGGGGCTGGCGCCGCTCGCCGGATCGGACTAGGGATTACGGGCGGGGGGCTGGCCGCTGGTCTCCACGGCGGCGGATCGTACAAGAATCCCCATCTCCCCGCCTATCATCGTTCGCGCTGGCTAACGCATGGACTTCGCCATGTCCACGGCCCACTCCACCGGATCCTCCGTACCGCCCGGCTCGGCATTGAAATATTCCCACGCGAACACGCCGCCGAAATACGCATACTCGGCAGTCAGTGTGCGGACCGTCTCGGACACCTGCTTGATGTTCACGTACCCGCTGCCATCCGAGGAGTTGGCAATCATGCCCGCCACGATCTTGTCTGGCGGATAGCCATAGTTAACAACCTTCTCGTAATCCGCCGGAGAGGAGAGCGTGGCGAACCCGCTATAGAACTGGCCATTGAACCAGGCTATCTTTTTGCCGGAGGAACTCTTATAGAGCTCCGGATAGCTGAAGCCCGAAAGATTTGCCCCGCCCCATAATGCCGAAGCCACCGGCGCCATGGTGATCAGGAAGTTCGGGCCAAAATCGCTGCTGAGCTGGTCGATGAGCATCTCGACGTTGGAGAGCGATACGTTTTCCTCGATGTCCAGGTCGATGCCGTTCAAATTGTATTGCTGCAGCGTCTGTTGCAGAACCGGATAGAAAGTGCTCCAGTTATCGAATAGATCCGCGTACGAACCCTGCGCCGCGCCGCCCAGCATCATGCGCACCGTCACGCCGTAAGTTTGCAGCGTGGCAACCTCCTGCCACATGGTGGTGAACATGGGGTCCGACGGCACGTCATCGTTCAAATGGATATACGGCGTGTCGTCCGAGTTATAGCCAAGGTGAAACGCGGCTACCATTACATCGCTGACATACGGCTTATTGTTGGCCGGATCGAGCGTTTCCCAGATGGGTGACAAGGACACGTAAGCGCCGTTGTCGTATTGCGTCTGGTAATAATAAATGACGCGTTTGGATTTCGCGGCATCGGGTGACGCCGCATGGGCGGCCAGGGCCGCGGTCAAACCAGACAGAAGAATACGGAAGAGATTTCGCATCCGCTTACCGTACCCGTCCGCGTGCGGCCTGTCAAGAAGGCGGACTCGTTGGGGCGCGCAAGGCAGCCGCCACGGCCGCGGCAATCTCAATCGATCCCGGCGTGTCGCTGTGGACGCAAATCGTTTGCACGCGGCCTTCGTTCGCTAAACGAAGGGCCTGCGCGGCGGCGGCGGATGGTTCGGTAATCAAGGCATTGGGAAATTTGCGCGGGCGCAGGCTGCCATCCGGCTCGTAACGGCGGTCGGCGAATCCTTCGGCCGCCACGCGAAATCCCATGCCGCGCCAGACATCCAACATGGTGGAGGCAGCGAGGCCGACCAGCACCGGATCACGGCTATGAGGATGGCTATAACGCGCGACACCTTCGCCGATCGCGCGCGCCACCTCCGGATTCTTTGCGGCAACGTTGTACAGCGCGCCGTGCGGTTTCACATGCGCCAGATCGCCGGCGATGGCGGCCAGCGCGGCAATCTGTTCATAGACCGTCCGCGCAATCTCAGCCGCGGATAGATCCATCTCCACACGGCCGAAATTCGCGCGATCCGGATAGCTGGGATGCGCGCCCACCGCCACGCCATGCCTGTGCGCCGCGTCGACCGTGCGCCGCATGGTGTCCGCGCCGCCGGCATGTCCGCCGCACGCGATATTCGCCGAGGTGATGTACTGCATGAGCGCTTCTTCGAGCGCCGCGTCGGGCAACTCGCCCATATCGCAATTGAAGTCGATGTTCACCTTCGGCTCACCGCGGCAGCCTTACCACGCGAAAGCCGACATTCTGCATACGGCTTACGGGAAACTCGAAATTACGCGCCGTGGCGCGGCAATACTTCGCCGAATCAAGCCAGCTTCCGCCGCGAAACACGCGGTATGATCCCGTGGCTGGTCCTGGCGGATCGGCTGCCGGACTCTCCGCATAATAATCGCGGCCATACCAATCGCTGACCCACTCCGCGACGTTTCCCAACGTGTCGTAAAGGCCGCGCGCATTGGCTTGCTTTTCGCCGACGGGATGCGTGCGGCCTGCGGAATCGGCCTTGAACCACGCGGTCGCGGCCAGTTCCGCGGCATCGTCGCGGCAAGCATATTCCCATTCGGCTTCGGTCGGCAGGCGGTATAGATGCGCGCGGTCGCGCAAATTGAGGCGCGCCAGAAACACCTGAATATCGTCCCAGGAGACGCTCTCCACAGGCAGCGACGCGCCTTTGAATCGGCTGGGATCGCTGCCGATCGCCGCTCCCTCAGGGGTGGTTCGGAGCGCTCCCGCCTTGGCGTGCGGATCAAGCATCACGGTTTCCCATTGCGCCTGGGTCACTTCAAATTTGCCGATTTCGAAATCGCGGGTGATGCGCACGCGGTGCACGGGCGCCTCATCCGCCTCGCCCGATGCCGATCCCATTTGGAATTCGCCCGCCGGAATACGCACCATCCCGCCGCCATCAAGCAGCGCCGTAACGCCGTACGCCGCCGGATTCTGCCCGGCTGCGAGCCGCCGCGCGACGAAAGCCGCGGCTGCCCGGCCCACAAACATCCTACGTGAAAATCCGGATTCCAAAGCCATGCCGAGATGTATTATAGAACAAGAAGCCACTCGGGACCCGACATGCTGCCGCTCAATCTCCGGACCATTGCGATGGCCATCGCAGCCGCCGGAGCTTTGTGTGCCGCGAATGCCCCGCCGGCAAATTTCGATACCGCCGTGAAGCCGGTGCTCTCGAAAACCTGCGCGCTCTGCCACAACGAAAAGCTGGCGTCCGGCGGTCTCAATGTGAAGCTGCTGCTGAGTCCCGATTCGATTGTCACTTATCGCGAGGGATGGGAAACCATTCTCGACAAGCTGCGTGCCGGCGAGATGCCGCCTAAGGGGATTCCGCGGCCGCCCGAAGCGCAAATGCAGGCGCTGATTCACTACGTACAAGGCGAGTTCGATCGCGCCGACCGCAACGTGAAACCCGATCCGGGCCACGTGACCGCACGGCGCCTCAATCGCCGCGAGTATACGAACACGATCCGCGATCTGCTGGCCGTGGATTTCCGCGCGGAAAAGAGTTTTCCCACCGATGATTCGGGTTACGGTTTCGACAACATCGCCGACGTGCTGACGATTTCGCCGGTGTTGATGGAAAGCTACATGGATGCGGCCGAGATCATTGCATCGCGCGCCATGGGAGCCGATCCATTGCCCGCCAAGCCGCTGCTCGCCGAGTACTCGTCGAAGGACAAAACCATCCGCCGCCTGGATTTGAGCACCATCGAGGCCTCACATCGCATCGAGTGGGATGGCGATTACATCGTACGCTTCGGCATGCCGGGCGAGCGCGCCGTGGATGCCAAGCCTGTCACGCTCGGTTTTTGGATGGATGGCACGCTGCTGAAGACCATCGAAGTAGAAACCAAGCCATCCAAACTGGTTTACTTCGACCCTTATTCCGAAGCCAACGTGCGGCTCTATTTGCCGGCCGGCGATCACGTGTTTCGCGCGGGCTTCATGGGCGACGATTTCGTGAAGACGCTGTCGGAAAAAGACGCGTACAACAACAAGAAGAATAAATTTCTGAATTCGATTGCGTTCGAAGGCCCGTTCCCAACCTCCGTGGAGCGCGCCAGCCGCAAGAAGATTCTGATTTGCGATCCGAAGACCGGACCGGCGTGTGTGCAGAAGATCGTCGGTAACCTGGCGCATCATGCTTACCGGCGGCCGGTGACGCCGGCGGAAGTCGCATCACTGATGAAGTTTGTGGCGCTGGCGCGATCGCGCGGCGGGACTACCGAGCAGGGCATCCAGCTCGCGATTCAGGCCATGCTGGTAACGCCGCAGTTCCTCTTCCGCATCGAACGCGACCCGAATCCTACGGACGCCAACAACGTGCATCCGATCTCCGATGTAGAACTCGCCTCGCGGTTGAGTTATTTTTTGTGGAGTTCCATGCCGGATGACGAGCTATTGGGGCTGGCGGAATCCGGGAAACTGCACGAGCCGGTGGTGATGGATGCGCAAGTGAAACGCATGCTGGCGGACCCGCGATCGTCGGCGTTCGCAAGCAATTTTGCCGGCCAGTGGCTGGAGATCCGCAATCTGGATGTGGTGAAGCCCGATCCGGTGAAGTTTCCCGAATGGGGACCGGTGTTGCGCGATGCCATGAAGACGGAAACACGTATGTTTTTCGAGTATGTGCTGCGCGAAAATCGCCCGATTTCCGACTTTATCGACGCCAAGTATACGTTTTTGAATTCGCGGCTGGCGAAGTTTTATGGCATACCGGGAGTCAGTGGCCCGGATTTTCGCCGTGTAGAACTGACTACCGGCCAGCGCGGCGGCTTACTAAGTCAGGCGAGTATCTTGACGGTTTCCAGTTACCCTTCGCGGACTTCGGTGGTGTTGCGCGGTAAGTACGTGCTGAACAACATACTCGGTTCGGAGGTACCGCCTCCTCCGCCCGATGTCCCGGCGCTCGACGAAAGCGCGGTCGGCACGCTGATGTCGCTGCGCCAGCAGATGGAGAAGCACCGCGCCGATCCCATGTGCGCCTCGTGCCACAGCAAAATGGATCCGCTGGGCTTCGGCCTGGAGAATTACAATGCCATCGGAAAGTGGCGCACCCAGGATGGTAAGTTCCCGGTGGATGCCAGCGGCACGCTGCCGAACGGCAAGACTTTTCAAACGCCGGATGAGATGCGGGCGCTGTTAGTCGCCGCGCTGCCGCAGTTTTCCCGTTGTTTGACGGAAAAGATGCTGACTTACGCCTTGGGACGCGGCTTACAGCCTTATGACCGGCGGACGTTAGATGATATCAGCCGCGAGATGGCGTCCTCGGGCTATCATTTTCAATCATTGATTTTTGATATCGTGCACAGCACCCCATTCCGCATGGGCCGCGGAGACGGTGTGAGCCAGCCAAAGGAGATGGCGAAACGATGATTTCGAAGAAAGCACTCCCGCGCCGGACGTTCCTGCGCGGCATGGGGACCGCAGTCGCGCTCCCCTTTATGGACGCCATGGTTCCCGCGCTGGCCTCGGCCAAGACCGCCAAGCCGCCGGTGCGCATGGCGTTCGTGTATGTGCCGAACGGCATCATCATGCAGGGTTGGAACCCGGATTACGAGGGCACGCTGCAGGAGCTGCCACGCATCCTGAAGCCGCTCGAACCGTTCCGCCAGGACATCACCCTGCTCGGCAACCTGACGCACAACACCGGACGCGCGCTGCTGGATGGCGCGGGCGATCATGGCCGCTGCTGCGCCTCTTATCTGACCGGCGTGCAGCCGCGCAAGAGCGTGATCGATATCAAGGCAGGCATCTCGTTCGATCAAATTGTGGCCAAGCAGGTGGGCGCGCAGAATCGCTTCCCGTCGCTGGAACTTGGCATGGAAGACGCGCGCCAGGCCGGCGATTGCGATTCAGGCTACTCGTGCGCTTATACGAATAATCTGGCGTGGAAGAGCGATACGCAGCCGCTGCCGCCGGTGCTCGATCCGCGCGCCCTGTTCGAACGGCTCTTCGGCAATGGCATGGCGACGACGCCCGAAGCCCGCGCGAGGGAGAATCTTTACCGCCGCAGCATCCTCGATTTCGTCAGCGAAGATACGCACGCGCTAGAAAGCAATCTGGGACCCACTGACCGGCGCAAGCTTGATGAGTATCTCTCTTCCATCCGAGAAATCGAACGGCAGATCGAGAAGACGGAAAAAGATAACGCGCAAATCGATCCGCACATGGAGAAGCCGTACGGCATTCCCGCCGATTTCGCCGAGCACTTCAAGCTGATGACGGACATGATGACGGTGGCGTTCCAGTCGGATCTGACGCGCGTGATCACATTCCTGGTGACGCATGAAGGCACGTCGCGGCCGTATCGCGAAATCGATATTCCGGACGGACACCATCCGCTGACGCATCATCGCAATCAGCCGGACCTGATCGAAAAGGTGACGCAGATCAATAGCTATCACCTGCGCCAGTTTGCCGCCTGGATCGCGAAGATGAAATCGACCAAGGAAGGCGACGGTTCGCTGCTGGATAATTGCATGATCGTCTACGGCGCCGGCCTTTCGGACGGCAATCGCCACTTGCACGAAGACCTGCCCACGCTGATCGCGGGGCGCGGCGGAAATCATTTCAAATCCGGCCGGCGCATCGTGTATCGCAAAGAGACGCCCATGTGCAATCTGTTTCTGGCCATGATGGATCGCATGGGCGTGCATGTGGAACACTTCGGCGATTCCACCGGCCGCCTGGACGTCCTGGATCTTACCTGAAATGCAATTTCCGATTGCAGCCAAACCGCCCGTGGGCATCGTATTCGATGCGGCCATGCGCCGCATCGACGAGGTACTGGCGCTGGCGATGCTGCACGGATTCGATGGCAAGGGTCAGGCGCGCATCGCGGCCGTGTGTGTTTCGAGCGGCGATCTGCGCGCCGCGCAATACTGCGACGCGGTGCGGCTTTTCTATGCCAGCGCCACAACCGGTCTGGCGGCCATGTTCATGCATTCGCTGCCGGTGGGGTTGGCCGATCCGGTGCGCACGGGCGATGCGCCCATGTTCCAGACCGTCGGGCAAAATACGATCAAAAGCATCGACGATACGGCCGATCCCGCTACGCTGATCCGCAATACGCTGATGGCGCAAAACGACGGCAATGCGGCGGTGGTGCTGAGCGGTCCGGCCACCGACTTGGCGCACGCGCTCGATATGTACGGCGTAAGAGATTGGATCGCGCGCAAGGTGCGCGTGCTGTCGGTGGCCGAGACTGGCTTGGAAGCCGACCGCAGCGCGGCGGACAAAGTGATATCCGGCTGGCCCACGCCGATTGTCACGGTGAGCCGCGCGATCGGCGAGGCGCTGCCGTTTCCCGGCGAGAGCATCACGCGCGATTTTGCCTATGCCACGCCGCATCCCATCGCCGATGCTTATCGCGCTTTCCAGCCCATGCCCTACGATGCGCCATCATGGGCGATGGCCGCGATGCTGTACGCCGTCGATCCCAACGACGGCTACTTCAAGCTAACCGGCAGCGGCAATGTGCGCGCGCTGAGTCTCGACCCGGAGCAGAAGGATCGCGTGATTCGGGCTTACATCGAAATGGCCAGCGCCAAGCCCGTACCGCGCAAGCCGCGCCATCCGGTGGACGACAAGGACAAGAAGAAGGACGAGAAAAAAGACGTAAACAATAAGCCGGACCCCGGCAAGTAGCTGGCTGTGACATCTGCTATAGTGTGCCGGATGACACCGACACTGATTGCGCGCATCTCCGGGGGCGCGCTGCTGTTGGCCGGCTGCTGGATCGCTTACACCCAAAACCAGGGCAAACCGCCGGCCCTGACCCTCCACCAGATCAAACCGGATCTTTACGAAATCGAAGGCGACGGCGGCAACGTGGCCGTCTATGTGACCGGCGAAGGCGTGATCCTGGTGGACGATAAGTTCGAGCAGGACTACGAAAGCATCATGGCGCACGTCAAGAGCATCACCGATCAGCCGGTGAAATACGTGCTCAGCACGCATCATCACGCCGATCACAGCGGCGGCAACGTGAAATTTCAGTCCACGGCCGAGATTATCTCCACGGCTAATGCCCGCAAGAATATTTTGGAACATAAGCAGCCCAATGCGCCGGCTAATCTGACTCCCGCGCGGGTGGTTTTCACCGATGAGTGCTCGGTGTTTCTCGGCGGCAAGGAAGTGCGCGCGCGATATTTCGGCCGCGGCCACACCAATGGCGACGCGGTGGTCTATTTTCCCGCCTTGCGCACCCTGCACACCGGCGATCTGATGGCGGGCAAGACTCCGCTGATTGACTATGCGGGCGGAGGCAGCCTGAAGGCCTGGACGCAGACGCTCGACGGCGCACTGCAGCTCGATTTCGATACCGTGATTCCAGGGCATGGTCCAGTGACTACGCGCGCCGGACTGATCGAATATCGCAACAACGTGGAGAAGCTGCGCAATCGCGCAGCAGGGTTGATTCATGCGGGCAAGAGCCAGGACGAAGTCGGGAAAGTGATGGCGGCCGAGTTCGGGTGGAGCCCGGATAGTCTGCAGGCGCAGTGGAGTTTGCCGGGCATGATGAAGGAATTGCAGTAAGCCGATCACCGGCAAAAGGTTGCGCGAATTTCCTCAAAAGGACAGGCATCCCGTCCTGTCCAGCACGGCGAGGCGGTGCGGTCTTCCTTCCCAAAATCGGGCTGTCCGAGTACGAAGTACGGACATCCCCGGCGAATTTATCTTCCGCCGACAACGAAGCGGCACCCGTGCCTCCCATTGGCGAGCGCATTCATAACAAGGCGGCTGGTGGCCTACCTTCGCGTGTCCTCGATCATTTAGAGGTAGCCGGCCATGGAGCATCGCGGGCAGTGGCTGGAGCCGCAAAAACGGAGGCCGATGGCGCTGGCGAACGTGGAAGGAAGCAGTGAACCGCGGCGGATTTCATACTGGGGTGGACTATGGTCAGCGCGGCAGGAGCCCCGGAACACCACCGCTGACAGGCCGCAGGCTCGCGAGCGGCTAATTATGCCCAGATCGCTCCTCGGTTGCAATTAAGGCTGCCGCGCTCAGGGAGCTAGCCAGCGCCAGACCCGCCGCCATCCACAAAACCCTCCGATAGCCGGCGACAAATGCTTCCTGAATAGCTTGGCGTCCGCGTGCGTCGCTCGTTTCGGCAGCAGCAAGCTCGGACCGCTGGGCCTCGATTTTCTGCCGCACCGCGGGGGCCAGGGCGAGATTGTCTAAACGCCGGTCCAGAGCGCTCTGGAAAACGCTGCTGAGCACTGCTCCGAAAACTGCGACCGCTAGCAGGCCGGCGACACGCGAGACGGCATTGTTGATCCCCGAGGCCGCTCCGGCGTAGGTCTGCACCACGGCGTTCATTACGGTCGTGGTCAGCGGAGCAACGCTGATGGCCATGCCGAGGCCCAACGTCAGCACTGCGGGGAAGAAGGTGGTCCAGTAGGGACCGCCGATGCCTGGCCTCGCAAACAGCAAGAAGCCGGCGGCTGCAATCAACGGACCCACTACCAGCGGAGTTCTGGCGCCGTATCGGTCGAGCAGCCCGCCAGACCAGCGCGACAGCAGGAACATCGACAAAATGAGAGGCAGCAAGGCCGCCCCCGCCTCTGTCGCCGAATAGCCTTGTACCTGAATCAGATTCAGCGGAAAAAAGAACAGAACGCCACTCAATGCGGCGTATAGAAAGAAGGTGAGCAGATTGGCTCCGCTGAAATCCCGCGAACGGAACAGACGCAGCGGAACCATCGGCGATGAGGAGCGCGCCTCCCAAAGCAACAGCGCGATCAGGACCATGGCGCCCAGTGCGCCCGCGACCGGCGCCGATTCGATCAGGGCAAAGACGATTCCGCCGAAGCCGAGCGCAGCCAACAGGCCGCCCGGCCAGTCGAATGGCTGACCTTCGGTACCAGCGCGGCTTTCCGGGACTTTCCACGAGGATAGCCATAGGACGGCAAGCCCCAGCGGAAGATTGATAAAAAACACCCATCTCCATGAACCGTGCTCAGTGAACCATCCACCCAGCACCGGACCGATGGCGGCCGTGATCGACGTGAACCCGGACCATGTTCCTATAGCGCGCCCGCGCTGCT
>Ga0335074_10011988_pt1 | contig 12143 bp, 7 predicted proteins | sample Lox_Sample_23_FD_206715 | JGI IMG/M metagenome (GOLD analysis project Ga0335074, IMG submission 206715) | Soil microbial communities from Loxahatchee National Wildlife Refuge, Florida, United States - Lox_Sample_2.3 | ecosystem: Environmental > Terrestrial > Soil > Wetlands | place: USA: Florida...
TGGCCAGCGTCTCCCTCAGGGCAAACACAGGCCGTCGGGCAGTACCTCTCCTGGGCCGTGGCCGGGGAGACAACGCAGCTTGGGCGGCTGTTGGGTGCGCTCTCGGTGCGCTATGTCGTGGTCCCCACGAGCTCGCCGGCCGGGGGTGCGAGAGGCGTGGCCCCCGGAGTGCTCCTGAGCGCGTTGAGCCGGCAAGTCGACCTCGTCCCAGTAGGGATCGACCCCTCGTACGTCGTGTTCGAAAACAGCTCATGGGTGCCCGTCTTTTCTCTTGTGCCGACGAGTGGCGTGAACGGGTTGGCCCATGACGCGACCGCGAAGAGCGCTTGGGACTTCGCGACTCAGCTTCAGCAGCTGGTGCTCTTGCCTTCGGGCAGCATTGCGCTCGCCGGACGGCCCGAGGCGTCGTTCAGCTACGCGGCGAGCGGGAGCAGAGGCGGTGCTCCGGTCCTTCTTGGGACCGTCCCACGAGGGGCGTGGGATGTCTCGGTTGGGGCGAGAATGGCGGCCGCGCAGCCCGTCGACGGCCTGGCAACATTTTGGGCTTCGCTGCCGAGCAAAGGCAAGCGCTCAGCACCTGCTGCGATGCTTAGGCAGACGGGCATGGGCGGCCAGCACCTGGCGGACGTGGCGATGCTGGTGCTTTGGGCGGGCTGCTTGGTAGCGGCTCGCGCTCGGCGCCGCCGCGGTGCGCTCTCGCGGCTCACCAAAGCGCAGCTCGACGCAGGCGCGCCGGGTGACGAGGTTCTCGAGATCGACTGGGAGCCGCTCATGGACGGAGAGAGCGTTGGCTGAACCCAGACGGTTCCTTGTCGCCAGCGCCGTGACCTGCCTCGCCCTCGCGGGAGCCTTGATCGGTAAGCCCGGCATGGCTAACCCGCAAATGGCCCCGGGCCAGCTGGGAGGCTCCCTGCCCACGACGGTGAGCGTCTCTTCCCAAGCACTTTCCAGCTCGTGGTTTTGCGCGGGCGCGACCCAGTACCCGGGGGGTGTTGCCGGCGGCGAGCTGTTGTTCACGAACGCGGGCTCTCGTACGGTGAGCGGGTCGGTAGAGCTCGTCACCCAACGCGGTTCCCGCCGCACCGTGGCAATAACCGTGCCCCCTGCCTCGGCGACAACGTTGCCGGAAAGCTTGCCGGGCCTCCCAGGTAGCCCCTCTGATCACTGGGTCGGCGCGATCGTGGTCCTCTACGGCGGCATGGCGAGCGTGAGCCAAGTGCTTGGGACTGCTCGGGGGTCGGCTGACCAGCCGTGCGCCTCGGCAGCAGCGCACCAGTGGTTTTTCCCCGACGGGGCGACGCTGCGCAATGCGTGGGACGAAATTTCCCTGCTCAACCCGTACCCCGTGCCCGCGGTGGCCGACCTGTCGTTCACGACTGAGCAGGGGCGCGAGGTCCCCCTCGATTTTCAAGGTCTCGTGGTCCCACCGCGAGGCCTCACCGTTGTCGACCTTGGGAGCCATCTCCGCCGTCGCCAGCACATCGCCACCACTGTCACAGCTCGAACGGGTCAGATCGTTGCCTTCCAAACCCAGATCGTGACGGCGCCTCCTGCCGGCGCGCCTCCCCGAGGCACCCCAGGAGCGCTGAACCCGGTGATGCCGGTCGCCGGGGTCACGGTCGCGCTCGGGAGCCCGAGAACGTCAACATCTCTTTGGTGGCCCTCCGGAGGCGAGGGCCCTGGCATGACCGAAAGCTATGCCGTTTACAACCCAGGTGCTGGCTCGGCCAGCCTCAGCCTCGAGCTGTTTTCCGCTGGCGCGCACAGCACCCACTCCTTCGTCGTCGGGCCCTACGGTTCGGCTTTTGTGACTACAAACGACGCCTCGTGGGCGCTCCTCGGGGAGGGGTACTCGGCCAGGCTCGAGAGCCTCGACGGCGTCGGCGTCGTGGCCGAGCGCTTTGTGATGTCGGCGCCACCTTCGCTCGGCAGGGGCCTTGGGTTGATCGAGGGCCAGCAGGCTGCGGCCAATGAGTGGCTCTTGGCGCAAGGCGCGACCGGCCTCTCCTTGACCGGCCGCGAGCGCACCGTGTTCCCCGAGTCTCAGCTCCAAGTGCTCAACCCAGGACCTGCGACGACGACGGTTTCCGTCGAGGCGGCAACGGGGGGGCGGCTGGCGCCTCTCACGGGGGCGACGAAGCTCCAGATCGCTGCCGGGGCGCGAGCCGAAGTCGAGCTCAGCTCAGGCCTCAGCGGTGAAGCACTATTGGTCACCAGTTCCTCGCCAGTCCTTCTCGAACAGGACTGGTATTCCTCTTTGCGCTCGGTCGGTACCAACCTTGCGCCGGCGGTGGCGGTCACTTCGCCTTAGCCGTCTTTTGCTCAACCGGCTGGGACTGCTCGACCGGCTAGGACAGATTTACTTCAGCTGGAAGTTTTGCACCGTCCCGACTAACTGCCCGACGCGGGAGACCCCGCCTACAAGCCACGCTGTCGTCCCCAAAGTCGCCACGCCAGCGCCGTAAACGCCCTGAGCCAGCTGCCCCTCGCGGGTGAGCGTGGCGGTCGCCGGCTCGAAGCCCCAGATAGTTGCATTGACACCAGCGGGGCCCCGCCCCCCGGCGACATAAACCCGCCCCGCCAGGTTGACGGCAACTGCTCCTTGGAGAGGCACCGGTAGGCGGCCAATTATGGTCGCTTTGCCCGTGACGGGGTCCACTTTTTGCACGTAAGGGACAGGCGACCACACCAGGGGACCTGCCGCACGCCCCGCCGAGGTTGCAGTAGAGACGCCCGTTTTGGGTTTTGTGGCGGTGCCTGGTGCCGCGGTTTGCCCCGGTGAAGTTGCGTGTGACGTGGCGGAGGCGCCGGACGCGCGAACCGGCGTCGCGGGGGCCAGGTGCGACCCGCCAAATACATAGATCTCACCGCCGACTGCTGTGACAGCGGCGTCTCTTACCGGAACGGGCAGCGTGGCGATGGTCGTGAAAGTCCCACCATCTGGGGTCGAAAGCACGGCGCCTATTGGCGATGTCCCGTTGTAGCCGCCGACGATGTACACCGTCGCTCCGATGCCGACAGCGACCGCTCCCGCCCGTGGCTCCGGCAGGGCCGACGTGGTGTTCGCGCTCACCGCATTGAGGGCGGTGGTCGTGGGGGAGGCGGCGCTGGACGGGCCGGTGGAGCCGCTGTTCGAGCCAGGCGTTTTTTTGGCCGGTACATTGTTGGCCGAGGAGTTCCTAGCCGCCGAGCTTTTTGTCGAGGCATGGGAGCCACTGGGGGACTGGTCGTGAGCGGGTGGGATGACCGGGCCACCAGGTTCCGGGAACGATTGCACGCTGGAACTGACCCGGGCCCCATTCCCGCCAAACACATAGTCCTGGTTGCCGAGGGACGCCCCGGCCGCGTCGTAAACACCTGCTGAGCCGGCCAGGTTGACAGCGAGGTGGAGAGAACCTGTCGAAGTGTTGAGCAAGAACCCCCCGGACCCCGAGGTGCCATTTGGCACCTGGCCCCCGATGACGAGGAGCTCGTTGCCTGCGGCCGGCAAAACCAGAGGTTCCCGGATGGCCACAGGTAGCGACCCCTTCCATGGCGCTAGGGAGCTCGCTACTGGAGGTGGGGGCACGGGCTTTGCCGTCGTTGGAGGGGAAGTTTCAGAGGTCGTGTTCGTGACCGCAGCGTGTGTGCCAGGATTGCGGTTCTCGTACTCGACTACGCCCACGGCGGCCGCGGCGATCACGACTATCGCAAGCAGTGGTAGCCACCAACGCCGCGGCGACCTCTTCCGGCCGAGCGCGCCTCGATAGCGCGGGCGGCGCAACGGGCCTGGCCCGCTGTCACTCAAACTGAAACCGGGCCCGAAAGGTCTTGGGTCCTGGTCGCCAGGCAGCTCTTCGCCCCGTCAGCCCTGGAGCGAGGCGGGGCCGGAGAGGCCCCCGGACGGGCCCCCACCGGGAAAAGCCCGGCCATCGCTCCCCCCGCCGTTAGCCGTCACCGCTGCAAAACTTGGCACCTCGAGGTGCTCGTGCACGGGCCTACCGTACGCCGCGTCGACTAGGCGGGCAACCTCGGTCCCGTCCACGGTCTCGCGCTCGATCAACGCCTGCGCCACCGAAGCCAAGCCCCTCTGGTGCTCGCGGAGGAGCCGTGTCGCCCGGGCCTCCTGGTCGCGGAGTATTCTCTCGACCTCCTCGTCGACGACCCGCGCGGTCTCGTCGCTGTAGTCGCGCGAGTGCATCAGGTCCTCGCCCAGGAAAACCTCTCCGCCGTTGCTCCATGCCATCGGGCCGACCCGCTCCGACATCCCGAACTCGCGTACCATCTTGCGAGCAGTCTCGGTGGCCCGTTGCAGGTCGTTGGAGCCGCCGGTGGAGAGGGTATTGAAAACGAGCTGCTCAGCGCAACGGCCGCCCATCATCACGCAGAGGGAGTCCTCGATGTACTCCCTCCAGTAGGTGTGGCGCTCCTCTATGGGCAGTTGCTGGGTGACCCCGAGGGCCATGCCGGTCGGCAGGATGGTGACTTTGTGGACCGGGTCTGCGTCTGGGAGCACATATGCCAGGACCGCATGGCCTCCCTCGTGGTAAGCGGTCGCAAGTTTTTCCTTTTCGGAGAGCACCGTCGACTCGCGCCGCTGGCCCATCAGGACGCGATCCCTGGCCGCGTCAAAGTCACCCATCGCTATCGCCGAGGCGCCCCGGCGAACAGCGTGCAAAGCCGCCTCGTTGACGAGGTTGGCAAGGTCGGCGCCGCTCATGCCGGGAGTGCCCCGGGCAACCACTGTCAGGTCCACGTCGGGCGCGATCCGCTTGTCTTTGCAGTGCACTTTGAGGATCGGGAGGCGCTCTTCGAGGTCGGGTAAGGGGACGACGATCTGGCGGTCGAAGCGGCCAGGTCGCAACAAAGCGGGGTCCAAGATGTCAGGGCGGTTGGTCGCCGCCATCATCACGATGCCTTCGGTTGCTTCGAAACCGTCCATCTCTGCGAGCATTTGGTTGAGCGTCTGTTCGCGCTCGTCGTGGCCTCCGCCGAGGCCCGCTCCTCGCTTGCGGCCGATCGAGTCGATCTCGTCGATGAAAATGATCGCCGGTGCCTGCTTTCGGGCGCTCTGGAACAGGTCGCGCACTCGGGAAGCTCCCACGCCGACGAACATCTCCATGAAGTCAGAGCCTGTGACAGACATAAATGGCACGCCCGCCTCGCCGGCAACGGCTCGGGCGAGCAGCGTCTTGCCGGTGCCCGGCGGCCCGACCAGGAGCACACCTTTGGGGATCTTGGCGCCTATCTCCTTGAACCTGCTCGAGCTGCGGAGGAAGTCGACGACCTCGCCGATCTCCATCTTGACGCCGTCGTAACCGGCGACGTCGGCGAAGGTCGTGCGCGGCCGTTCGGTCGTGTAGACCTTGGCCCTGCTGCGGCCGATCGACATGATGTTGCCCATCTGGCCCTGCGCGCGCCGCGCCATCCACAAGAAGAGCAGGACGAGGCCTCCCAGGATGAGGATGTCGGGGAGGAGGGCGATGTACCACGGCTCGCTCGGCGATATCACCGAAAGGTTGGTGCCGAGGTACTGGTAAAGGGTGGAGACCTCGCTCTGGTCAGGAACTTCGTTGCCAGGCCCCTGGGTTTGTTCCTGCACGCCCTTATCGGTCGTGAAGGTGATGACGCCGCTGGTCGTGTTGATCTGGGCCTTATAGATGTGGTGCTGCTCGAGCTGGGTCTGGAAAGCGCCCCAGGAAACTGTGGGTGGCTGCTGCTGGGTCACTACCCCCGAGGCGAGCACGACCAGGAGGATGATAAGGACGAGAGCGCCGATGACCCATCGCCATGATCTGTCCGGGCCCCCCGTGGCGCCAGCATTGTTTGGGCGGTCAGGCCTCAAGTCCCCGGGTGGGCGGCTCATATGTTCCTCGATCCTAGGGCGGGCGGGCGCTTAGACGGTGCGTGGTCGCAAGTTGCCCCCTGGTAACTTCGATGTGTGAACGCCCTCAGCTGCGCCCGCCCTGCGTGCTCCGGTGAGCCCGAGGCCTGGTTTGCCTATGACTACGAGGCTCGGTGTGCCTGGTTGGACGATGCCCCGGCGCCTTCGGGCACCGTGTCGCACCAGTGGCCGCTGTGCGCACGCCACGCGGACAACTTGCGGGTGCCCAGGGGGTGGTTCTGCGTGGACCGCCGCGCCAAGCGCTCGAGTGCCAGGGAGGGCGTCGCGGGCGAGCAGCCGGAACTGGGCGCTGCCTCCAGCCCGCCCACTGTTGCGGCTCGGTCTGCACGCCATTCGCCGACAGGGCCCGTCAGCTCGATCCTTTAGCCCTCGCTCGGGGGGTTCTTGTTCAGCGCTCGGGGCTGGGGCTCCCTGCCCGGCGACCCGGGACCATCGGCTCCAATCGAGCCCGAGCGCTAAGGCTCTCGTGCTTGTTTGCCGATGGACTGATAGCCGTTACAGAGGCTGTTGTTGCCGTGGCCTCCGAGCGGGGCAACGGCGAGCCGCTACGCAGTCGCCAGGCCAGCTGTGACAAGGAGAGCATGACACATGAAGTGCCCAAACTGTCAGACCAGGGAGATGGTCGTTATCGAGATGCTCGTGAGCGGCGAGCGGGTGGCACTGCACAGTTGTTCATCTTGTGACCTGCGGTGGTGGGAGACGCGGGAGGGCCTGCTCTCTCTGGCCGGGGTGCTCGACCTCGCCACGAGCCGTTAGACGGGCAGCTTCGGGACCGTACTGGAGGCGTCGGCCGCCGGGGAGGCGGTTGCCCCGTCGCTCGAGCAGGGCCCTGTCGGGCCTCTTATCCCTTTTGCACTTCTTATCCCTTTTGCACCTCCTTTGAGGGCTGAGCAGGCACTTTCTCGGCGCGTCCCAGGTATCTTGCGGCGCGACATCTCTCAAAACGCCCTCGCTGCGCATACGACGTCATTCAAACGCGCCTAGGTACAGTGCCGGGGCCCGGCCCGCCGTAGGCGTCGGCCCACGCCTCGGGCCATTTCTGCCGGTGCCGGACCTCCGTTTTTCGGCCCGGTCCTCGGAGGCGCCGGTGAAGACGTAACAATGGCAGCAATGACCCATATCGACGAGGAGGCTGCTGCCTCCGCGGTTGAGGTCCGCGCCGACGAGGGCCACGGCGGCGAGGCGGAAGCTCACATCCACTACCCTCCGCAGCGCGGGCAGGAGACGCTGCACAGGTTGGGCCCTTGGCTCGCTAGCCGGTTCAGGCCCTTGGCTCAGCCGGAGGCGATCGCGACGCTGGTGGTTGTTGGTGTCTGCGTGGGCTTTGTCTTTTGGCAGTTCCAACCCTCACAGCTATTCAAAGGCACAACGATTTCAGGCGGTGACACGGGCGCTCACGTCTTGCTGCCATGGGTGGCCATGCACGAGTTGCTCCCCGACTTGCGGCTCACCGGCTGGACCTCTTCCAACTGGGACGGGTTCCCGGCCGTGACCTTCTACTTCCCTTTGCCCGTGTACTCGATCGTCGTCCTCTCCAAGATCATTTTCAGCTACAACATCGCCTTCAAGCTCGCGACCGCAGCACCGATGATCTTCATGCCGGTGGCCGGTTGGCTGATGGGGCGGCTCGCGCGAGCACCCTTCCCCATCCCCGCAGTCTTGGCAGTGGCCACCCTGCCGTACATCTTCGGACAGGAATACGAGATCTACGGCGGGAACATCCTGTCTACCTTGGCTGGCGAATTTGCTTTCGCGTGGGGCCTTTGGTTTGCCTTGGTCTTCCTCGGCTTGGTGATGCGCGGGCTTCAAACGGGCCGTTGCCGGGCGCTCGCCGCGGTCGCGCTCGCGTGTTGCTTCATGTCGCACATCGACCCGGCGATGTTCGCCGGCGCGGGCGCGATCGTCCTCATAGTGCTGTACGCCCTCCGGAACCGGGACTGGGTGGGGGCCTTTTGGTGGGCTGCACCAACCCTCGTCGTGGGTGGGCTCCTGGCGGCGTGGTGGGCGCTCCCGTTCTATGCGCGCTTCCCTTATGTCACCGACATGGGCTACGGGCGCATAACTACTTTCATTTCCACGCTTTTCCCGGCCTCCGATACGTGGCTCTTCATACTTGCGGGCGTCGGGGCGGCGCTGAGCCTCTCGCGCCGGAGGCGCATCGGTGAGTTCTTCACGATCGTAGCCCTGCTTTCGGCATTGGCGTTCCGCTACATGCCCCAGAGCATCTTGTGGAATGCCCGCGTACTGCCGTTCTGGTTCCTGAGCCTTTACGTCTTGGGGGCACTCGCGGTGGCTGAGATGTACGCGATGGTTGCCGAGAGAGCGACAGGATTTTTGGTCACCTTGCGGACCTCGCTCCTCCCAGGGCCGCTGGTTGTTCTCGTGCTGGCGCTGCTTTGGGTGGGCTTCCCCCTGAGGATCCTGCCTGGGGAAAAGGCAAACGCCGCCGGGCAGGTCCAGTTCCTCGGGATCCCGCAAAAGAGCGAATCTCCGATCCCGAGCTGGGTAACTTGGAACTACAGCGGTTACCAGGCCGGGTGCCGTCCAGGCGACCCCAGCGCTTGCTCGAAGACACGCTGGCCCGAGTACCAGAAGGTAGTCGCCGAGCTCGAGGCTGCTTCCAAGCAGTACGGCTGCGGGAACGTGATGTGGGAGTACAACTCGACGATGAACGACTACGGCACGCCAGACGCCCTTACGATCCTCCCATATTGGACCAACGGGTGCATCGGGTCGATGGAGGGCCTTTACTACGAGGCCTCGGCCACCACGCCGTTCCACTTCATCAACCAGTCCGAGCTCTCCTTGCAACCTTCGGACCCTATGGTGTTCCCCGACGCCCTGTCGCCCTACGCAAGCGTTCCCGATGTCGCCCTCGGCGTACAGCACCTGCAAATGCTCGGCGTCAAGTACTACATGGCGATCAACACCGAGCTGCAAAATCAGGCCGCCGCCGACCCGGCGCTCAAGCTGATCTCCACGTTCGGGCCCTTCCCAGTCAACTACGCCAGCACCAACTCGGGCGGCCCGACAGGCTTGCAGGAGCAGTACTGGAAGCTTTACCTCGTGCTCGGTGCACCTCGGGTACACCCGCTCGCGGACCAGCCAGTCGTAATGAGCGGTCTTAACAACGCCAGCCAGCCGAAGTGGCTCCAGGTGATGGTGCCTTGGTACAACGACCCGAGCGACTGGGACGTCTACCTCGCGGCGACGGGCCCGTCTGATTGGAAGCGTGTCGACTACGGGACTGCCAACCCTCCTGTCACCCCCGAGCCCTCGACAGCCGTTTCGGACATCGTCGAGCACAACGCCTCCATTAGCTTCAACGTGTCGAGGGTGGGGGTCCCTGTCGTTGTCACGATCTCCTATTTCCCTAACTGGCAGGTCTCGGGGGCAAAGGGCGTTTATCGCGTGAGCCCGAACCTCATGGTCGTTGTCCCGACGTCGCACCACGTGCGCCTGTGGTATGGGACAACTCCGATCGACTACTCAGGCTGGGTGTTCACGATCCTTGCCGTCGCCGGCCTCATCGTCCTCGTCAGGCGACCTCAGGCCGCGCTCGCTGCAGTCCGCCGGCCGGGCCTTGGGCAGAATGCCGCCTCGGGCCTGATCGAGTCTGCTGTGCGGCAACGTGCCAAGACTTTCTGGGCGCCCAAGGAACCACCTACCTGGCCCAATCAAACGGACAGGCTTTACGGAGCGGCTAGCGACCACAACGGCTTCCAGGCCGACGTGGGCGACCAGGGAGGGCCGTCCGGGGGCACGCCGGAGCAAACGCCGGGCCCGGAAGAGGCGGGTTTCATGCCGGGAAGCCCGAGTGCCAGCCCATCGGCGGTCCGAGACGGTTTTTCTGGGCGAGCAAGTGCCAACGGCTTCACGGACGAGGCGGCCGTCGAGGAGCCGGTACCGGAGGTCGCCCCGGGCTCCACAGGGGCGCCAGTTCAGTCACCTCAAGGGCCCGCTCAAGAGGGCGGGCAAGCCGCCCCGCCGGTAGAGCTAGCCGCCCCGCCGGTAGAGCAAGTTCCCCCGCCCGCGCAGGAGGGGGGAGCTGCCGCCGAAGCATGGCGCTGGGGGCGGGCCCAGGGTCTCGAGGGAAGGCAAGGTGCGGAGGAGGACGCTAGTGCTCTTCACCCGGGTGGAGTGCCCGAAGACGAGCCCAAGAGCGGGCCCACCAGCCCGGGGCCCGACGGCGCAAGCGGCCCGAGCTTTGGCACCGGTTCCTGAGTTGTGAAGCTTCTTTGTTAGCTTGTCCTGCGGTGGTCACCTCATGAGCAAGCTCGACGAGGTCTTTAAGGCCTACGACATCCGGGGATTGGTCCCCGACCAGCTGGACGCCGATCTGGCGCGCAAGATTGGCACCGCCTTCGCCGCCTTCGCGAAGGCCCCTCGGGTGCTGGTGGGCCACGACATGCGCCCCTCTGGGGACGAGCTGGTAGCCGCGTTCACAGAGGGCGTCGCCTCCGCAGGAGCCGACGTCGTGCTGTTAGGGCTCATCTCGACAGACGAGCTTTTTTACGCGAGCGGCGCCTTGGACGCCCCGGGTGCCACCTTTACCGCCTCACACAATCCCGCCCGCTATAACGGGATCAAGCTGTGCCTGCAAGGCGCCAAGCCGGTGGGGGTCGAGTCCGGGCTGGCCGAGATCCGTGCGGCAGTCGAGTCCGACGACTTGGCAACGGCGCCGCAGGGCAAGCGAGGCACGGTGAGCCACCGTGATGTGCTGGAAGATTACGCGGCCAAGGTGCGCAGCTTTGTGGACCCGAGCGCGCTCGCGCCGTTGCGGGTAATCGCCGATACGGCCAACGGGATGGGTGGTCTCGTGGTCCCGGCTGTTTTCGAGCCGCTCCCCTTCAAACTGGAGGTCCTCTACCCGGAGCTCGACGGCAATTTCCCCAACCACCCGGCCGACCCGATCCAACCGGCGAACCTGCGCGACCTGCAAGCGAGGATCGTCGAGACGGGTGCCGACGTCGGCTTAGCTTTCGACGGCGACGCCGACCGCTGCTTCGTGGTGGACGACAAAGCCCAGCCCGTGAGCGGTTCCACCACCACGGCCATCGTTGCCAAGGCGATGCTCGAGAAGCACCCCGGCTCGACCATCTTGCACAACTTGATCTGCAGTAAAGCGGTGCCCGAGATAATCCGTGAAAACGGTGGCATCCCCGTGGTGACACGGGTTGGCCATTCCTTCATCAAGGCGATCATGGCTGAGACCGGGGCTCTCTTCGGCGGCGAGCATTCGGGCCATTATTATTTCCGTGATAATTACAGAGCGGATTCCGGCAGTATTGCGGCTGTCGTAGTGCTCGAGGTCATTTCCAAAGCCGGAGTGCCTCTCTCCGAGCTGCGCAAGCCATTTGACCGCTATGCAATGTCAGGAGAGGTCAACACGGAAGTGAAGAGCCCGAAAGCGACGGTAGAGCATATCTCAGAGCTGTACGCCAAAGAGCACCCGGAGGCTGAGCAGTCCTACATGGACGGTGTGACAATCGATTTTGGTGACTGGTGGTTCAACGTCCGGCCTTCCAATACCGAACCCCTGGTCCGGCTCAATGCGGAAGCCCTCGACCGGGAAAGCTGTGACCGCCACACCTCCGAACTGCTTTCTCTCATAAGGCAAGGGGTTTGAGGGTGGCCATCGACCCGCTCCTGCTGGAAATCCTCGCCTGCCCCGAGGACAAGGGGCCTCTCCTTTATTTCGCCGACGAGGCGAGCCTCTATAACCCGCGTTTGCACCGCCGCTATTCGATAACTGACGGTATCCCGGACATGTTGATCGAAGACGCCGAGACAGTCAGCTCGCAGGAGCACGACCGGTTGATGGCCAAAGCAGAAGCAGAAGGCGTCAAACTCAACTTCGAGCCTGCGAGATAGGAGCCCGGTATGGCCGTCCTTGACACAGATGGGATGTTTGACCACGCGGCTCGTTTCCCCGAGCAAGTGGAGGAAGCGTTTGAGCGGAGTGCCACCATTTCGGGCCTGCCAAGCCGGGAAGACATAGAAAACGTAGTAGTTATCGGTATGGGGGGTAGCGGGATCGCCGGCGACGTGCTGGCAGCAGTAGCGTCACCGCTGCTCCCGGTGCCCGTAACGGTCGTGAAGCATTACGAATGCCCCCATTTTGTCAACGACAGCTCGCTCGTTTTTGCTGTCTCGTGCTCTGGTAATACCGAGGAAACGATCGAGGCGGCCACTGACGCTTGCTTGGCGGGTGCAAAATTGGTCGTTGTCGCAGGCGGCGGTGAACTGGCACACCTCG
>Ga0335074_10011989_pt1 | contig 12143 bp, 13 predicted proteins | sample Lox_Sample_23_FD_206715 | JGI IMG/M metagenome (GOLD analysis project Ga0335074, IMG submission 206715) | Soil microbial communities from Loxahatchee National Wildlife Refuge, Florida, United States - Lox_Sample_2.3 | ecosystem: Environmental > Terrestrial > Soil > Wetlands | place: USA...
AGATCAAGCTGGATTCGGCCGAACACGCCGCGCTGAAAAAGAGCGCGGCGGCGGTCCAGGAACTGGTAGACGTGATCAAGACCAAGATGTAGGGCGCCCGCGCCCGGATTGCACGCCGGCGGCCGCGCAGGTACGCTAGTATTGCCTATGGCCAAAAGCAGACAATTGGTGGAAGTTCGCTGCCCTTGCTGCGAAGCCACGCTCCAGATCGATCCGGAGCTCAAAGCGGTGATCAGCTTCGAAGAGCACAAGAAGCCGCCTACGATTGAAGACATCACCGCCGCGGTCCAGAAGTTGAAGGGTGAGGAGGCGCGGCGGGGCGAGGTCTTCGAGAAATCGTTCGAACAGCACAAAGGCCACCACAAGGTGCTGGAGCGCAAGTTCGACGAATTGCTGAAGCAGGCCAAAGAAAATCCCGACGCTCCCAAACCCAAGCGGCCGTTCGATTTCGATTAGCGCGCCGAACTCGCCGCGAGCGGCCTTAGGACCGCGGGGGTGGAGCGTACTAGAGAAAAACACTACACGTGCTCAGGTCAACACCCCGCCTCCCTTACAGTGATCACCGCTGGTTTCAATCCCCTGTTGGCTGCATACTGGGCTTGTCAATGAAACGGCGGTGAATCACAAATGAGAAAAAGGCTATTAGTAGCTGTGGTATTTGCCGTGGCAGGTCTTGCGGTGGCGGTTCCGCTGGGAGACCGGCTGGGATACCCGACGATGCAATCGCTGATCGGGGGCGGCGCCGCCGGGGCGTTCCTCGGCTATGTGCTGAGTATTTTCCTGGATATCTTCCTCACGAGCAGTCACACCAGCGAAATCGAAAACTGATCTGGAAGCTGGGTGCACCTCAAGGTCCCACTCAAGACCTTCGGCTAGGCTGCCGCTGCGCTACACTGGGCTAGTTCCGAAGGAGGATCGCGCTTGTCCGAGTGGAGGTACGCGCAAGAGCACGCCAGCGAGCGCCTGTGCAAAATCGAGCAATACTCGATGCTGAAGCGTCAGGCCGGTGGAGACGTGGAGTTTTTAATCACGGTGCGGGAATACGTCGATCCGCCCGACCCGGCCATGCGTTTTCTGGCGCAAGCCGATAAGCCGCTCAATCAGAAGACCGCGCCCTATACGCCCACAGGCTGGGGATCGTCCCTTTTGCAGGCGCTGGCTGAATGCACCAAGGGCATCCGGAAATTTCCCTATGAACCGTAGGAGGCGAGCGCGTTTTCGCGGCAGCACGATTCTCGCGGTCCTGGCGCTGGCGGGAATCTCGTCCGGGCAGGAGCGGCCGTCCGATCCCTGGAGCCCCGGCGAGCTGCTTCAGCCGGCCGAACTGGCGCAGGCCATTGAATCCGGCCACGCTCCCATCGTCCTTTCCGCGGCGTTTCCCGTGCTGTACCGCGGCAAGCACATCAGGCATGCCATCAACGCCGGTCCAACCTCGAAGCCGGAAGGGATACAGGCGTTGAAAAACGCGGTAGCCGGTCTCGCGAAAGATGCCGACTTGGTGATCTACTGCGGTTGCTGCCCGATGGTGAAATGCCCAAACATACGGCCGGCGTATCGGACTCTCAAGGAACTGGGGTTCACGCATGTACGGGTTTTGAGCTTGCCCGAGAATCTGCACGACGATTGGGTTCGTAAGGGCTATCCCTCAGAAGGTTCAGCCTCCTCGAACTAAAGCCGCCGCGCGTCTCACCGATAAGGCCAGTTGGTGAGATGGAAACGACTGATACCGCAAACGGACCTTCGGTGGAGGAAATACTGCGCGCGCATGCCCAGTGGATGCGCGGGGAATCGAGTGAGGGACGCTGCATTCTGGATGCCGCCACCTGGAATGGCCTGAACCTGGCGGGCGCGAATCTCCAGGATGCTATCATTCGAGGCGCCACGCTTCTGGACGCCGAACTGACCGGGGCGAGACTTTCCAAATCCAACATCGACGACGCGGACTTTCAGCGTGCTTTGCTGGGAGGGACCGACTTCTCAGAGGCGTACCTCACCCGAAATGAATTTGCGTTCAGTTGGATGGTGGAAGCGGCGTTGCCGGATTCGCAAATCCGAAATTGCAGCTTCCGCAAGGCCAATCTGCGCGGCTCGCGTTGGCAGGGAGCGCTGCTGGAAAACTGCAAATTTCCCGAAGCCGCGCTGCAAGGCGCGAGCTTTCATCACGCCCGCATCGCATTGTGCGACTTTTCACAAACCGATTTCAGCGAGGCGCAATTCGTGCGCGCGCAATTCGAACACAGCGGCTTTCTGGCGGCCAATGGGCCGGATTCCAATTTCAGCAACTGCCGCATCAAAGGTTGCGATTTCGCGCGAACCGATCTGGCGCGCGCCCGCTTCTTTCAGGCCGACCTGACCGGATCGCAATTCGACCGGACACGGCTGCGGGAGGCCGACTTCCGCGAAGCACAACTAGGCGGCGCCATCTTCTGCCGCGCGGATTTGACGGGCGCGCGATTCCGTGGAGCCGTCCTGCTGGCGACGGACCTGCGTGGCGCCGATCTCACCGGCGCGCGCGAATTAACCTCCCAACAACTCGCGCAGGCGCGTTCGGACCAGAATACGATTCTGCCCAACGGCTCCCGCGGGCCCTACCGCCGCTATTCGGGAGCCGAGCGCGCGGCAGTTCGTTGAAAAGCGCGTTAAGCCGCGCCGAACACATGCCCCTTACGCTCGCGCCCCAGCGCCGCCACGATTGCGGCCAGGGCGAACACTATTACGGCCGTGAGCGCCATCGCCGCGCCGTAGCCCACGCTCCTAGCCAGTAGGGGTTCGATGTAAACCACCGAGCCCGCCACCAGGACTCCGCATTGATACGCGAATCCCGGCATGAATCCGCGCACCGAATCGGGCGAAAGTTCGGAGAGATGCGCGGGGATCACGCCCCAGGCGCCCTGCACCATGAACTGGATCAGAAATGCTCCCAGCGCCAGAAGCGCGGCCGATGGCGCGTACACCCACAACGGGACCATCAGGATTCCCCCGGCGAGCGTCCACACAATCATGCGGCGGCGTCCGAAACGGTCCGACAGGAACCCAATGGCGATGCCCCCCGCAATCGCGCCGATCATGGAAATGCCGGTCATTAGGGAGCGCTGCAGCGGTCCGAAGTGCCATTGGCGCTCAAGGAAGGTGGGGTACATGTCCTGCGTCCCGTGAGACACGAAGTTCATCATGGTCATCAGGAGCGTAATGTACAGGAACAGTTTCCAATGGGACGCGATGGCGCGTCCCAGCCCGCTCCAGCTTTGTTCGCGAGTCTTCTGCCACACCTCGGATTCCTTCACCCGGAAACGGACGAATAATGCCAGCAACGCGGGAAGTCCGCCGAGGAAAAATAGCGGACGCCATCCCCAGCGCTGGAACAAAAAGAAATAGCATACGGCGGCCAGGAGATTTCCCGTGGCGTAGCCCTCCTGCAACAATCCCGACAGCACACCGCGCAGGCGAGGCGGAACCTTTTCCATGGCGAGCGAAGCACCCACGCCCCACTCGCCGCCCATGCCGATGCCGAACAGAGAGCGCAGCACCAGGAAGGTGGCGAAGTTGGGCGCGAGGCCCGTGAGAACTTCCACCACCGAATAGAAGACCAGATCGATCATCAACGGAAGGCGGCGGCCGTAGCGGTCGGCCAGCAGCCCGAAGAGAAATGCGCCCACCGGGCGGAAGGCCAGCGTCAAGGTGATGGAGATCGCCACCTCGGCATCGGATTTGTGAAACTCGCGTCCGATCGCGGTGAGGCACAGCGTGACCAGAAAGAAATCGAAGGCGTCCAGGGTCCAGCCGAGAAATCCGGCCGCCAAAGCGGAGCGATGATCGGAAGAAGAGCGGGTTAGCGCCGGCGAAGCGCCGGTCTCGGCGGGAACAGATTCGCGCACGCACGAAGTATAGCAATGGTGAGGCCGCTTGAATGCTATTCTCGGGATGGGTGCCACCGATGATCGGGCGAAGGACAGCCTGTCTGATGGGATGCGGTCTCGCTTTCCTCGGCGCGCTGTATGCGTTTCAAAAGCCGTTTCGCCAATATCCAGGGGTAGAGTATTTCAATTTCGAGCTGACTCCGGACTGGCAAGTGCCCGGCGAGTGGACATTCGCGCGGCTCATGTTTCCGCCTGGCCCGAACGACGGCTATGCCGGCCGCTTCGATGGCGATTTTCGGCAGGGCTTGTCGCTCTGGACCCAGGATTATCCGCGCGCCGACCGCCATTTTTCACAAGCCGTCCGGCGTTTGACGCGTATCTCGGTGCGATCGGTGGAGCAGCCCGTGATGATGGAGGACGGCGACGACGCGTTCAACTGGCCCTGGATTTACGCGGTGCAGGTGGGCGAGTGGGGATTTACGCAGCAGGAAGCCAAGGTGATGCGCGAGTATCTGCTGCGCGGCGGCTTCTTCATGGCCGACGATTTCCACGGCGACTACGAATGGGAAATGTTCCTGAGGCGGATCCGCTTCGTATTTCCGGATCGTCCCATCGTGGACATTCCCGATAGCGACGCGATCTTTCACACCGTGTTCGACCTGGACGACCGCTTTCAGATTCCCGGCGCGGCGCACCTGTACGAAGGCTGCAAGAACTGCGCGGAGGGCGGCCGGGGCGCGCACTGGCGCGGAATCTATGACGACAAGGGCCGCGTGATGGTGGCCATCTCATACAATTCCGATGTCGGCGATGCCTGGGAATTCGCCGACGATCCGGAATATCCCGAGAAATTCTCAGGCCTGGCGATTCGGATTGGCGTCAATTACGTGACGTACGCGATGACGCACTAAGCTGCATCACTGGCTCTTGGCAAGCGCATCCTGCCGCGCGCGCATCTCGGCTTGCGCCTGGCGTTGAATGTCGCCCATTTTCGCGCCGGAAGCCACCAGGGCGATAAAACCCACCACCAGCAACGGCACGGTAAGGACCATGAAGAGAATGAATGCGAAGCGCCGCGCCATGTCGCCGGGAACGCCGAACAATGTCAGCACCAGCGTGGATACAACCTGAAAAAGCCCGATATTGCCGGGCGCTTGCGGCAGCACGCCGCCCAACCGGATCAGGACCATGAGGGTGGCGGCCTGCGCCCAGGAAACGCCATCGAAACCGTAGGCCTGCATGATGGCGTAGATGGGGACGATCTGCACCAGCAGGTAAGGGATGCTGGCGCCGGCCGCAAAATAGAGATAGCGCGAATGTCCGATGCGATGGAGATCCTCGATGAACACGTGCGCCCAGGAGAACAGCCGCGCGTCCAGCAGGGCATCCAGCGTCTGCTCCCGCCAAAACATCGCGACTGCCAGCAGAGCGGCGCCTAAAACAAGCAGGATAGCCAGCGAGATGCTGCCATCCGTCATGATCCCGATAGCCCGGGCGTGCCGCTGGCTGAGCGGGAAATGCCGCAAGTAACGCAGGGAGAGAACCAGGCCGGCGATGAGCAACACGCCGTCGAAAATGCGCTCGATGAGCGCGGAAGCGAGCGTGACCGAAATAGGGATTTTGCTCCAGCGCGCCATCAGGAAGCAGCGGATAAGTTCGCCCGCATGCAACGGCAGCACTTCATTGGCAAACAGGCCGACGAAAATGGCCCCTACCGAGGACCAGGGCGAGATCGGAGCCACGGGTAACAGAACCAGGCTCCAGCGCCAGCCTTGCACGACGTAAACCAAAATATCGGCGATGGCGGCGATGGCCACCCAGCGCCAGTCGAGCTCGCGAATGTCCTGCCACAGCTCGGTCCAACTGATGCCGTTGACCCACCAGGCCAGACATGCCACCGAGACCACCAGGGTGACGATTAAGACGACTCGGGAGCTGCGCTTGGATTCCTGCAGAGGAACGGACATGTGGCCCAATACCCATCATACGCGCCGGGGCGTGTCGGGAGCGTGAATGCTTAACGTAAGTAGAACAGGCTAAGCCGGGGCAAGCCGGCCGATTCGAGCAGTTGCCGCTCCAGGTATTGCTTCTCGAGCAGCGCGATCTGCGGGGCCGTCATTTTTCCGCGATAGGGCCGAAGCTGCTCATCGAGCTCCCGGCGCGCGCGCACGACATCGTCGTCAGTTTGCCGCGACCGCACCAATGCAATCATTTTCTCTTCGAGCGTGGTAAGGCGGCGTTCCAGGTCTTCGAGATCACCGAACAGAGACGCCGCTTGCGAAGCCAGACCGTCCACGGCGGCGGCAATCTCCTCAAACCCGTTTTGTTTTCGAATCTGTTCTGCATTCGAAGCCAGGTACGATCCGAGAGATTCGAGCTCGAATGGCGCGGACGATTCTTTGTGCCCTCGCGCGGGCGCGACGCCGGCCATGGCCTGCGCCTCCAGCATTACGGCCTGCGCGCAATAGGCGACCGAATTCACGTTCTGCCCGCGTTTTTTCTTGGTGCGCCATTTCTCGAACGCCGCATCGATGCCTCTAAGGACCGCTTCCAAAGGCACGCCCGCGTTTTTCCAGCTTTCCACCAGCGCCCAGTCGAGCGGAGACATCAGAAACAGACTGGTTCCGCGCGCTTTTTGAAACCGCTCTTCCACTTCGGTGAAATAGTTGAAGTAGTTGGAAGGCCAGGCGGATTCTTCGCTTATTTCTTGCGATTTCGCCGCCATATGATTTCCAGGCCCTCCAGCGTGAGGTCTTCGTTGATCACTTCCACCGCGCGCGCCGCGCGAGCCATCAACTGGGCCTGCCCGCCGGTGGCGATCACCTTTTTCACGCCGCCCAACTCCGCCGCCACGCGCGCGACGATTCCATCGATCAATCCGGCGAATCCATAGTACAAGCCGGATTGAATGCTGCTGACGGTATTCTTGCCGATCAGCCGCTCGGGTTCGCGCAGGTCCACCATGGGCAGACGCGCGGTTTTGGCGAAAAGGCCGCTGATGGACATTCCGATGCCGGGGCAGATCATACCGCCCAGATACTCGGCGTTCGCGGAAACAATATCGAAGTTGATGGTCGTTCCGAGGTCCACCACGATGGAAGGGCCGCCATAGTGGTGGAACGCGGCCACGCCGTTGACCACGCGATCCGCGCCCACTTCCCGCAGATTATCGTACAGCACCTTCAAGCCGACGTCGGTATCGGGGGTCACAAACAGCGGCGTGGTGTGAAAGTAGCGCTGGGCCATGACGTGCAGCGGGGCGTCGAGCGTGGGCACGACGCTCGCGATGATGATGCCGTCCACGCGCGCCAAGTCGAGCGATGCCAGGGCGAACAGGTTCCGCATCAGCACGCCCCATTCGTCGGCCGTTTGGTCATGAATGGTGCGCAGCCGCCAGCGGCCGATCAGTTTGCTGTCGTCAAAAGCGCCGATGGTGATGTTGCTATTGCCTGCATCCAGGGCTAAGAGCATGGACGCACTCCTCCGGCGACAATCACGTGACTGGCTCCGTCATCGCCATGCAGAATCAGAAAGCCGGATTCGTTCAAGCCGGCGGTGACGCCGCGCAGCACCGAGCCCTCCAGATCCACGCACACGCTGCGGCCGGAAACATAGCTGGAGGCGCGCGTGAAAGCATCCATCAGCGCGGCGCGGCCCCGCACTTCGAGCAGATCGCAATAGGCGTCGATGCTGGCCAGCAGTTCGATGAGGAGCCTCTCGCGCGATTGTACGCGGCCGCTTTCGAGGCGCAGGGAAGTGGCGATGGCGCTGAGTTCGGCTGGAAACGAGGAGTGGTTCACGTTGATCCCGATCCCTGCAATGATAGCCGAGGATTCCAATATCGTGAGGATGCCGGCGCACTTTTTCGGACCGATCAATACGTCATTGGGCCAGCGCAGGTCGCAAACCAGGCCGGTGGCGTTGAGAATCGCTTCCCGCACGGCGAGCCCGAGCGCGAACGTCACCACGGGCAGCACATCCGGCGCGAACCGCCGCCGCAGGATGATGGAAACGTACAGGCCGGAGCCGGATTCGGAATGCCAGGAGCGGCCATGACGGCCTTGCCCGGCGGTCTGTTCCTCCGCGCCGACTACGGTGCCAGAGGGCGCGCCCGCGGCGGCCAGACGGGCGGCTTCGGTCATAGTAGAACCGAGGCTGGCGTGCCACTCGATGCGGCGATCGGGCATTTGGGGGCGCAGCGACTCGAGATCAAAGCCCATCGAGCGTCTCGCGGTTTTTCTGGACCGTCGCAACGTAATCCGCGAGTTTCGCGCGCATGGACTCGACAACATGCTGCGGAGCGCTGTTGATGAACGTCTCGTTTTGGAGCTGCGTGTTGGTGCTTACGATCACTTTTTCCAGCTTCTCGTTTTCCTTTTGCAGCCGTTGGCGCACTGCGTAGCGATCGACTTCCGGAAGCTGCAGAGCCAGATCGAAGTGCTGCGTGGAACGCACGGCTCCCGTGAGCGCCGGCGCCGCACCCATTCGCACTTCGAGTTTGACTTTAGCAAGCCGTTCGAGCACCGGCAATTCCACGTTGGACGCACCGTTGCGGCAGTACAGCACGCCCGCCAGCTCCAGCTTGTCGTCCACGCCGTTATCGGCTTTGAGCTTTCTCGCAGCGGTGACCATGTCTTGCAGCAAAGCCATTTCACGCTCGGCTGGGTCGTCTGCAGCGCCGGCGAGAGGATAGCGCGCCAGCGCGACGGACGTGTTTTCGCCGAAGCGATGCCACAATTCTTCCGTGATAAACGGCAAAATCGGATGCTGTAGGCGCAGATAAGCGCTAAAAACGGCCAGCAAATTCCGCCAGTCATTCGTAAGACCGGAACCGGGCGCCAAGCGAAGTTTCTTGATTTCCAGATACCAATCGCAGAAATCGTGCCAGAAGAATTGCCACAGCTCTTCGGCCACTTCGTGATAGCGGTGCGATTCCAGATCGCGGTTCACCTTTTCCGCCGTACGGCTTAAGCGGCTGAAGATCCAGCGGTCTTCGAGCGTTTCCAGCCTTCCCTGCTCCGCAAGCGAAGGCTCAATCCCGGCGCTCTCCATGTTCATCAGCAGGAGCCGCGCCGCGTTCCACAGCTTGTTGCAGAACTGCCGGGCGGATTGCAGCTTGTCTTCGTTATAAGTGATGTCGGTTCCCGGCGCCGCGGCCATGAGCAACCAAAGGCGGCACGCGTCTGTGCCGTATTTGTCGTTGATGTCGAGCGGATCCACGACATTTCCCTTGGTTTTCGACATCTTCTTGCGCTCCGGATCGCGCACCAGGCCGTGCATGTGAACCTGGCGGAACGGCACATCGCCCGTGAGTTCGATGCCCATCATCATCATGCGCGCCACCCAGAAGAACAGGATGTCGAAGCCAGTGATCATCAGCGTGGTGGGATAATAGGCGCGCAGATCGTCGGTCTCGGCCGGCCAGCCGAGCGTTGAAAAGGGCCACAGGCTGGAGCTGAACCAGGTATCGAGCACGTCGGGATCCTGCGTCAGTTCGGTGGACCGGCAGTGGGCGCAACTTGCGGGCGCCTCGCGCGCGACGGTGAACTTTTTGCAGTTGCCGCAATGCCAGGCTGGAATCCGATGGCCCCACCAAAGCTGGCGCGAGATGCACCAGTCGCGAATATTCTCCATCCAATTGAAGAAGGTTTTGTTCCAATTGTCCGGCACGAACTGGATGCGGCCTTCGTTCACCGCGGCCATGGCTTGTTCGGCCAGCGGCTGGGTTTTCACGAACCACTGCGTGGATATGAGCGGTTCCACAATGGCGCCGCAGCGATCGCATTTGCTCAGGGCAAGGGTATAGGGCTCCACTTTTTCGAGGAGACCAAGTTTCTCCAAATCAGCGACGATGCGCTTGCGCGCCTCGAAGCGATCCAGGCCCGCATAAGGGCCGGCTTCAACGGTCATTCGGGCGTCTTCACCGATCACTTTGATCTGCGCTAAATCGTGCCGTTTACCGGCTTCCAGATCGTTAGGGTCGTGCGCGGGCGTTACTTTCACCACGCCGGTGCCGAACTGCGGGTCGGCAATTTCGTCGAAAATAACCGGGATCGGCCGGTTCATCAGCGGCAGCATCACGGTTTGGCCGCCGAGATCCTGATAACGCGGATCGGCCGGATTCACCGCCACGGCCGTATCGCCCAGCATGGTTTCCGGGCGCGTGGTGGCGACGATCAGATAGCGCGAGCTGCCGTTCACGGGATAGCGAATGTGCCACAAACTGCCCTGCGTGTCCTCGTGCTTTACTTCAAGGTCCGAAAGCGCGGTCGAGCAGCGCGGGCACCAGTTCACCATATACGTGCCGCGATAGATGAGCCCGCGCTCGTACAAGCGCACAAAGGCTTCGATCACCGCGCGCGAAAGGTCCGGATCCAGCGTGAAACGTTCGCGGCTCCAGTCGCAACTGTCGCCGATGCGCTTCATCTGGGAGGTGATGCGGTTCCCGTATTTCTCTTTCCACTCCCAAACGCGGCGCACAAACTCTTCGCGGCCGATCTCACGCCGCGATATTCCCTGAGCGGCCAGGCTGCGCTCCACCAGCATCTGTGTGGCGATGCCCGCATGGTCGGTGCCGGGAAGAAATAGCGTATTGTCGCCGCGCATGCGATGCCAGCGCGTGGCCGTGTCGATCACGGTGTGGTCGAGCATGTGGCCGATGTGCAGGGACCCAGTGACGTTGGGCGGCGGGACCGCGAGTGAAAATCGCGGTCCGGGTGCGTGCGGATCGGCGTGAAAAATCCCGGATTGCACCCACCATTCAGCCCAATGCGGCTCGAAGCGCTGCGGCTCGTATGTCTTTTCCAATTCCATGGGAAACTCCCAGTTTAACAAGCTACCGGTAGAGTTCTTGCCACGGGCCGACTCGGTAAGGGCAGATGGGACGCCCTAAGAGCTTCCTTGCGGCGTCAGGTGGGAGGGTCTTGCAAAGCAGTTCGGAGATTTCTATCCGCTGTGAGGAGACACTCGTGAATTGCGCTGATGTTAGGAATCTTATTTTCCTCTACCTGGTGTAATGAGGCTTGGATGGATTGTATCTTCAACACGCTGTCTGTAATTGCTTCACGTTCTACTGGCGTTAACGATGGCATTTGTATTGGCGCAGCCGTGCGACTCGACATGGCGAAGGTAAGCGTACTTGGCGCTCTGCTTTTTCTCGTTGGCCATATGGATCAGCAGGTCAAACCGGTTAGATTCCAGATCGCCTTGCACGATCGCCTGAAACTGCTGCTCGTGCAGGTTTACCAACTCCCGCACGGTGAAAGCGAACTGTTCCATGAGATAGTGCTGTTCTTCACAATCTGAACGCGCAGTGAGATCGGCGCTCGACCCGGCTTCGCTATCGGGCATCGCTTGGCTCGCATCCTCCGGCGAATGTGAAGCAATCGTGATGCCCATGTCACTTCTTGCTGACACGGGCCGGTGGGTTTGGGGAGGCAACAGGGCAAAATCCGTCCAAAATGCTTCGATCACCCGCAAGAAATCCCCGAGCCGGCCCAGCTCCGCCGGCTTGCGTAGGTAAGCGTTGGCGTGAAATTCATAGGAGGTCCCCACCACCTCCGGCAGCACCGAGCTCGACAACATCAGGACCGGAATCGCACTCAGAGCAGGGTCGGCCCTGATCGCTTTGAGGGCAAGCAGGCCATTCATCCGCGGCATGTCGATATCCATCAGAATCAGGTGCGGAACCGGCGCGCCGCCGTGCGAATTGCGGCGATGCAAAAAATCCAGCGCGTCCAAGCCGTCCTTGGCCCAGTGCAGATGCCAGGAGGGCAAAAGATTCCGGACCATGCTGCGGAGAACATGAATAAACGCCGGATCGTCGTCCGTTACCAAAAGGTGAAAAGGCTTCCCGTTATCGTGTGCCATCGATTGCCAGAAGACGCTTCCACTGATGATACCCGCAACTCGCTTCGAATACACCTCGGGAGAACCCCAGTCAGGGGCTAGGCGGCCTGCAGCTGTTGGGCCATTGAGCGGCGTTCACCCCGGTGCATTTGCTTTCGGATCCCCGGGCGAAAGCCCTAAACAACATCAGTAAGAACAAATGTTTGGAAGCAAATATCTCAGGTTTTATCGTAGAGGCTGGGTTGACCCGGCGGACGGGTTTTCCAGCGACGATGAATCCACAGCCACTGGCCAGGGTGTTCGCGGATGACTTTCTCGAGCAAAGCGTGGAGGCGGCGGGTGTCTTCCGCTGGATCACCTGAAATTTCAAGTGGAGGGTAAAATTTGAGGATGTATTTCCGCTCGGCGTCGGACCATATGGCAAAGCCGGGGATGACG
>Ga0335074_10011991_pt1 | contig 12142 bp, 8 predicted proteins | sample Lox_Sample_23_FD_206715 | JGI IMG/M metagenome (GOLD analysis project Ga0335074, IMG submission 206715) | Soil microbial communities from Loxahatchee National Wildlife Refuge, Florida, United States - Lox_Sample_2.3 | ecosystem: Environmental > Terrestrial > Soil > Wetlands | place: USA: Florida...
CTGTCGCCCCAGCCGGTCGCCCCGATTATTGCCGCCGTCCATACCGGGGCGAGCAGCAGCCATCGTCGGCCCGGCAGCCGGTACAAGCCGATCGCCGCGAGCACGAGCAACGGGTAGTAGAGGACCAGCCCGAGTGCGTCGAACCATTTGCGACGCGGCTCGTCGTTGCCGATCCGCAACGGCTGCCAGAAACTGAATGTTCGCAGCAGCCGCACGCCGGCGACCAGCACCGCTCGGGCCGGGTGGTTCTCCGCGTAGTGGATGCCGGGGCTCGGATTCGCATCTCCGATCAGCAGCTGATGGTGGTTACGCGCGCGCGCGAGGCAGCTGAGGCTCCACCAGCCGATGTCGTTCCCGTAATAGGTCTGGTGGCAGTTCGCGGCGGCGATGACCGTGTCGGTGTTGGCGGCGAGCTCCAGCTTGTGAAAGACGATCTCGTTGCGGATGACCCACGGGGAGACGACGATCACCGCGGCCGCAGTAGCGGCAACGAGGGGTTTCCAACCCCCCTTCCACGCCGCGGGCCAGGCGAGTAAGGGCAGCCAAAGGATGGCCTCGGTACGGGTCAGGACCCCGAGGCCGATCACCACTCCGATCGCCGCGGCCCGCGTCACGGCGGGCCGCCCGATCAGCCTCATGGCGAGCAGCAGCGCCACGACCAGCAGGAACACGTACAGCGGCTCGGACATGATCGAGCCGTCGGCGGTGATGAACGGCGGATACACCGCCGCGATCGCGGACGCGATCAAACCGACCCGCTCGCCGCCCGAGATCCGGCGCCCTAGCACTCCGATCAATCCCACGTTGACCGACCCGAGCAGGAGCCCGACGAGGCGCTGGGGCAACAGATGCACGCCGCCGACCAGGGCGACCGGAGCCAGCAGAATCGAGTACAACGGCGGATGCAGCGCAGTCGGATACGCGTGAGAGAAGATGCGCCGGTAGAAGAAATGGCCGTGCGCTATCAGGTTCGCGGCGCTGTGGTAGAAGCTCGCGTCGCCGCCGACCCCAATCGGCTCCGGAGCGATCACGAAGATGTAGAACAGCCGGATCGCAAGAGCAGTTGCCGACAGCACCAGCAACCTGCCCTTGAACGTTCGGTTGTGGAAGGCCCCGACGACCTGCATGTGCCTCAAAATAGTGCGGAATCGATGAGCGCGATCCTCGGAACGACCCTCAACGGCCGGTATCGCTTGGAGGCCCGGATCGGTTCCGGCGGGATGTCGACGGTCTACAGGGCGCTTGACGGGACGCTCCAGCGCCAGGTCGCCATCAAACTGCTCAACCGGGAGGTCGCGAGCGACTCAGACCAGCTCGAGCGCTTCCGGCGCGAGGCGCGCGCGGTGGCGCAGCTCTCGCACCCCAACATCGTCCAGGTGATCGACGCCGGCGATGACGCAGATCCCACCCACCCACGGCCGTACATCGTGTTCGAGTACGTCGAGGGCGAGACGCTGAAGGACCGCATCCGTCGCGTCGGGCGCCTACCGATCCCCGAAGCGGTCGCGTACTCGATCGAGATCGCTCGGGCACTCGGCGCCGCGCACGCGCGACACATCGTGCATCGCGATGTCAAGCCCCAGAACGTGCTGATCGACGAGGAGGGGTCGGCCAAGGTAACGGACTTCGGAATCGCGCGGACGCTCGAGGAGGAGGGGCTGACCGCCGACGGGCGCGTGCTCGGAACGACCGATTATGTGTCCCCCGAGCAGGCACTCGGACAGCATGTGACCGGCCAGTCGGACCTGTACTCGCTCGGGGTCGTGCTCTACGAGATGTTGACCGGCGAGGTCCCGTTCAAGGGCGACAATCAGGTGGCGGTCGCGATGAAGCACGTGCGCGAGATGCTGCCCGACGTGCAAACCAAGCGGCCCGAGGTGTCGGCCGCGCTCGCGGCGGTGCTCGACACGGCGACCGCGAAGCGCCAAGAGGACCGATACGCAGACGACGTCGAGCTGATCGCCGATCTCGAGGATGTGCTGACGATCGAGACGGCTCGGGCCGGCAGCGCGACCGGCGAGGTGACGACCGTGCTGCGGACGCTGCCGTCGACCGCGCAACGCCGCGTTCCGTTCAGGGTTCGCCACCGGACGGTGATGGCTGCGTTGGCGCTCCTACTGGTCCTGGCCGCGGCCGGCGTCGGGGTGTGGCTCGCAACCCGCGCCCATCACGGGGCGCCGGCGCTCGCTGCACCCCCGCCGGCGGCGAAGCTCGTGCAGGTTCGCCTGTGCGACAGCTGCGCGCACGGTTACAACCCGATGGGCAACCCGACCGACGAGGCGCCCGACGCCGCGCTCGCGATCGACGGCAACCCGAACACGTATTGGGAGACCCAGGACTACTACTCCGAGGCGTTCACTCCACCGAAGACGGGCGTCGGTCTGTACGTCGACGCGAAGCCGGGCACCGCAGCTCGCGAGATCGAGATCATCACCGGGACGCCGGGCTGGAACGGCCAGATCTACGCCACCAACACGGCGCCGGTGTTCGCACCCCAGGGAGCTCCGGGCGCCGGCGGTGCATGGACGCTCGTCGGATCCGCGAAGAACGTCAAGTCGAAGCAGACGATCAAACTGACGAGCGGAACCAGCCAGTACCGCTATTGGCTCGTCTGGATCACCTCACTCGGCGGTCATGAGCAGATCGACCTCAACGAGGTCGTGCTGTACCGCTAGTAGCGATGGCCGCGCTCGCGGCGGTGGCGCTCGATGCCGAGCTGCACGAGCCGGTCGAGCAACTCGGGATACGGGATCCCGCTCGCCTCGAACAACGACGCGTAGACGCTCGTCTGCGTGAACCCGGGCATCGTGTTCAACTCGTTGACAAGCACCTGCCCGCCCTGCACGAAGAAGTCGACCCGAGCGAGACCGGAGCAGCCTGAGCGTAGGAATGTCTCGACGGCGAGCGTCTTGATTCGCTCGCTGATCTCCTCCGGGACGCGCGCCGGCACGATCAGCGTCATCCCCCCCGGTGTGTATTTGGCCTCATAGTCGTACCAACCCGCCTCGCCGGCGGCGAGCACGATCTCCCCCGGGTCGGACGCGATCGGATCGTCGTTGCCGAGCACCGAGCACTCGACCTCGAGCCCCGTTGCCGCCGCCTCCACGATCGCCAGCGAGTCGTGCTCGAAGGCCTTTTCGAGTGCGGCGCCGAGCTCATCCGCGCTGGCGACGCGGACGATCCCGACTGATGAGCCGAGCCGCGCGGGCTTGACGAACACTGGCAGGCCGAGTGCAGCCAGCTGCGCGAGTACGTCGTCGCACGCAAGGGCGAAGTCGTCCTCGCGCACCGCGCGGTAGTCGACCTGAGGAATCCCCACGTGCGCCATCAGGTCCTTGAACAACACCTTGTCCATGCACAGCGCCGACGCGAGCACGCCGGCGCCGACGTAGGGGATGTCGAGGCACTCGAGCAGACCCTGGACGGTCCCGTCCTCCCCGAACGGGCCGTGAAGCACCGGAAATACGGCATCAAGGTGCTCAAGACCGCGGCCCGGATAGATCGCCACGGGTTGGTCGTCGATCAGCCACGCGCCCTCGCGTGTCACCTCGATCTCGACCGGGACGTGCCCGGCCGCGAGCAGCCCCTCGCGCACCGACGCGGCCGAGTTCAGCGACACCTCGTGCTCAGAGGAACGCCCGCCACCGAGCACCGCGATGCGCAGGCCGCTCATGTCTTCGACGTGGTCGTGGTCGTCGTCGTCGTCGAACTCGAGGTCGTGGTGGTCGTGGACGTCGTCGTGGTCGGCACGTACTGCCCGATCACGAGCGTGATGGTGGTGCCCTTGTTCGCCGTCTTGCCGGCCGCGGGAGTCTGCTTGAGGACGATCCCGTTCTTGGCCTGCTGGGTGACCGTCTGGATCGTCTCGACGACGCTGAACCCGGCGGCGCTCAGCGTGCTCTCGGCCGCCGTGCCGGTCTTGCCCTCGACGTCGGGGACCTTGACAGTCGGCTGCGCCTTCGCGACCACGAGCGTTATCGCCGTGCTCCTGACGACCTTCGTGCCGGCCGTCGGCGTCATCGAGATCACGTTGCCGGCCTTGACCGTGGTCGACGTCTGGTCAGTTGTGGTGACGTTGTTGAACCCGGCCGCCTTGAGTGTGGCCTTTGCGCTCGATTGGCTCTGCCCGACCACGTTGGGGAGTGCAACCCTGGCCGGGCCGGTCGAGACCGTGATCACGACCGCGGTGCCCACGCCGGTCGTGATGCCCGCCGCCGGCGAGGTGCTGATCACGTCCCCATCGGCGTAGACCGTCGAGGATTGCTGCACGATCCTTCCGACCGCCAGCTTCGCCTTGCGGATCGCCGCCTCCGCGACTGGGAGTTGCAGGCCCTGGACCGCCGGAACCGTGCCGTCTCCCGGCCCTTGTGAGACCGTCAACGTCACGGTCGACCCCTGGCTCTCGCTCGTCCCGCCGAGCGGCGACTGGTCGATCACGATCCCCGACGGGTGCTTGTCGGTCTGGTAGATAAGGCTCAGATCGAAGCCGGCGTTGAGGATCCTTTGGCGCGCGACCGAGAGCTGCTCGAGCACGACATCTGGGACCGAGGCGTTCGTCGGGCGCGTCAGCAGATACGCAGCCACGCCACCGCCCGCCAGCAGCAGGACGACGAGCAACGCGATCCACGGCCACGGGTTGCGCCGCTTCTCGTCCGGATCCTCGCCGGGCTCGCCTGGCGGGACATCCGTCGCGGTCACCGGCCACGGCTCCGCACGCGGCGGGAGATAGTCGGTCGCGCGCAGCGGCGCGCTCGAGGCGGCGCCGACGCTGATCGCGGCGATGCTCGCCGTCCGCTGGCCACCTGTGCCAGACACGATCGCGGCCTTGGCCTGCTCGAGTGCGGCGACGAACTCGTCGGCGTCCTTCGGGCGGTCGCCGGGGTTCTTGTTGAGTGCCCACATCGCGACCTGCTCGAGCTCGGGCGGGACGCCCGGGTTGATCGCGCTGATCGCGGGCGGCGCCTCGGACACGTGCTTGAGCGCAATCGTCACAGCGGCATCGGCGTCGAACGGGACGCGGCCGCTGAGCATCTCGTACAGCACTACGGCGATCGAGTACAGGTCCGAGGATTCGCTGACCGCGAGTCCTTGCGCCTGCTCGGGCGACAGGTACTGGGCGGTTCCCATGATCGAGCCCGTCTCGGTCATGTCGGACGCGCCCGCTCGCGCGATCCCGAAGTCCGTGACCTTGGCGTGGTCGGACTCGTCGATGATCACGTTGTGAGGCTTCAGGTCGCGATGAATCACGCCGCGACGGTGCGCGAACCGCGCCGCCTTCAGGATCTGGATGGTGATGTCGATCGCGCGCACCGGGTCCAACGGCGCCTCATCGCGAATCAGCTGCTTCAGCGTGCGGCCCGGTAGATACTCCATCGCGATGTAGTAGGTGTCGTCGTAGGAACCACGGTCGTACACGCTGACCACGTTCGGGTGCTGGAGTCCCGCCGCGGCCTGCGCCTCGCGCCGGAAGCGCTCGACGAAACCCGGATCCTCGGCGAACCGGCGGTGGAGCAGCTTCAGCGCGACCTTGCGCCCGAGCTGCATGTCCTCCGCCAGGAACACGTCCGCCATCCCGCCGGCGCCGAGTCGGGAGATCACCTTGTAGCGGCCGTCGATGACGGTCCCCGCATCCATCTCCGGACTCATTGCCCCTCCGCCAAGAGCGTCTTGATGATGTTGGCCGCGATTGGTGCCGCGAACTGACCCCCGTAGCCGTTTGGAATGCTCGGGAGCAAGACCGCGACAGCAACCTTAGGGTTATTGACGGGTGCGAAGCCGATAAACCAGGCGTTGTCGAGCGGGACTCCCCCAGATTCGCCAACGGTGGCGGTACCCGTCTTGCCGGCGACCTTGACGCCCTCGAGGTTCGCTGACGTGCCGGTCCCCTCCTCGACGACGTCGGTCATCATCTGCGTCTCCGCATTCGCGTTGGCCGCACTCATCACCTGGCCGTAGACCGTGGGCTTGATCGTGTCGACAACCGCGCCGTCCTGGTTGACCACCTTCGAGATCATGTGCGGAACCATCAGCTTGCCGTGGTTCGCGATCGTCGCGGCGACCATCGCCATCTGAAGCGGCGTCACGAGCAGACGCTCCTGTCCGATCGACATACGGCCCAGGTCGACGCCCGTGTTCGTCGGGTACAGAAGCGCGCCGCCCGCGTGCGTCCGCACGCCGCTCGCGATCATCTCGTTCGGCGGGTAGTCGAGCGGTGGCGTCGAATAGAAGCCGAAGCGCTTCATGTACGTCTGCATCGTCGCGCGGCCGACATCCTGCCCGACCTGTGCGTAGACGGTGTTGATCGAATACGTCAGCGCCTTGGTCAGGGTCACGGGTCCCCAGCTCTGGTTGCCATCGTTCTCGAGTGGCACGCCAGAAACGGTGATCGGCGAGTTGCCGTTGATGATCGAGTTCGGGGTGAACTTGCCGCTGTCGAGCGCGGCGGCGGTCGTCACCACCTTGAATGTGGAGCCGGGCGCATAGCCGCCCTGGGTGGCGTTGTTGAACCGCGAGATGTTCGTGCCGGACGCGCTGGGATCGTTGTCGTTGTACGTCGGGTTCGAGTACATGACCTTGACCGCGCCTGTCTGCGGGTCGAGCGCGACGACCGACCCGACGCGGCCGTCCAGCTGACTAACCGCCTCCTGCTGCGCCGTAGGGTCAAGCGACGTGTAGACGTCGTCACCTACCTGAGTCGAACCGCCGAGCTGACCGAAGACCGAGCTCAGTCCCGTTTGCACGCCGCGGAGGTAGCTCCCGGCCGACAGCTCGAGCCCCGCCCCTTCGCCCTCGGACACGATCGAGTAGCCGACCGCCTGCGCAAACAGCGAGCCGGTCGGGTACGTACGGGTGAACGTGCCGCCGCGGGCGGGCACCGACTTCGCCAGCACCTCGTTGTTGTCGGCCAGGATGCGGCCGCGGTCGATCTTCTCCTCATCGATCAGCGTCCGGGCGTTGAGCGAATTGTTCTGGAGTGCCTTTGAGTCGATCACGGTCCACCGGGTGGTCCACACGACCAGCAGCGTGAACAGCAGGATGATGACGCCGAACATGCGGCCGATCGGGGCGTTCATGCGCGTGCCGGCCTTCGTGCCCGGTCGGAGACGAGCAGCAGCAGCGCCAGCAGCACGAAGTTCGCGAGGATCGACGAGCCTCCGTATGAGACGAACGGGAGCGTCACTCCGGTCAATGGGATCACCCGCGTGACCCCGCCGACGATCACGAACACCTGCAACGCCAGGATCGAACTGAGGCCGGCCGCGAGCAGCTTCGAGAACGAGTCACGGGCGAGGATCGCGGCCTTGAATCCGCGTGCGACGAACAGAAGGTAGGTGAGGAGCACCGCGCACGCCCCGAACAGCCCGAGCTCGTCGGTGATGACCGCGTAGATCATGTCCGTGTCGGGGGCGGGCAGCAGGTAGGAATGGGTGCCCGGAATCGTCAGCGTCGCCTCACCGAATCCCTGCCCGAATAATCCGCCCGCGGCTTGGGCGAACATCGAGTTCGCGATCTGGAAGCTGCCCCCGACCTTGTTGTAGAGGTGGGAGTTGAACGGGTGCTCCCATGCCTCGACACGATCGTGGATGTGCGGGATGTGCGTCCCGAGATACCAGGCGCCGATCGCGAACGCGACAAGCCCGACCAGCACAAAGGAAACCCGGTTGGTCGCTATGTACAGCATCGCGAGCAGCGCGCCGTAGAACATCAGCGACGAGCCGATGTCGTGCAGCAGCAGGAGGATCGCCATCGCGACTGCCCAGATCACGAGCACCGGGCCGAAGTGCTTGATCGGTGGGATCGTGAGGCCGAGGAAGCGCCGCGCCCCCATCACCATCACCTGGCGGGTGTCGCGCAGATAGCTCGCCAGGAACACGACCAGTCCGACCTTCGCGAACTCCGTCGGCTGGAACACGAACACGCCAGGGATGTGGACGCCGAGGTACGCACCGTTGACCTCGTCGCCGAGCCCGGGCACACGCGGCAGCAGCAGCAGCACCAGCGAAATCGACACGATCACGTACCGGTATTGCTCGAGCTTGCGGTAGTCACGGAACACGACGATCGTGCCCGCGAACAGCAGCAGCCCAAGCACGAACCACTGCGCCTGCTGGCGTGCGTCGGTGGTCGAGATCCGGTAGATCATCACGAGCCCGAAGCAGGCCAGGACCGCGGCGAGCGGGAACAGATATGGGTCCGCGTACGGGAGCGTGATCCGGATGAAGATGTGCCCAGCAACGCACAGCCCGAGGAAGATCAGCCCGTATGTCAGCGACACGCTCGAGAGCTGGTTCGAGCGCTGGATGAACACGCCTGCGAACCCGGCGGTCACGAGCAGCGCGGCGGGAAGCAGGCCGAGCAACTCGCGGTTGCGGACCCTCACTGCGAGACCTTGCCGAGCTCGAGGTCACGCACGAGCCGGTCGGCGGTCGTCTGCGAGACCAGGTCGTCGTTGAAGAACGCCTTCCGCCGATCCGCGGGCACGAGCGAGCCCGGGACGCCGGAGACGTAGAACGACTCGTACAGCTTGAGCCCGAACGGAAGGTTGTACGGCAGCCCTCGGTAAACGGTGACGATCCCCTGCGCGTTCGTGCCAACGAAGAAAAGCTGCCGGGTGGCGAGGTAGCCGCCTCCGCCGACGAGGAATAGGACCACCAGGACCGTGATGATCGCCGCGGCCGGCTTCGCCGAGCGCTCGCGCCAGCTGCGGCGGCGTGGCGCGTGATCCGCTTGCCGGCGGACGCGGCCCTGGGTGCGAGCGAGGCGTGGAGCGCGATTGCTCTCGGTGGTGGGCTCGGGCCTCTCAGGCCTCGGCGCCACCGGCAGGGCGGTGTGTGAACCGCCTTTCACCGGCGTGGCGACCATCGTCGGGTGGTCGTACTCCTCCTCGGACCCGGCGAGCGCCTCCTCGAGCCGGAACAGGACGACGGTGATGTTGTCGCGGCCACCGGCCGCGTTCGCCTCGTCGATCAGCGCCTGTGCGGCGGCGCTCAGGTCGGTCGTGCTCGTCAAGATCGTCGCGAGCTGATCATCGGAGAGCATCGACGTGAGGCCGTCGCTGCAGAGCAGCAGGACGTCGCCGGCGCGGACCGGATACGTGACCGTGTCGACCTCGACCGTCGGCTCGGGCCCGAGAGCGCGCGTGATGATCGATCGCTGCGGGTGCTCGGCCGCCTGCTCCTCGGTCAGCTTGCCGCGCTGGACGAGCTCGGCGACAAGTGAGTGGTCGTGGGTGAGCATCTTCAGCTCCCCGTCGCGGAACAGGTACGCGCGGCTGTCGCCGACGTGGGCGATCGCGAGCTCCGAATCGTCGAGATATGCCGCCGTGAGCGTCGTGCCCATCCCCGCGCGCTCCTGCTGGGTCTTCGACAGGTCGTGGATCCGCTTGTTCGCCTCCCGTGCCCGGTCGGCGAGCCGCTCCTCCGGGCTGCCCTCGTCGGGGAGCCCCTGCTCGAACACCTCGACGGCGATGTGCGAGGCGACCTCGCCCGCCTGGGCGCCGCCCATCCCGTCCGCGACGACGAACACCGGCGCGCGGGCGTACGCGGAGTCCTCGTTGTCCCGGCGCTGTCGGCCGGTGTCTGTCTGGGCAACGGTGTCGGCTGCGCGGAGCATCGCTAGTTCACTGGTGCTGTAGGTAGGAGAACTCGGAGTCGCCGATCCGTATCCGGTCGCCGTCGTGCAGCGGCGCGGGGCCGTTCAGCGGCTCCTCGTTGAGGTAGGTGCCATTGGTGGAGCCGAGATCCTCGATCACGAGCACGTGACCCTGCCGCGTGATCCGCGCATGCCGGCCGGATGCGAACGGGTCCTCGAGCTTGATCTCGACGTCCCCGCGCCCGAGCGTCGCGCCGTCCATCAGGTCGTATGCGATTCCGGCTGAGTGGCCGGCGGCGCGCTCGACCAGCAGCCGGGGTTCGAAATCGTTGTCGCTGGCCACGAGCCCCGCCTCGGCGGAGTACACGCCGGTGGCGTCCGCCGGCCGGTCCTCCGGCGTCGGCGCCGGCGCGGTGCCCCGCCCGCGGCGCATGTCCCGAAGAGCGCTCCACGCGACCCACATCAGAAACAGATACAGGACCGCCAGGAAGCCGAATTTCAGCGCAACCGAGACGGGCGCCAGCTGTATGTCGCCGAGTGGGAAGTGCATCCTGTCTCCTACTCCAGCTCGAACCTGATCTTGGAGGTACCCACCTCTACTTCGTCGCCGGGCTTGATCACCTCGGGTCCCTCGATCCGCCGCCCGTTGAGGCTCGAGCCGTTGGTCGAGCCAAGGTCGATCAGCACCCAGGAACCGCCGCGCGGACGGATCTCGGCGTGCTGCCGGGACACGTTCGCGTCGTTGACCACCACGTCGGACTGCCGGCTGCGGCCAATCGTCACGCCCGCTGGCCCGACGACGAGGCGCTTGCCGTCGACGATCAGCAGCGCCGTCTCGTGGCGATCGCGCGCTCGGTGCTCGAGCGGCTCGGAGACGCGGTTGGCAGTGCTGTAGATCATCGTCCGGCCTGCGTTTGGATCGGGCTCCGGCTCCGGCGCGTCCTCGTGAGGCTGCACGACCCGCGTCTGGATCCCGAACTCGCCGAGTCCGAGGCGTCGATCGGTCTCGAACTCGATCACCGGCTTCGACAGCATCGCGAGCCGCTCGCGCCGCGCGTGCTCGAGCAGATACCCGCCAAGCTCGGCCGCCAGCGCCTCCTCGTAGTCAGCGAACCGTTGCCGGTCGCGCGGCGAGAGGAACACCTTGTATTCGTTCGGCACATACGTGCGCGACACCGAGGAGGACTTGTGCTCCTCCATCTCGCGCGCAAGTTTGCGCGCGATCTCGACCGGTCGAACCTCCGACCGAAAGGCGCGGCTGAACGTGCCTTCGACAAGGCCTGCGATCTTGCTCTCGATGCTTCTGAGCATGCTCATGGGACATCCCGCGGGGGCAGCTTGATGCTACGGAAGACGACGCTCGTCAGTAGCTGGCGCGCCGGCTTGCGTGCCAGCTGCGCAACGCCGTCGGAGCAAGCGCCACGGCCGCCGCAGCAGCGGCTCCGAGCACCGCACCAGACGGCGTTGCAAGCGCGGCCGGCGCGCCGACCACCACCAGCATCGTGCTCGTCATCGCAAGCAGCATAGCCGCCCATATCACCACCCGGATCGCGTCGAACACCAGCCGGCGACCCGTGACGAGCACCGGGAGAACGACCGCGGCGATCGCCCAGACCGGGGCCGGAGCGAGCACCCCCGCCGAAAGAACCGGGCCGAGCACGTGATGGAGCGTGTCGTAGGCCGAGCCGGTCCATACGGCCGGGCCCGGCGTGCCCGCCGGCAACTTGAGGTACAGGCCGGAGCCGGTGAACGGCGCGGCCAGCACGAGCGCAACCCACCCGGCGGCGCCGAGCCCCGCGCGCCGGAGCGGCGTGCGCGCTCTCGCGGCCAGCGCCGGCCAGGCGCCCGCGAGCCCGATGATCCCGAGCGCCGGGGCGCCCGCGGCGAGTGGCCAGGAGGCTCCGGACCGCGGCAGCAGCAATATCGGGATGACCGCCAGCGGTATCAGCACGAGTGCCGAGCCCGTGTGAGCGGTCGCGAGCGCCGCGACGGTCAGGCTGCCCATGATCGCGAGCCACCCGAGCCGGGGCATCGCCGCCACGACCACCGCCGCAAGCAGGGCCACGACCGGGGGCGCGAGCAGCGAGGTCCCGACGGCGTGTACCGCAAGCCAGCCGGTGGCGAGCGCGGCCGCAAGCGCGCCGAGGCCACGCTCGGTCCACGGGAGGGGGCGTCGCTGATCCTCTGCGCCCTCTTCGCGCTCTGGTTCGGGTTCGGCCCGCTCGGACTGCCCCTCGGCCACCGAGCGCTCTCTGAGCGGGGCGGGCCGCCACGCGTCCGCCACGATCCCGGGCTCATCTGAGAGCTCCCGCAGCGAGGCTTGTAGAGATCGCTGAAACTCCTCGATCGTCCCGCGCTCTCGCGGCTTCGGACGAAGCGCGAGGTCGATTCCGCGCCCCAGCTCACGCGGGAGGTCGCGGCGCTGGCGGCGGAGTGGCGGCAGATGCGCGCCGAGCCTGCGGGCGCGCTGCGCTGCGCTCCCGGTCCGTATCGGGTTTACGCCGGTGAGCGCCTCGTACAGGACCAGCGCGAGCGAGTACAGGTCGGCCGG
>Ga0335074_10011993_pt1 | contig 12140 bp, 14 predicted proteins | sample Lox_Sample_23_FD_206715 | JGI IMG/M metagenome (GOLD analysis project Ga0335074, IMG submission 206715) | Soil microbial communities from Loxahatchee National Wildlife Refuge, Florida, United States - Lox_Sample_2.3 | ecosystem: Environmental > Terrestrial > Soil > Wetlands | place: USA...
CCCGCCCGACGGCGGCCGCCAGAACCGCCGGGAGCTGCTCGGAGCCGGCGAACAGCACGTCACGCTTGTCGGTGAAGTAGCGCGAGAACGTCCGGCGGGTCAGCCCGGCCCGTTCGGTGATCTGGGCGACGGTGACGTTGTCGAAGCCGTGCGCGAGGAACAGCTCGAGCGCGGCATCGCGCAGCCGGTCCCTGGCTTGAGGTTCCCATCGCGGCATGAGCCCGATCTTACAGTGATGTCTCATTGGGTCATCGCATTCGATAAGCTGATGACTCGGTGAGACATCATCACATCGGATAGGGAGGACGGACGGTGGATCTTGAAGGCAAGCACGTTGTGATCATCGGCGGCAGCTCGGGAATGGGACTGGCCACCGCGGCCGGCGCGGCGGCGGCGGGAGCGAAAGTCACGATCGCGTCAAGCGGCCAGAGCCGGCTCGACGCCGCCCTGGCCGCGCTGCCTGGCGGCTGCAGCGGAGTCGTCGCCGACGCCCGCAGCGAGGCGTCGGTCGCAGAGGCGCTCGCCCAGATCGGCGAGCTGGATCATCTGGTGTACACCGCTGGAGACAGCGTCGCCCCGCGGCCGCTGGCCCAGGTGCCGCTGGACGAGGCCCGCCGGCTATTCGACGTCCGCTTCTGGGGCGCGGTCGCCGCGGTCAGGCACGCCGCCCCCCGGATCAGGGCGGGCGGCTCGGTCGTGCTCACGTCCGGGACGGTCGCGGTCCGGCCGTCCGCCGGCGCCGCCCTCATGGCCGGCGGTGCCGCCGCGATCGAGGGACTGACCCGAGGGCTGGCCGTTGAGCTGGCTCCGGTCCGGGTCAACGCGGTTCGCCCGGGAGCGGTTCACACCCCGATGTGGGACGCGGCCCCGGAACCGCAGCGCTCGGCGCTGCTCGGCGCGCTGGCCGCGCGGACCATCACCAAGACGGTCGGCGAGCCGGACCAGATCGCCGCCGCCCACCTCTACCTGATGGACAACCGCTACGTCACCGGCACCGTGCTCACCGTCGACGGCGGTGCCGTCTTGCTCTGACGCTGTCCGGCAGCTGCGGAGCTAGCGGCCGGCGGTGCGGGTGAGGCGTTACCCGCTCGACCCTGCTGACCGCCGCGCCAACCTTGGCGCGTCTGGCGGTGGCCGAGCTGCCCGACCCACAGCCCGGACATCTTCCCGGCCCTGATCACCAGGCCGGCCTCGGCGAGCATCCGCTGCAGCTCGCTGGCCTTCCAGATGCCGCGGTTGGCGGCGGCCAGCCGCAGGTTCCATTTCACGACGACAGTCCTTTCAGCCGGGCAGCCGCGCTGCTGGCCGGTGATCCAGGCGTCCTCGATATGGGTGGCGTGGACGTGCTCTGGCGGACTCAGATATCGCAAGTGTCCGAATGCCTCTCATTCGCTGGTCGCATCGGCGCCTTCGAGAAGGCTGTCTGCCGCGGCAAGGACGTGGTTGATGAAGGTTGTCTTGCCTTGACTGTAAGCGTCCCGGTCCGAGCGGAACTGCTCAGCGAGGGATCGCTTCAGTTCCGCATAGGCGCCGGCCTCGCCGGGGTGAGTGCGCAGGTAGTCGCGGAAGACGAGGTGGCGTGCGAGTTCGGGGCTGTTGGCAGCACAGACGTAGAGGTCGTGGCCGGGCGCGCTGGCCGGGGTGGTGAAGGCTTCCCGGCCTGTGATGCCGAAATCTCCTTCGTGCTGATAGCCGAGGGTGGCGAGCTGACTGATGACTGCGGACAGGTCAGCGGTGGCGGCGATGACGACATCGATGTCGATGATCGGCTTAGCGGGCAGGCCGGGGACGGCCGTGCTGCCGACATGCTCGATCCGCTGGGCGAGCGGGCCGAGCGCGCCAGCGATCTGGCCGCGGAGCTCGGCGAAGACCTCGGGCCAGCGCGGGTCGTAGCTGGCTATCTCGACTGGCGTGCTCAACGGAGGTGTCCGTTCTTCGCGGGTGGCGGGGCGCTTAGCTGTAGGTTCCAGCGCATCGGGTCAGTCCTTCACTCCGATAATCCGGGCTGCGGCCCGCTCGTTGGCCGCGTTCCACTTCTGCTCGAGGTGCTCAGAGCTGACGTGCTCTGGCGGACTCAGATATCGCAACTGTCTGAATGGGTGTGGTCAGAGCGGCGTGAGGATCATCAGGATCTCGTCTCTGGTGTCGTCGTGGGCGAGCCGGAGCTTGCCTGGCCAGCGCCCTGTTTCCCGCCAGCCGAGCCGAGCGTAGAAATCTTCGAGTCCTGTTCCGCCGCGAGCCGCGAGGTGGAGTTGCTCGAGGCCCATTTCGTCGCGGGCGACTTGCCGGAGCCGGTGCATCAGCGCCGAGCCGATGCCCTGGTTGCGGTATGCGGGCTGGGTCTGCAGGTGGTTGACGGTGCCCCAGTGGGCGATGAGGGGATTGGGGTCGCGGCTAAGGACCACCCATCCGGTGAGGGCGCCGCTGCTGCGGGCGAGCAGTATCTGGCTTCGCTGCGGGTCGAGGCGGCTGGCGAGGGTATCGACTGCCGGGGCGACGTGGCGGGCATTGACCGGGGGAAACGGGAATCCTGCGGCGCCCCCGGTGTTGGTGACCCCGATCCAGCAGTCGGTCATTTGCTGCCTGATGCCCGGGTCGGCGTCGCGCGGGTGCGTGAGCTGGAGGATGTCGAGATCGCGGTGGGTTGTCATGCGCTGGCTTCTTCACCTTGGTGTGTCATGTCCGGCTCCTTTGCGGCGGCTGATCTCGGCGGCGTATGCGGCCCAGTCCCCGGCGGAGGCGCGCTGCCAGGCGCCGGCGACGGTGATGTGGATGCTGAGCATACGGGCGAGCAAGGCCGCGGGCAGTTCGGTGGCGAGCTGGAACATGGCGGCCGAGCGCGACTGACCGGGGCGCACGCCGAGCTGGCGCAGGCGCTCGGCGAGCTGGAAGGCACTGATCGGCTGGCCGGGCTGGCCCCCGGGAACAGCCACGGCGAAGTGCCCTGATCCCCTATTGCACCGTGACCATGCTGGCCGACGGTGAGCTCGCGGATCAGGGTGTCGAGGGGCGCGGGAAGCACGACTGGCTCGCGGCCCAGCTTAGGAGCCGGCGGCCTGGCACTCGCGCGAACTACAAGGGCTCTGCCACCTGGCACGCCCGGCGGTCAGTGGAGTCGGTTCGCTGGCTCGAAAAGCCGCTCCGCAACATCCCACCCTGGAAGCAAACCCTTAACCAGCCGCTCAAGGACCGCGTTGCTCGCCGGCAGCGCTCTCCCTCGTCATCGGCGCCGCGTTCGCCTGCGCAGGCCTGCTGCTGTTCATCGCGGCTTTCGCGGCAGCAAGCGTCACCACGTCCTAGCCGTTTCACCGTGTCGCCCGTCGGTGCCACCGGGCGAGCTGCGCGGCAGGCCTAGACAGGGGCTATGAAGCCGCTACGGCACCTGGTCCCAACCTCACCCTGCCCAATGGGGACTCCTGCGGGTGAGGTCGCGACCAGCACCAGTAGCAAAGGCAGGCAGGGCAACGCCCCGAGAGCCTCGTTACGCTGGGCCTGCGGCCTTTGCCAGCAATTCCAGCTTGACCAGCGACGCGGTCATGGCGTCCCGCCAGCCTTCGCCCTCCCGGACGGCGTCGCGCAGTTCCTCAGGCGAACGGCTGCAGTCGAATGTCTCGGTGACCATGGTGGCATCGGGGCCATCGGCAACGAACTCGAACCCCCACCGATACCAGGCCGAGCGGATGACTTCCTGCTGTTCCGGGCCGGAGACTTCCACCCGGGCCGGCTGCCACACCAGTAGCTGACCGGCCTGGTACTCGACCACCTCGTTGTGCATCTGGTAGTCACCCCACTCGTCGTGGTGCATGTTCATCCGGAACGTGTCGCCGGTTCCGGACAACGTGACCGCCGCCACCGGTTCCCGCACCATGCCCGAGCCGTCGATCAGCGGATGGTTCGCGGGGTCGGCGAGTAGCGCGAACAGCCGCTCCGCGGGTACCTCGATGTGCCGGGAGACCGACACGTATCCGTCTGCCATCGTCATGCCCTTCCTGCTGCTATCGGTGCTCACTATGTCCTCCGGGAGGACTTGGTTCTGCTGTGACGACGAACGGGCCGACCTCAGATGGACAAGCTCCGCTGCGGTACGCGCATAGACGGCGCCGTGCAGCGCGGAGCTCGGACCACATCCAGAACGCCGCAGCAGCGGGCCTGGCACCAGGTGGTGAACTGGCGTAGGTCCAGCGCGTAGGCCTCTCTTGTCAGCCGCGGTAGCCGTCGAGGAATCCCGCGAGGGCGAGCCGTTCGGGGTTGGTGAAAGGCGGGCTGAATCGTGGCGAGGGCAGTGGATCGGACAGCAGTGGTCATCGGGCGCCTCCGGGCCGCGCTGAGACCCTGGGGCTGGGCCAGCTGCGGGTCCCAGCGATTTAGCGGAAACCCAACGTAAACCGGCCCAGCTGGTCACGCCACGTCACAGCCAGCCGGAAGCTCGAGCGAAGCCAGTACCGCGAGAAACGCTCAAGACCGCTTCGGATCGGCGCGCTGGTCGACTTCGATGTAGGCAGGCGGCAGCCCGGCCCGGTCGGCGACGCGGGCCAGGGCGGCGGGGGTGTCCGGGCCACCGGCGGCCCTGTGAGCCGGCCGGAGCCCGGACAGCGTCGGGCTCCGGCAGCTCCGGCGACCACGTATATCGCCACCCGGCCTGGCCAGGCCAGAGGCAGGGACTGGCCGGCCTGCTGGCCGGTTACCCGTTGACCAGTTCGGCGAGGTGAGCCAGCGAGTTACTCAGATGATCCGGGGCGAACGGGGGGAATGGGAATGGGAGTCGCTGGCGGAGGGAGTCGGGGACCGCCGACCAGTCATAGGAGAGGGTGGTCTTGGTTGCGGATGGTCCGGCAGGGGCCAGGTCGTAACGCCAGATGTGGCCGACGATCTGCGGGTTGGCATCGCCGGTCTCCATGCCTGGCTCCCAGGAGATGGCGCGTGGCGGGTCGAACACCTGTACCCGGTTGGCCATCCGGTAGTGCCCGCCTGGGACGTTGTCGTTGTACATGGCCATCCGGAACACCTGACCCACCGCCGTCAGCGGCTGGCCGTCAAGGGGCTCGCGGACCCACCCGGTGCCGTCGATCGCAGCGTGCTTGGCGGGGTCGGCGAGTACGGCGAAGATCGCCTCGGCTGGGGCGTTGATGATCGTGGTTGCGCTGATGGTTTCGTCGGTCATGGTGGTGCCTCCTTGTGAACTCAGCTGGGAACCGGATCTGTCGCCCGGCGCCCCGGCCTGCTTGGTGCTGCTGCCAGTCATCTGCTTCTCCTTCCCGGTGCGATCCGCGAGATCGGGGACCGCTCTTGCAGGGAAAGGACGAACGGCGAAGCGGGCGCAGGACATATCCGGGGAGAAAGCCAGGCAAGGAAAGCGAGAAACCCAGAACGCGGTCAGCCGAGCTCGGACCGCACCTTGCGCAGACGGCCCTGCAGGAGGCGCTGTTCGACCTCGCTGGGCGCCAGGGTCACCGCGGCGTGAAGTTCTCCGGCCGCGTCGCTCGTGCGGCCGAGCCGGCACAGGTTGTCCGCCAGGGCAGCATGCCACAGATGGGAGTACTCCAGGCCGGCGATGGTCTTCAGGGCAGCCAGCCCCGCCTCGGGGCCATCGCGCTCGGTAACCGCGACCGCCCGGTTGAGCGCAACCACCGGGCTGGCCGTGATCGACCCGAGCAAGTCGTAGAGGCCGACGATCCGGTCCCAGTCCGTCTCCTGCCAGCTGAGAGCGGTCGAGTGGGCCGCGGCGAGGTGAGCCTGGATCTGATAGGGCCCGGCGACCCCACCGGACCGGGTCACCGCCTCGGACAGCCACGCCGAACCCTCGGCGATCGCGGCTCGGTTCCAGCGGGTACGGTCCTGGTCGGCCAGGGTCACCGGGTTACCGTCGGCGTCGGCGCGGGCGGGGGTGCGGGCCGAGGTCAGCAGCAGCAGGGCAAGCAGGGAGAGCGCCTCGGGCTCGTCGGGCATCAGGCTGGCCAGCAAGCGAGCCAGCCGGATCGCCTCGGCCTCGAGATCGACCCGGGCCACCGCGTGCCCGCCGGTCGGGGCGTGGGCCTCGGTGGCGATCAGGTAAACCACGGCCAGCACTGCGGCTAGCCGGCCGGGAAGCTCGGTGTCGGCGGGGATCGCGTAGGGGATCCGGGCCGTGGCGATCTTGGAGCGGGCCCGTACCAGGCGCTTGGCCATCGTGGCCTCAGGCACCAGGAAGGCGCGGGCGATGGCCGGCACCTCGAGGCGGGCCAGCGTGCGCAGCGAGAGGGCCACCTGAGCCTCGCGGCCAAGCGCCGGGTGGCAGCAGGTGAAGATCAGGCGCAGCATGTCGTCGCGCAGAGACGTCTCTGGCTCCATTGCCTCGATCGCCTCCTCGATCTGGTCCGGTGCGGCCCCGGTTCCCCACCGGAACGCGGCGGCCTCCTTGGCCGCCCGGGCTGACTCGCGTCGCAGCAGGTCAAGCGCCTTGCGGCGGGCGACCACCGCCAGCCACGCCCGCGGGTTGTCAGGGATCCCCGTTCTGGGCCAGGCATCCAGGGCGGTGATCGTGGCCTCGGAGAGCGCGTCCTCGGCTACGGCCAGGTCGCCGATGGTCCTCGCCAGCGTCGCCAGCACCCTGGGACCTTCACCCTTCAGCACCTCGACCAGAGTGCCGGTGGCGTCCATACCAGGGTGCCTAGGCGTGGGCCGGCGCTACCGGGCGAAGCTCGATCTTCCCCCGCCAGGCAGCCGGGATCTGCGCCGCCCACGCGATGGCCTCGTCCAGGTCGGCCGCCTCCAGCAGGAAGTACCCGGCCAAAACCTCCTTCGCCTCAGCGTAAGGACCGTCGACCACCAGGACGTCGCCGCCCTTGCCGCCCGAGACGGTGATGGTGGTCGACATGGTCACCGGGTATAGGGCTTCGCCGCCGCGCATGACCCCGGCCTCGGTAGCCCGCCGGGCGAACTCCGTGTACTCGGGGGTGAACTCCATATCTGGCACCGAGTCCCAGTGGTGGTCTCGGTCGTAGTAGCACAAGGCCACATACAGCGTCATCGTCAAGGCTCCTTCCGTTCAGCCACCATGCCGTACCGTTTTACCTGGGCGATCACGACTGCGACAACCGCTGCCACGGCCCTGGAACCCGTTTGGATCCGGGTACCGGGCGGCTCCCCCGGAAGGGAGGCGCGCCCCGTACCCGGAAGACGGCGCCTTAGCTGGCTGGGCTGTTGTGGTAGGAGGCGATGCGCCAGCCGCCGTCGCGCCTGACCAGCACCCAGGTCGCGCGCACCAGGCGCTCGCTCGCGACAGCGTCCTGCCCAGGGAAGATGATCCCGTCCTCGCTGACCACGATGGCCGTGTCGCCAGTAAGAAAGCGGACGTTCACCGGGCGGGCAGCCACCCGCGACCCGTTGAGCGGGCCCGCGAACGCCGCGGCTACATTGCTGCGGATCTGCGGGTACTCGGCGTCGACGCAGACCTGCTTGCCCGGGTTGCTGGCCTGCGTGCCAGTGCGGAGCAGCATGCCGCCGGGTACAGCCTGCGACCTTGGTCCGGGCTGATGCCAGATGGCTTGCTCGAGCAGGCGAGTGGGTTGCACAACGCAATGGAGGACGCCCCGCACGACGCATCGTTCGAGCCGTTGCGCCGGGACGCCGATCGCCTGCGGAAGGAAGAACAGCAGGACATCGAGGCCGACATGCGGATCAACTCGGTTGCCGCGCTGGCCAACGACACCGGCGAGATGGCCGCGCTCACACAGGTCTATGTCGACCCGGACCAGGCCGACTCTGGCTGTATATGCGCTGGATACCCGAGCGGGGAGTCGTAGCATGCCAGCCGGGGTGCCGTATCGACACCTGTCTTGCGTCACGTGAGCCAACCACCGGCGAGATCGCCGACAATGCGCTGATCGCAAGCGGCGGTTCTGGCCTGGTCGGAGGCCGCAGATCATCCTGTTCTGCGGCCGATCGACCGCCAGCGGCGACGTCTCGGACGCCTGGATCGCTGGCCGAGGCCAGCACTCCGCCTGGCCGAGGACGAATCCAACGACCTGGCGCCTGGTCGCGTGTTCGTTAGCGACGCGGGCTGCTGGATGGTCGGGCAGGTGTTCAACTCGGAGAGCGGCTTCAGGCGCTGACGAGACCGCTGAGCAACGTGAAGCCGCGGTCGACGTGCTGCTGCAGCGGGGTGCCAGGGGTCGCTCGCCAGGCTCCGATCGCGTGCGCGAGAACGCCCCAGGCGGTGCGGGCGACGAGAGCCGCTTCGTCGGCGGAGGCGCCGCGGCCGACCAGCAGGTCGGTGATTATGGCGACGAGGCGCGCCTCCTTCGAGACCGCACGCTCCCGTAGAGCCGGCGTCGCCGCGACGATGGCAGCGAGGCGGTCGCTGTCGGGTCGGTTCGCCTCAAGGGGCGGAACGATGAGGTCAACGGTGCGACGGATGGCCGGCCAGAGCGGAACGTCGGCGGGCACCGACGCAAGCGCCTCGGTCACCCACTCGGTGAGTGCCCGCTCGCCGTCGAAGAGCACCTCGCGCTTGTCGGGGAAGTGCCTGAAATACGTGCGCTCGGTCACGCCGGCACGAGCGGCGATCTCGGCCGCGGTCACGGCGTCGAATCCGCGCTCGAGGAAGAGCTCGAGCGCCGCCCTCACCAAGCGCTCGCGTGCTTCCTTCCCGCTTCTCGGCATGCGACGAGTCTAGCGCACGTAGTGACAGTCACTGTCGCAACACGGTAGTGTCTGCAACTGACACTACGAAGCATCACGGGCGAGTCACGAAGGGGAGACAGTGTCATGAGCGCAGTCGAATCACGAGCCATCCGTTTCCACGAGGTCGGCGAACCCCTGGACGTCCTGCAGGAGGAGCAGACGCAGATCCCCGACCCGGGTGAGGGCACGATCCGGGTTCGCGTGGCCGCCACCGGGCTGAACCCCGCCGACTGGGAGCTCTGTCGTGGTTTCATGCCCGGCGTCCTGCCGCGGGGCATCGGCGTCGACGTCTGCGGCACGGTCGACGCGATCGGCGATGGCGTTGCTGACGTGGCGGTCGGCGATCTCGTGTTCGGCTCGTCGGACTTCGCCGCACAGCCGAGTGCGGGCGCGGCCGACTTCGCGATCCTGAACCTGTGGTTCGCGGTTCCGGCGGGGCTTGATGCCGTTCACGCGGCCGTGCTGCCGATGGTGCTGCAGACTGCGCACTGGACCCTCGACCTAATGAACGTGAAATCAGGTGAGACCGTGCTGATCCACGGGGCTGGCGGCATGGTCGGCTACGCCGCAGTGCAGCTTGCGCTACGTCGCGGCGCCCGCGTTATTGCCACCGCCGGGCCGACGTTCGCAAGCGACCTCGAGGGGTTTGGGGCCATCGTGACACCGTACGGCGAGGGCATGGTCGAGCGAGTCCGGTCACTCGCCGACGGGCCGATCGATCACGTGCTCGACGCATCGCGCCCGAACACGGGCGCGATCGCGGCGCTCATCGAGATTACGGGAGACCCGACGCACGTCGTCACGATCAGCAACCACGACGAGGCGCGCAGACAGGGCGCCCGCGTCAACATCGACGAGCTGATGGCCGCAGGCGGTTTCCCGAGCTCCGACTTCCTGACCGATTACGCGACGCTCGCAGCCGCAGGCCAGTTCACCATCCCCGTGGCGAAGAGATTCCCGCTCGCCGAGTGGCGCGCCGCCGCCGAACTCAGCCTGTCGGGAGCGCCGCACGGAAAGGTCGTGCTTGTGCCGTAGCCCGGCGTCCCTGGCCAGCGGAACGGCCCGGCGCTGCGCGAACGAGTCCCGTCAGCAATGGTTCACCCGCCAGCGAGGTCGTGCTATCCACGGGCAGAATCGCTCTACCGGACTCATGTTTTGCTCGGCGTCGCGCGCCCAGAGCGCTCCAGAACGGCGCTACCACTGCCAGGAGCGCGGCATCCGACCCCCATGGCGACGACAAAGAACTGGGGCCGATGGGGCACCCCCTCGCAATGCGGAGTGACCTCGTAGTCTCTGCCTCGAGCGAACATGTGATCCCGGCCACAGGACGCCACAGGATGCACTCGGACGAGCCGATCGCCGATTATTCGCTCCCTGCTGGCCGATGTTGGCCGACCACGGAGGCACGCAGATTAACTATTCGGCGGACAGCCAGCCGCTGCCTGCAGGCGCCCGATCCGTGGTGCCTGTTGCCGCGGGTGTCGCGCTGCGGATGGAACGCGGGAGCGCTATGCAGATCAGACCGAGAGCGACCACGCACAGGAGCCCGCCAGACCACAATGCAAAACGGGTTCCGGTGACGTCGGCGATTGCGCCAGCGCGGATCTGGCCCCCAGAAGGTCCCAGGCCGTAGCTCAGGACTTCGACTCCTGCCATCCGTCCGCGCATGGAGTCCGGAATAGTACGGTTCCACAGCGTGTCACGGAACGTGCCGCTAAGCATGTCGGCCGCGCCGCCTACGGCCAGAAATGTCAGCGCCAGGCCAAGACCGGGGGCAAGCCCGAGGCCGACAGTGCTGAGACCCCAAGCCGCGGCGGACAGCACGATAGCGAGCCCGTACCTGCGGATGCGATTAGTCCAGCGGCTGGTGAGCGAGGCAGCCACGGCACCGGCGGCTTGAGCGGAGAACATCAGCCCGACAGCCCATCCGGCATGCAAAATGACAGCGAGGAACGGGAGCAGCGAGTTGGGGTAGGCCAGCAGCATTGCGGCCAGGTCGGCAGTGTAGGAACTGACGAGTTCTTGGCGACTCTTGGCATAACGCAATCCGGCCATGATGTCGCCGAGCACCGTTCCCAGCTTGGCTGCTTCAGTGGCCTGTTCGCCGCCGCGCCGCGGCAGCGGGCTGAGGAGCGCCAGCAGCGCCAGGGAGACAGCAAAGGTCGCTACGTCCAGGCCGTACGCAGCTGCGGCACCGGGCCCGGCTGCCAGGAATCCGCCGATCGCCGGGCCGATAACAGCTCCGGCGTTGCTGCCCAGCGACAACAAAGCTGAGCCGGCCGTGAGCTGTCCGTCTGTCAGCAGTCGGGGAACGGCTGCGTCCAGTGATGGCCGTTGCAGAGCAGCGAGCGCCATGCCGGAGGCCGCGCATACAAACAGCGGCCACACCGACGGCCGGGGCAGCAGCGCATTCACGGTCAGCAGCACGCTGGTCAGGCCAAGCCCTGCCTCCGTCCAGATGGCAAGTTTGCGCCGGTCGATCCGGTCGGCCAGCACGCCACCGTACAGACCGAAGATAACCAGCGGCACGACCTCGGCCGCGCCAAGCAGGCCGACCATGACGGCTGACCCGGTCAGCTGGCGGGCCTGGACCAGAAGGGCGACCTGGGAAACCTGAGTGCCGAGCAGCGTCACCGTGCGACTCGACCACAGCAGGCGGAACTGCCGGGACTGGCGCAGCGGCGCGAGATCGACAGATGATGCGACCCACCACCCGGGCCGGCGCCGAAACGTGTTCAGGATACGAAAGCAGGGCTGACAACGCATATTGACGGTGCCTCCGCGACACAGACCGGGCAGGAGGACCGCTCACGCAGCTAAGGCCAGGCAGACAAACTCAGATTCGGACAGATCCGAAGCGCCACGGGCAAGCCGCAACGATCAAGAAACGTCGCTGCGCGCACCTGTGCCGGGCCAGGCGGAGCGCTCCCGGAATGCCACCTAGCGGTGGCTCGGCCCCGACCTTTGGCCTGGTGCCGCACAAGATCGCGGCCGGATCCCAGCTTGGGTCCCGTGGCAGCGGCTCAGTGTCACGGACAGCACCCCGCGAAAGTAGCACATCATGCGCCTGGTGAGTCCGGTTAGACCACTACGTTGCCCCGTGTCTGATCGGACAGGCGGCAGAAGACGCGACTAGCATCGCCGCAGCCAGCGGCCTGCCTCGCATTGCGGCCGATTCTGCGCAGTCGAGAACGTGAGCACCGACGCTATGTTCACCCGCTCCGAACCGCGGATCTCGCGCACAGGCCGTCGACCGGCCCAGTCACCCGGCGTGATCTGGACTTCGAGCCTCGCGCCGTGCCAGATCGCCGAGTCGGGATGTCGCTGGCCGACAGGCCCGTTGCCTGACGGCCGGTGCCAGATCCAGACCTGGTGTCGATGCCGCGCTATCAGGCTTACCCAGTGGGAGAGAAGATCCGGCCGGTCCGCGTTAGGCTCGGCGCATGCCAGAGCCGGTCCGGCAAGTTCTGAGCTGGGCG
>Ga0335074_10011994_pt1 | contig 12140 bp, 11 predicted proteins | sample Lox_Sample_23_FD_206715 | JGI IMG/M metagenome (GOLD analysis project Ga0335074, IMG submission 206715) | Soil microbial communities from Loxahatchee National Wildlife Refuge, Florida, United States - Lox_Sample_2.3 | ecosystem: Environmental > Terrestrial > Soil > Wetlands | place: USA...
GCAGCCGCGCCGGCGCAGCTCGCCTTCCAGCGTCCGATCCTCCTGGCGCATCACAATAATGTGTGCGCGCGACAGTGACGAAAACCCCTCTCTCAGCCGCCCCGCCGGCAAAAGCCGTTCCTCAAAATCGCTTCGATGCAGCACCACGATGTCCACATCCCGCGCCAGCTGCCGGTGCTGAAATCCGTCATCGAGCAGATGCACCGTCGGCCCGGTTGCCGCCGTTTCGGCTTGCGAGCCCGCGGCGCAGCGGTTCGCCCCGACGAACACCGGAGCCCCCGTCGATTGCGCGATCAGCAACGGCTCATCGCCGAAATCTTCCGCCTCTCCGCTGGGGTCGACGCGCTTCACGTCCTCACCGCGCCGCCCATACCCGCGCGACAGCACGTCCACGGCAATGCCTCGCTGCAAAAACAGCTCGGCGAGTCGAATTGTCAGCGGCGTCTTCCCCGATCCTCCCATGGACAAATTCCCGATGCTCACCACCGGCCACCGCAGCCGCTGCTGCCGAATCCATCCACGCTCGCAGGCCAGGTTCTTCGCGCCGACCGCCGCGGCGTAGAGCGGAACCAGCGGCATCAGAACTCGTTTCATGCGCGCGCCTCCAGCAGTTCGATCAGCGTCCGCACGGCGCGCTCCGTCGCGCCTGCTTCGCCTTCAAAGATCTCGCGCGCTCGATCTCCCACACCGCGCGCGCTCTCGGTACACGAGAGCATCTCGGCCAGCACACTCCGGAGCTCCGCCGCGCCGGCGATCCGAATCGCATCCCGCGCACGCAGCTTCTCCACGATCCCGCGAAAATTTTCGAAGCTCGGCCCTATTACCACCGGGACGCCAAACTGTGCTGCCTCGAGCGGATTATGGCCTCCGGCGTTCACCAGGCTTCCCCCCACGAACGCCACGCCGGCGAGCGAATACAACGACGCCAGTTCCCCAATCGAATCCAGCAGAAAGACGGTCCCCGGCTCGAGTGGCCGCGGAGCCTTCGCCCACTCCGATCGCTGCACCCACAGCTTTCCACGCCGCTTCAGGATTGCCGCCACGTCGCCGAATCGTTCCGGATGCCGTGGCGCAAGCACCGTCACGATCCCCTCGGGCAGCGCATCCAACAGCAACTCCTCTTCGCCCGGCGCGGTCGATCCGCAGACCATGACCCGCGTATCGCCCGGCAGAAATTCGCGCATCAAGGCCGTCAGCGGACCTGACTCTGCCGCGCGCACATCGTATTTCAGATTCCCCGCGACGCGCACGTTTTCTGCGCCCAGCACGCGCAAACGCTGCGCGTCCGTCTCCGTCTGCGCCAGGACCACTGCCAGCCGGCTCAGCAAACGCCGCCACATTGCGGCGAAGCGCCGATAGCGGGGCCACGAGCGATCCGAAATGCGCGCGTTAACTACGGCCACCGGAATTCCGGCGCGCCGGCATTCATCGAGCATGCGCGGCCAGAACTCCGTCTCCACCAGCACGAGCAACCGGGGTCGCAGCGCTTTCAGCCACGCACGCACCGCCCATCCCAGATCCAGCGGGAAATAAAATACCCGCTCCGCGCCGAAGCGCTGCCGCGCCAGTTCCTGCCCGGTTCGCGTCGTCGTTGAAATCATCACGCGCCAGCCATCGCCCGCGCCGCTGCTCCGCCCGAGTCGTTGTCCCAGATCCTCGATCAACCGGCTCGCCGCCAGCAACTCACCTACCGAAACCGCGTGAACCCAGACAACCTCGCGTCCGTCTATTCCCTCGTGAATTCGCTTCGGCACAAATCCCAGCCGCTCCGCCAACCCATGGCGATACTTCCCGCTGGTCGCCATCCGGAACAGCCACCACGGACTCCCCAGCACCAGTACCAGCAGGAGTCCAAAGCTGTAAGTCATCAGCATTCGCTTACCAATCTCATCTTCCTCGGGTCATAAGGCAAGATGATAATGTTGGCCATGCCCTCACGCTCGCTACACGCTGTCAGGCGCGGCATCCAGTTCTTCTGTCTTCTTATCATCGCCGCTGTTCCGCTGGCTTTCGCTGAATCCGATCCGCCCCCTGCCAGGGATGCGACCACGTACCCGGCGTTCGATTTCCACGCCAGGGAACAGGTAGCGATCGCCGCCGAGCCCTTCGACACTCCCGAAAAATGCAAGGTCTTCCAGGTCGATTACCTCAACTACCACTTCCTGCCCATTCGCATCATTGTCACCAACACCGGTGACAATCCCATCTCCCTGCGCGATGCCCGCATCTTCTTCGTAAGCGCAGCCGGCGACAGGATCCCCGCCGCCGACCCGGAAGACGTGGAGCGGCGCGTGAAACCCAAAGACAGCCGGGGCCGCGACATCCCGGTCGGCCCTATGAAGATTCACACCAAAGGCAAGGCCTCCGATGACAAGATCGAGGCCGACTTCGACCACTTTGAATATGCCGCTCTGGCCGTCGAGCCGCACACCACGCGCGCCGGCTTCCTGTTCTACGACATGGCGGGCCTCGGCGACACACCGCTTCGCGGCGCGAAGCTCATTCTTCGCGAGCTACGGAACTCCCAGGGGAACGAGCTCTTCTACTTCGAGATCCCCTTCGACAAGTATCTCCAGGCGCAGCACTGAATCGCTGCTTCGGCCCCGGGCTTCGGAGTGCGGCAGCCTTTTCGCCCGCCGCTTTTCGTCACCGTCACACGCCCTTCTTCTGCGGCTCCCAGACATACTTATGAATCTGCAGGCTCAGCCTCGCCGGCAATCCGTCGGCCAGCATCCATTCCACCAGCTCCCGCGGGTCGAGCACGCAGTTTTCGCTGCTGCGCTCCGGTGACGGCGTCTTTGAAAACGCCGGCGACATCAGCAGCTGCCCTGCACGGGTCTCCAAATTGTGTCTCCGGATGAAATCCCGCGCGAATTCGTAATCGTCATGGTTCGCAATCACAAATTTCACCTCGTCGCGCTTCGTCAGGCAGTCGAGATTCGTCATTCTGAAGCTCCCTGCCTCGCCGGATCCCGGACATTTCACATCGACAATCCTGTGAACCTCGCGCGGCACCTGCTCCAGAGCGCGCTCGCCGCTGGTTTCGATCATCAGCTCGTATCCTGCGCCCAGCAGCCGCTCCATCAGGGGGACCAGCTCGCGTTCCTGCAGCATGGGCTCGCCACCCGTGAATTCCACCAGCCGCACCGGCGTCAGTTTTTCGATTTCCGCGACGACCTCGTCCTCGGACAATTTGTAACCGCCGGTGAACGTATATTCCGAATCGCACCAGGCGCAGCGCAGATTACACCCCGCCAGACGCACAAAGACACACGGCAGCCCCGCGAAGCTCGACTCACCCTGAATGGATTTGTAAATCTCGATCAGATACAAGAAGGAACCTCAGCCGCCTCCGGCGCTCTTATTCGTAATACGTCGCCGTCGTCGTGTCTGTCTCGTAGATCGTGCAGGTCTTCACGCGCACCCGGCCCTGCGTCATTTCGCTCAGCTGCTGGTTTGTCTCTTCGTAGAAAAATCGGGCCAGGTTTTCCGCGGAAGGATTGATCTCGGTGAACGGCTCCAGATCGTTCAGCATCCGATGGTCGATGCGCTCGATCACCGGCCGCATCACCTGCTTCAGATCGCGGAAGTCCAGCAGTAGCCCGGCCGCATCCAGCGCCTGGCCGCACAGAGTAATCCGCACTTTATAGTTATGCCCGTGCGGGTTCTCGCACTTCCCCTTGTAATTGCGGAGATAGTGCCCCGATGAAAACCCGCGCTCCACAGTCACTTCATACATGATTGGCAGACGCTTCCTGACCGCGAAATCCTGACACCTTCATTCTATCGTTCACCGCTTCTCGTCCCCCGCCCTCCCCTCTGCCGCATTCTCCGTTCCTCCGCGCGCCGGTCCACCTGCTCGAACATCGCCGTCATCACGCCCAGCAGCGCCACCACCAGGCCGCCCACCGTCAGGAACAGCGCCGTGGTCTTCCACAGCGTTCCATTCGCGGGCAGCGCCGGTTGCATCCGGCCCGAAGTCAGCGCCATGATGAACGAGAACCCGGCAAACAGCAGCAGCACGCCCGCCAGAATGTAGAGATTCCGCGCCACTCGTCAGTCTACCGCCTGCATTTTATCCCCGGCGATGACGGCTTGCTTCCAGCTTTCCCTACCGGCCCCCAGCCTGCCGGCAACCGGGTGCTCCTGTACCTTGTTTTCTGAACGCTGTACGCTGAACGCTGAACGCTCGCTCCTATGTCCGTCTCTATCGTCATCCTCGACGACAATCCAGGCAGCCTGGATCTTCTCTCCACGGCACTGGCTCGCGAAGGCGTGATCATTCACACTGCCTCGCGTCCCACCGAGGCTCTGGACCTCGTTCGCCAGCACCACCCGCAGCTTGTGCTCACCGATCTCGTCATGCCGGAGATGTCGGGCCTCGACGTTCTCAGCCGCATTATGGAATTCGCGCCCGCCACCGATGTCGTCCTGATGACCGCCCACTACACCACGGAGACTGCCGTTCAGGCGATCCGCAACGGCGCCGCCGACTATCTCGATAAACCCATCCGGCTCCCCGTGCTGCGGGAGCGAGTCGGCCGCCTCATCGACGATGCGCAACGCCGCCAGGCGCTCGGCTCCGAACCGGAATTCGAAGGCCTCATCGGCTCCAGCCCGCGCATGGCCGAGCTGTTCGCCCGCATCCGCCGCATTGCGCCCCACTATCGTTCCGCACTCATCCAGGGCGCCACCGGCACCGGCAAGGATCTCGTCGCCCGGGCCCTGCACGCCCGCAGCGGGGTCCGCGGCCAGTATGTGGTGCTGAACTGCTCCGCGGTCGTTGAGACCCTTTTCGAAAGCGAGCTTTTTGGCCACGTTAAAGGCGCCTTTACCGGCGCAGACCGCGACAAGCCAGGACTCTTCGAAGCGGCCTCCGAGGGAACCCTTTTTCTCGATGAGATCGGCGACATGCCGCTCGCCACCCAGGCGAAGCTCCTCCGGGCCCTGCAGAACCAGGAAATCCAGCGCGTCGGCTCGCTGCAGGCGCGCAAAGTCAACGTGCGCGTGGTCGCTGCTACCCATCGCAACCTCCGCCAGGCCGTCGCCGACCGCCTCTTTCGCGAAGACCTCTACTACCGCCTCGCCATGGTTGAGATTCCCGTCCCTTCGCTCGCCGAGCACAAGGAGGACCTGCCGCTTCTCATTCAGCATTTCGTCGCAAAATTCGCCCAGCAGTTCGGCAAGAGCGTCCGCGGCGTCTCGCCGCGCGCCCGGCGGGCTCTGGAACGCCACGCGTGGCCTGGAAATGTGCGCGAACTGGAAAACGCCATCGGCCACGCTGCCATGATGGCGGAAGGCGACGAAATCGACATCGGCGACCTGCCTGCTTCGCTTCTGGGAGAGACGCCGCACGAGCCTGCCAACGGCGCATCGCAGCCGCTACCACCCCATGCCGCTCTCGAGGAGGATGGTTCGCTCGCCGAGCACGAGCGTCAACTGGTCGTCGTCGCTTTGGAGAAGGCCCACGGCAATCAGTCCCAGGCTGCCCGCGCCTTAGGCATCGGTCGCGATGCTCTCCGCTACAAGATGAAAAAATACGGCCTGCTCTGAGAAGCAGCCTGTAGCGGGTAGCCAAATACCGTGGCTCCGCGCTCGCATCATTCTCTTTCAGGCTCGCATCTCGACTCGTTTATCCAGTCATTTCCCGCTCACGCGCTTTCCTCCCGCTCGAGCGGGCCAGCCGCCGATTCCTTCAGCAGCCGCGCCACCGTCTCCCGCAGAATCTCCGGCCCGGCAGGCTTCGCGAGATAATCCGTGAATCCGGCCGCCAAGATCCGCTCGCGGTCGCCGCGCATCGCGCTCGCTGTCAGCGCCAGCACCGGCAAATGCAGAAACCGTCTGTCGCGCCGCAGTGCGCTCAGCACGCCATAGCCATCGAGCCCCGGCATCTGCAGGTCGAGCAGGATCAGGTCAGGATTCTCCGCGCGCGCCACCGCGAGCGCCTGCTCGCCGTCCTCGGCTTCGATCACGGCGTATCCGGCGCGCTCCAGCACCAGGCGCAGCAGCTCACGGCTGCTGGGCCGGTCATCGGCGATCAGGATCAAAGATCTGCCTGGAGTTGTCGACATGCTGCGAACTCAGCTCCGCTCGCTTAAGCGCGAGTTTCGTTTCACGTCCTGACGTGGATCTCCGGGGAAAGATGCAGCCATCCTATAGCCCTGCCACGGCCGTGGGAAGCATAAAGGTAAACCGGCTTCCCTGCCCCGGCGTGCTCTCCACCTCCATCCAGCCGCCATGCATCTGCACCAGCTCCTTCGTAATCGAGAGCCCCAGCCCGGTTCCCTCGCGAACGCCACGCGTCGTATTCCCTACCTGGTAAAACTTGTCGAAGATGTTCTCCTGCTCCTCTGTGGGGATGCCGATCCCGGTGTCGCCCACCGTTACCCGCGCAAAACCCGCATCTTCCGACATCTCCACCCAGACCTTGCCGCCCTCCGGGGTGAATTTCACCGCGTTGCTCAGCAGGTTGTAAAGCATTTCCTTCACACGCAGCGGATCGGCATCCACCATCGCATCCCGCTCTCGGCGCTCCTCGATCATGATGCCCTTAGCCGCAGCCCCAGGCCGGATCGCATCCAGGGCCTCACTCACGCTCCTCGCCAGCGGATACACCTCCCGCTTCAGAGCCAGCTGCCCCGCCTCGATTTTGCTCAGGTCCAGCACATCGTTGATCAGCTCCAGCAAATGCTCCGAGTCCCGATGGATGTGGTTCACGAACCGCATCTGCGCCTCGTTCAGATCCCCCTCGCCGCGCTCCTTCAGCAGCTCCGCGAAGCCAATGATCGTATGCAGCGGCGTGCGCAGCTCGTGGCTCATGCTGGCCAGAAACTCACTCTTCAGCCGGTTCGCGCTCTCGATTTCCCGGTTCCGGGCCTCCAGTTCCCCCGTGTATTGCAGCTGCAGCTTACGCACCTCTTTTTCCGCATGCTTGCGCTCCGTCACGTCGCGAATCACCGCCGTCACATGCATCCCGCCCTCAGTCTGGATCGGACTCAGGCTGATCTCGACCGGGAACAGGGACCCGTCGCGCCGTCGCGCGAGCAGCTCCAGGCCCGTCCCCATCGGCCGCGTCCGCGGATGTTCCAGGTAGCCGTCACGGTGACGATAATGCTGGCGCCGAACCGCGTCCGGAACCAGCAAGTCCACCGACTGGCCCAGCAGCTCGTCGCGCACGTACCCGAACATCTCTTCCGCAATGCGATTCACCAGCACGATCTGCCCGTCCGCCGCCACTTCCACAATCGCGTCCGGAGCCGCCTCCAGAAGCTGCCGGAAACGCCGCTCGAGCCGAGTCGCTTCCTCGGCCGCGAGGCGCTGCTCGCGCTCCGACATGTCGACGTTGGCCTCCATCACGTGCGGTTCGGCCACCCCCAGCTCGCGAATCCAGCGGCTCAGCACCATCACCCGCTGTCCCGAGCGCGTGCGATGCAGCAGCTCTCCCTCCCAGTGCCCGGCCCTCTCCAGCTGCTGCTCGATCTCCTCCGGCGGCTGCGGGAAAGTCGTCTGCAGAAGCTCGTGGCTGATCCGCCCGACTGCCTCTGCCGCATTCCATCCATACAGCCGCTCGGCGCCCTTGTTCCAGTAAACGATGCGGTCGCGGTGGTCCCGGACGAGCATCGGCTCATACGCCTGATCCAGCAGCTGCGCCTGCCGCTGCGCCTGCTCCTCCTGCTGCTTCTGTTCCGTGATGTCCCGCGCGATCTTCGAGATCCCGATCAGCTTCCCGGCGTCGTCCCGCACCGGAGACAGCGTCAGCGATACCACCAGGCAACGGCCATCCTTGTGCCGCCGCAGTGTTTCATAGCGTTCCACCGCATCTTCTCTGCCGATGCGCCGCAGCAATTCCCGCATATCGTCTTCATAGCCGGGCCAGGCCAGCATCACGATCGGCTGCCCCACCGCCTCCTCGGCCGTGTACCCGAAGATCGCCTCCGCGCCACGGTTCCACGTGATGATCACCCCGTCCAGCGACTCGCTGATGATCGCGTCCCGCGAATACTCCACAATCGAGGCCAGCCGGTGCCGGGCCTCTTCCGCCAACCGCCGCGCCCTGATGTCCCGGCTTATGCTGGCAAACCCCAGCAACTGCCCATACTGCCCAAAAATGCCGAAAGCACGCATGTCGACCGCGATCGCCTGCCCGGTCTGCGCATGTTTCAGCCGGTACTCCCCATACCAGGATTCCCCGCGCAGCAACAGCGGCAAAATCTCGGCGTCAAAAACCTCCCGCTGCTCCTCGAAGCCCGGGTCGAAAACGGAAATGCCGCCTGGATCATCGCGCTCGCCCAGCCCCAGCAGTTCCCGTCCCGCGCGATTAATGAAGCTCGTCTTCAGCGTTGCATCGGTCAGGCTCACCAGGTCCGGCGTATTTTCCACAATCGCCAGCAGCCTTCGCTGGTTTTCCCCGGTGTGCTTCTCTTCCGTGATATCCCGCCACGCCAGCAGCGCTCCCTGCGGCTTGCCATCGGCGCCGAACAGCGGCCTCGCTCGCACTCCGATCCAGTAGCCCGACGCGGCCCCCGGCGGACGGACATATTGCTCTCCCTCCACCGTATGTCCCCGCAGCGCTACCGCCCCAGGCAGATCCTTCGCCGGCCACAGCGTCTGCTCGTCCGGCAGATAGATGCCGTACGCCTGGCTCCATTGCGAAACTGGCGGTCCCTGCGGATGGATGCCGTACAGCCGCTCCGCGACCGCGTTGGCGAACTGCACACGCCCCTCGGTCCCGAGCACCACCACCGCCTCATTCAGGTTGTCCACCAGCGCTCGCAGGATATCGATACGCAGTTCGGCCGGCGCGCCGCGGCGATCCTCCGCGGCTGGCGGCAGCGGAGCGGCATTTCCCGCTTCGGGGGGCGCCCCGGCGGTTCCGCGATTGGCACGGCGAGTCTTCATCGAACAGGTTGATAGTGTACCCGCGTCAGCCCCTCCCTCGATCCGGCCTGGGTGATTTCACGCAGGCCCACGCCCCGGGCGCGTCCTGTCGCGCAGATCGAAGCCCGTGCCGGCTCATCCTTCGTTCAATTCTCGATGTTTTTCTGCAGGTCCGGAGACTGGCAAGCGACGTGCTTTTCCCTCTCATGGATCCAGGAGAAGCCCTTTGGAAATCACCCTGCAGCACGATGGCGGCGCCCGCTTCAGCGCGCAGGCACGCCACCATCGCATCCAGCTCGACCAGCCCCGCGAAGACGGCGCCACCGACCAGGGAATGTCCCCGGCCGAGCTGCTGCTCATCTCCCTCGGCGCCTGCGTCGGCCAGGCGGTCACGCAGTATCTGACCCTGCGCGGTCTCTCCTCTAAAGGCCTGCTCGTCCGCGTCGAAACTGAGCCTTCTTCCCGCCCGCTCCACTTCGGCGATTTTCACGTCGAGATCGTCGCCCCCGCCCTCAGCGACCGCCAGCTCCGCGCCCTCGAAAAAGCCTTCCCCGCAGGCCTTGTCCAGAACGCCCTCCGCTCCGAAAACGCCCTCCGGGTCACCGCGTCTGCTTCGCTCAGCGGTGGTTCCGTCCATGGATAGCGCGGTTCCGTCGGACGGACCGAGCGCGCGACCGCGCCCACGACCGGTTCCGCTCCAGCCTTCATCCACACGGCTCATCCAACTCGACGGCCTGCGCGGCCTTGCAGCTCTATCGGTTTTCCTGTCGCATGTGGCCGGCTTTGTCCCCGGCGAGGCAGGAGAATTCCTGCGGCATCCACCCTTGCGCGTCTTATGGGACGGCTCGGCGGCGGTGATGCTGTTTTTCGCGCTGAGCGGCTTTGTTCTCTCTCTGCCTTTTACCGGCGAAGATTCATCTATCCAGCCGATCGGTTTCCTGATCAGGAGAATTGCCCGGCTCTACCCGGCCTATTGGGCGGCCCTCATCCTGGCGCTTGCGTTGCGTTCCCTTGTCCTGGGACACGGCCCTTTACTGGGTGTCAGCCCCTGGGCCGATTCATTGTGGAGCGATCCTGTTTCCCCTTCCACCCTTGTGAAGCACTTTCTGATGATCGCGCCCGGGATCGATACGCATGCGATCGACCCGGTCATCTGGAGCCTGGTCATCGAAATGAAAGTGTCGATCGTCTTTCCCCTCATTCTTGTTCTGGTACGCAACACGGCGCGGCCGGGCATCGCTCTCCTGGTCATGACCGCCTCCCTCTCGGCCAGTGCTTATCTGCGGTCGCTCGATGTTCTGCCGATCTTTCTGGGGGCGAGCTATCTGGCCAAATACCGGCTGCCGCTCGAGACCTGGATCACGGGATTGCCGCTGGTGGGAAAGACCTGCCTGTTCGCGAGCGGGGTTTTCCTGTACGGAACTTCGAGCTTCCTGGGAAAAGGGAGCCTCCGCACGATACTGGCGAACGGATTCGGAGCCTGCCTCCTGCTCCTGATGTTCCTGGCGTGGAAGCCGCTTGCGAAATTGGCCTCCTCTCGCCCCGTGCATTTTCTTGGCCGCGTTTCCTACAGCTTTTACCTTGTACACCTGCCGATTCTCCTCCTCGTCTACGCTCTGCTCCTCCCGGCGGTCAAGTCGATGGCCGTTTGCGCCCTGGTATCGCTGCTCTGCAGTCTTCTCGTGGCGGAGGCAATGTACAGAGTGATAGAAAGCCCCGCCCAGGACTTAGGCAGGAGGCTGAGCACGACCAGGACGGTATCAGCAGAATTCCCAGCGATCTCTCGTCCCCCGGACTAAGTCGCCGGTCTCGATGGCCGGCGAGCCGAAGGACCCCGGACAAGCGAATCTCAAATGGGAAATGGTAGGCGAGGCGGGAATCGAACCCACAACCCCCGGCTTAGAAGGCCGGTGCTCTATCCGATTGAGCTACTCGCCCGTTGTTCCACTCAGCGGGTGTTCGAGCCCGCCGGCGCGATCCTGAAAGAACCGCGCCTCACTCATTGTAGCTGTCACTGCTGCGCGCAGAACCCGCTCCCACGCTGCCTCGGCGGCCTCCTTATCCACTCCGCAACCCGCCGCGTACAGGGTGATCCCGAACCCTTCGCGCCTGCCCGCCACCGCCGCTCGTACCACAAGGTCCGCGCGCCCCTGCGACACTGCCTCGGCCTTCAGCGGCTCCACGGCGCGTCGCGCCCAGCTCTCGTGCTCCTTGAACGACCCAAACACTTCCGCGTTCCGCGCAACCACGTCCACATACGACGCCACCCCTGTCAGCGCATCCGCCGCCCCGCACCCAAATTCATCTGCATCGATCTCATCCGCCCCCAGCCTCCACACATCGCACTTGCAGGTGAAGACCGGCGACTCCGGACCATTGAGCTGTTCCAGCGCCTCCCGCAGGGCCGCGTGCTCTGCCGCTTCGGCAATCTCGCCCACCCGCGCGGGCTCGACCCGCAAATCCACCCACCCCGGCCAGTCTGCATCGATAACACCGAGGCCCGGCCCAATCTCCACCCCAAAGTCTGCCTCCACGCTAGGCCTCGACGTCGCCCGGCGCCGGTTCAGCTGTCGTGCTGTTCAGTAAGAACCCGAGCAGCGTCTTCTCCGCCCACCGCCCGTCATCCAGCCCACTCGGCGGCGCCAGAAACGCGCAGTGGCCGCCCCGTTCCGTCTCGACGTACGTCACGTGTGGATTCCCGATGAGCGCCGCCCGTGTCTCCGGCAGGATGCGGATGAACGGATCGTCCAGCGAATGCAGAATCAGCGTCGGCACGCGCATGGCCGCGGCATATTTCGAGCTGGCCACCCTGGCGTAGTAATCGTCCGCACCGGCAAACCCTCCATAGCGCGCCACAATATATTCGTCGAAATCCCGCATCGAGCGAATCCGCCCCACCTGCGCATCGCTGTAAATCCTCGGGTACAGCTTCATCCGCCGCCGCACGCGCGCGATCATCGACTTCAAAAAATGCCACTGGTACATCCGATTTTGCGGCCGATGTAACGCCGCCGACGAAGCCGCCAAATCCATCAGAGGCGAAACACCCACTACCGCCTTCAACTGGCGTGGCGGATCCGCAGCCACTTCTCCGGCCCAGCGCAGCACCAGGTTCCCGCCCATCGAGTAGCCTACCAGCGCGATCGCCTCCACTCCCTGCTCGCGGACGATCGCCTCGACCACTCGGCCCACGTCACCCGAGCGCCCCGAGTGGTAGATGGTCGGCGACAAGTCATCGGTCCCGCCGCAGCAGCGCATGTTCA
>Ga0335074_10011995_pt1 | contig 12139 bp, 11 predicted proteins | sample Lox_Sample_23_FD_206715 | JGI IMG/M metagenome (GOLD analysis project Ga0335074, IMG submission 206715) | Soil microbial communities from Loxahatchee National Wildlife Refuge, Florida, United States - Lox_Sample_2.3 | ecosystem: Environmental > Terrestrial > Soil > Wetlands | place: USA...
CCACGTCCAGCTCCAGCGCATCGGGGCCGAACCGCACGCGCACGTCGATGCGTGCCTCGGGCGCATCCTGCAGGACGGTCAGCAGGTGCTCGGCGATCCGGTACGCGGAGAGCTCAACCCCGGCCGGCAAGGCGCGCGGACTGCCCTCGACGCTCAACCGGGCGTCGGCGCTGGTGGCACTTTCCAGCAGGCTGCCAAGCTGGGCCAGCACCGGCTGCGGCCCGGTCAGCCCGTCCTCCCGCAGGGTGCCCACCACCTCCCGCATCCGTGTCAGGGTGGCCCGCCCGTCGATCACCAGGCGCCTGATCGGCCGTTTCGCCCGCGCCGTCCGGCCGCCGGCACTCCAGCCCGCGCAGCTGAAGAACCTCACGCAGCGGGAGCTGGATGTCCTGCGCCTCGTTGCCCGGGGGCTGGCCAACGCTGAGATAGCCGCAGAGCTGGTGATCGAGGAGAGCACCATCAAGACGCACGTCAGCAAGATCTTGATGAAGCTCGCGCTCCGCGACCGGGTCCAGGCTGTCGTTGTCGCCTACGAGTCCGGGTTCGTACTACCCGACGACCCGGCCGGCCGCTCCTAGCGGTCGGCGGTCCTCCAGCCTCTCATTGCAGCACCGTGGCGTAGTACGGGGGACGGACGAGCGGTCCGCAAGATCCCCCGCCAGGCGGAGCACAGACCAGCTGCCCCTTGCTTAGCGTCCAAGATATCGAATCACCAACTGGGGCCTTCGGCCCTACGGCAAGTGGAGGTCGCTATGAATGGTCGGCAGCGCAAGGTGGCTGGCTGGGCGGGGATCCTGTTCGTGATGCTGTTCGTCGCCGGGATCGGTTTGTCCAGCGTCGGCAACTCGCCCAGCCTCGACGCCAGCGCGGCAAAAATCACGCAGTACTACCAGAGCCACCACGCGGGGATCCTGGTGGGCGAGCTGCTCATCAGCCTGGCGGCGGTCGCGCTGTTGTGGTTCGTTGGTGGCCTGTTCGCCATCATCCGCCAACGCGACGAGCACGGTTTCCTGGCCCCGGTTGTTCTCGCCTCGGGGGCCGTCACCGTTGTGCTGGGCATCGTGAGCGATATCGCCGGGACGGTCGCGGCCTTGCTGGCCGCCCAGCACCGCCTTGCAGATCCCTCCTTGACGCGGGCTCTGCTCGAGCTCAGCACCGGCGTCCACATGGCGTTCTTCCCGCTGGTGGCGCTCACGGCGGCCCTTGCCGCGGCTATCTTCCAGGGCGCGATAGGCGCTCGGTGGGTGGGCTGGGTAAGTGTGCTGAGCAGCGCCGCGTGCCTGGTCAGCGTCGTGCTCGGCAACCTCGAAACGAACACCATGCTGCCACCTGCCGGCTTGCTTGGCTTCTTTATCGCCGTGGTAGCCCTGAGCGTGAGCATGCTCCGCTACCGTTCGCCCGCACCTGCCGCGGGGCCGGCAGCCTGCAGGCAGCGGCCGCGCACCAGTAGCCGGACCCCGGACGCGGCCTCAGCCGGGACGGATCCGCCAGCTAACCCGAGGATGACCCACCATGGCCACCAGCACAGCCACACAAGCACGGCGCACCCGATCAATCCAGCGCCTTCCCTCCACCTGATGAGCGACAGTGGATCCTAGAAAGCGTCAAGCCTCACCTGCCCCGTCAACGATCAGCTGAGCTTAGGCAGCGCTGATCGCCGGGGACCGTGTCGTATCGGCACATGCAGATGCTTGTGGAGTTGCATGGCCAGCCGGGCTGGGTGGCGGCGCTGACGCCGGGCTAGATGTCGGTCGACGGGATGATCGTCGCGGCGTCGACGACGCTGCTGGCCGAGTCGCGGTCGGGCAGCCCGGGCGGGTTCCTGCCGTGGGCGCTATTGGCTGTCGGCAGTCTGGCGAGCCTGGCGGCGAACGTAGCGGTGGCGGAGCCGACTGCGGCGGGCCGGGTGATCGCGGCGTCGCCCTCGTTCGCGCTGATCGCCTCGTATGAGCTGCTGATGCGCCAGGTGCGCCGGGTGGCTGACGCGAGCACGCCACGGCAGCGGCCTGGTCGGCCTGGCATCAAGCCGGTTTCTGTGGCGGCGGCTGCGGCAGGCGCGGACGGGGCTGGTGGTCGGCGGCCAAGCGTGGGGGAAGCGTCAGGCCGCGGTCGGCACGCCAGCCGGGAAGCGCAAGTGATGGCCTGGCAGTGGGCACTGGCCAACCGGGCTGTTGACGGATCACTGCCCTCGGGCAAGGACATCGGCCGTGAGCATGGTCGGCACGAGCGGTGGGGTCGGCTGGTCAAGCGCGCCGGGCTGGCTGGCGAGCTGGACACGCGGACCTAGCATTGGCGGGCGATAGGCAACCCCGTCAGCGGCACCATGGGAGGATGCGAGACGCCACCTGAATCCCCGATAATCTGTCTGGTGTACCGACAGATCTGGTAACCTGTCTGCTCTAACGACAGATTTGACCTCGGAGGATCCGTGAAGGTCTACGGCATTGCTGAGATCGCCCGTGCACTGGACGCTGACCCTGGCCTGGTCGGCAAGTGGCGCGAACGGTACAAGCTGCCGGCGCCGGACGCGGAGCTGGCAACCGGCCCGGTCTGGCTCGCTGCGACAATCGAGCCGGTGCTGGCGGCGGGCGGCCCAGAGCCCAGGACGCCCGGCCAGCGGCTGATTAGATTCCAGCTCACCGCCCGCATGATCGTCGGCCCATACCCGGTCATCACCATCCAGCACAGGTCGAACTTCCAGGCGGCCATCGCTGCCACGCACCGGACCGGCTATCTCAATCCGCCGACAGTACTGTGGGACATGCCCGATAAGGCGACCGTCACCATCGAGTGCGAGAGCCACGATCGGTCGGCCGCAGCAGAAACCATCCGGTCGATCATCAGGCGGAACGCCGAGTTCGTCGCGCAGATCGGGATTCGCGATGTCGAAATCCTGAGCGTATTGCCTGTCGGTTAATGAATACGGCATAGACGCGACGCCGCTGCATGCTAACGAAACCTCTGTGCCGCACGCCTGCCGAACTGGGTACGTAAGGCGTTCTACGCCGTCTGGTGGGATCCCGATGACGAGGTCTGCCCTTAAGGTGAGCCCAGCTACCCCGGAAAATCTACGCACGATGTGCCCGGCCCCCAGGTCCGACGGAACCCGGACCTGACATCGGCTCAGGTCTCGTCTGCCGAGCGCAGACTGACCGAGCTGGTGGATGCCAGTAACCGCGCATTGGCGAGAAGGACTTGCTGGTGATGCTGTACGTACGAGTCCGGGATGATCGTCAACGACCTTGGGCCGCCCATATTGTTAGGCCGCGAAAGCGTCTGAATAATATTTCTCCCGGTCGGTGCAGATGATCTCAAGGCCAGTTTCCTGCGGGTGCGGGCTTTCGCCCACGCGGGAGGGAAATAAAGCGCGCCCACCTCGGGCTATGCGTCCTGGCAGATTTCCCGCGGGATTGGTCCTGCAGGTGGTTGGCGGCACGGTGCACGGCCCCGGCGGCAGGTCAATCGCGCCTGATCCTCGCCCGGTCGCCTTGGAGAGGTGGCGGCGCCGCAGCATCAAGGAGCCCACCGCGGCGGCGACGAGCGCCGCGATCACGGCGCAGTACACCAGGGCGGTCGAGCGCAGGCCGTAGTGCGTGACCGCCACTCCGGCGATCAGCGCGGGGATGCTGAAGCCAAGGTAGTTGACGGTGTAGATGGCGGCGACGAGGCCAGCGCGGTCGGCGGGATCGGCCAGCGCGGCGACCGTGCGGAAGGCGCCAAGGAACGCCACCCCGAAGCCAACGCCCGCGATGGCGGTGCCGGCGAGGAAGGTGACGGCGGTCATCGTGGCGATTGCAGCCAGGGTTACGGCGATCCCGGCGAGCAGGAACAGGCATCCGGCTAGCATCGCCGTGGGCGGGTTAATACGGCGGAACGCAACCGCGGACGCGGAACCGATCCCGGTGAGCAGGAAGATCACCAGGCCGCCCCACAGGTCGTTGGGCGATCGGAGCACTTGGGCGGCCAGAGACGGGCCGAGCGACAGGTACAGGCCGCCCAGCGCCCACACGGCGATCAGGCACGGCACGGCCACCACGAACGTTTTGCGAGCCTGGGGCGGTATGCTCACCCGCGGCCGCAGTGAGGACAGCGCGCCGGGGCGCCGGGCGGCAGACTCAGGGATCATGAGAACTCCGATGATGGCGACGGCCAGGCCGCCGAGGAGCAGCCACCAGACCAGGTGAGTCGGCGCGGGCGCGTACTGGACCAGTACGCTCGTCCCGAGCGCGCCCGCGGCCAGGCCCATGCTGGTGGCAGCGCTGTTGACAACTGGCGCGAGGCTGCTGCCAGCGGGCTGGAGATCGATCATCGCTGCGCCGAGCGCTCCGGTTGCCGCGCCGACGGCGATGCCTTGCAGCACCCGCGCGGCGAAAAGCAGACCGACGTCGTGCGCCATCAGGAAGAGGGCGCACGCACCGATGTTGACGACCAGGGCCGCTGCGATGACGGGGCGGCGGCCCAGATAGTCCGACAGCGTGCCGAATATCAGAAGCGTAATGAGAACCGCGATGGCGTAGACGGCGAACACGGCCGTCAGCGTGGCCGCCGAGAACCGCAAGTGAGCCTCATAGACGCGATACAGGGGCGACGGAGCCGTCGCGGCGAACAGAGACAGAGTCAAGACGACCGCGATCAGCCAGAACGCGGCTGCTCGCGGCAGCGCTCGCTGGCGGCCGTATTCAGGGCCGGAAACGGACATCGCGTCTCCTTACCGGGCACCGGACTTCGCGGTGCAGGCTCGCCGAATGTTGGGCGGGTGGCCACAGATCACCACGATCCGGCCGCCCGGGGCTGCGAGCCCACGGAGCACACATCGATCAGGCCCGGTTTTGCAGGCCGGCGTTCACGCACGGCATAGCATCCCCAGATCGGCGCCACCCGACACTGCGAGGACTCGGCCGGACGCCTCCCGGCCTCCAGCGGCCCGGTGACGGCATGTTCGGCCCCGGAAGCGGCCTTCGAGCTGAGTCGCAGCGACAACACCGTCGCCGCGAGCAATCGGCCCTGTCCTTATCAATCCCATGAATGGACTGCGGTCCTCTGGCGATCTTCGTGCCGGGCGCTGCAGAGGTCGACTCCTCGCGCTAACACCGGACGCATCTCAGCCAGGCATCCGCTCCAGCGGATCACCGGTGGGGAGGCCGGACCATAATGGCCCAGATTTCCGTTCCTGGGCCAGTTTGCGGTCGCCTGCGTCCGGGCTGCGCTTGGTGCCGCGCAGCAGCTGGCACACCATCGGCACCTGGGGCGGGGGATGACGGTGACGCCCGGCATGCCCGCCAGCGCTGCGCGTGATCACGCGCTGGGCAGCCGTCAGGGAGATCAGCCACCTGCGGTCCCAGGCACGGGTGCGGTGGACGCCGAGCAGCTGCTGACCCAGTCGGACGTCGCGTGCCTGGCGGGGGTTGCGCGACGACGGTCACGCAGTATCGAGGCTGAAGAACGTAAGGTAACCGATGTCAGGGACCGGTCAGGCCGCACGCCGCATCGGAAATAAGCCTTCTGGCACCGGAGTGCAGCGTTAACGGGGCCAGCAGCTTATGTGCCCGCCAGAGCCGGTAACGGCCGCCGTCGGCCCCGACTGTTGTGTCCGTCCCGTTGTGCGGCGCAGTGACGCAGAGGCCCGTTGGTCTTGGTGCGCCCAGCCCCGGCAGTGGTCGAGCGGAGGAAGTTATCCCGCGTGCGGGGAGCTGCTCGGCCCGGCGAAGTGTCGGTACCTGTATGCGGCTCTCGATTGATCTCCTTCCCGATCACGGCTGACCAGTAGGAATGTCGCGGCCTGGGTTGTGGCGTTTCAGATTTCCCCGTAGCAGGGAAGGGACCCAAGATGAACAGCCTGCCGATCGGCGACTACGCGCTGCTGTCGGACTGCCGCTCGGCTGCGCTGGTCAGCCGGGCCGGCTCGGTGGACTGGCTATGTTGTCCCCGCTTCGACGCGCCCGCCGTATTTGCGCGCATCCTTGACGCCGGCGGCGGTCATTTCGCGATCCGCCCGGCCGGTGAATTTGTGGCCAGCCGCGCGTATGTCGACCAGACCATGGCCGTTGAAACCACGTTCCGGGTGGATACAGGGACCGCAGTGCTGACGGACGCCATGGCGATGGGCCGCGGCGACCGCGGCCACGACCTGGGCGCCGGGTCGCCGGGAGTATTGATGCGGCGACTGCAGTGCACCCATGGAGAGCTGGATGTCGATGTCACCTATGCGCCGCGGCCCGAATACGGCCTAATCCATCCGATCCTGGAAGCAGTCGATGGAGGTATCGCTGGCCGTGGGGGCGCAAGCCGTCTCCTGCTTTCTGCGCCGCCCGGTTTTCGGGTCGCCGGGGCCACCGCGACCGCGCGTCTTCACTTGCTCGCCGGGCAGACAGCTAGCTTCGCATTCCAGCACGGCCAGTTGTCGGAGCCGCCGCTGGCCGCGTGGCACGCCGGGGACATCGCTTCCCGGCTGGAGGACACACTGGAGGGATGGCGCTCGTGGTCGGCCATTCATCAGATCTACGAGGGTCCCTGGCGCCAGCTTGTCCTTCACTCCGGCCGGGTGCTGCAGGCGCTCACGTTCCAGCCGACAGGAGCGATCGTCGCCGCACCCACGACCTCCCTGCCGGAGACCATTGGTGGCGAGCGGAACTGGGATTACCGCTATACCTGGGTCCGCGATGCCAGCCTGACCATGGCTGCCCTGTCGGCGGCGGCGTGCCCGGTTGAGGCCGGCAAATTCTTCGGGTTCCTGGCCGACGCGGCGGCATCTCAGCTACGGCGCGGAACCGATCTCCAGATCATGTTCGGCGTCGGCGGCGAGCACGACCTTTCCGAGCGGAAGCTGCCGCACCTGGCCGGCTGGCGCGCCAGCCAGCCCGTGCGCGTCGGCAATGGCGCGTGGGACCAGCGTCAGCTCGACGTGTACGGCGAACTGCTTGGCGCCGCGCAGCGGCTGGCCGACCAGCTCGGCGGCCTCGACCTGGTTGCGCAGCAGTTCCTGGCCGCCGCCGCGGATACGGCTGCCAGCCGCTGGACCGAGAAGGACCAGGGCATCTGGGAAATCCGCGGGGAGCCACGGGACTTCCTGTCCTCCAAGCTCATGTGCTGGGTGGCGCTCGACCGGGCGATCGCCCTGGCGCCGCAGCTCGGCGCGGAGGAACGGGCCGGGAACTGGGCCGCCGTCCGCGACGAGATCCGCGCGGCCATCCTCGAGCGCGGCTGGAACGAGCAGGCCGGTGCCTTCACCCAGGCCTTCGGCAGCCAGGACCTTGACGCATCCAGCCTGATGCTGACGATCACAGGTTTTCTGCCCGGCGACGACCCGCGCATGCAGGCCACCGTCGACGCGATCGCAGCACGGCTGACTGACAAGCGCGGCCTCGTATTCCGCTATCTGGCTCGTGACGGCCTAGCGGGCGAGGAAGGGGCCTTCCTGGTCTGCACGTTCTGGTTGGCGCGCGCGCAGGCACAGGCCGGAGAGCTCGACCAGGCCACCGCGACGTTCGATCGCGCCGTGGCGGCAATCAACGACGTGGGCCTGCTAGCCGAGGAAGTTGACCCGCGCACCGGCGAGATGATCGGCAACTTTCCGCAGGCGTTCAGCCACATCGGCCTGATCAACGCCGCCTGGGCCATCGCCCAGGCCCAGGAACGCGCTGCTGGCGGGGGCCAGGCCTCGGCAGCTGTCACAAGCTCAGCGCGGCCCTGACCAGCGCCTCGCGCGGACCAGATATCCGGCGCGAACAGCAGTCGGCCTCGGCCGGCCCAAGTGGAGCAGTCGCGACGTTCGTGCCGAGCTGGGACCGAGCAAACCGCGCTGGGCCATACAAGCACCACGACCTGGGCTTTCTGGCTGATTTGGGCGGACTGGCCGCCGCCGCGAACCCGCTGAACGTCCCGCTGTCCGGGCCGGTAGCCAACGCCACCACCCGGGTCTACCACCTTCTCAGCATGTCAGGGAACCGGACACGGGTCCTCGCCGACTGGGCTCTGAACGCGGTAACGCCGCCTGAGGCGACGTCGTTCGCGGTTATCAGCTCGGAGTCTGTGCCGCTCGATGTGGATAAGCCGCGCGCCTGACATGACAGAGCCGGCATGTTGGCCCATCGCAGATCGCTCCCCTGAAAGGGGGCCTGCGTGACGAACCACCAGGACGACCGTGTTGAGGACCTCGAAGCGCCGAGCGACTGTCGTCTTTGATCTCAGGTGGCGCCTACGGTACGTAAACCCAACTGGCGCGCACGACCCATGATCGAAGTCTCATGTCACCTCGCTGCCGACCGAAAACGAATCGCTTGGGCATCTCAGCTGGTGGCAGATTCCAGGATCCCCGCCACGCTCGGCCGCCGTGGCTGTGCGAGTGGTTCCAGATCGATCGCTGGTGCTCCATGGCAGTATTGCGGCGTGGGTGAGAGCGATCGGTCGTTCGCCGTAATCGAGTTAGCGGATCTCCTGCGCCTTGCCGACCTGGCGGCGGACGCCGAAGCCGAGTTGTTCGAGCGGAATCCGGTCGGCTCGGGCCGATATGCCGGCCGCTTGCTGGGCCGGGCGCTGTGCCAGGGCGCCGCGGTGCACTACGTGGACAAGCGCAACGGCGTCAAGGACTTCGACGTCTGGTCGTTCTATGCCCAGCATGACGACTGGCCGTTCCCCGCAAGATGGCGCGGGACACGCGACTTCGGCCCATCAAAGTTCGGCCGGTATCGCGGCGACCCGGAAAGCTACTCCGGCAGGCGCATCGATCTCCTTGGCCGCTCACTTCCGGTCGTGCCGGGCACCGATCCGGCCGATGCCATCCGCCGTTACCTGGCAGCCCCACAAACTAGATCAGCTCGTGAACTTGCCGCTAAAGCAGCGGTCTTGATTTATCCGCGTGACCGGGTCGGCGAACTCGTCTGGACCGGGGGAGTCGACCAAGCCTGACGCGCGCTCATGCCGCGGATGTCGCATTGCCGTGCACGCACGAGCGTGTCGTCAGCAGGCCGAGTCTGGCCCAAGGCTTCCGCCATGTGGTCGATCAGGTCATTGGGACCGGTCAGCGGCCGTGGAAAGGCTCCTTCGCTGGCGGACTTACCGAGTCACGGGAAAGATAGCCGTCGTGGCCTATCAGAGTTTCGACGTCCCGGTGACGGGCGGCAGCATTCACGTCGGCCGGTGGGGCAGCGGCCGGGCCGTGGTGGTCGGGGCACACGGCCTGACCGGAACTCACATGAACTTCGAGGCTATTGCCGATCAGCTCGGCGACGCGGTGACCCTGCTGGCAGTTGACCTGCGCGGTCGCGGGAAGAGCACTGCCAGCGGGCCGTACGGGATGGCCCGCCACGGCGAGGACCTGATCGCCGTCCTCGACTACGCCGGCGCGGCCGAAGCGTTGGCCCGTCGGCCACTCCATGGGCGGCTTCGTCGTAGTGACTGCGGCAGCGGCTCACCCTGACCGGATCCGCAGCCTGGTGCTGGTCGACGGCGGATTGCCGCTGCAACTCGGCCCGCTTTCGGAGGTACCAGTCGAGCAGGCGGTACACGCGCTGATCGGACCGTCACTCGAGCGGCTGCGGATGACCTTCCCATCGCAGCAGGCATACCTGGACTACTGGCGGGACCACCCGGCGCTGGCCAACGACTGGAACGAGTACATCGAACGGTCGTTCTGCTACGACACCACAGGCGAGCCGCCGAACTTGGCGTCGAGCGTCCGCGAGGAGGCAGTCCTCGCGGATGCCGCCGACTTCATACGCGCCGATGACTTGAGACGGGCGCTCGCCCAGGTCACTCAGCCCGTCGTCATGCTGCGCGCGCCGCTCGGCATGTTCAACCAGGAGCCGCCGCTGTATCCAGACACAGCGGTCGCTGCCGGACGAGCACTGGTACCGCACCTCACCGATGTCCTGGTACCAGGCATGAACCACTATACGGTCGCGCTCACTCGTCGCGGTGGCGCAGCCGCCGCCGGCGAGATCCGCCTGCATCTAGCCGCGTAGATCTACAACTCCTACCCGGCCAGAATCCTGGGCGATGGTCGCAGGGCATCCCCGAGCTCGCGGCAGCGTGGGCGCGGCGCGCAGGCCACCGCGCTTACTTACTTCCGCTACCCGCACGGCGGCGCGGGCGGCAACTGCGCAGATCCCCGTGGCCTGGGTAACTACAGCGCCGGTTCCAGACCCAGGCCGCGCATGGGAGGAGCTGGCACAACTGGCCGGACGGACGGGCCAGGTCCCGTTCCTCGCGAAAAGCCTGCGCCCCGACAGCGGGCGCCCATGAGATGCAGGCATCGACTTTCATCGCTGGGACAACGCTGCCGATGCTTCCCAGCTCGACCCGGCGGATATCTTGCGGGAGAAGTGGCCGGGTGCGACCCTGGCGCCGGAAGAACTCGAGGATCCGGAACCCGTGAATGGATCACCGCACGACTCGCCCCCTTCTTTTGGCAGTTTCCCGGCCTGGCACCGCGAGTCAGCGGCGAGCCGCTCAGCTCGGCGGAGCGCCGGAATGCGCTTGACTGCCTGCCGCCGACGCGCGTCGGCCAGGACGGCCTAGACGCGCTGCTGATCAGACGGCCGTGACCGACCGAGCAGATCTTCCGGCGGAGTCAGGTCCGCGATCCGCGGGCACTTCTCAAACTCGATGGCCGAGAACTGTGTGGCCATGACCGGCGACCGGGCGCTCGAATGTCGCCTGATCCGGTCCACTGATCCGCGAGGTACGGGCACTTGGATGCTCGCCGATGACCGCGAGCTGCGATTCGCCGTGACGATTACCGTCGCCGTCAGGCAAATCCTCGGGTGCCACCGCGGAGGCGGATGCGCCGCACCCAGATCGTCGAGGACCTTCGGCTCCGAAGGCATTCGGAAGGCGGCCGGCTGCGTCCAGCATTGCGGTCGATAGTCCCCCAGAGGCGGCAGACAATAACGCGAGTGCGGGAGTTCTCGCTGGTAGAACTGTGGGCGGTACTGGGATTGAACCAGTGACCTCTTCCGTGTCAGGGAAGCGCTCTCCCGCTGAGCTAACCGCCCGAGGCGGAAGCGGGAATCGAACCCGCGTACAGGGCTTTGCAGGCCCTTGCCTAAGCCACTCGGCCATTCCGCCACTGGCCGACTCCGGAGAGCAGGCCCGGTACCGAAGAGCCGTGCGGTCCGTCGGCGCGAGACGGCTTCCGGCACCTCGAGCGGACGACGGGATTCGAACCCGCGACCCTCACCTTGGCAAGGTGATGCTCTACCAACTGAGCCACGTCCGCGCGCTGCCACCAGGATGCCCCATGTACGGCACTGATGACGCCTGAGAAACTGTAGCCGATCCTGCCCTCCCGGCAAACTCGCCTTCCCAGATAGGCAGCCCGACGAAGGCCGAGCGCCCTTGCCAGAACCCTCCGCTGCGCTAGCGTCTGGAGGCGTGACTGTCTGGATGAACGGGGAGTTGCTCCCCGATGACGAGGCCAAGATCTCGATCTTCGACCACGGCCTGGTGGTCGGCGACGGGGTATTCGAAACGATCAAGGTCACCCATGGCGTTCCGTTCGCCCTGACCAGGCACCTCAACCGGCTCGCCAGGTCCGCTGCCGGCCTCGGCCTGCCCGAGCCCGACCTTGAACAGATCAGGGCGGGCGCGCTGGCGGTGGCGGGCGCCTCCCCGCAGGTGCCGCTCGGCCGCCTCCGGGTGACGGTGACCGGCGGGATAGCCCCGCTTGGATCGGAACGAGGGGGCGCCCCGCTTACTGCCATCGTCGCGATGGGAGAACAGAAGCCGCCTACTGCGTCGGTCGACGTTGTTGTCGTTCCGTGGCCGCGCAACGAGCACGGGGCACTGGCTGGGTTGAAGACCACGTCATATGCGGACAACGTGCGAGCCCTCGCCTACGCAACCGGGCACGGCGGTAACGAGGCGATCTTCGCCAATACCGCGGGCAACCTCTGCGAAGGCACTGGCACCAACGTCTTCATCGTCAAAGGCGGGGAGCTGATAACGCCGCCGCTGTCGGCAGGCTGCCTAGCCGGGGTGACCAGGGCGCTAGTCATGGAGTGGGCTGGCGCCGAGGAGGAAGACGTGCCGGTCGGGGCCCTAGAAGAGGCGGAGGAAGCCTTCCTAACAGGGACAACCAGGGACGTGCAGCCGATCCGGCGCGTTAATGGCGCCGAACTGGCCGCAGTCCCTGGTCCCGTCT
>Ga0335074_10011996_pt1 | contig 12139 bp, 10 predicted proteins | sample Lox_Sample_23_FD_206715 | JGI IMG/M metagenome (GOLD analysis project Ga0335074, IMG submission 206715) | Soil microbial communities from Loxahatchee National Wildlife Refuge, Florida, United States - Lox_Sample_2.3 | ecosystem: Environmental > Terrestrial > Soil > Wetlands | place: USA...
TGGCGCTGCTAGGCCTGAGAGCAGGCCAGGGGACGGGGCCGGACGAGCCAGCCGACCCGCTCACACCGACCGAATTCCCGCCCGGTCCGGAGGGCACTGTTCCAGTGGCCGCGCCAATGCAGGGCGTCATCATCAGCCTCGCCGTGGCCGAAGGCGACTCCGTGCTGGCGGGCCAGCCGGTAGCGGTCATGGAAGCGCTGAAGATGGAACACGCAGTCCTCAGCGACGTCGCCGGTGTCGTCCGCGAGATCGTCCTCGAGATCGGGGACACCATATTCGAGGGCACCCCGATCCTGTTCATCGAGCCTGACGATGTGGACACCGAATACGTGGGCGCAGCGCCCCCCGATCCCGAAGAGATCCGCCCCGACCTCGCCGAGGTCATGCGCCTGCGGTTCCTTTCTACCGACTCCGGCCGCGCGGCGGCGACCGAAAAGCGGCACAGCCAGGGCAAGCGAACCGTTCGCGAGAGCATCGAGGATCTCTGCGACCCCGGCACCTTTATCGAGTACGGCCCGATGGTCACCGCCGGACGACTGCGCTCGGACAGCCGGGAGATCCTCGAAGAGCGAATGGTGCGCACCGCGGCGGACGGCATGGTCATCGGCGTCGGCAGGGTGAACAGCGAACTGGTCGGTGAAGACAACGCCCGCTGCGCGGTGGTGGCTTACGACTATTCCGTACTCGCCGGCACGCAGGGGGCTAAGAGCCACCAGAAGACCGACCGCATGCTGCGGATCGCGCAGCGGTACAAGCTGCCTGTCGTGTTGTACTCCGAGGGTGGCGGCGGCCGCGCCGGCGGGGGCTCGGGCCCTCCGCTTCCTGAGGGTGTCGCCCGCACCATCGGAGCGCTGTCCACGCGCACCTGGCTTGAACTCGGGAAGCTTTCAGGGCTCGTGCCGATCGTGGGAGTCAATTCCGGCTACTGCTTCGCCGGCAACGTGGTCCTGCTCGGCGCGTGCGACGTGATCATCGCTACCAGGGACAGCTCTCTCGGCATCGGCGGCCCGGCAATGATCGAGGGCGGCGGGCTGGGCGCCTATGCCCCCGGCGAAGTCGGGCCCGTGAGCATCCAGGAGCCTAACGGCGTGATCGACATCGTGGTGGAGAACGAGGAGCAGGCCACCGCGGTAGCCAAGACCTACCTCTCCTACTTCCAGGGCCGCGCCGCGAGCTGGACCGCGCACGATCAGCGGCCGTTGCGCCACATCGTCCCGGAGAACCGGCGCGCGGTGTATGACATCCGCACAGTCATCGAGACCCTGGCCGATGTCGGCACCATGCTGGAGCTGCGGCCGCGCTGGGCGACATCGATGATCACCGCGCTCATCCGGGTGGAGGGCCAGACCGTCGGCGTCATTGCCAACAACTCCAACTCGTCGTCTGGCGGTGCGATCGAGAGCGCGGGGGCAGACAAGGCCTCGCGTTTCATGCAGCTCTGCGACGCCTTCGATATCCCGATCCTCTCCCTGATCGACACGCCAGGAAACATGGTCGGGCCGCTGGCCGAGCAGACCGGACTAGTAAGGCACTGTGCGCGCATGTACGTGGCCGGCGCCAACATCACCGTTCCGTACTTCAACGTGGTCCTGCGCAAGGCCTACGGCCTGGGCGCGATAGCCATGGCAGCGGGCAGCTTCGATGAGAGCTTCTTCTCCATCTCCTGGCCGACAGGCGAGTTCGCCGGCATGGGTCTGGAGGGCTCCATCAAACTCGGGCGCCGCGCGGAACTGGAGGCGATCACTGACATTCCCGCTCGCAGGGCTCGCTACGACGCCCTGGTCGCCGACGCCTACGCGTGGGCCAAGGCGCTGAACGCCGGCACCGTCTTCGAGGTCGACGATGTGGTCGACCCGGCAGAAACCCGTAACTGGCTGGTCATGGGGCTGAACTCGATCCCGCCGAAGCCACCTCGCGAGGGCAAGAAGCGTGCCTGGGTGGATACCTGGTGACGCGCGAAAGCGCGATCGCCCGCAACCTTTAGGGCCTTGACTACTGGTCAGGTTTCTCCGCGGACCATAGTGTCCTGACGGTGATCTCCGTTATGCCGGATGTGCAGATAACTGCGGGCAAGCCTGGGTCGTGGGACGTCAGCCTGCCCGAGCGCTGGAACGTCGGTCGTCACCAGAACGGCGGAATCTTGCTCGCTGCGGCCAGCAGCGGCCTCGCCGCGACGGCTGGAATGCCGCATCCGTTCACAGTGACCGCGCACTACCTGCGGGCCGCGGCGGCGGGCCAGGCCACCGTGCGCGCCACCGTGATCAAGCCCGGGCGGACGGCGGCTACCGGGACAGCAGACCTCTGCCAGGACGGCACCGAACGGATGCGCATGATCGGCACCTTCGGCGATCTCGCCGCCCGTCATCGCGCCGGGCCGTCAGTGCCGGCCGCTGCCCCGCCGATCTGCGGGCCGGACGGCTGCGTCGACCTGTTTGACCTTCTCGTGCAGTCGCCCTCCGGCCAGCGGACGCTGACCCGCTCGCTGCGGAACTTCGCGATCCGGGTCGATCCCGCGCACGGCTGGGGTCCTGACGAGCACGGCCATCCGGCGTTGTCGGGCTGGATCCGGTTGCACGGCGAGGAGACAGTCGGCGCCGGCATGCTCGCGGGATTCGCGGACGGTTTCCCGCCGACGCTCTTGAGTCAGTCCGACCTGGGCTGGCTGCCCACTCTCGAGCTGACGGTGCACGTCCTCGCCGTTCCGGTCGCAGATGAACCCTGGTTGCGGGCAGAACTGCGTACCCGGACAGTCACCGGCGGGCTTGTCGACGAGGACGGCGAACTCTGGGACGCCGCCGGGCAGCTGGTCGCCCGGTTCCGCCAGCTCGCGTTGCTGCTCGACAGCTCACCGGCGAAGCCCGGCCGACCCGAGCGGCAGGCAAGTGCACGTTCCCGGCCCGGAAGTCCGGCTTGACGACACGGAGTCCGGCGGGCCGCCGACCATCCCGGCCCCCGGCGAGCACACGGCGGAGGTGCTGGCCGAACTGGGCTACAGCGAGCCGGAGCTACCCGACATGGCCGCGACTGGCCTCATCTGCCTGGGCGAGCGGGCCCGGCCCGACTGACGACCAGGCGCCAGAAAAACACGCGACGATAAGTGGTGAGCCGACGGCCGCTACGAATTCAGAAGGAGCCTGACATGCCGAACGCAGTGATAGTGTCCACAGGTCCGGTTGAGGCCTGTCGCCGACGCGACGATCGGGCTCGAGTCGATGTGCGTCGGGGGCGGCCAGGGCATGGCGATGGTCATCGAGCGGCTCAGCTAGGCCCATGAACCTCAAGGGCAAGGTAGCGATTGTCACAGGCTCGTCCAGCGGGATAGGAACGGCGGTTGCGACGGCGCTGGCAGACGAGGGCGCGTCGGTTGTCATCAACTCCGCACGGTCCGCAGCGGCCGGGCAGGCCGTCGCGGATGCCCTGCCGGGCGCCATGTATGTAGCCGCCGATATCGCCGACGACGCCGCTTGCCGCGAGCTGGTGGCTGCGGCGATCGAGCGGTACGGCCACCTGGACATCCTGGTGAACAACGCGGCGACGACAGAAGTCATCGCGCACTCCGACCTGAGCGCTGCCACCGACGAAATCTGGCAGCGGATATTTTCCGTCAACGTCCTGGGCACCTGGCACATGACTCGGGCCTGCGTGCCCGCGCTGCGCGCCACCGGAGACGCCGTCGTGATCAACGTGTCCTCGATTGCCGGACTGCGGGCCACGGGAAGCTCCATCCCGTACGCCGTTTCCAAAGCCGGCGTGAACCACCTGACGGTGCTGCTAGCGAATGTTCTCGCGCCGGAGATCCGGGTGAACGCGGTGGCACCCGGGCTGGTGGACACGCCGTGGACCGCCGACTGGGACGACATCAGGGAAGCAGTACGCCGCCGGGCGCCGCTAGGCCGCAGCGCCCAGCCCGAAGACGTCGCCGAAGCCGTCATGGGCCTTATCCATGCCCGGCACGTCACCGGGCAGGTGGTCACCGTAGATGGCGGCATGACGCTCAGGTAACTGGCGACGGATAGCGGACTGGCAGGTTCTCGGCCACGATCACCGGGCGGCTCCACAGGTTGTGGCACGAATATCCAGCAAAGGAAAAGATAAGACTGCGTACCACACGATAGTCGGGACGGCCCTAGCTACCAGGTGTCTGCGCCGCTCGCGGGCATCAGCGGGACGAGGCGGCCGTTGTCGAGCCAGCCGTTGCCCGAGCCGGGCTTCGGGCCGAAGTTCAGAATCAGGTACCGGCCGCTCGGGTCGGCGCTGGCGCTGCCGCCGAATTCGCCGCTTCCGCCGCTCGCGGTCTTGGTGTAGCGGCCGACTTCGGCACGGAACAGCACGCGGGTCACTCGGCCGGTCGCGACCGAGATCTGCTCGGCGACCAGATGCGCGCGGACAGCGTCAGCGGGAATGCTGCCGATCGCGACCACGGTCACGGTCGCCCCATCCCTGCTGACCCGCAGGTAGGGCCGGATCTCCCGCGGCAGCTCGGCCAGAGCGGCCGCGGGGAGCAGCACCCGGGCGCTGCGCAGCGAGCCGCCCCGGCTTGCCGGGCCCACCTCAGCCACGTCTCCCCAGGTCGCGTTGGGGTTGCGGAGCTGCGCGCTGCTGAGGAACCGGGTCATGTTGCCGGTATAAAACGTCAGCTCCTTGCCATTCGCGCTCAGCGAGAGGTCGCTCGGGAAGCGGCCGCCTTGCTGGATCGGGCCGGACGTCCACGTCGCGATTGCTCCCGTCCTGGTGTTGATCACCAGGTACCGGGCGCCTGCCGAGACGGGACCATGCGCTCCGACCCGGAACGCGATGGCAGAGCCGTTGGCTGCCGCCGTCAGGTCGAGCGCGAGCTGGCGCGGCAGCCAGCCGCCCGGCACGGCGGTATAGCCGGCGATCTCGCCCGTGCTCGTGACCTGGAAGCGGTAGATCTGCGTGCCTGACACCACGGGATGCAGCTCACTCCCGCTGACCTGCGCGCACGCGATGAAGAACGCCTCATCCTGCGTCGCCGCGATGGCCCAGACCTGCGACCCGGCCCACGGGCAGCGAACAGTCGCCGTCACTGCCCCGGTAGCGGTGTCCCGCACTACGATCCGACCGGTCTGAGCCCATGGAGAGCTCTCCCGCGCCCGGGCGATGCGCGGCTGGCCCTGCTGGATGTAGTACTCCGGTACTCCTGCCGCAGGCGGCAGGATGACGGGACCGCGAAAGCCGGTCGATCCGTACTGCGGCGGCATGACGGTGCTCTGCCCCGACAGCGCGAAAACGCCGAAGGCCAGCCCGGCCATGGCCGCCGCGGCAGCGACTGCGGCGACCGACCGGTGCACCGTGCGGCGCCGGCGCGCCAGGCGGCGGAGTTGCGTGATGCTCACGCTTCGCGGTGGCTCGCCCGCGGCGATCTCCATCAGCTCGCGCAGCCGGTCTTGCGTTGCGGTCATAGCGACTCCCTGTCCATCAGGCTGGTCAGCCGCGGATCCTGGCGCAGTTTGGCCAGGGCCTGCGCGACCGTGCTCTTCACCGTCCCGACCGAGATGTTCAGGGTCCGCGCGACATCGGCCTCGGGCATGTCGTCGAAGACGCGCATCACCACGACCGCCCGCTGTCGCTCAGTCAGCGTCTCCAGCGCCTGGCGGACGGCAAGCCGGACAACGATCTCGGCAGCGTGATCGCCGGGCGCCGGCCCGTCGGGCACCGCGGCGAACGCCTGCTCCCCCCGCCACTTGCGCCGCCGCCAGGTGAGCCAGGTGTTGACGATGACCTGACGGACGTAGCTGTCGGGGCTGTCGCGCCGCCGGATGCGGTCCCAGCGCGGCCAGGTCCGGGCCAGGGCTGTCTGCACCAGGTCCTCGGCCAGCGCCCAGTCGCCGGTCAGCAGCCAGGCCGTACGCTGCAGTGCTCGCTGACGGGCGCCGACGAACTCGGCGAAGTCTCCGGCCTCGTCAGGCACCGCACCACCTCTGGTCACCGCACCTCCGGCGCTCGTGGCTGTCGATGGTGTCGACTACTCGGGCCGCCGTAAAGGTTCAGTCGGCCGGCTACCGCATTCCGGCCAGATCAGGAGGCCAGGCGCTCCGTGGCGATTCCCGCGCCCTCGGCCATGGCCGCCAGCTTCGCCCACACGATGCGCGGATCGACCGGCAGGGCGTGGGCAAAGGTGGCGAACCCGCAGTCGGTGCCTGCCAGCACCCGCTCCTGGCCCACGATGCGGGCCAGCCGTTCCAGCCGCTCTGCCACCAGTTCAGGATGCTCGATGTAGTTCGTTGTGGTGTCGATGACCCCGGGGACCAGGATCTTGTCGTCCGGAAGTTCGACGTCCTTGAACACCGCCCACTCGTGCTCGTGGCGAGGGTTGGCCGCTTCGAAAAGCAGAGCCGACGGGCGGGCCGCCAGCACCCGGTCGAGGATTTCCGCCAGCGGGATGTCGTGGTTGTGCGGGCCTTCGTAGTTCCCCCAGCACACATGCAGGCGCATCGACTCCGCGGGGATGCTGGCCGTGGCCGTGTTGATGGCATCGACGTGCTGGCTGACCATGGCCAGGAACTCTGCCTTGCTCATTCCCCTGGCCTCGTACACCGGCCAGGACGCCAGGTCAGGGCAGTCGAGCTGCAGCACAAGGCCCGCCGCGGCGATGGCCTCGTACTCTTCTCGCATGGCCTCAGCCAGCACGTTGATGTATTCCTCGTGCGTTGGGTAGTAGCGGTTATTCATGAACTGAGCGATTACCCCGGGAGAGGCTGCCGTCATGAACGCCTCGCCTGCCCCGGCCGCCGTGGCCGCGTCCTTGAGGTTGGTGATGTCGGTCTGCACCGCGTCGTGGTCCCGGTAGGCCACGGGCCCCACGCAGACGGGGTTAGTCATCGATTTGGCCAAGGTGCCGGCCAGCCGGGCGAAGTACTCAGGAAACTCCCGAGCCGACGGCATCTCGCGAGTCTCGGTCACGTGGTCTTCGAAGCCGGTGAGGCGGCTGGTCACGTAGGTGGAATAGCTGGGCTTGCTCATCTCGCCGTCGTTTACCACGTCGATCCCGGCATCAACCTGACGCTGCACGATCTGGTGCACTGCGTCCCGGACGACCTGCGGGTCAGCGGGCCCTCCGGCCGCTTCCTCGGTGCCCGGCAAAGCGGCCCCGGCCGGTCGGGGCAGGCTGCCAGTGTGGGTAGTCAGGATGCCGTCGGAACTGCTGCGCATCATCTCATCCTCACCTGGATCGATCGGTCGGGTTCCACGGGCAGATCACGCAGGAGACGCGATCGCCGTCCGAGTCAGCCTGCGTCCGCCCCGGCGATCCGCAGCAGCGCCTTGTTGACCTTGCCGCTTGCGGTTCGGGGCAGCTCCGTCACGAGCACGAGCTGCTCGGGTGTCTTCTGCACGGCCAGGCCGTGCCGCTCGATCAGGCTTCTGAGTCGCTCGATATCGAAATGGGCGCCGGGGCTGGCCACCAGGTACGCCCGGGCCCGCTGGCCCATAACCGGGTCGGGCACGCCGACGACCGCGACGTCAAGCACGGCAGGATCGGTCCGCAGCGCTTCCTCAATCTCAAGCGCGCTCAGGTTCTCACCACCGCGGACGATGATGTCTTTCGCGCGGCCGCGAATCTGCAGCGCACCATCCTCATCGAAAACGCCGAGGTCACCCGTGCGAAACAGGCCGTCCGGGGTGAATGCGCCCGCGTTAAGCGAGGAGTCGACGTAGCCGAGGAACATCTCTGGCCCGGCCGCCAGGATGTGGCCGACCTGCCCGACGGGAACCCGGACGCCTGCATCGTCCACGATGACGATCTCGACGTCGCCGATCGGGAGACCGTCAGTGAACCGCACCTGATCGTTCGTCGAGGTCGGAAGCGTGCAGGTGAGCGTAGGCAACTCCGACAGGCCGTAGACCCGCAGGACCTTGACTCCGCTCGCCTCAGCCTGGACCATCAGCCGGTCCGGTATGTCCGCACCGCCGCAGCGCACATAACGGAACGAAGCCATGGCTGTCGCCGCTCCGGGCAACGCGAACATCTGCTGCAGGAATGGAGTGGCCAGCACCGAATACGTGCAATGGTGTTCGGCGATCAGGTCGAGCGCCTCGGCAGGGTTCCACCGCCGCTGCAGCACCACCGACCCGCCGAGAGCGACGGGCGTGACAACCCCGTTCTGCAACCCGGTGATATGGGCAATCGGCGACGGCATGAAGAAGACGTCGTCCTCCGTCAAGCCCAGCAGACGACGCATCGATTCGGTGTCGTAAAGGAGGGTTGCCGCCGAGTGCATGACGCCCTTGGGCCGCGCCTCGGTGCCAGAGGTGTACACCGCGACCGCCACGTCACGCGGTCCCAGCCGCTCTCGGCCGGCCGGCATCGGCTCTCCTGCGGCCCAGCAGTCGGTCGAGCCGAGCGCGACGGGCAAGACTGTCCGCAGCGTCGGCACCGAATCCTGAACCTGGTGCGCTTGGGCACGGAAGTTAAACCGCTCATCGATCTCTGGGACAACCAGGACAGCAGCTCCGGTCTCTGCGCAGATGAAAGCCACCTCGCGTGCCCGGTAAATAGCGACGATCGGAACAGCAACCGCACCGATGCGCTGGCTGGCGAAGAAGAGAACCACAGACTCAAGGCAATTCGGCAGTTGCCAGGCGACAGCGTCGCCACGATGGATGCCGGCTGCCTCCAGCCACCGCGCACAGTGCTCAACCATGACGTCAAGCTGCGCATATGAGACGGCCCGCTGCCCGTCGATGACCGCTACCTTGTGCGGCCGCGCCAGGACCGCAGCTGCCAGAACATCGTCCATCGTCTGGCTCGGCAGGCTGCTCGCCCAGCGCGCCTCGAACTCAGCCGACAGCGCTCGCGATGCATGAAGCATGCCCTGGGCGTCCTGCTCAGCTTGCTTGCTCATCCCCTGGCCGTTCGTCTTGCCGCTGCTGGTCGCGCTGTTGTTCGTCGTGCTGGCGGGCGTCGCGCATGGATCGTGCGTCGTGGCCGGCCAGGGAGTCCGTGCCGGTCTCGGCGTTGTGCGCGTGGGCGAGGTGGTGCAGACCGAACACCGAGTCCATGCCGATCTGCAGGCCCATCGCATCTTCGGCCTGGTTGACGGCCTTTTTGGTCAGTGCGAGCCCCAGCCGCGGCATCGCGGCGATCTTGGCAGCCATCGCAGTTACCTCGTCAGCGAGCTGATCCCGCGGCACGACCCGGTTGACCATGCCGAGCTCGTACGCCCGCGCGGCGGTGATCCGCTCGCCCAGGAACAGGAACTCTTTCGCCTGCCGCGGCCCGAGCACCCACGGGTGCGCGAAGTACTCCACGCCGGGAATGCCCATCCGCACCACCGGGTCAGCGAAAAACGCATCTTCCGAGGCGACGATCAGGTCGCAAATCCAGGCCAGCATCAGCCCGCCGGCGATGCACGCGCCGTGCACCTGGGCGATCAGCGGCTTGGGCAGCTCCCGCCACCGCCGGCACATGCCCAGGTACACCTCCTGCTCGCGGGCGTACCGGCTCTGGGCGCCGGGCTTGCCCACGTGGTCCCACCAGAGTCCGGCGCGCCGGTCAAACGAGGTATCGATGTCCCGTCCCGGCGTGCCGATGTCGTGCCCGGCCGAAAAATGCTTGCCAGCCCCCGCCAGCACCACCACCGCGACGTCATCGTCAGCCGCGGCCCGGTAGAACGCATCATCCAGCGCATACGTCATCGCCGAGTTCTGCGCGTTACCGAACTCCGGCCGGTTCATCGTCACCCGTGCGATCGCGCCATCCACCTCATAACGAATCACGCCATCAGCCACCGCTTCACCAGCCACCGGACCCACCTCTTTTCTCGTCGGCGTCCACGCCGTAGTTGTCGAGGCATTGCTTGTCCAAGCCTTCTTTGTCCAACCCCAGTGCAGCCGCCAGGCGGCGGCGGTGCCAGCCCGCTGATCCCCAGCTCGCCGCCAGCGCCCACGCACGCTTGGCGAACAAATGCAGGTCGTACTCGGTCGTATAGCCGATCGCACCGTGGCACTGGATCGCCGCTCTCGCGACAACGGACGCCGCGTCCGACGCCAGCACCTTGGCAATCGACGTCTGGCCGGCCGCGTCGGCAACGGCGGCGGCCTGCGCCCATCCGGCTGCCAGCACGGCGGGCCGGGCGAACTCCACGGCAAGGTAGGCATCAGCAAGCCGGTGCTTGACCGCCTGGAAGCTGCCGACCGGAACGCCGAACTGCTGCCGGCCTGCGACGTACCCGACAGTCATCGCCACCATCCGCTCGGCGAGACCCACTAGTACCGCCGCCGTGCCGAGCACGCCGCGCTGCCACGCCGAAGCGGTTGCGGGACCGGTGGCCAGCGCCGTCCCGCCGGCCGGCGAGCACCGCAGCCGCGCTAGCTGCCTGGAGCCATCGATGGCCTGCACCGGCTCGGCGTCGAGCTCACCCCGCTCGTACACCCGCACCTCGTCGCCTGCGCGGAGCAGCACGTAGTCCGCCACCATCAAGAAGGGAACGCGCAGTCCCGCCGTCGCAGTCGCATCCAGGTTCGCGGTAACCAGTGCAGCTCCGGAGAGCACGTCGGGCAGTGCCGGATGCCCGGCCGCGGCCAGCAGCGGTGCGGCGACCGCAACGGTCTCGACCGCGGGCACGGGCAGGCCGCGGTAGCCGATCCGGTTCAGCACTGGCGGCAGCGCATTCTCGTCCAGGCCGAGGCCGCCTGACTCGTCAGCGACCAGCGCTCCGGTCAGTCCGATCTCCGCTAGCCCGCGCCAGACATCCCTTACCTGTGTTTGACTCGTTTCCCACGCAGACCGGATCAGCGCGGTCGTTGCGCGCTCGCCGAGCAGCGCGTCTGATGCGTCCCGCAAGGCTGCGGCCTCCTCGGCGACCGCGAATCGCATGAGCCCGTTCCCCTCTTTATCAGGCGCGCGGCAGGCCGAGCAGACGCTCGGCGACGATGTTGCGCTGGATCTCGTTGGTGCCCGCGTAGATGGGCCCGGCGAGCGCGAACTCAAAGCCGCGGCTCCACGGTCCGTCTGCCTCACCATCCGTGCCGAGCAACTCCAGCGCAGTCTCGTGCAGCCGGACGTCGAGCTCGGACCAGTACAGCTTGTTCAGGCTGGACCGCGCGGCCGGCTGATCGCCCGTCACGATGCCCGAGACCTGCTCCAGGGTGAACAGTTCGTAGGCACGCGCCTCGATCCAGGACTGCACGACGCGCTCGGCCAGCGCCCCTGGCGCTCCGCGGGACCGGGCCAGTTCGACGAGCCGGCCGGCCGCCGCAGCGAACCTGCCAGGCGAGCGCAACGTCAGCCCGCGCTCTGAGCCTGTCGTCGCCATCGCCACCGACCAGCCGCGGTTGACCTCGCCGAGCACGTCGCGGTCGGGCACGAACGCTCCGTCGAAGAACACCTCGGCGAACCCCTCGTCACCGTCGAGCCGCTCGAAGCCCCGCACCGTTACGCCTGGCGACCGGAGGTCCGCCAGGAAGTAGGTGAGACCGCGGTGCCGCTCTGCTGCCGGGTCGGTGCGGAACAGCCCGAACAAGTGCGTGCAGAACGCGCCGCGCGTGGTCCATGTCTTCTGCCCGAACAGGCGCCACCCGCCGGCCGCGTCATCGCGCTCGGCGCGGCTGGTTATTCCGGCGAGGTCGCTGCCGGCGCCCGGCTCCGACCAGCCCTGCGCCCACAGGTCCTGCGCGGCGGCCATCCGGGGCAGGATGCGCTCCCGCTGCTCGGCAGTGCCGAACTCGAAGATGCTCGGGGCTAGCAGGAAGATCCCGTTCTGTGTCACCCGCTGCGGCGCGCCCGCCCGGTAGTACTCCTCTTCGAAGATCAGCCACTCCCACAGCGATGCGTCCCGGCCGCCGAACCGCTCCGGCCAGGAGACCACCGACCAGCGCGCCTCGAATAGCGCCCGCTCCCACTCCAGGTGGGCGGCGAAGCCGTCACGGGTGTCGCCGGACGGCAATGGCGGGCACGGCACATTGGCAGCCAGCCAGGCGCGGGCCTCGTGGCGGAACGCCTCTTCTTCGGGTGACCAGGTCAGATCCACCTCAGCCACCCGCCCCATCGTCCCGGCCGGGGCGGTCGGCGCCGAATGACTCGCGCAGCCGGTCGGAGACACCCGAGAGGTTCAGTTCGAAGGTGTAGCCCTGCTCGTACCGGTAGCTCCGCTTGACATCCCACGGTCGATGCCGTTGA
>Ga0335074_10011997_pt1 | contig 12139 bp, 12 predicted proteins | sample Lox_Sample_23_FD_206715 | JGI IMG/M metagenome (GOLD analysis project Ga0335074, IMG submission 206715) | Soil microbial communities from Loxahatchee National Wildlife Refuge, Florida, United States - Lox_Sample_2.3 | ecosystem: Environmental > Terrestrial > Soil > Wetlands | place: USA...
AGCCGAGCACAGGCGCTCCTGGCGGCCGAGCCTTCGCCAGAGTCCCTGGCCGTTCAGGTCGCCTCGTCGCGAAGCCCGGTCTTGCTCGCGCACCCTGAGGACGACAGGGCGATCGGAGTCAGCGAGTCAGGGGTGCCGTTGCTGCTGCTTCTCGGCGGCACGGGGGTGGTCTGCGTGCCTGCCGCGGCGGGCGGGATGTGCGTTGGCACGGTGACCGTGGTCAGGGGCGCCGCGGCGGGGATGTTCGGCCTGGCCGACGTCGGCCTCATCGAGGATGTGAGCGAGCAACTGGCCAGGACGATCGCGGTGCAGCGCAGCATGCGCCGGCGCACCGAGATGGCCGAGGCGCTGCAGGGCAGCTTGCTGCCGCGCGAGCCCAGGCCGATCCCCGGAGTGGAGATCGCGGCCGCGCATCTCCCGCCCACAGTGGGCCGCGCGGTTGGCGGCGACTTCTACGACATTTACCCGACTCCAGAAGGCTGGGGCGTCGCGATCGGCGACGTCGTGGGCAAGGGCCAGGACGCGGCAGCGGTGACGGCAGCGGCCAGGCACGCGATCCGGGTGCTCGGGCACTGGAGCGCCGACCCCGTTCACGTCCTGATGCGCGTCAACGAGATCATGCTTGCCGAGGGCTTCGGCGGCCGGTTCGTCACCGCTGGTGCCGCGCACCTGAGCTGGCAGGACAGCAAGCTGCACGTGGTTCTCGGCAGCGCGGGCCATCCTGGCCCGATCCTGGTGATGGGCGACGGCCGTGCCCAGCTCATCGAGGGCGGTGGCGTGCCGCTGGGCATTTTTCCCGACGGCGAAGCTGACGTGAAGGAACTCGACCTCAGTCCAGGTGATGTGCTCTTCTTCTGTACGGACGGGCTGACCGGCGCCCGGAGTCCTGACACTGGCTACTTTGGCGACCAGCTAGCCGATACGCTGGCCGGCCTGGCAGGCCGGAGCCCGGCCGACATCATCGGCAGCCTGCAGCGCGGCCTGGCCGACTTCGCCGACGGCGTGCTGCTCGATGACGTCACCATGCTGGCGCTGCGGGTCGGCGAACCCCCGCCTCCTGGCTAGCTGTCCAGGTACTCCTCGACGGTTTCCTCGTCACCTGACTCCTTCTCGAGCTCGGCCTTGATGTCGTCCTTGCTCGCCACCAGGTTCGCCGGATCGCCCGTCATGGCGCTGGCCGGATTCAGCCGGATATAGGGCGGGTAACGCCGTTCGTCGACCTCGGTGATCGTCCCGCCTGGTCCCGGGCGCTGCCGCACGATGCGGCTGCGCACGGCCGCGTAGCGGCTGCCGGGAATCAGCATCCCCGCGAGCCCTGTCGCTATGACGACCCAGCCGATGACCTGGATGTTGAGCCAGGACGGGTGACCGTTGACCGCGAAGGCGAGTATGGCTCCTAAAGCGATGAGGGTCAGTCCTGTCGCGGTTCTCATCGGGCACCGAGATCCTGGTCGTCCCCGGCGAGCATCCGGTCGCGCAGGAAGCCGAGTGCGTGCGAGAGAAGCCGGGAAACATGCATCTGCGAGATGCCGAGCTCATTGCCGATCTCGCTTTGGGTCATGTTGCCGTAGAAGCGCATGAGCAGCAGGTTCTGCTCTCTTTCCGGCAGCTCACCGAGATGGGCCCAGACGGCGTCCATCTCCAGCGTGTTCTCGATCCGCGGGTCCTCCCAGCCGAGCATGTCGGCGAGCGTTCCGCCGTCGCTGGCCTCTGACGACAGCGGGGCATCGAGCGAGGAAGCCTGGAAGGCCAGGTCAGCCCGCTGGGCATCGAGCAGGTCAGCCGCGCTGATCCCCAGGTGCGAGGCCAGTTCAGCGTCGGCGGGCATCCGGCAAAGCTGCTGGGCAAGCTCGGTCCTTGCCTTGCGGATCTCGAGCCTGAGTTCCTGCGCTGACCTGCGCACGTGGACCTGCCAGCGCTTGTCGCGGAAGTGCCGCTTGATTTCACCGCTCACGCAGGGCTGGGCGTAGGCGGCGAGGCTTCCGCCGATGTCGGGGTCGAAGTTGTTGATCGCCTTGAGCAGGCCGACGTAGCCAACCTGCATCAGCTCCTCGACCGGCTCGGGGCTCTCCCTGTACCGGAGCACGCAGGACCTGACCAGCGACTGATAGCGCGTGACCAGGATCTCGCATGCCTCTTCACGTGACCGGCTGCCGAGCGGCTGAGTATGAACAAGCGCCAGCAGTTCGGCGTCAGTGCGTTCTGGACTATCGGCAACGTCGTCCGGCGCCTGCCGGGTGATTGTCGCTGTTGTCATGTTTCGTCGCCTCCGTGGGGGTCAGCCGTTGGTATGCCCGCACTGAGAGGTCTAAACATGGGGCCGCGAACTGGCGCGGTGGGAGTATCGGAACATGGTCAAGGATCCTGGCGAGCGGCTCGGCACGTACCGCGCCAAGCGCGACTTCGCGAAGACACCGGAGCCGGCGGGCCGGGGCGGCCAGGCGGGCCAGGCGGGCCAGGTGCCCGGCGAAGCAGATGAGCACGTGCAGCTCAGGTTCGTCGTGCAGCGGCACAGGGCCAGGCGACTGCATTACGACCTGCGCTTTGAGATGGCCGGGGTGCTCGCGAGCTGGGCAGTTCCTAAGGGTCCTACGCTTGACCCGGCCGTGAAGCGGCTGGCCGTGCACGTCGAGGATCACCCGATCGAGTACCTGGACTTCGAGGGCGTGATCCCGCACGGCGAGTACGGCGGCGGCGACGTGATCGTCTGGGACATCGGCACCTGGCAGCCGCATCCTGACGAGGACCCGGTCGCTTCGGTCGCGGCAGGGCAGTTGCACGCCGAAATCTCCGGAACCAAGCTGCGCGGTACGTTCGTGCTGGTCAAAAGCCACAGCCGGGCGGCCTCGCGAGAGGAGCAGGAACAGTGGCTGCTGCTGAAGAAAGACGACGAGTTCGCCGTAAAGGGCTGGAATCCAGAGGACTATCCGAGGTCCGCGATCAGCGGCCGTACCAACGACGAGGTCAAGGCCGATCCTGACCGGCTCTGGCGATCTGACTTGCCCGCCGATCAGGCGCTTGTCGTGCTGCGTTCGGTTGAGCCCGTGGTGCCGGCCAGCGAGGACGAACTGGCCGCGCTGGCCGGCCTCGGCAAAGACGGGCGCTGGGACGTGTTCGGGCGGTCGCTCAAGCTCACCAACCTGGACAAGGACCTGTTTCCCTGCCGTGAAGGCGAGCCGCCGGTGACGAAACGCGAGTTCGTCAGCTACGCGGCGAGGATCGCGCCGACCGTGCTGCCCTACCTGCGCGGGCGGCCGCTCAACATGCACAGGTTTCCTGGCGGCGCGACCGAGCCCGGCTTCTGGAACAAGCAACTGCCTGACTACGTGCCTGACTGGCTGCCACGCTGGCATAACCCGAACGCCGGGCAGGACAGGTCGACGACGTACCTGATGGTCGACGAGCCGGCGGCGCTGGTCTGGGCGGCAAATTACGGCGCGCTCGAATGGCACGCCTGGACGTCGCTTGGCAGCGATCCGGAACATCCGACCTACGCGCTGATCGACATCGACCCAGGGCAGGCGACGTCATGGGACGATATCCTGACCCTGGCCAGGCTGCACCGCACCGCCCTTGATCACGTGGGCGTGCGGGCCCAGCCCAAGGTCACTGGCCGCCGCGGTATCCAGATCTGGATCCCGGTCAGCGACGGGCTCACCTACGAGGACACCAGGACGTGGGTCGAGCAGCTATCCAAGGCGATCGGCGCGGTCGTTCCCGATCTGGTGAGCTGGAAGTGGGACGTGCGGGCAAGGGGCGGCCTGGCCCGCCTCGATTACACGCAGAACGTCTCGAACAAGACGCTCGTCGCGCCCTACAGCCCTCGCCCGGCGCCAGGAGCGCCGGTGTCGGCACCGATCGCGTGGGACGAACTCGACGATCCTGACCTGCGGCCCGACGGGTTCACGATCAGGACCGTGCTCGACCGGGTCGCCGAGCACGGCGACTTGTTCCGTCCAGTTCTCGGTCCGGGGCAGAACCTGCCGCCGCTGCACTGATTTGTGCCACAATTACCCCCGTGGATGCTGCTCTGCGTTCCCGCGGTCGCAACCCTCTGGCTCCGCTTGCCGGGCCCTGGTGGATGTTCCTGCTGACCGGTATCGGCTGGTTGCTCATCTCCTTCATCGTGCTCCGGTTCTCGCTGCTTTCCGTCGCCGCGGTCGGCACCCTGGTCGGTGTCGTCCTGTTCGTCGGTGCGATCAGCGAGGTACTCGTTGCCTCCGTGCGGTCCGTCTGGCGCTGGGCGCACATCGCGATGGCCGTGCTGTTCTTCTTCGGCGCGCTCTGGGCGCTCATCGACCCGATCGGCGCCTTCTGGGCCATCGCCTCGGTGATCGGCCTGCTCCTGATCCTGCGCGGCGCGCTCGACGTGATCACGTCGACCTCGGCAAGGGAGGTGAACGGCGCGTGGTGGCTGGGCCTCGGTGCGGGCGTTATCGAGATCCTGCTCGGTTTCTGGGCCTCGCAGCAGATGTTCCCGCTCCGTGCCGAACTGCTGCTGCTCTGGGTCGGCTTCTTCGCGCTCTTCCGCGGCGTGAGCGAGCTTGTCCTGGCCTTCGAGGTCCACGCCGGGCAGCGCTCGCAGGCCAGCTAACCCAGTTCGCGAAGCGCTTTACGATGGTGAAGTGCTTTTTGCCCATGACACGGAGGCGGCGCTGGCCGGGGCGGCGGCCCTGGTTAACACCGGCCGCGGTGGCTCGGAGCTGCTGCCAGACGTTGCCGCGCTCGATGAGTTCGTGCAGTCCTGGGGCTGGACAGGTAACCGGACGCACGACCAGGCCGAGCTCGACGCGGTGCTGAAGCTGCGGCGAAGGCTCGAGCGGCTATGGGACCTGACCGAGGACGACGCCGCGGAACTGGTCAACACGCTCCTGCGCGAAGCCAGCGCGCTGCCGCAGCTCGTCAAGCACGACATCTGGGACTATCACCTGCACGCGACCCCGAGCCACGCGCCGCTCGCCGACCGGATGGCGGTCGAGGCGGCGATGGCCTTCACCGATGTCATCAGGACCGGCCAGCTTGACCGCCTCAGGCTGTGCGCCGCGGACGACTGCCGGTGCGTGCACGTTGACCTGTCAAAGAACCGCTCGCGCCGGTTCTGCGGCACCTCCTGCTCGAACCGCACCAACGTCGCCGCGTACCGCACGAGGCAAGCCGCGAAGCAGTCATAAACTAGAACCGGTTACAGTTTTCGCATGCCCGACCTTCAGGCCGACGTGGTCGTCATCGGATTCGGTGCCGCAGGCGCCTCGGCAGCGCTCGAAGCCGCAGCCGCTGGCGCTGACGTGCTGGTCATCGACCGGTTCGGCGGCGGCGGCGCCACCGCCTTGTCTGGCGGCATCGTCTACGCGGGCGGCGGCACCATCCAGCAGATCGTCGCCGGCGTCAGCGATACGCCAGAGGCGATGTTCAGCTACCTGCGCACGGAGACAGGCGACGCGGTCAGCGAGGAAACGCTGCGCGAGTTCTGCGAAGGCAGCAAGGACCTGCTGGCCTGGCTCGTCGAGCACGGCGTGCCGTTCGAGGGCAGCCTCTGCCCCGACAAGACCTCTTATCCGACGAACCGTCATTATCTCTACTACTCGGGCAGCGAGCGCTCGGCGGCCGGCGTCGCGCCGCCTGCTCCGCGCGGGCACCGTGCCGTCGGCAGGGGAACCTCTGGTGCTGTCCTCTACGCGAAGCTCGCGGCCGCCGTGAAGTCAAAAAGCGTCAGGGTCCTGACCCAGACCAGAGCCACCGAGCTGATTCAAGACGAGAACGGCCGGGTAACCGGCGTGATCTGCCTGAGCCTGGCAACGGCGCCCGGCTGGGCGGCGACGGCTCACCGTGTCTTGCACAAGCTCGGCAAGAAGCCGTTCCTTTACCTGGGCGGACCAGGAAGAAGGATGCACAGGCCCGTTGCCAGGCTGGAGAAACATCACGCGAAGGAACTGCGGATCACGGCCAGGAAGGGCGTGATCATCGCGGCGGGCGGGTTCATCGCCAACCGGGCGATGGTCAGGGAGCACGCGCCCGCCTACCGCGGCGGGCTTGCCCTCGGCACCGTCGCCGACGACGGCAGCGGCATCGGCCTCGGCGTGGCAGTCGGCGGTGAGACCAGGCTGCTCGACCGGATCTCCTGCTGGCGGTTCATCACGCCGCCGACCACGTTCCTGCACGGCATCGTCGTGGACCAGAAAGGCGAGCGGATCGGCGACGAATCCAGGTACGGTGCCGCTCTCGGCGAGGCCATGATCACCAAGCACGACCGCCGGGCCTGGCTGTTCCTCGATCAGCCTCTGGTCAGGGAATCCTGGCGCAAGCTGCGCGGGCAGACCCTGTGGTTCCAGCTCATGCAGGCCGTCTACCTGCTGACCCGCGCGCGGGTCAGCGCGGGCACCATCGGGCAGGTCGCCGCGAAGGCCGGCGTCGATCCCGCCGGGCTCGCGGCCGCCGTGGCGGCCTGCAACGAGGCGGCAGAAGCCGGCCGCGACCCGCTCGGCAAGCCGGCGGATCTGCTGCGGGTGCTGAACTCGCCGCCGTACTCGCTGATCGACCTCTCGGTGCGGCCAAGGCCGGCGTATCCGGCGCCGATGCTGACGCTTGGCGGTCTCGTCGTGGACGAGAAGACCGGCCACGTGCGGCGTTCCGACGGCACGCCGGTCGACGGTCTTTACGCGGCGGGCCGGAGCGCGGTCGGCATCTGCTCGAATTCCTACGTCAGCGGGCTCTCGCTCGCCGACTGCGTGTTCTCTGGCCGCCGGGCCGGCCGCCACGCGGCCGGCGAACCCTTGCCAACCGCAGAAAGCTGAACTACCGTCTGGACACATGTCCAGTACCACCGAATCCACGAGGCGGCGGCTGACGCCCAAGCAGGCGGACACCGTCCGACGGCTTACTGAGGCGGCTGTGGACGAGGTCAGGGAGACGGGCTACGAGAACTTCAGCGTGCGTGACGTTGCTCGCCGCGCTGAGGTCGGGGCGGCGACCGCGTATACCTACTTCGCTTCCAAGGACCACATGCTGGCCGAGGTCTTCTGGCGCCGGCTCCAGGCCCTGCCGCCGGTCGACCTGACGGAGCCGTCGGTCAAGAAACGAGTGACCGCCGTCCTCACCGAGCTGGCCCTGCTGGTCTCAGGCGAACCTGAGCTGGCGGAGGGCTGCACGGCCGCGATGTTCGGCACCGACCCGGACGTACGCCAGCTCAGAGTGGAGATCGGCCAGGAGATCCATAACCGGCTCGAAGCCGCCGCCGGACCTGGCAACCCGGCGACCGGCTTGCTTGAGCTCGCCTACTTCGGCGCCATGGTCCAGGCCGGGCTCGGCTACACCACCTACGGCCGGATGGCCGACCGCCTCGGCGAAGCCGTCGATCTCATCATGGGATGAGCCCGGTGTACTTCAGCCCCTACGACTACCGGATTCATGAGGACCCTTATCCCGTCTACCAGAGGCTCCGCGACGAAGCCCCGCTGTACCTTAACGACGAGCTGGACTTCTGGGCGCTGTCCAGGCACGAGGACGTCGCGGCGGCGTTCCGCGATCACGAGCGGTTCTCCAACGCCAACGGCGTCTCGCTCGACCCGTCCGCCTGGGGCAGCCACGCCTACCGCGCCATGTCCTTCCTGGCTCTTGATCCGCCGCGGCACACGAGGATGAGGGCGCTGGTTTCGAGGGGGTTCACGCCGAGGAGGGTGCTTGACCTCGAAGCTTCCATTTCCGGGCTGGCCAGCCGGTACCTGGATCAGGCCCTCAGCGCTGAGGAGTTCGACTTCGTCAGCGACTTCGCCGGCCGGCTGCCGATGGATGTGGTGAGCGACCTCTTGGGTGTGCCCGAGGCGGACCGGGCGGAGTTGCAGCGCCTGGGCGACCTGACCGTCCACCGCGAGGAAGGCGTGCTCGACGTGCCGCCGGCCGGCATCTCGGCGGCACTGACGCTGGCCGGGTACTACGCGGACCTGCTGGCCGACCGTCGCAAGGGACCCAGCACCACTGATCTGACCTCAGCGTTGCTCGACGCTGAGATCGACGGCGACAAGCTGACCGAAGACGAGATCATCGGCTTCCTGTTCCTCATGGTCGTCGCGGGCAACGAGACCACGACCAAGCTCCTCGCCAACGCGCTCTACTGGGGCTGGCGCAACCCGGCCGAGCTCGCGAAGCCCCTCGCCGACCCGGTGAGAGTCCCCGACTGGGTCGAGGAAACCCTCAGGTACGACACGTCCAGCCAGTTCCTCGCCCGCACGGTCGCGACCGAGTTCAAAGCCCACGGCCAGCGCGTTCCGGCCGGGGCCAGGCTCCTCCTCCTGGTCGGGTCGGCCAACCGGGACCCCCGCGCGTTCGCCGATCCTGACCGCTACGACCTGGACCGCGATACGTCGGCGCTGATCAGTTTCGGCGCGGGCCGTCATTACTGCCTCGGCGCGAGCCTGGCGCGCCTCGAAGCCAGGATCGCGCTCACCGAGTTCACCCGCCGTGTCGCCAGTTACGAGATCGACGAGCCCGCCGCCAGGCGCGTCCACTCGGTCAGCGTGCGCGGCTTCGCCTCCCTCCCGATCAGAGTCGAGCCACGCTGACATGGCTGTCTTTCCACCGCATCCCGAGTGCAGGCCCGCCCTCATCGCCGGCGCATCGTCGGGTATCGGCGCCGCGACCGCGGTCGCCCTGGCGAAGGCCGGCTGCCCGGTCGCACTCGGCGCCCGGCGACTGTCTCACTGCCAGGATCTTTCCGCAAAAATCACCGCGGACGGCGGTCAGGCCGTTGCCCTGAACCTGGACGTCTGTAACGACTCGTCGGTCGCGACGTTCGTCTCGGCGGCCAGCGAGGCCCTCGGCGAGCCAGAGGTACTCGTCTGCTCGGCCGGCGACATCGAGATCAGCGACGCACACGACTTCGCGCCGGCTGACTTCGCCGCCCAGGTCAATGTGCACCTGAACGGAGTTCAGCGCCTGGTCGCTCACGTCGTCCCCGGCATGATCGACCGCCAGCGCGGAGACGTGGTCATCGTCTCCTCCGATGTCGTCAGGGTGCCCAGGCCCCGGATGAGCGCATATGTCACGGCCAAGCACGGCGTCGAAGGGCTGGCGCGGGCCATGCAGCAGGAGCTTGAGGGAACAGGGGTCAGGGTCGGCCTGGTCAGGCCGGGACCGACGCTGACCGGCATGGGCAGCACCTGGGACCACGCGGAGCTGTCCAGTCTGCTCGATGAGTGGTCGCGCTGGGGCCTGACCAGGCACTGGCACCTGCTCGATCCGTCGAACGTGGCCGGCGCCGTCCTCGCGATGATCTCCGCGCCGCGCGGCTCACACCTGACCCTGATCGAAGTCGAGCCTGAAGGGCCGGTGAGCTCGTGAGTACCCCGAAGGTTGTCTCAGGCACCGACCACCTCGGCGAACTGCGCAGCGACCCGATCGAGCTGATGCGGCGGGTCAGGGCGGAGTGCGGCGACGTCGGTGCTTTTGACCTGGCCGGACGCACTGTCGTGCTGCTGACGGGCGCCAGCGCCAGCGAGTTCTTCTTCCGCGCTCCTGATGAGGACCTCGACCAGGCGGGCGCTTACCCGTTCATGACGCCGATCTTCGGCAAGGGCGTGGTGTTCGACGCCTCGCCTGAGCGGCGCCGCGAGGCCCTGCGCAACCAGGCGCTGCGCGGCGACATGATGCGCGGTCACGCGCAGACCATCGCTGACGAGGTCGGCCGCATGGTGGCCGCCTGGGGCGATGAGGGGGAGATCGACCTGCTCGGCTGGTTCGCCGAGCTGACCATTTACACCTCCTCCGCGTGCCTGATCGGCACGAAGTTCAGGAACCAGCTCGACCGGCGTTTCGCCGGGCTGTACCACGAACTTGAGCGCGGCACCGACGCGCTCGCGTTCGTCGACCCCTACGCCCCGATCGAGAGCTTCCGCCGCCGTGACGCCGCGCGAGCCGGCCTGGTCGAACTGGTCGAGGGGATCATGGCCGGCCGTGAGGCCGGGCCGCCTGCGGCCCGTGAGGACCGTGACCTGCTCGACGTGCTCATGTCACTTGGGACGTTCAGCGCCGACGAGATCACCGGCATGTTCATCTCGATGATGTTCGCCGGGCACCACACCAGTTCTGGCACCGCGGCCTGGACCCTGATCGAGCTGCTCAGGAACCCCGGCTACCTGGACCAGGTGACCGCCGAGCTTGACGATCTGTACGCAGGGGGAGCCGAGATCAGTTTCCAGGCCTTGCGCGAGATCCCGCTGCTCGAGTCCGCCGTCAAGGAAGCCCTGCGCCTGCATCCGCCGCTGATCCTGCTGCTCAGGGCCGCCACCCGCGATCTTGAAGTGCTGGACTACGAGATCCCGGCCGGCGCCCTGGTCGGAGCTTCGCCCGCGATCTCCAACCGCATCCCTGAGGATTTTCCCGATCCCGGCGCCTTCGTACCGCAGCGTTACGGCGAGCCGCGCCAGGAAGACCTGGTCAACCGCTGGACCTGGATACCTTTCGGTGCGGGCAGGCACCGCTGCGTCGGAGCCAACTTCGCGCTGATCCAGCTCAAGGCGATCTTCTCTGTCCTGCTGAGGGACTGGACGTTCGAGCTGGCCCAGCCGCCCGGCACCTACCGCAACGACCATTCCAAGATGGTCGTGCAGCTCGCACAGCCCTGTGCCGTCCGCTACCGCAGGAGGACGAGCTAATGCGGATCGAAACCGACCTTGACCTGTGCCAGGGCCACGCCATGTGCCAGCTTGAGGCGCCGGAAATCTTTGTCGTGCCCAGGAACGGCCCCGTCGAGATCACCACGGACGAGCTTGCCGAAGCCGACCGTGCTCGCGTCGAGGCCGCCGTCCGGTACTGCCCCACCCAGGCCCTGCGCCTCATTGACTAAAGGGAGCCCGAAATGCCCGCATTTCCGCGCGACGAGCTCGATGAGATGGTGCGGCGCTGGCTGGATGCCAACCGGCGCTGTGAGGAGTCAGGCGACTGGCGGCCGCTCGCTGAGATGTATACGGAAGACGCCACGTACGGATGGAACATGGGGCCGTCAGGGGAGTTCATGGTGGCCGGGCGGGACCAGATCAGGGACATCGCGCTGGCGCTCGAAATGGGCGGGCTGGACGGCTGGAACTATCCGTACCAGAAGGTGCTGATCGATGACGTGCAAGGCGAGGTTGTCGGGTTCTGGAAGCAGGTCGCAGGCGCGAAGCGGCCGGACGGCAGTCACTACGAGGTCGCCGGCATCGGCGGGTCGTGGTTCGCCTACGGCGGCAACTGGCAGTGGTCGTGGCAGCGTGACTTCTTCGACCTCGGCAATGCCACCGCGTTGTTCATCGAGATGATCAAGGCAGACGTACTGTCCGACGGGATGAAGCGGCGGATGGAGCGGTCTGTGTCAGGGGAAAAGCTACCCGGGCACTATGCGATTGGCGAGGGGCCTGCGCACCTATGGTGAGTTACCCCGTGATCGACCCCTCAACTGGCGAGGTGATCGGCCACGCTCCCGATGCCGCCGACGAGGACGTCGATCTCGCGGTCGCGGCGGCGCGGCGCGCGTTCGACGAAACCGGCTGGTCGCGCGATCACGCGTTCCGCGCGCACTGCTTGCGCCAGCTCCAGGCCGCCCTGACCAGCGGGTTCTCAGTGCTGCAGGACCTCACGATCGCTGAGGCCGGCGTCCCCTTGATGTGGACGGAGGGGCCGCAGCTCAGGACGCCGATCGAGGGGCTCGGGTTCGTCATTGACCTGCTCGAGCGCTACGAGTGGGAGCAGGATCTCGGTCTGGCTCATCCGATGGGCCTGCCGGCACGGCGGCGGGTGTACAGGGAAGCGGCCGGGGTCGTCGCCGCGATCACGCCATGGAACTTCCCCAACCAGATCAACCTCGCCAAGCTCGGGCCCGCCCTGGCGGCGGGCTGCACGGTCGTGCTCAAGCCCGCACCTGACACGCCGCTGACCGGTGCGGAACTCGGGCGGCTTGCCGCTGAGGAGACGGACATCCCGCCTGGGGTGGTTAACGTGATCACGTCCAGCCGTAACTCTATTGGCAGGCTTCTGACCAGCCACGAAGGGGTTGATCTCGTCTCGTTTACCGGGTCGACCGCGACCGGGCGCGACGTGATGCGGACGGCATCGGCGACGGTCAAGAAGCTGTTCCTCGAACTGGGCGGCAAGTCGGCGGCGGTCGTGCTCG
>Ga0335074_10011998_pt1 | contig 12137 bp, 9 predicted proteins | sample Lox_Sample_23_FD_206715 | JGI IMG/M metagenome (GOLD analysis project Ga0335074, IMG submission 206715) | Soil microbial communities from Loxahatchee National Wildlife Refuge, Florida, United States - Lox_Sample_2.3 | ecosystem: Environmental > Terrestrial > Soil > Wetlands | place: USA: Florida...
GAAAAGTGGACGAACACATCGTCGCCCGTCGACCTTTGAATGAAGCCGTAACCTTTGGCGGCGTTAAACCACTTCACGGTGCCTTTTTCCCTCACTCACCTTCTCCTCAAATAATGTCGGTCGCGCGCTCCTGCGGCTCGCGCCCGGAATCGCGCAATGCCAAGCTTTACAATTGCGATAGGTATTCTCTCACCTGCCCTTTGTATGGTCAAGCACAAACGCCCGATTGACGAGCAAACGGCCATCCGACGCATCGCCCGCCTGGCCGCCGTGGCCCCCGGTCGCGGCGCCACCAGGCTCGCCCTCGGCATCGGCGACGATTGCGCCATCTTCCGGCCGCGCGCGCGCGAAGACCTGCTCTTCACCACCGACATGCTGATCGAAGGCCGCCACTTCCTTCCCGGCACCCACCGCCCCCTGGACTTGGGCTGGAAGGCGCTCGCCCGTGGCCTCAGCGACATCGCCGCCATGGGCGCCACGCCGCGGTTCTGCCTGGTCTCGCTGGCTCTTCCCCCCTGGGCGGACCAGCGCTTCATGGACGGCTTTTACCGCGGATTGCTGCGCCTCTCCCGCCAGGAAGGCGTTCCTCTGGCCGGCGGCGACCTGGCCCGCGCTGAAACCTTATTCTGCGACATCGTGGTGTGCGGCGCTGCCCCGCGCGGGCGCGCGTTGCGCCGCGATACGGCCCGCGCGGGGGATGCCGTCTACGTTTCGGGCGCTTTGGGCGGCTCGGCGCTGGGGCTGGCGCTCGGCCGCGGTCCGGGCTGGCGTCGCCATTTGCGGCCGGTTCCGCGCCTGGCGCTGGGCCGCTTCCTGCGCACCCGCCTGCGCGCCACCGCCGCCATGGACCTGAGCGACGGCCTCTCGCTCGACCTGCATCGCCTGGCCCTGGCTTCCGGCCTGCAAGCCCAAATCGAGGCGCCGCCGGTCTTCCCCGGCGCTTCCCTCGCGCAGGCCCTCCACGGCGGCGAAGATTACGAATTGCTGTTCACGGTATCCGCGCGAACCCGCGTCCCGGCGCGTTTCGAAACCCTCCCGCTCACGCGAATTGGTACCATGCAGAAAGGCCGGCCGGGGGTCGTGTTGCTCGCGGGCCAGCCCCTGGAAGCGCTCGGCTTCGACCATTTCCGCAACCCATGAATCCTCCCGATCCCTCTCCCGTCGTCGATCTGATTGAAGCCTTCCGGGGCTCGAAGACCATGTTTACGGCCCTCGCCCTGGGCATCTTCGACCGCCTGCACCAGCGTCCCTCCACGGCCTCCGCGCTGGCTGGCGAGCTGAACGCCGACGTCAGCGCCATTGAACGGCTGCTGGACGCCTCGGCCGCCCTCGGCCTGCTGGTGAAGCGCCAGGACCGGTACGCCAACCACCCCGTTGCGGATGCCTATCTGTGGTCGGGAAGCCCTTATTCGCTCAGCGGTTACATCGAATACTCGGACCAGGCGCTCTATCCCATGTGGGGCCACCTGGCCGACGCGGTCCGGGAAGGTTCGCACCGCTGGACCCAGACGTTCGGCCTGGAAGGCCCGCTCTTCAACCACTTCTTCCGCACCCCCGAGGCGCAGCGCGCCTTCCTGCGCGGCATGCACGGTTTCGGCATGCTGAGTTCGCCGCGGGTGGTCACGGCGTTCGACCTGAGCCGCTTCACCACCCTCGCCGACCTCGGTGGCGCCACCGGCCACCTCACCATTGCCGCCTGCGAGCGCTATCCCGGCCTGCGCGGCATTGTCTTCGAATTGCCCGGTCCGGCCGCCATGGCTCGCGAGCAGGTGGCGCTTTCCTCCGCCCGCGAGCGCATCCAGGTGCTGGAGGGCGACTTCTTCGAGGATGGCCTCCCGCCCGCCGATCTGTACGCCGTGGGCCGCATCCTGCACGATTGGACCGAGGAGAAAATCGGCCGCCTGCTACGGAAAATCGTCGCGGCGCTGCCGCCCGAGGGCGGATTGCTGGTGGCCGAGAAGCTGCTCAACGAAGACGGGGTCGGCCCGCTCCCGGCCAACCTGCAGTCATTAAATATGTTGATCTGCGCCGAGGGCCGGGAACGCAGCCTGGGAGAGTATACCCGCCTGCTGCGCGATGCCGGTTTCGCGTCGGTGGAAGGCTGGCGCACCGGCGCGCCCCTGGACGCCATCCTGGCGACGCGCGGTTAGGCGAACGGTTAGGCGGGCCAAAGCCGGCGGAAGTACCTCCGTTGCGGGGCACCTTGTTGCGGCGCACATCGCGTCATGACTTTCAACGGAGCGTCGCCGCGCAACTGCACAACAATCTCGCGGTCAGAGACCTGGTCGCAGGCACCCATTGCCGGGTACCCCTCTGCGGCGCACTTCGTTCCGAGCACCCAATTGCGGGCACCCCTATTGCAGGGCATCGCGTCCCGCGCACCCCGGCGCCAGCCTTTTTTCTCCGCCCCCGATCTTTTTTCTCCCCTTCTGCGAAAATTGAGAGAATCGGGTCCGCTGCACTACTAAACCAGTCTGGGGACCGCGATGGAGTGGCTCGACCACGGAATTCTGCTCATTTTGGCGCCCATGGCGCTGTGGATTCTGATCAGCGGGTTGGACGACCTGTTTATTACGGTGGTCTACTTCCTGACGCGCCGGGGCGGTTTTCGCTGGCCGGCGGCCGAGGAACTGGACGCCTGCCCGGAACGCCGCATCGCCATCCTGGTGCCCCTGTGGCGCGAAAACGGCGTCATCGGCCAGATGCTCGACCATAATCTGGCCGCGCTGCGCTACCGCAACTACGACATTTTCGTGGGGGTTTACCCCAACGACGAGGCCACCGTGCGGGCGGTGTCGGATGCCGCGGCGCGCCATCCAAGGGTCCACTTGGCCATGGGGGCCCGCAAGGGGCCGACCTCCAAAGGCGACAACCTCAACTCCATCTACGCCTTCCTCCGGTGTTTCGAGGTGATTCACGGCTGCCATTTCGACGTGATCATGACCCACGATGCCGAGGACCTCATCCATCCCGATTCGCTGCGCATGATCAACTTCCTGTCGAAGGACTACGCCATGGTGCAGGTGCCCGTACTGGCCCTGCCCACGGGCATCCGGGAATTCACCCACGGGTTGTATTGCGACGAATTCGGGGAATATCAGCAGAAGGATATCCCGGTGCGCCAGTGCCTGGGCGGTTTTCTGCCCTCCAACGGGGTAGGAACCGGCTTCGAGCGAAGCGCGCTGGAACGCCTGGCCGCCACCCGCGGCGGCCGCATTTTCGATCCGCAATGCCTCACTGAGGACTACGAAAACGGCTACGGCTTGCATGCCCTAGGCTACCCGCAGATCTTTGTCCCCCTGCGTTTTTCTTCCGAGGGCCTGCTGGCCACGCGGGAGTATTTTCCGCGCCATTGGTCGGCCGCCGTCCGCCAGCGCAGCCGCTGGGTGGCCGGCATCGCCCTGCAAAGCTGGGAGCGGCACGGCTGGCGCGCGCCCTGGAAGCAGATCTACTGGTTCTGGCGCGACCGCAAAGGCTTGGTGGGCAGCCTGCTTTCCCCGTTCGCCAATCTGGCGCTGCTCTATGGTCTCGCCGGATGGCTGGCGGCCGGCCGCAACGTGCAGGCGTGGGATCTGGGACGCGAGATGCCCCCGTGGGCTTGCGCCTGCTGCGGGGTTACGCTGTGGATCTCGCTGGTGCAACTGGGTGTCCGGATGTGGCTCAGCAGCCGGATTTACGGATGGCGGTTCGCCGCCGCGGCGCCGCTGCGGCTGCCCTGGGGCAACCTGGTGAACTTCATGGCCACCGTCAAGGCCGTGCGCCAATTTCTGGGCGCCCGTTGGCAGCGGCGCTCCCTGGATTGGGTCAAAACCGATCACGTGTACCTGCCTCCCGGTTCGGCCGTGCCGGGGCGTCCCCGTCTGGGTGAAGTGCTGGTGCGCATGCGCTGGATCAGCATGGGCGAACTGGAAGACGCCCTGTGCGCCTGTCCCGAGGGCATGCGCCTTGGCGAGTACCTGATGCAGAAGCGCGGTCTCCCGTGCGAGCGTCTGTATAGCGCGCTCAGCACCCAAACCGGCATTCCGCTGGGCATTCCCGATAATCTGGTGGTCAACCGCACTGCCACCCGCATTCTGCCCGCCGAAGCCGCCCGCCGTTGGAAGGTTCTGCCGTACCGGGTAACCGCGGGGCAGCTTCACGTGGTCACCTCGGAAGTCCCCAGCGAGAGCATGCTCAGCGAGTTAGCCGGCCTCTCGAACCTGGAGCTCCGTTTCCGGCTGGTGCAGCCCGAGCAATTCGAGGCGCTGGCGGAGGCGTATCTGCCGCCTGAGCCGCGGGCGGTCAACGGGGCGACGGCCCGGTCCCTGCGCGTTCAACTCGCCCGGTAAGGCCGCCGTTGTGCGCCGTTGTGCGCCCGCGCGCAAAATTGCCGGCAATTGGGATTTGCTGCTAACCTCAAGTCAGGAGCCGGGTTGGCGCCGGCGCCCGCACCGCCGCGGGGAACTCATAGCATGCCGCAACCAATCCCGTTCCTCGGAAGGGCCCACGAAAGCGAACGGCTGAATCGGGCCTTTCGGTCGGGCGAACCGCTCTTGCTGCTGGGGCCGAGGGGATGTGGCAAAACCAGGCTCATTCAGGAAGCGCTGGCCGTCAATCCCCGCGTGCTCTACGTGGCATGGGCGCCCACTCTGCATGCCCTGCTCACCGCCATGGCGCGCGGTCTCCTCGGCGCCCGGCACGCCGAATTCGCCCGGCGGGCAGCGGCGTCCGCGGACGGTTTCTCTCCACCTCCGGCCGATCCGGAAGCCTGGCTCTCGGCGCAAACCAGCCTTCACCTCAAGGGCCTCCTCTGGACCGCGATGGAAAAATCGCCCGTGCCAATGGTCCTCGACGGAATCGCCGGCGCCGGCTTTCCCACCTACCGTTTCCTGCAGCGGATCTACCACACCCGCGGCATGGCGCTCTTCGCCGCCGCGCGGGACGTGCCCAGTCTGGGAGCATTGGCCAGGCTGTTCTGGAATCCGGCCCAGGCGCTCTCCATCCCGCCGCTATCCGCGCACGATGCCGGGCAATTGTTCGAGGCCGCCGCCACTCATTTCGGACTCCGTAGCCTGGATCTGGCCACGTTTCGCGACAAGACCCTGGAGAGCGCCCATGGAAATCCGGGGCAGATTATCGAGATGTGCCGGCTGGCCACCGAGCCGCAGTACCGGGCGGGGCGGCAGATCAAATTCTCGCCGTTGCGCATCGATACGGTCATGAAGTTCGGGGCCTGATCCGCAACAGCATTCGCAGCACCTCATCGCCGGCCCGTACCAGCGGCGGCTTGGCCGAACGGCGCGCCACCTCGGCCTGGATGGGCGCCCGCGATTCCGGCGCGAGCGCCACCAGGGCCGCTTCCGCGTCCTTCCGGACGAACCAGGGCAGGCCTTCGAGCGCGCCCACCAGCGCGCGGGCGGCGCGGGCGCGGCCCTCCGCATCCGCCACCGTGGCGGCGATCTGCGCCAGCCTGGTGAGCATCTCGGGGTCGCGCTCCTCCAAGAGCGGCCGCAGTTCCGGCCAGTTCTCCGGTTCCACGCCGATCTCCGCCAGCAACCCCAGCACGCTGCGCCGCCGGCAGAGGCTCGAGGGCGTCTCCTCGCCGCCCAGCGGCAGCGGCGTCGCGGCCGAGACCAGCAGCGCGCCGCGTGCCGCCGGCCCCAGCTTACGGAATCCGTCTTCGGCCGCGCCCCGGCAAAGGTCGTCTTCGAGCGCCCGGTCCAGGCAAGGCATGGCTTCCACGCGCCCGAATCCCGCCAGGGTTTCAATGACCCCCGGAAGTTGGCGTCTTCGCGCCACCGTCAGCAGGATTTCGAAAGTCTGGTCGTCGCGCCAGGCGCTCAACCGCCGGCCCGCGGTGTTGCGGACGGCATCCTCGGCAAACTGTAGTTGCGGATCCGCCGCGGAGACGGACGATTGCAGGTACTCGATCAGCACCTCTCTGGCGCCCAACAAGGCCAGCGCGTCCACCGCCCACATGCGCGGCTGCGGCACGCTGGCCACGCGTCCCGCGAGCAGGAATTCGCGCAGCGGAGGGATGGCGCGCGGCCCGCAGGCAGCCAGTTCCGCCACCGCGGATTCGCCCTCCATCAGCGACTGCAGGCAGGCCACCAGGCGGCTGGCTTCCGGGTCGGGCGCGCCGCTATCGGCGGAGTTCGGTCCGGCCGGATGCATGGCGCCTCTTCTGGGCGGCAAGCGCCGCGGCAAACTCTTCCGCCGGTTGCCGGCAGTCCTCCGCGGCCTCGCCTGCGAAGGGAATTTGCCATGACAAGCCGTGGTTCAGGGTCACCTGGACGGCTGGCCCGCCGCCGCCCGCCGCCGCGGCGATCCCCTCCACCGCATCAAGCGGCGCATACCGCGCGATGCTGCCGTAGCGCGCGCGCGAACTTTTGTCGCGATCCGTGATCCACAGCAGCCGGCGGCTGGTGAGCGCCAGCAAATCGCCGGGCATCGAGCGCCGGCGGCGCAGCAGCCAGCTTCGCAACCGCACCTCGCGCGGCGCTTGGAAAAGCTGCACCTCAACGGCCTCCGGCGCGTCCAGTTCCCGCGACAAGGCGTTGGCGAATTTCAGATCCAGTGCGCCGCCGAAATCGACCGGCGGAGCTTCCGGCGCACCGGTGCTTCCCAGGACTTCCTGGCGCAAGCGGCCCAGGAACCGGGCTACCGCCGGAAAACCGCGGGTGTTGTAGCGCACCGTGTAATCGAATCCGGGGCCGCTGAAGCGCAGCCGGCCTTTCAGCAGCATGTGGGCCGATTCCACCGCCGAGACGCGCCGCAGTACACACTGCCCGGCCGGCTCGCCCACGCTCGGATGAGAGAGAATGTGCAACGCTCCGTCTTTCAGCAGCAGGATGCGCGGAGGGTACGCCGAGCGTCCGAACCAATCGGGATCGTCGCGCGGCAGAAACAAGCCAGCTTCGAAACCGGCCAGCGGCGGAGGCACCGCAAAATCCGCCGGGCAGTCGTCCAGCGCCCGCAGCTCAAGCGCCAGGATGTACTGCCGGGAATCGACGGGCGGGTCCATAACTCATTGTCCCGTCACGCGGCCGTGCCGGGCGCGGCGCGTTCGGCGGCCGATTCGGCAGCCCGCTCGGTGGCATCTTCCGGAAGAGCGCCGAGGGCCGCCAGATCGTTCCGCAACGCCTGCTCGTCCCCGCCGGCGGTGGGCTTGGCCGACAGCCGGTCCACGTGCGCCCGGTACGCCCCCGCGAAACTGTCGAACTGCTCCTGTAATTCGGCGAAGGTCTTGCGCACCCAGGCGTGCAACACGCGGGCATGCGCCACCACAGCGCCCGCAATCTCGTCGCCGGCCTGCGAGCGGATGCGCCGCTCCAGGCTCGCAACCGCCCAACGGCGGCCCAAAAGCTCCGCCACCTTGCTGGGGCGAACTTCCACGGCGAGGCTGCCCAGGTCGAACCGCGGCATATTCTTCAGCACCCCCTGCAGCTCGCCGGCCTCCGGCCCCTGGTCGATCTGCAGCACCTGCGCGGTTTGCGCCAGCACACTTCCGGCCGCGACGGCGGCTTCCCGGATGAAGGACGCAATCTGCCCGGCCGGTTCCGCGGCGGCCTGTTCCACCAGGTCACGGATGCTGCCCTGACGCGCGCCGGCATGGTTTTGGGCAGCTTCGTGAATGAACAGGTCCGCGGCGTCGCGGAAGGCATCGGCCAGGTCGAGGCTCTCCGTGCGCGCCTGCGCAATCCGGCCGGCGGCGGTGCGCAGATTCCGGTCGAGGCTCTCCAAGCGGCCGGCATCCAGCCGCGTCCCGGAACGCTTCAGGCGCGCCTGCAGGGCGGCCTCGACCCCCAGCCGCAGCGCCCCAATCTTCCGGCTCACCGATTGCCGGGCGAGTTCCGCGTGCCGGTCATACAGCGGCAGGATGCCGGTGTCCAGCCAATTCTGCAGCAGGTAACTGTACTCGGGCTTGATGCTGACGGCGTGCACCGGCAGGTCCAGCCCCAGATCCGAGCGGAGATGGCCGGCCACGTAATTCAGGGCGCGGTCGCGGTCGGCGGGCGCCAGCAGGTCGGCCTTGCTCAACAGAACCGACGCGGGGATGCCGGCATCGTAGAGCGCCTGCACCGTTGCCAGGTCGTCTTCGGTAAGCGTGGACCCGGCGTCGATCAGCACCACTCCCAGATCGCAGCGCGGCAGATAGGCCCGGGTTTCGGCGGCGCCCGCGGTCGCCAGTGAGCCCAGGCCCGGCGTATCCACGTAGACCACACCCTGGCGAAGCTGTTCGGCCGGCAGTTCGACGAGGATCCGGGTGACGTGTTGCGCATTGGCGGGATTGTGCTGCTCGCTGACGAACTGCGCCAGCCGGCCGATGGCGAACGGTTCCGGCTTGCGGTCGGCAAACCAGGCCATCGCGCGCGGCTCGGCGCCGTAAGCCAGGCGCGTGGGTACCGCAGTCACGGGAGTGACCCCCACGGGCAGCAGGTCCTGCCCCACGATGTGGTTCAGCAGCGACGACTTCCCGGAGCTCACCCGCCCGAAAACGGCGATTTCAAACGTGTCGGTCTCCAGCCGGTCGATGATGGTGGCCAGCGCCGGGTGGAATTCCACCAGGCCGTGCTGGCTGATGGCCCGTTCGAGCGTTTGCACCAGCGCCACCTCACTGCCCGCGCGCTCCAGCCGCTCCAGCCGCTCGGACAGGCCCGCCGACCGGTCCTGCGCCAGGTACGAATCCAGCCGCGAAACGATGCCCTGGATTTCGTCCACCAGGCCGGCGATCCCGGTGGCGGCGTCGGGCGACAGGTCGCCGTAGCCCGTCATGCGCTTCGGACGGCACTCGTCGAAGGCAATCTCGACAAACCCCAGGGTGATGCGGATGGACCGTCGCGACCCGATCTGCGGCGGGGGAATCGAAACGCCCTCGCCGGCCAGGATGCGTACCAACTGCGCGCGCATGCGGGCAATGTAATCCTGGACGACTTTGGCTTCGGCCGGGGACAGGTCGGGCAGAAACTTAGGGAACGGCGATTTGGATTGCGAAGCCACCAGGGTAGCCTCGATTTCAGAAAGCAGCTTGTCGGCGTATTGGCAGCTAGTCAGAAGATGCAAGCGCTGCGACGAGTTCAGTTGACTGGCTTCCCGCGGATCGTCCATCGTGCTCACCACCAATTCTCTCGGTAGGAGTCATCTGCCCCGAGGGGCGATTGCGGCGAACTCCAACGCCTGCCCCCATTATCGACGGAAGGCCGAGGGGCGGTCAAACGCGCGATGGCCGGCGCCCACGGCAGGGATGTCCGCGGCGGACGCGGGACCGTACGCGCCACGGGCCGGGACGAGCGCCGTCCGCTCGCGGCCCGGTTCGCCCGGCCGTCCACGCGGCCTACGCGGGGCGCGACTGCCCCACAGCCGAAGTGCGCGTCGCACGCGCGACCGGGATCGCCACCGCCGATCCACCGGGCCCACCCGCGTCTCGCGCCCAATGCCGGATGCGTGGGGTCCCCGCTTGGTCCCCGCGCGGTCCGCGCTCCAACGGCCGCCCCTGTGTGCGCTGACATACCGGCGGCCCGCACGCCCGCGGCCCATCGTCTTTTCCCACGCCAAAAAACCGCCGCCGCGTTGCGACCGCTGCTGAAAGATGAGCTAGAATGTGAGAATATAGGTTGAATAGATCCGATTATCAAATATCCGAAGATGCCACCCCTGGCAGCGCACTGGGCATCCTTGACTGTAATTTCGGAAACCTGACCGCGCGACCGCGTACCCACCGGCAAGGGTCGCGAGAACAACCGTCGCGAGAATAGGATACGGACCATCGTGGACGACGCACTGTTACTTCACCGGCTCCATTTCGCCTTCACCGTCACTTTCCACTACCTGTTTCCGCAGCTCACCATGGGCCTGGCACCGCTCATCGTGATCCTCAAAACGCTCCATCTCCGCACCGGCAACCCGCTCTACAACCGCTCGGCGCACTTTTGGGCCAAGGTGTTCGGCATCAATTTTGTGCTCGGCGTGGTCACCGGCATCCCCATGGAATTCCAGTTCGGCACCAACTGGGCCCAGTTCGCCCGCGTCAGCGGCGGCGTCATCGGCCAGCCGCTGGTGATGGAGGGCGTGTTCTCGTTCTTTTTGGAATCCGCCTTCCTCGGGTTGTTCCTCTACGGCGAAGGCAAGTTGGGCCGGGTGGGGCACTGGTGGGCCGCCTTCGCGGTGTTCTTCGGCTCCTGGATGTCCGGCTTCTTCATCATCGTGACGGACGCCTGGATGCAACATCCGGTGGCCTTCCAGCGCTCCGCCACGGGTGAATTCCAGGTCACCAGTTTCTGGGGCCTCCTGATGAACCCCTGGGCGTGGATTCAGTATTCCCATAACATGTGCGGCGCTCTGATCACGGGCGCTTTCGCCATGGCAGCGGTGGGCGCCTATTACCTGCTGGAGGATCGCTTCGCCGAGGAGGCGCGCGTCTTTCTGCGCATCGCGGTCGTCGTGGGCGCCGCGGCTTGCGTAGTGCAGATCTTCCCCACCGGCGACCTCCACGGCAAATTCATGGCCGCGAACCAGCCTGCCAGCACGGCTGCCATGGAAGGCCTCTTCAAGACTCAGGCCGGCGCGCCCATCGTCATTATCGGCCAGCCGGATGCCGTCAACGAGCGCATCGATAATCCGCTGGTCGCCAACAACGTCCTCAGCTTCCTGATCTACGGCACCACCACAGCCCGCGTCCGCGGCCTGAACGCGTTTCCCAAAGAGGACTGGCCCACCAACATCCCGCTGCTCTATTACAGCTATCACATCATGGCCGGGCTGGGCACCATCTTCGTCGCGGTCATGGCCGGCGCCCTCTTCCTGCTGTGGCGCGGCGCGCTCTACCGCACCCGCTGGATGCTCTGGATTCTGCTGCTGTGCGTGCCCCTGCCCTACATTGCCAACACCGCCGGATGGATGACCGCCGAGACCGGCCGGCAGCCGTGGCTGGTTTATGGCCTGATGCGCACTGCCGACGGCGATTCGCACTATGTCAACGCCGGCAACGGCCTGTTCACCCTGCTGGGGTTCATGGGGCTGTATGCCATTCTGGCCATCCTGTTCCTGTTCCTGGTGTCGCGCACCATCGCCCACGGGCCGGTGGAGGAAAAGCCTGCCGACATCGCCTCGGGAACCCCGGTGACGATGGCCTGAAAGGGAAAACATAGAGGGAAAAATATCATGCTGCTGACCTGGTTCCTGCTGGTCGCGATCATGCTCGCGGCGTATGTGGTTCTGGATGGATTCGACCTCGGCGTAGGCATCCTTCACCTCTTCCTGGCGCGCACCGACGAGGAACGCACGCTGCTCATCCGCACCATCGGTCCGGTTTGGGATGGCAATGAAGTCTGGCTGCTGGCGGGCGGCGGTACGCTGTACTTCGCCTTTCCATTGCTGTATGCCTCGGGCTTCAGCGGATTCTATCTTCCCCTGATGATCGTGTTGTGGCTGCTGATCCTGCGCGGAATCGGGATCGAGCTGCGCATGCACCTGGATACGCCGGTCTGGCGCGGCCTGTTCAACGGCTGCTTCGGGATTTCCAGCCTGCTGCTCACGGTCTTTTACGGCGCCGCTCTCGGCAACGTAATCCGCGGCGTCCCCTTGCAGCCCGATGGTTACTTTTTCCTGCCCCTGTGGACTAACTGGAACGTCGGTCCCAATCCCGGCATTCTGGATTGGTACACCGTGATCGCCGGCGTGGTAGCCGTCGTGGCGCTGGCATTACACGGAGCCAACTACGCCGCGCTCAAGACCGGCGGCGATATCAACCGCCGCGCCCGCCGCGCCGCGTCGCTGCTGCTTCCCGCTCTGGTGGTGGTAACGGCGCTCAGCCTGGCCGCCACCCTGGCCATCCGTCCCAGCCTGCTGCAGAATTACCAGCATCTCCCGGTGCTCTACCTGATTCCCGCGCTGGTAGCCGCTTCGCTCATCGGCATCTGGCGCACCGGCCGGGCGGGCAATGAGCTGGGCGCGTTCCTGTGCTCCTGCGCCTACATCGCCCTGATGCTGGTGGGCGCCGCGGCGGCGGTGTATCCTAATCTGCTGCTCTCCGCCACCGATCCGTCGCTGAATATCACCGTCTTCAACGCGCACTCAGGCGAGCATTCGCTCCAGATCGGCCTGATCTGGTGGAGCTTTGGAATGGCTTTCGCAGTGGGATACTTTGTGTTCGTCTACCG
>Ga0335074_10012000_pt1 | contig 12136 bp, 4 predicted proteins | sample Lox_Sample_23_FD_206715 | JGI IMG/M metagenome (GOLD analysis project Ga0335074, IMG submission 206715) | Soil microbial communities from Loxahatchee National Wildlife Refuge, Florida, United States - Lox_Sample_2.3 | ecosystem: Environmental > Terrestrial > Soil > Wetlands | place: USA: Florida...
AACCGCGGGGCGATGATGGGCGCCAGCAATCCCCATCCCCATTGCCAGATCTGGTCCACCAGCTTCATCCCCGATGAGCCGGCGACTGAGACCAGGGCTCAGCGCGAACACCTGTCGCTGACGGGGCGTTGCCTGCTGTGCGAGTACGCGGCGGCCGAGGAGACGGCTCAAGAGCGGGTGGTGTTTGCGAACGAGCATTTTGTGGCGCTCGTTCCCTGGTGGGCGGTATGGCCTTTTGAGGTGCTGCTCTTGAGCCGCCGTCACGCCGGCGCATTGCCGGAACTTTCTGCCGGCGAGCGCGACGCTCTTTCTGACGCGATGAAGCGCATCACGACGCGATTCGACAACCTCTTTGAAACCAACTTTCCGTACTCGATGGGTTTCCACCAGACACCCACCGATGGCAAAACGCATCCCGAGTGGCATTTTCACGCCCACTTCTATCCGCCGCTGCTGCGTTCGGCGACGGTGCGCAAATTCATGGTGGGATTCGAAATGCTGGGCATGCCGCAGCGGGACATCACCCCCGAGTCAGCGGCAGAGCGGTTGCGCGAAGCGAGCGAGACCCATTTCTGGCCGCGAGGGTGAGAGCGGGGCGCCGAATCCGGGTGAATGGCAAGCTGGTGCGGAAGAGCTTCGGTTTGGGTCCAAAGGGACGTTCGGATGCGGTCGCATGGGTAGAGAAAGCGCGGACGATACATCTGTGCTCATCTCCGCTCTTCGCTCCGAGCGGGGCGCGGCGGCAGAAGTCATCCGCTGTGTGATGCTCGGAGAACTGACGGTCCTCATGAACCACCAGGGCCTGTTAACACTACTGGGGCGGTTGGCGTTGCGAGCGAAAATCGGGCCAGACTAGACCGAGCCCGAAGGCTTTGGTGGTTCCAAGGTCGAGGGCGAGAACGACGTATGGCACGATTTCCACCCCAGCGACCAAGACCTGTCGCTGGGGACCCCGGATTTGCGCCCCAGCGACCAAGTTAACAGACCCTAGCAGATCGCTAAAAGGCGGGTTCAATTGCCGTGCACGTTGAGGGTGATGGCGGCTGTGTGCTGCACACTGCCGGCCGTGGCCGTGACCGTCACGCTGTAACTCTCGGGGACCTGCAATAAGACTGCGCTGCAGCCGCTCAGGCCCGCGACCGCAAGACCCGCGCCGAAGAGCGCCAGTACGCAGAGCATGCCGCGCAGCATCCTACCGCGCCGGCGCAGCCTGCCCGCGCCGAGGAGCATCAGGAAGGCCAGCGCCAGCGGCGTGAATCTGCGGCCGGGAGCAGCAGGCGGCGCACGGTGCAGCAATGCCGCGAGCTCAGCGGTCGCGATCGTCACCGTAACGGTCTGTGCACCGCCATTGGCAGCAATCGACGAAGGCGAGAACGCCGCCGTTGCGTCCGCCGGCAAGCCGGTTGCAGCAAAGCTGACCGTGCCTGGATAACTGCCGTACAGAGGTGCGATCGCCGCCTGATAAGTGGCGCTCTGGCCAGGAGTCACAGTGGCAGTAGATGAGCCGGAGATAGCGAAGGTGAAGCCAAGCGGCGCAACCGCGATGGTAGTTGCGGCGCTGGCGGTGGAGCTGCTGGCAGTGAAATTCGCGTCGCCCGAATAGGTTGCCGTAATCACATTCGATGAGCCCGGCGTGAGCGATGCGGTGGAATAGCTGGCCACGCCCGCGCTCAGCGTCGCCCCGTTGAGCAGCGTGCCATTGTCGTAGAAGTTGACCGTGCCTGTCGGAGTACCGGTGCTTCCCGCAGATGCATCCGCCACCGTCGCCGTCAGCGTCACGCTCTGGCCCGGCGTGACGGACGTGTTGCTCACTTGAACGGAAGTCGCGCTCGCGGCCTGCGTGATGCTCAGCGTGCCGTCGGTCACCGACTGCGTGTAATCGCTCAGGTCGGCGCCGGTCACGGAGGGAACAATCGGGTAGGTCCCCACCGGCGAACTGAGGGTCGCCGTGGTCGAGAAGCTTTCTGTGAACGTGTCGCCGTTCGCGGCACCCGTCACCGTACCGGTGAACGCCGGGTTCGCCGTGCCGTAAATTTTGGTGGCGTTATTGGCTGTGATTGTGAGTGTGGCCGCGTTCACGGTCAGCGTGTAGTTCTGCGTGCCGGTGAAACTGTAGCTATCCGTGGCTTCGATGATGAAGCTAAAGGAGCCGGTCGCAGCCGGCACGCCGCTGATCGCGCCGGTCCCGCTATTCAACGTCAATCCCGCGGGCAGCGAGCCGGTGCTTACAGAGTATGTATAAGGAGCCGTTCCGCCGGATGCCGTAATGGTGGCCGAATAGCTTGCGCCGTAGGTCGCGGCCGGGAGCGATGTTGGGTTCAACGTAATCAGGGCGCCATTTGCCGTGCCGCTCAGGCTGATGGTCTGCGTGGCGTAAGCCGGCGTCGCGGCGTTCAGGTTGTTGTCGGTCAGCACCAGCGAGCCGGTAATCGATCCCGGCGTGGTGGGAACAAAGTCCACCGCCAGCACGCAGCTTGCGCTCGCGGCCAGCGTGGCGGCCGAAGACGAGGCGGAGACCTGCGGGCAGGTGGTCGAGCTGTCCAACTGGAAACCTGTCGAGATCGAAGGATTGTTGCCGGAGCCTGGAACCGGGAACGTCAGCGCCGCGTTTCCGACGTTTTCGAGCGTAGCCGTCTGCGGGCTGTTGCTGCTTTCCGTCCCCACGTTGGTCTCGGCAAAGCTCAGGCTGGGTGGCGTTGTGCGGTTGATCTCATCTACCGCGCTGGTGCCGCTGTCAGCAGCAAAGACATCGCCGCTACCGTCCACCGCAACGCCTTCGGGGTAGCTGAAGCCCACGCCCAGCGCAGTGATGGTGCAACTGCCGCTGCTGTAACTGGAAGCGGTGCAGCCCGGAGGCATCTGCTTCACCGCGCCATCGCCGCTGTCGGCCACATAGACGTCGCCGCCTCCATCCACCGCCACGCCGGCAGGCTGGCTGAAGCCTCCGCCCAGCGTGATAATGGTGCAGGTGCCGTTGCTGAAATTGGAGGCGTTGCAGCCCGGCGTCATCTCCTTCACCGCGCTGTTGCCGCTGTCGGCCACATAGACGTTGCCGACGCCATCCACCGCCAAGCCTGAAGGGGTGCTGAAGCCCGCGCCCAGCGTGCTGATGGTGCAATTGCCGCTGCTGTAATTGGAGGCGGTGCAACCCGGTGGCATCTCCTTTACCGCGCTGTTGCCCCAATCGGCCACGTAGACATTGCCGCTTCCGTCAACCGCAACGCCGGTAGGGCCACTGAAGCCGCCGCCCAGTGTGGTTACGCAACTTGCGGAGGCACATCCCCGCGGCATCTCCTTCACAGCGTTGTTTCCGGAATCGGCGACATAGACGTTGCCCGCTCCGTCCACTGCCACGCCGGAGGGAGTTCCGAAGCCGCCGCCCAGCGTAGTCACGCAACTCGACGATGCGCATCCCGGCGGCATCTCTTTCACTGCGCTGTTGCCCCAATCGGCGACATAGACGTTGCCCCCGCCATCCGTCGCAACGCCGGAGGGGTTGCCGAAGCCGCCGCCAAGCGCACTTGTGATGCCCGGATTGAACACCACTTCCGGCGCGGTTCCCGTCCCGTAGATATAAGCGGTCGCCAGCACGTCGGAACCGTTCTCGATGACCACTGCGCCCGAGCGCGCGCCCGCATACTTCGGCGCAAAGGTCACGCCTAAGGTGCAGTTGGTTGTGCTCGAATACGTCTGCGCCGCGCAGGTGGTCGTGCCGCTGTTCACGGTGAAATCCAGGTTCGCCGTGCCCTGGGTCAAGACACTGATCGAGCCGATGGTTGTCCCCGCGTCCACGCTGAAGGGAATCGTCGCCGTCTGAGTGCACGGCGCGGGCGTGGCCGCGCCCAGCATGCACACGTTGGCCGTGCCCAGATTCACCGCGCTCACGCCCAGCGTCCAAGTGTCGTTCATAAAGCTGGTGTCGTTTCCGTTGCCGCCAAAGAGCACCACGTTTTCGGCCGCAGCATCGTAGGCCATCATGGCCTCATAACTGCCTGGAGGCGAATTCGTCAGGTTCTCGTCTGTCCACGTGCTCCCGTTCCACGTCCAGGTATCGTTCATGAAAGGCTGGCCGCCGGTGCTCGGGATGCCGCCAAAGAGCACCACGTTGCCGGCCGCCGCGTCGTAGGCCATCGCGGCAGCGGTACTGTCCGGCGCGCTCGTCGCCGGAAACTCTTCGGTCCACGTGCTCCCATTCCACACCCAGGTGTCGTTCAAGGGGACCCAAACGTCGCCGTTGGCATTGAAGCCGCCAAAGAGCACCACCTGTTGAGTCGCCGCGTCGTAGGCCATCACTGCGCCATATCTGGCCGGAGGGCTGGTCGTTGGGAACTTTTGGGTCCACGTGCTCCCATTCCACACCCAGGTGTCGTCCAAACAAGTGCTGCAGAATACGCCGCTGCTACTCGCGCCGCCAAAGAGCACTACTTGTTCGGTTGCCGCGTCGTAGGCCATCAGTGCGTCATACCTGGCCGGAGGGCTCGCCGCCGGGAACTCTTCGGTCCACGTACTCCCATTCCACGCCCAAGTGTCTCCCAAAGCGTTTTCGGTGCTGGCGCTGGCGCTCTCGCCGCCAAAGAGCACCAGGTTGCCGGTTGCCGCGTCGTAGGCCATCGCGGCGCTATCCCTGACCGGAGGGCTAGCCGCCGGGAACTCCTCGGTCCAAGTGCTCCCATTCCACAGCCATGTGTCGCCCAAAGTATTGAGGCTGAGATTGGAGCTGCTGATGAGAGCAACACCGCCAAAGAGCACCACGTTACCGGCCGCCGCGTCGTAGGCCATCGCGGCGTCAGACCTGCCTATTGGGCTCGCTGCCGGGTTCCGCTCTACCCACGTCGGCAACTGCGTCACCTGCGCTGTGGCCGGCGTGCACGCTGCACCCAGGCATAGAAGCGCAGCGAAGGTCCAGAGACTCCACAGTTTTCCCTGAATTTCCCTCATCACTAGATTAAGAGTGACTCCCCCAGAAAACCTACCCTCCGAATCTCGATTATTTTTAGGCTCGCGCTACTCGCCAGCCGCCGAAGATTCCGGCATTACTTTCGTAGACATTTGTCCTTGTATTCGATTTCGTGAGAATGTTCTTGTCAACCACTCGAGTTCTCCAACCCGAATGCGCACATTCGCCAACTGCCTGCGAAGGCTGATCGCGAGGATCACCTGGCAGCCGAGGATGACAATCAGCGGGTCAAGTGGCCGCATTCGGTACGCCCCGGGATGGACGAAGTAGTACATGAACGGGAAGAGAAAGAGCACGCCTGCGTAGCGGATGCACTCCCAGCGGTTTTTGCGCCAAGCCGTCACAAGTCCGAGAAGGGCAAGCAGCGTAAGGCCGGTGGCAAACGGAATGTTGGCCAGGTCCATCGGCTCCTGCGCAAGGTAATTGCGGTCGAGACTCCAGTATCCGGTCCAGAGGTAAACGGCGCGGCGCACGCACATCCACGCGTACCAGCCAGGATGATCGGCGATATACGCTTCGGCCTGGTGCATTTTGTGGTCCATATAGGCCAGCTCTCCCATGGTGTTGTACTCGGCGAGTTGCCGCACGTTGTGTTCGGGATTCAGATCGTTGTCGGTCCAGTGCAGAGTTTGCCCGTTGTTGCCCAACCACAGTTCCAGGCCCATATTGTCGCGCATGGGAATGAAACGATGAAAGACCATCGCATTGCGAATGATCCACGGAGAAATGGCGGCGGCCATCACCATGCAGGCGATCAGTCCCGGCATCTGCCAGCGCTTTCTCTCAACTCTCAACCGCCAGCACGCCAGCGCCAGCAGGAACGGAACGACCACCAGCACCGATGGCTCGACAAGTCCGGCAAAGCCGGCGAGAAGGCCGAAACCAGCCCATAAACCGAGCCGTGGAGACTGCTCCAACTGCTGTGCCAGCACGATCAGCCAGCACAGGCAGAGCAACTGCAGGTGCGTTGACCAGGCCCACGTCGCGGCAAAGTAGATACCGTAGGGTGAGAACGCCCATCCCCACGCCGCCCACCACGCCACGCGCTCGCCGAAGCTGCGCCGCGCCATGAGAAAAACTGGGATGCAGGCCAGCGCGGACAACGCAGAATCGAACGCATGAACAGCAAGGATAGACGCCCTCGTTTGAACCCCGAAGAGTTTGAAGAACCCGGCGACGATCAGCGGATAGACCGGCGGCATGATGGCCGAAATCTGGTTCGACCTGAAGGGGCTGCCAAAGCCGCGGCCAGCCAGCAATGCCTCTGCAACTCTGCCCTGCTGCCGAATGTGCTTCTGGTCGCCGCCGACGGGGAGCAGAGTGACAGCAAGCCGCAACGCGAGCGCCACCAGGACGACCACGATCAGCAAGCAATGCGTTTTCCGTTGCTCTGCGGAGTAGCGGCCCGGAGCGTGCTGCGACAGTGCTTCACGTTCCTCGGGGATTTCTATGGATGGATCACAGACCAGACTTGAACTAAAGATTTCCAATGGGGTCTTTACCTCTCAAATGCTCGTGTTGCAGCAGGAACGCACAAAATACCCGCAAACGGCCACCGGGACTTCGGTCGAACGCAACCTGGCAATCAATGTGCTCACTACATAAAGAAAAAATCGAGGCGGAATCTACCCTGAGCTGAAACGAAAATGCACATCGCATGGGCACGAGGATGAACACACGGCATCCTTATCGTGCTGTTCGCATCACTTTGCCGGATCGTTTTTGTCAGCGAGTGTTTTTTAGAAATGCAACCTGAAAGACAACTGAAGCGCGCGTGGACCACCGGGCTCATAGAGTGAGCCCGAGGGACCGAAGCTCTGGTTCAACATCAGGGTGGCTTGTCCGAAGAGTTGGTCGGTAAGCGAGGGGTCTATATATCCAAGATCGGGATGGTTGAGAAGATTGTAGGCCTCTCCTCGAAGCTGCAGATTGAAGCTATCGTACAAATGGAACTCTTTCCGGATGGCAACATTAACTTGATTGTCTCCAAACCCGCGAAGCATATTGCGCGGTGCATCGCCAGCCGCACCTGTAGCCGGCAAAGCGAACGCGGGACTGGCAGCGTACGGCCCGCCGTTCAACATGCGCCCGCCCGGATATTGCGAGCCATAGATATAAAGCGGCTGGCCGGGGATCAGATCAACGCCGCTGAAGTAGCGATTTCCGGTGGCGGGATCCGAAAGGATATTTCCGAGCGGCGTCACGGGAAAGGCGCTTCTCACCGTGACGCGGGCATCGGCTCCCCAACCGGCCAGGGTATATTTGCGCAGCCATCTGCCGGATAATTCCCGTTCGTCCCAGGAAAACGCCGCTTGGAGATTGTGGCGGAGATCGAGATTCGAGTTGGCGCGGGTGAGAGGCCAGGCGGGATCGATGGATCCGTAATCAATAGTGTGCGACCAGGTATACGAACCGAGCGCCTGGACTCCGTGAGCGATAGACCGTTGGAACTTGAGCTGCAATGCCTGATAGTTGGAGGTGACACCGGCCGGAAACCATTCGATTTCGCCGAACTCCGGATTCTGGCTGCTGATATCGGTGCGCTGCTCACGCAACAGACGGTCGCCGCCGGCGCCGACATACGAGGCAGTGAAAGTCTGATCCCTGCCAAGCGATTTCTCGATTGCGACATTCCACTGAACTGAGTACGGAAGCTGAAGATGCCGGGGGAAGGCGAAGACAAGAGAATCTGTATAAGGCGCTGACGCCGACAACGAGAAATCCAGTTGTGCAGGGGTAGCTGGAACCGGCACATTGACGGGATGCATGGTTTCCGAAAACCCCAATGCGCTGAATGCGCGCACCGCCGCACGGTTGTCGGTGTCGAAGAAGATGCCTCCTCCCGCGCGCACGACAAGTTCGTGACCGGTACGCCGATCGATAAGCCACGCTGCTCCGAGGCGCGGCGCCAGGTCGAACCAATCGGTGTCCCAGAGTGCTGTTCCGCGCGGAGCAAGACTTAAGCTGGCCGCAGAAGCAGGGTTCCCAATTGCAGTGAAGGCATCGGCGCCATTCCTTCCGTTCGGCGCAGGGTCAACCTCCCATCGCAGGCCGCTGGAGATCGTGAGTGCCTTCGATGCTTGCCACTCATCCTGGACGTAGGCGGCGAACTGGTTGAATACCGGGCTCGCCGGCAGATTCTTTGTGATCGCGATGTCAGAGGCGCTGTTCGCGATGAGCGATTGCGGATTGAAAAAATCCGCTTCAACGCTCAACGCGGGGGGATGGATCGTGGAGACAAGATGCCTCTGGTCGATTCCAAATTGCAGAAAATGATGACCGCTTTGAATGGCGAACGTGTCGCGCAGGTCCCACTGATGGATAGAGCCGAAGGCCTCATCGGTGTTGATCTCCGAGTCTCCTGCGCCTGCGGAATGAATGAGGACATCGCCTGCCGCCAACGGAATGGTGGCTGGTATGCCGAGAGCTGCAGTCAGGTTTGGAGACTCGTTTGAAGACCCGTAATTAGCAATGGATGTGAGGGAGCCTTTCAGCGCTGTGTTCAGATTGGATGTGCTCACTCCAAAGCCAATTCTGAGATCGTTGGTGCTGCTCGAAGATGGGTGAGCGGTGAGGCCCAATGTGAATGTCTGCGTCTCGATATTACTTGTCGATGCAGATGAAAGCACTGTGCTGTCACTTTCGCTGGGCGTGGTGCTGTAACGAAAAAAGGCCGACACTTTGTCTGAAAGCGATTCGTCGAAACGGATGTTGGCCGACTTCACCGTGCCCGGATCCGAAAGGTCTTGCGGCACATAAAGGCCGAGTTCCGTCGAGGATGGAGGAGCATTGCCACCTGTCTGGCTAGTCGTTTGGTAGGTGGGGAAGTTCTCCAGTACCTGCTGAAGAGCCGCCGGAATTGTCTTGAAAATCTGCTGAGAAAAGGCGGGCACATACTCAACAAGAGGCGCGGAAGGCTCGGTCAGGCGCAGCTCTTCATAGGAGAGGAAGAAGAAAGTCTTGTCCCGGCCGCTGTAGATGTTAGGAAGGCTGAACGGTCCGCCAATGGCCCCTCCGGCGTCATTTTGCCAATACGGAGCGGGAGGGAATGCTGCATTGAAATGGGTAAACCAATCGACCGCATCATCGGTATAGTTGCGCACGTAGTCGTATAAACTTCCGTGCAGCGTGTTTGTTCCAGAGCGCGTAAGAAGGGTAAATTGTCCGCCGGAAGTGCGGCCGTATTCAGCGGAATAGTTTGATGTGAGGACGCGAAATTCTTGAAGGCCATCGATCGAAACCAGACTTTGCGTTGTGCCCAATGCTGTAGTTCCAGCGGCATTTCCGCTGCTCGCAAATTTGGTGTGGCCGCTGAGCAGACCTACCCCGATGTCGGCTGAGACGCCATCGATCGTGTATGAGTTTGTGTCCGGCTGCTGACCGTTGACGCTGAAATCTCCCTGCGAACTGTAGCCGGCGCCGAATGCCTGCGGTGTTTGCGTGCTGACTCCGGGAGTCATGGAGATCAGGTCCTGAAAGCTTCTGCCATTCAGCGGGATATTTGCAACGAAGGCGCGATCGATAACGGTGCTGACCGCCGCGCTGTCTGTCGTCGGGGCCAGCCCCGAAGCATCGATCTTAACAGTCTGCGTGATTGAGCCGACCTGAAGGCGAATCAACAGACTTTTCGTGTCGCCGACGTTCAGAACGAGTCCCGTGATCTGGGCGGTAGCAAAACCGTCCCGGCCGATTTGCAGGGTGTAAGTTCCGGGAATGACTCCGGGGACAAGGAAGATCCCCTCGCGGCTGGTCTTCGTATCGTTTTCTGCGCCGGTCAGATTGTTGATGAGCTTGATGGCCGCATCGGAGATGCGAGCCCCGGTTGAATCCTCGACAATGCCAGTAACGTTGGCGGTGCTGACCTGAGAGAAGGCCTTCATGGCGGGCCACAGGATCAGGCACACCATCCACCGCAAACAGATTTTTGAAATGCCACGAAGCATCTGCTCGCTTTGACTCACCGTGGCAGCCGAGGGTACTGCTCGGCAGAGCGGTTTGCCGCGTCTTTTGCATTCGCCAGTCGCGATGCGAATGCGGTGAGCTGTTCCAACTCGTTGAACGGGATCGATTCCCGCACCGCATCGATCGACGATTCCGCGGTCTGTGCGCTCCGGCCCGATGTGCCCGCGGAAAAGGCGATTCCTACTTCACGATTCAAGTCTTGTATTTTGTAGAGGAGCTTCCGAGCCGCGCCCGCGAAATCTTGAGGCGTGTCGATTGAAGAAGGCCGGCGCACCGAGGACAGTGGGCTGGCTGCAGGAGTGAGTTCTTCAAGCTGCTGCTGCAACGCATCCAGTTCTGTCTCCAGCGCCGACGAATGTTGCGCTACCATTTCCGACCACTGCTGTTGTGCAATGGGGCCCATGGCCCGTAATTCGCTCGGGCTGAAAGAAGTGCCCAGGCGGTCCAGCGCATAGGCGTTTTGCAATGCGCGCTGGGCGTGATCGAGTGCTTCACTCGAGAAATGCGTAATGGCTGTGTCGATCTGATTTCCGGTCAGGTTCTTTGCAGCAAAATAGCCGCGAAGGAGAGGCTCCGCAGGCGGCGCCGTATGCGCCACATTGTAGACATTGGTTGCCGGCACGGCTAGGTGCGACGACGACATTGGCACTCCGATACCTTCCTTGGTTGCAAGATCGACTTGGAGCAACTGCTGATCGGGCATGCTCCCCAGCGCGGTAACGATTTGCTTCTTGCGAGCCTCGTTGCTAACTGTTCCTGCGATACGGATCCGGCCGCCGGGCGTTCTCACAATTTCAATCGGCTCCCCTATATCCGCGCCCAGCTCACTGAGCCGGTGGAGCGCGGCAACTTCGGTTTGAACGAGCCTCGTGGGAGTGCCACCGAGACGGTCGCCAATTCCATGCTGAGCAAAAGTGCTACCAGAATTGCTGTTCATTTTGGATTCCAGATCGGTGGGGTCGAAAACTGACTCGGGAACAGAAGCTGTGGGTAAATGCTCGTCGCTGGCTTCAACAAAGCGGGCCGCAGTAAACCCGTAGCCGCCATTCACGCGCATCGTTTCACTCACCAGGTGCAAGTGATGGTCAAGAACCAGTGTCGCGGAAACCACATGCGGAGGCCCGCTTGAGAGGTCAGAGCCTGTGAGCTCATAACCGCCTCCTGCATTCCGGATTTCCAACTGTTGTGCGGCCATCGTCTGGAATTCGCGGGCCGATATGTCCACCTTCCAGAACGCGCTTTCGCCAATTCTGCGGTCGGCCTCACTCACCGCGCCGCCGGCGGTTGCTTCAAATGATTCGCTTTCGCCATTCGTCCCGCGCCAATCGGCCGCCACGAGCCGGTACTGCGCATCGTACAGTCGCCGCATATATCTCCCACTGGCAGGCTCCTGCCATACATCCACCATTCCTTGCCACACCGCCCGCCCCGCGGTACCGAGCGTGTCGAGCTGCAATACCTGGTGCTCAGCATGGCCTTTCAGGTTGGACTCTTCGATCTTTGAGGAATCATTCAGGATTGTGCGCGCGTCGAGTGACGGGTGCCCGAATCGGTAAGCGAGATAGCCGGCACCGCCCACCACAGCGACGAGAATCATTGCCCAGGCAAGCGCGAATCGCGGTGTAATGCTGCGGATGGAACGGCCGAACCAGCTTGCAATACCTTGGGATTTGGTATTGATATCGCGGGCTGGCAGCGAGAAGACTGGAGCGGGCGCGGCCACAATTCGCGTGTCGTCCGCCGCTTCCTCGGGCATTTCCGCTGCAAGGGCAGGATCCAGGTAGGTTACCTCGCTATGTAAGCCCTGGCCGTCAAAGCTGACTGTCAGCTCAAGCCGGCGGCCATCGCTCAACACCACTGCCTGGGTGTGAATGTGCAACCCATCAGGCGGAAGCTCCTCAATCGGCAATAACGCCATGCGGATCTGTTGATCGGTGAAGACCTCGACAAATTGGACCGTTTCCGGATGCTCGGCGCGCGAGGCAAGTGTGCTGTGCTCGCTCTGCACGTCATGGAAGGCGACGATCCTGCCGTTGACAGCAATCGAAAGGGTTCGCGGCCGGTGCTCATAGATTCTGTCTCTTTGCCGCCGTACCGAACTCATCATTGCGTGATAGCCGGATCCCCGATGCGCAGCCGATGCTTCGCCGTCTCCGTTTTCGGAACTCAAGGAGCTGCCCGGAGGCTCGCGATCTTGCCCCGCCGGCCGCTCGAAGT
>Ga0335074_10012001_pt1 | contig 12136 bp, 9 predicted proteins | sample Lox_Sample_23_FD_206715 | JGI IMG/M metagenome (GOLD analysis project Ga0335074, IMG submission 206715) | Soil microbial communities from Loxahatchee National Wildlife Refuge, Florida, United States - Lox_Sample_2.3 | ecosystem: Environmental > Terrestrial > Soil > Wetlands | place: USA: Florida...
ACTACAGCGGGACGGTGCGCCACTGCCAGTTCCTTGCCAGCGTGTCGTCATCTTTTAGATTCTTTTTTTGGCAACACGTTGCGGGCCGCGACTATGCGGGAGACCGGGCGCCGCCCGGAGGGTGCATCTGTGCCATCTCCCTGGCTAGGGCGGTTAATCGAATGACCGCTCACCGAGCCCGCGGTGTCCGTGTCATCGGAGACGACGCCCCGGAAAATGCGCCAACGCCTGCTGCCACACCGCCGCCCGGGCGATAAATTCGCGCAGACGCCAGGCTGACGGTTGCCGGGGGCGCGGGCCAGCCAGCCAGGCGGGGCAGCCAGGCGGGGCAGGTAGCTAGCCCAGGCGGGGCAGGTAGCTAGCCAGCCAGGCGGGCCAGCCAGGCGTGCCAGCGGGCCTTGAGCGTGGCCGGGGCGTAGAAGGTGTACGTGCCGGCCTTGCTGGATTCCAGCACGTTGCCGAACGGCGTGGTGTCGCCGGTGTACAGCAGCACCGCCGAGCCGAACATCTGGTTCATGCCGTAGGTGCGGCCGATATACGCGTACACGCTGGCCGCGACCGCGTTCCAGTCCTTGCGCCGCGCCGCCGTGCCGCCGGTGAGCTGGCTTCCGGTGGGCAGCTTCCCGCTGCGGTACGCGGCGGGGAGGGCACGGAACTCGGCGGTCAGCGCGGAGAAGTCATAGCGGGCCAGGATCGGGTTGGGGTTCGCCTGGTACAGGCCCTGTACCGCGTCCGCTAGCCCTTGCAGCATCCACGGCATCGTCGCCGGCGGGGTCATGCCGTTGACCAGGGCCTCGTCGTCCGGCGCGAGGATGTCGAGCATGAACAGCCGGACCAGCTGAGCCGTTGTCTGGCCGGGTGCGGCGAGCACGCGGGCGCCGCCGGTGAACCCTGCCGAGATGCCGGTGGCGATGCCGGTCATGTCACCGTTCGCGCCCGGCAGCGGCAACGTCCGGCCGCCCTGGTAGGCCCGCGGCCATCCAGCCGGCTGCGGGCCGGTCGCGAACGCGCCCGCCGCGCCCACGAAGACGATGAAGCCGTCCTGGTGCAGGTCGTGGGCGTTCACGTGGCTGAGCATGGCGCCGTCGTAGTTGGCGGCTGTCTCGGCCAGCGGGAGGATCTTGTCCACCTCCGCGCTGTCGGCGGGCGGCCCGGCCACGACCACGTGCTTCCCGGTGCGGACATACAGGCGCACGCCTTGGTCCCAGGGCGCGTCGCCGAGCGGGTGCCACGACGTGATCTGGCCGGTCGCCGTCGCGCTGGCGAAGTGCAGCCCGAGCTGGTATCGCTCGCATGGGACATCCGGGCCCTGGCTGGTGGATGGGTCGAACGTGCTGTGCGTGCCGGCCAGGGCGGTGATCGTGCCGTCGCCCTGGCTGTTCAGGTCCACCACGCTGTTGCTGCCGGCGGGGATGATCAGGCCGGTGGTGTAGCCGATGGCGTTCAGGTTCTCCCACCAGGTCCGCACGGCCGGCTTGGCGGCGGGCGCGGTCAGGCCGAGCAGTGCGGCCTCGTCGTGCGCCTGCAGGTCCTTGGTCAGCGTGCGGAACAGGGTGTCGGTGACCATCTGGGCCGGCAGGGGCAGCGGCCTGGCCGGAGCGGCCTGATGATGCGCAGCGGGTGAGTGATGCAGCACGGTCACAGACAGCAGGCCGACGACGGCGAAAACGGCCAGCATGCCGCTGAAATAAGGCAGAACCCACCATGTGCGCTTCACCGGATATGAGCGTAGTGGCGGGCCTTGCCCGGCGACGGCCGAGCAACGGATCTTACCAAACGCTTACGTGCCCCTACGGACTGAACCACGGCGGGTAGCCAGCCGTGAACTAGGTGTGTGGCCATCCCGGCGGCCGCCGTTGACGCTGGCGTCCCCTGCTCGGCAACGGCGGCCGTCGTCACGAGGGAGTCACCACCGGGGAGTCACCACCGGGGAGTCACCACCGGGGAGTCACCACCGGGGAGTCACCACCGGGGAGTCACCACCGGGGAAATGCGTGCCGTGAAATAACCCCGGGCCGGTTAGACTTACCGCTACAAGGCGTCGATCCGGCCATCACCGGGGAGCCCCCGGAAGAACGGGCCGTGGCCTCACTAGAACCGGGCGGGAAGGCCCGTCACAGCCTGCGTGAATGAGCGGCCGGGTCTCGTTGCCAAACGGGTCCGGCAAGCGAGGTGGTACCGCGGTACGCCCGCGCGGGAGCGGGCGCGTCGTCCTCGCGGCCCCAGTTGCAAGTACTGCAGAGCCGACGACGACGAGAGAAACCGATGGCCGTTTACCCGCGCAGCACCGGCGCCCCCGACGGCGTGCCGACCCAGCCCAGCTTCCCCTCGCTTGAGGAAGACATTCTCAAGTACTGGCAGGCCAGCGACACGTTCCGCACGTCGATCGCGCAGCGGGCCGGTGCCCCCGAGTTCGTCTTCTACGACGGGCCGCCGTTCGCGAACGGGCTGCCGCATTACGGGCACCTGCTCACCGGTTATGTCAAGGACGTAGTGCCCAGGTACAAGACCATGCGCGGGTTCAAGGTCGACCGCCGGTTCGGCTGGGACTGCCACGGGCTGCCCGCGGAGGTGGAGGCCGAGCGGCTGCTCGGCATCTCCGGCAAGGCCGGCATCGTCGCGATGGGCATCGACACGTTCAACGCCGCCTGCCGCGAGTCCGTGCTGCAGTACACGTCGGAATGGCAGGAGTACGTCAGCCGCCAGGCCCGCTGGGTGGACTTCGACAACGACTACAAGACGCTGAACCTGGACTATATGGAAAGCGTCATGTGGGCGTTCAAGCAGCTGCACGACAAGGGCCTGGTGTACCAGGGATTCAAGGTCCTGCCGTACTGCTGGCGGTGTGAGACGCCGCTGTCCAACCACGAGCTTCGGATGGACGACGACGTCTACGTCGACCGCCAGGACCCGTCCGTGACCGTACGTTTCAAGCTGGAGACGGGTGAGTGGCTGCTGGCCTGGACGACCACGCCGTGGACGCTGCCGTCCAACCTCGCGGTCGCGGTCGGCGCGGACATCAGGTACGCCGTCGTGGAGCGCGACTACGAGCGATTCATCCTCGCCGAGGAAAGGCTTTCTTATTACCAGAACGAACTGGGCGATGCCGCCCGGGTCGGTACCTTGCTCGGCAGTGAGCTGGCGGACCGCCGGTACGAGCCGCTGTTCCCGTACCTGGCCAGCACGACGAACGCGTTCCGGGTGATCCTGTCCCCCGATGTCACCACCGAGGACGGCACCGGCGTGGTGCATATGGCGCCGGCCTACGGCGAGGCGGACGCCGACGCGTGCAACGCGGCCGGCATCCCCACCGTGCTCACCGTGGACGAACAGGCCCGGTTCACCAGCCTGGTGCCGGACTTCGAAGGCCAGCACGTCTTCGACGCGAACAAGCCCATCATCGCCTGGCTGCGGTCTTCGGGCGCACTGGTGCGCCATGAGCAGTACACCCACTCCTACCCGCACTGCTGGCGGTGCCGGAACCCGCTGGTCTACAAGGCGGTGTCCAGCTGGTTCGTCGAGGTGTCGAAGTTCCGTGACCGGATGGCCGAACTCAACCAGCAGATCGCCTGGACTCCGGAGCACGTCAAGGATGGGCAGTTCGGCAAGTGGCTGAGCAACGCGCGGGACTGGTCGATCAGCCGCAACCGGTTCTGGGGCTCGCCGATCCCGGTCTGGGTGAGCGACGACCCTTCATACCCGCGGGTGGACGTGTACGGATCGCTTGACGAACTGGAGCGGGACTTCGGCGTGCGGCCGGCCGACCTGCACCGGCCGTTCATCGACTCGCTGACCCGGGCCAATCCGGACGACCCGACCGGGCGGTCGGTGATGCGCCGGGTGCCGGAGGTGCTTGACTGCTGGTTCGAGTCCGGTTCGATGCCGTTCGCCCAGGTGCACTACCCGTTTGAGAACCGCGAGTGGTTCGAGAGCCACTATCCGGGCGACTTTATCGTGGAATACATCCCGCAGACCCGCGGCTGGTTCTACACGCTGCACGTGCTCGCCACAGCGCTGTTCGACCGGCCCGCGTTCCGCGACTGCGTGTGCCACGGCATCATCCTGGGCGATGACGGCCGGAAGATGTCCAAGAGCCTGCGCAACTATCCCGACGTGAACTACGTGTTCGACAATTACGGCTCGGACGCGATGCGCTGGCTGCTGATGTCGTCGCCGATCCTGCGCGGCGGCGACGCCGCGGTCAGCGAGCAGGGCATCAGGGACGCGGTCCGCCAGGCCCTACTGCCGCTGTGGAACAGCTACTACTTCTTCGCGCTGTACGCGAACGCGGAGTCGTACACGGCGCGTACGTCCGTCGCCAGCGAGAACGTGCTCGACCGGTACATCCTGGCCAAGACGCGTTCCCTGGTATCCTCGGTCGGCGCTGAGCTGGACCAGTATGACATCGCCTCCGCCTGCCAGGCGCTGCGTGACCACCTGGAGCTGCTGACCAACTGGTACATCAGGCGGTCGCGGAGCCGGTTCTGGCAGGGCGACACCGACGCGCTGGACACCCTGTACACCGTGCTGGAAACAACCTGCCGCGCGACCGCGCCGCTGCTGCCGCTCACCGTGGAAGCGATATGGCGCGGCCTTACCGGCGGGGAGAGCGTGCACCTGCGTGACTGGCCGGATGTCTCGGCGTGGCCTTGCGAGCCGGCGCTCGCCGACGCGATGGACCTGGTCCGCGTGGTCTGCAGTTCGGCGCTCGGCCTGCGCAAGACCCGCCAGCTGAGGGTACGGCTGCCGCTCGCGTCGCTGACCGTCGCACATCCCGCTGCTTTGAGCCTGGCCTCGTTCACCGACATCATCCGTGACGAGCTGAACGTCAAGGACGTGCTGCTGGACACCGACCCGGCCAGCCTCGGCACGTTCGAGCTCGTCGTGAACCCCCGTGTGCTCGGCCCCCGGCTGGGCGCCAAGGTGCAGGAGGTGATCCGCGCGGTCAAGGCCGGCGCCTGGTCGCGTTCGGATGATGACGTGGTGACCGCGGCCGGGGTAGAACTCCAGCCCGGTGAGTACGAGCTCAAGCTGACGGTTTCCGGCGGCTCGGCTGCCACCGCCGCGCTGCCCGGCGGTGCCGGCCTGGTGGCGCTCGACACCGTGCTGACCCGGGCGCTAGAGGCCGAGGGAACCGCCCGCGACGTGGTGCGGCTGGTACAGCAGGCCAGGCGCGACGCCGGCCTGGACGTCTCCGACCGCATCCACCTGGTTATCGGGGCGGATCAGGCGACCCGGGAAGCGGTATCGGCGCACGCCGAGTTGGTCAAGGCAGAGACCCTGGCGCTGGACCTGGAGTTCAAGCCGGCTGACTCGGTGGAGATCACCCTGAACCCGCTGTCCTGACGCGCGCCCCGGACCCAGCCTCACCGGACCCACCCTCAGAGGGAGACGCCGACGAGAGTGGGTTCGGGGCGGAGCTCAATGCCATAGGCGGACTGAACGCCGGCGCGAATCTCGCGGGCCAGGGCCAGCAGTTCCTCGGTGGTAGCGGCACCGGTGTTGACGAGGGCGAGTGTGTGCTTGGCGGAGATGCGGACGGGGGCATCCGGACCCGGATACCCCTTGGCGAAGCCGGCGTGCTCGATCAGCCATGCGGCCGGTACCTTCACCTTGCCGTCACCGGCGTCGTAGTGGGGTGCGCCCTCGGGCGCGACATCGACAACCGGGTTGGTGAAGAACGATCCCGCGCTCCTCGTGTCCGGGTCCGCCGGGTCGAGCACCATCCCCTTGCCCCGCCTGAGCCCGAGCACCGCTTCCCGGGTCCGCCCGGGCGGCGCGACGGATGCGCCGACCGTCTTGGCCAGTTCGGCGTAGCGGATAGGCAGCGGGTCCGCGGAGAGCCGGAACGTGACCTCGAGCACGACGTAACGTTCGGTTTTCCGGAACAGGCTTGTGCGGTAGGCGAAGCAGCACTGCCTGTTCTGGAAAAAAGTGATCTTCTGCTTGTCCCGGTCGTACACGCGGACGGCAGTGATCGTGTCGGCGACCTCCTGGCCGTAGGCACCGACATTCTGGATCGGAGTGGCACCGGTCAGGCCGGGGATGCCGGACAGGCACTCCAGGCCGGACAGGCCGACCCCGACCGTCCGGCCGACCACGCCGTCCCATGGCTCGCCGGCCGCCACCGTCACCGTCGTGCCGTCAATGTCGATGCCGCGGGTGGCGACACGAACGACCGTGCCGGGGAATCCCCTGTCAGACACCACCAGGTTGCTGCCGCCACCCAGGATCAGCACAGGGCCGTCGACGGCTTCAATGAGCTCGTCCTCGCCGGCCGCCGTCACAAACCTGTCCGCGGGACCGCCCAGGCCCAGCGTGGTGCACTCGGCGAGATTCACCCCTGGCGGATGACGGCGCGGGTCCTGGACAGCACCTTGGTACCGTCCTGACGGGCCGTGATCTCGACCACGACGTGATCCGGGTCGGGCTGCTCGGCGGCGACGGCACCGCAGACCTCGATAGTCGCGCCGTCATCATCGTCGGGGACCACGACCATAGCGGAGAAACGCACGCTGAACTCGGTGATCCGGCCCGGATCTCCGTCGGCAAGCTCGGTCGCGTAACGGCCAGCCTGGGCCATCGTGTACATGCCGTGCGCGATCACGTTCGGCAGGCCCACGGACTTGGCGATCCGCTCGTTCGTGTGGATGGGGTTGAAGTCGCCGGAGGCGCCGGCGTACTTGACCAGGTCGAGGCGGGTCGCCCGGTAGGTCTTCGGCTCCAGCTGAGTACCGGGGGTCATAACTCGCCTCGCTCGACAAGGGTGTTGCGGGCAGTGCACACGTGCTCACCATCAGTCGTGGTGATCTCAGTGCGCATGGTTATGCTCGTGTGCTTGCCGATCGACCTGATCCGCTCGATCGTCGTCTGGGTGACGACCACGTCCCCCGCGTGCAGTGGCCGGCCGTGCGTGAACGACTGCTCGCCGTGCACGACCATCGCGTAGTTCAGCCCTAGGCCGGGGTCGCGGACGGCCGTCGAAGCGCCGGCGCTGCTGATCACGATCGCGAACGTGGGCGGCGCGATGACGTCGGGGTAGCCAGCCTTGACAGCCGCCTCTTTGTCATAGCAAAGCGGGCTCTGCTCGCCGATCGCGGTGGCGAACTCGGCGATCTTAACCCGGCTGACTTCATAGGGTGCCGACGGTTCGAACGCCTTGCCGACATAGGCCGGGTTTATGGCCACCTGGTGACTACCGGGTCTCGCGGTGCGGCCGGTGGCAGCGGCAGAACGGGCAGTACTTCTTCAGCTCAAGGCGATCCGGGTCGTTGCGCCGGTTCTTCTTGGTGATGTAGTTCCGGTGCTTGCACTCCTGGCAAGCCAGCGTGATCTTCGGCCGGACGTCGGTGGCAGCCACAGTGGAGTGCCTTTCTGGTACTGGACCTAATCGAAACAGAACAAGTGTAGCGGAGGCCGGACTTGAACCGGCGACACAGCGATTATGAGCCGCTTGCTCTGCCTGTCTGAGCTACTCCGCCGCCGTACCGATCAAGATTACCCGATCCCTGGCCTGGCTAGCACCACGGCTACGATGGACTCCCCGGAAGGAGCTGATCGGACACATGAGCATTCTGGGCACCCGTGTGCTGCGGACCGAGGATCCTCGCTTCCTGACCACAGGCGGCGTCTATACCGCAGACCTGCCGGCCGAGGGAGCCTGCCACGTGCACTTTGTCCGGTCCACGGTGGCGCACGCGAGGCTGCTGTCGGTCGATGTGAGCGCCGCGCTTGAGGCTCCCGGCGTGGTCGCCGCCTACACGGCCGCCGACCTGGACCTCCCGGCGATCAACCCGCCGATGGACCGCATGAACGCGGCGATGATCCGCCCGCTGCTCGCCCGTGACGTGGTCCGGTTCGTCGGCGAGCCGGTGGCGATCGTCGTCACCGAGCAGCCGTACCAGAGCGAGGACGCCGCCGAGCTTGTCGATGTCGACTACGAGCCGCTGCCAGCCGTGGTCTCCCCGGCCGACGCGGCCGCTGGGGACACGCTGCTGTTCCCCGAGGCCGGGACGAACGTGGTGGCGTCGTTCGGCGATGCCGCCGCTTTGGACCAGGGCTTGTTCGACGACTGCGAGGTCGTGGTATCGCGGACGATACTCAACCAGCGGGTCGCGCCCGCGCCGATGGAGGTCCGCGCGGCGCTGGCGCGCTCGGATCCCGACAGGCGGGTGACCGCCTGGGTCCCGAACCAGGGCGCGCAGGAGGCCCGCAGAGACCTGGCCAGGATGCTCGGTCTCGACGAGCACCAAGTCCGGGTCGTCACTCCGGACGTGGGCGGGGCATTCGGCGCGAAGTTCGGTGCCGAGGCCGAGCACGCGCTGGTGTGCTGGGTGGCTCGCCGCCTCGGCCGCCCGGCCCGGTGGACCGAGACGCGGAACGAGAACCTGCTCGCGATGACGCACGGCCGGGCGCAACGGCAGACGGTCACGATCGGCGGCAGACGGTCCGGCGAGGTGCTGGCCTACCGGCTGGAGATACTCCAGGACAGCGGGGCGTACCCCATGCTCGGCTCGTTCTTGCCGTATCTCACGATCTTGATGGCGCCGGGCCCGTACGCGTTCGCCCGCGCGGAGGCGGTCGCCACGTCGGTGGTCACGAACACCACTCCGGTGAGCGCGTACCGGGGCGCCGGCCGACCGGAGGCGACCGCAGCGGTAGAGCGCGCCATCGACCTGTTCGCTGCTGAGATCGGGATGGACCCGGCCGCGGTGCGGTTCAAGAACCTGCTGCCGCCGTTCACGTCGCCGCACGAGACGGCGTTCGGTGCCGTCTATGACACCGGGGACTATCCGGCCGCGCTGGAGAAGGTGCTCGCGGCGGCAGGGTACGAAGGGCTGCGTAAGGAGCAAGCGGCCTTGCGGTCGGCCGGCGGGCCGGTTCAGGTCGGCATAGGGCTGTCCTGCTACGTGGAGATCACCGGGGGAGGCAGCCTGAGCGAGAACTCGACGGTCGAGGTGTTCGCCGACGGCACCGCGGTGATCCTCACCGGCACCTCCCCGCACGGGCAAGGCCACGAGACCGTGTGGGCGACGCTGGCCAGCGCGGAGCTTGGCATCCCGATCGACAAGATCACGGTGAAGTGGGGCGATACCGACCTGATCCCCGTCGGCGGCGGCACCGGCGGGTCACGCAGCCTGCAGCAGGGCGGCACCGCGGTGCAGCAGGCGTCGCGTGAGCTGCTGGACGTGGCGCGTTCGCGGGCGGCCTCTGCCTTGGAGGTCAGCTCATCGGACCTGGTGTTCGACGTTTCTTCCAGCGCTTTTTCCGTGGCCGGCGACCCGGACGTCTCGGTGCTCTTGACCGATCTGGTCGGCGATGAGCGGCTGTTCGTGCACTCGGTGTTCCGCGCGGCGGGAGCGACGTTCCCGTTCGGCGCGCACCTGGCGGTCGTCGAGGTGGACACCGAGACCGGCAAGGCGGTCCTGCGCCGGGTGGTGACGGTCGATGACGCGGGCACGGTGATAAACCCGCTGCTCGCCGAGGGCCAGCGGCACGGCGGCATCGCGCAGGGCGCGGCGCAGGCGTTGCTCGAGGAGGTTGTCTACGATGCCGACGGCAACCCGCTGACCTCGACGTTCGCCGACTACCCGTTCGTGACCGCCACCGAACTGCCCAGCTTCGAGCTGATGTCCAGCCAGACACCTACCACCTATAACCCGCTCGGCGCGAAGGGCATCGGCGAGGCCAGCACGATCGGCGCCACCCCCGCCGTGCAGAATGCGATCATCGACGCGGTCGGCCATCTCGGCATCAGGCACATCGACATGCCCGCATCCCCGCAGCGGATCTGGGAAACGCTCCGCGGGAATTAGGCTGCCGTGGACCTCAGCGACCCGGAAGAGTTCCGTTCGCTGTACCGGGACATACAGCCAGGGCTACTGCGTTATCTGCGGGCGTTGGCGGGTCCGGATGCGGAGGACGTGGCATCGGAAACCTGGCTGCAGGTCGCCAGGGATATCGGGACGTTCGCCGGTGACTATGACGGGTTCCGCGGCTGGGTCACCACGATCGCCCGGCACCGCGCGATCGATGGGATGCGGCGCCGTGGCCGCCGGCCCTTCGGGGTGCCGGTCCCGGTCGAAGAAATGGCCGGGCTTCCCGCCGCGGATGACACGGAGGCGGCCGGGATCGAGTCCGTGTCCACGGACGCGGCACTGCGGCTGATCGCGACGCTGCCACCCGATCAGGCCGAGGCGGTGCTGCTGCGCGCCGTGGTCGGCCTGGACGCTTCGGCCGCTGGCAAGGTCCTCGGCAAGCGGGCAGGCGCCGTGCGCACCGCCGCCCATCGCGGCCTGCGCACGCTGGCCGGGCGGCTATCGGCGGCACAGGCCGTGGGCGACAAATTCCGTCCAGGAGTGACACAACGGGAGAAGCTGGCGCTGAAGGACATGAGATGAGAACACGCCATTCCCGAGGGATCAGCCGGGCCACCGCCGAGCGGTTGCTCGGCGGGTCGGTTACCGCTGACGACCCCGGAACCGGTCAGCTGGCCCGCGTGCTGGCCGCCGCTTCGGCGCCGCCGCGAGACGGTGAGCTTGCCAGTGAGCAGATGGTGATGGCCGCGTTCGAAGCGAATCATCTCGCCACGTCCGTCACTCCCAGGAAAGAGCACACCTCCATGCTCGCTAAGATCTTCACCGTAAAGGTCTTGTTCACCTCGCTGGCCGCGTTCGCGACCGGCGGCGTCGCGCTCGCCGCGACCACCGGGGCGCTAGGCAGCGGGACACATCGTCCCGTGGTGACTGCCAGTGCGTCCGCCGGCGCGTCCGCCACGTCGGCCAACCCCGCGGCCAGCGTGGGGGCCAGCCCGAGCGTCAGCGCCATCCCCAGCGCCGTGCCGTCGCACTCGGCCGCGGCCGCCCAGCCGACGGGCACGTCGAGCGGCACCGCAGCCCCTGCTTCGCAAGCGGCCCCGTCGAGCACCGCAGCGGCACTGCCCGCAACCGCGGCCGGGCTGTGCGAGGCACTCGCCGGCGATGCGGGCTCCACGCTCAGCCCGGCCAGCCTAGTGCAGGCGCTGAGCAAGACCAGCGTGCTGCAGACGCTGAGCAGCGGCAGTGCGGAGTTCTCCTCGCTGGTCTCCACCGCGGGCTCGGCCGCCAACGTGGCCGATTACTGCGCCCTGCTGCTGGACCTGCCGCAGCTGCCCGACCCGAGCCAGCTCGGTGAGCTGCCCGGCACGCTCCTCGGCCAGACATTGACCGCGCTGCCGGCCTCGGCGCTGGCCACGGACCTCATCTCGCTGCCAGCCTCGACCTTGTCCCAGGTGCTGAGCGCGGTGCCGGCGTCGGCGTTGTCCACCATGCTCACCGAACTGCCCTCGTCCGTCCTGTCCCAGTTGCTCGCGGAGCTGCCCGCATCGGTGCTGTCGCAACTGCTGTCCGAGCTCCCCTCATCGGTGCTGTCGCAGATATTCGCCGAACTGCCGGCATCGCTGCTGTCCCAGCTTCCGACCTCGCTGCTCGGACAGCTTTAGGGTTCCGTCTTAAGGTTTTCGTTTTCAGGTTTCGCCTACGGGCGGGACGGTGGCCGCAGGGGCACCGTCCCGCCCCTTTGTTTTCCGGTGAGCGGAGCGACCTGTTGCCGGTGAGCGGAGCGACCTGTTGCCGGTAAGCGGAGCGACCTGTTGCCGGTAAGCGGAGCGACCTGTTGCCGGTAAGCGGAGCGACCTGTTGCCGGTGAGCGGAGCGACAAAAATCGCCGGGTTGGCGCTGAGGTAAATATGACGACATGCCGGACACCAGAACCAGGTGGTTCCCCAGGCTCTGCTGAGCAGCCGCTTCCGCGCACCACGTCAACGTCCCCGCAGGAGCCCCCGGTCAGACTCGCCCCGCCTCCGTATGTAGAACTCCTGCGACGAGTGCGCGACGGCCTGAAAAGGCTGTTAGCGGATGCGCCGGCCGGCCGACGCCGACGCCGCCCGGCCGGGAGTCACAGATCTCTCCGGCACGGTGCGCGACGCGCAACGAGGGAACTCCGACGCGTTCCGCGCGTTGTACCGCGACACCCAGCCGCGGTTGCTCAGATACCTGTACACGCTGGTAGGAGACGACGCTGAAGATGTCGCGTCGGAAACCTGGCTGCAAGTCGCCAGGGATCTGGCCAGCTTCACCGGAGACCACGACGGTTTCCG
>Ga0335074_10012002_pt1 | contig 12136 bp, 6 predicted proteins | sample Lox_Sample_23_FD_206715 | JGI IMG/M metagenome (GOLD analysis project Ga0335074, IMG submission 206715) | Soil microbial communities from Loxahatchee National Wildlife Refuge, Florida, United States - Lox_Sample_2.3 | ecosystem: Environmental > Terrestrial > Soil > Wetlands | place: USA: Florida...
CTTATGCACGTACGCCTGGTGCCCGACGTCGAACACGATCCGGTCGACCGGCGAGTCGAACACCCGGTGCAGCGCGATCGTCATCTCGACCACGCCAAGGTTCGGCCCCAGGTGGCCGCTGGTCCTCGACACCGTCTCGATCAGGACATCACGGATTTCACCGGCCAGACGGGGCAGTTGATCCGGGCTGAGCGCCTTGACGTCTCGCGGACTTGAGATGCTCTCCAGCAGCGTCACTGGCCCCGCTCCTTTGTGGTCGTCGGGCCTGAACGGTCGGCCGGTCGGCCGGTCCCGCTACGCAGGGCGGTCGTCCGCGCGTTCACAGGAGTCTAGTTCCGGGTCCTCCGGCGCCGTACCGCGCCGTTGACGTTCGCGTCAGCCGCCGGGCAGGGTCACGGCCCGGCCGGCCAGCAGCCCGGCCCACAACTGCAGGCAGAGCGCCCCCACCAGGGCCAGCACCGGAACGGTCCAGCCGCCGGTCGCCGTGTGCAGGAACCCGACAGCGAGCGGCCCGGCCGCGGCGACCAGGTAACCGGCGCTCTGGGCGAACCCGGACAGCGAGGCGGCTGTGACCGGATCCGGCGCCCTGGCCATCGTGAAAAAGATCGCCAGGCCGAGCGACGCACCCTGCCCGAATCCGAGCAGCAGCGCCCACGCAGCGGCGCTGCCAATCGGTGCGTACTGCGACCCCAGCAATCCGGCGGCCATCGCCAGCACGGTCACGCCGATGATCACGCGCTGGTCCCGGACGCGGTGCGCGATCGCCGGCGCGGCCATGGCGGTGACCGCGTTGCCCAGGTTCATGAGGGCGAGCAGGCCACCCGCCGCCGCGGCGCTCACGCCGCGGTCCCGGAACAGGGTGGGCAGCCAGGACAGCGTCGCGTAGTAGCTCAGGCTCTGCAGTCCCATGAACATGCCGACCTGCCAGGCGAGCGCGTGCCGGTGCACACCGGCCCCTGCGGCGCGCGGGACCCGCTCCGGCCTGGTGTGGTAGCGGACCTGCGGCAGCCACAGCACCGCCGCCGCCACGGCGGGCACCACCCACAGGCCGAGCGTGAGCGACACCGGCCAGCCCGGCCCGTTGCCGGCCGCCTTGAACACCGGCACCGCGATCAGCGAGCCGACCACGGCGCCCGCGCCGAGCATGAGCAGGTAGGCGCCGATCAGCAGGCCCGCGTGCTCCGGGTTGCGCCGCTTCACCAGGCTGGGCAGCAGCACGTTCATCAGCGCGATCGCGCCGCCCGCGAGCACCGTGCCGGGGAACAGCATCGAGCCCGGCAGCGCGCCGCGCAGCAGCAGTCCCGCCGCCAGCAGCAGCAGCGCGGCCAGCAGCACCCGTTCCTCGCCGAAGCGCCGGCTCAGCGGGCCACCCAGGCCGGAGAACAGCCCGAAGCAGATCACCGGGACCGCCGCCAGCACGGTGATCGAGCCGTTGGACAGGCGCAGGGCGGCGGACAACTCGGGAAAAACCGGAGGCAAGCTGGTGATCGCGGCCCGCAGGTTGATCGCCAGGACCATGATCCCCACGGTGAGCAGCACCGCGGCGGTCCGGCCCGCCAACGGGACGCGACGAGGCCGCCGACCCGTGGTCGGGGGGACACCGGCCGTGCCCGGCGAGTCTGAGTGGCGCACGCAAAGACGCTACCGTTGCCCGGGTGAGGGGAGACACGGTGAGCAACCAGCAGCCAGACATCGCCGGCCTGCGGCAGGGCCTCGACGAGGTGGACAGCGGCATCGTCCGCCTGATCGCGCAGCGCCGCGACATCATCGATGCGATCGCGAAGGCGAAGGAGCACTCCGAGGACGGGATCCAGGACGCCGAGCGGGAACGGCGGGTGCTGGATGGCGTCGTGGCCGTGGCCACCGACCTGGGCGTCTCGGCCAGCCTGGTGCGCACGATCTTCCGCGAGCTGATCAGCGACTCGGTGGCGCAGCAGGCGCGGCACCTCAGCGGCGATGCCGGCGGGCGGGTCCGGGTCGCGTTCCAGGGCACCGCGCACTCCTACAGCGACGCCGCGTCGCAGAAATACCTGGCCGGCCGCGGCCTGACCGGCGACCTCACCGGCTACCGCACGTTCCGCGAGGCCGCGGACGCGCTGCTGGCAGGCGACGCCGACCTCGCGGTGCTGCCGATCGAGAACACCACGGCCGGGAGCATCAACGAGGTCTACGCGGTGCTGCGCTCGCACGAGCTGTTCATCGTGGGCGAGGAGACCTGGAAGGTCGACCACTGCCTCGCCGCCACCGCCGACGTCCCGCTGTCCTCGCTGAGCCGGATCCTGTCGCATCCGCAGGGGCTCGAGCAGTGCTCGAAGTTCCTCCTGTCCCTTCAAAACGCCGATCCCACCGCCTATTTCGACACCGCGGGGGCGATGCAGGCCGTGGCGGAGTCCGGCGATCCCACCGTCGCGGCGATCGCCTCCCCCGAGGCCGCCGCGGCGTACGGGCTCGTCGTCCTGCGCCGCGGGATCAACGACAGCGACGACAATTTCACGAGGTTCGTGGCGCTGTCGGCGACGCCGGCCACCGTGGACCTGCGGGTTCCCTGCAAGACGAGCCTGATCCTGGTGACCGGGCACGAGGAAGGTGACCTGCTGCGCTGCCTGGAGGTGCTGTCCGGCAGCGGCCACTCGATGACGAAGCTGGAGTCCCGGCCGCGGCCCGGGCGGCCCTGGGAGTACATGTTCTTCCTCGACTTCGAGGGCAACGCCGCCGACCCGCGGACCGCCGCGGCCCTGGACGAACTGCGTTCGGCCGCGCTGTTCGTCAAGGTGCTCGGCAGCTACCCGGCCAAGGCGCTGCGCGCCCCGGCCAGGCCGGGTGAGGTGCCCGGGCAGCCGCACGGCGCGGGCACGTCCGTCAGGCCCGAGGCCGAGGCGTCCGGCGGCGACCCGGCGGAAATGCTGGAGGCCGTGGCCGCGCGGCCCGCCGCGCCCCGGTCCCGCCACTACAAGCTGGTTGACCGGCAGGCGCGGCAGGCGGACACGGTCATCCGGGTCGGCGACGTCCTGGTCGGCGGCGATGGCTTCGTGGTCATGGCCGGCCCGTGCTCTGTCGAGAGCCGTGACCAGATCGAGGCCACCGCCCGGTTCGTCAGGGACCACGGCGCGCACGTGCTGCGCGGCGGCGTGTTCAAGCCGCGGACCTCGCCGTACTCGTTCCAGGGGCTGGGCTGGGAAGGGCTCGACCTGCTGGTGGCGGCCGGGCGCGAGGCCGGCCTGCCGGTGGTCACCGAGGTGATGGCGGTCGACCAGGTGCAGCGGATGGCCAAGGAGGCCGACATCCTCCAGGTCGGCGCGCGCAACATGCAGAACTTCGACCTGCTGCGTGAGCTCGGCAAGGTGGACCGGCCGGTGCTGCTCAAGCGCGGGCTGTCCAGCACGATCGAGGAGTGGCTGGCTGCCGCCGAGTACATCGTCGCCCAGGGCAACCAGCAGGTGATCCTCTGCGAGCGCGGCATCCGGACCTTCGAGAGCGCCACCCGCAACACCCTCGACCTCTCCGCGGTGGCCGTGGTCCGCGAGCGCTCGCACCTGCCGGTCATCGTGGACCCGAGCCACGGCACCGGCCAGCGGAGCTACGTCGCCCCGATGGCGTGGGCGGCTCGCGCCGCCGGAGCGCACGGCCTTCTCATCGAGGTCCACCCGGACCCGGACCGCGCGCTGTCCGATTCCGACCAGAGCCTGGCCTTCGACCAGTTCGCAGCGCTCATGCAGCGCCTGCCGGCCATACCCGGCTCCTGACCGACGCTGAATCCTGCGGTCCGGTGGCGCACGTGATGGTTAACATGGGCGCGACGGGGGCGGATCGGGAGGATTCGGTGGAGTTCGGCCTGCTGGGACCGCTGCTGGTGCGGACCGCGGATGGGCCGGTCCCGATCTCGGCCGGCAAACAGCGGGTGCTGCTGGCGACGCTGCTGCTCGCGGTCAACCAGGTGGTCGCGATCGACAAGCTGGCCGAGGCGCTGTGGCAGGGCAGCCCGCCGGAGACCGCGCGGGTGACGCTGCAGAACTACATCATGAGGCTGCGGCACACGCTCGGGCCGACCGGGTACGAGCGGATCGTCAGCCGCCCGTCCGGGTACCTGATCGACGTCCGCAGCGGCGAACTGGACGTGACACGGTTCGTCGAGCTGCGTGGCGCGGGCCTGGCGGCCGCGCAGGCCAGGGCATGGGAGGAGGCATCGGACCAGCTGGCCGCGGCGCTGCGGCTGTGGCGCGGCCAGCCGCTGGCCGACGTGCAGTCCGCGCTGCTGGCGCCGGAGGTGCCCCGGCTGGCCGAGATGCGGCTGCAGGCGCTCGAGTCCCGCATCGACGCCGACCTGCACCTGGGCCGCCACCGCGAGGTGACCGCCGAGCTCGCGGCGCTGGCGGCCGCCGAGCCACTGCGGGAGCGGATACACGAGTTCCTGATGCTCGCGCTGTACCGGTCCGGGCAGCAGGCCGCGGCGCTCGCCGCTTACCGGCAGGCCCGCCGGAGGCTCGTTGACGAGCGGGCCGCCGAGCCCGGTCCCGCGCTGCGCGAGCTGAACCAGCGCATCCTGCGGTCGGATCGAGCGCTGCTGATCACCGCCGGTCCGCGCCCGGCCGGCCCGGCATCCGGCGCGGCGTCACCGGAAGCTGGCGCGCGGCCTGGCCTGGCGATGCTGCCCGCGGCGGTGCCCGGTTTCACCGGCCGGGAAGCACAGCTTCGTGCGCTGTCGGCGGCACCGGCCGGCATGCCTGCCTCCGCGGTGGTGATCAGCGGGACGGCGGGAGTGGGGAAGACGGCGCTGGCGGTGCACTGGGCCCGCGAGCATGCTGGCGGTTTCCCCGGCGGGCAGCTGTATGTCAACCTGCGCGGGTTCGGGCCCGCCGACCCGCTGCGCCCCGAGGAGGCGCTGCGGATCTTCCTGGACGCGCTGGCCGTCCCCACCGCCGAGATCCCGGAGACACTCGACGGGCGCCAGTCCCTGTACCGCAGCCGCCTGGCCGGCACCAAGACCCTGATCGTGCTCGACAACGCCGGCGGCCCCGACCAGGTCCGCCCGCTGCTGCCCGGCTCAGCGGGCTGCCTGGTGATCGTCACCAGCCGCAACGAGCTCACCGGCCTGATCGCCGCCGACGGCGCCCAGGCACTCGTCCTGGACGTGCTGACCAGCGACGAAGCACACCACGTGCTGGCCAGCCGGCTCGGGCCGGAACGCGTCGCCGCCGAGCCCGCCGCCGTCAGCGAACTGGCGCGGCTGTGCGCCGGGCTGCCGCTGGCCCTGGCCGTCACCGCCGGCCGCGCCGCAGCCCGGCCCGGCTTCACCCTCACCGCCATGGCCGCCGAGCTCGCCGGGGCCCGCGACCGCCTGGACGCCCTTACCACCGGCGAAGTCGCCACCGACGTGCGCGCCGTGCTCTCCTGGTCCTACCACCAGCTCGCCGCCCCCGCCGCCCGCCTGTTCCAGCTCCTGGGCCTGCACCCCGGCCCCGACGCCACCGCGGCCGCGGCCGCCAGCCTGGCCGGCCTGGAACCTGGCCACGCCCGCCGCCTGCTGCGCGAGCTCACCCACGCCCACCTGCTCACTGAGCACTCCCCCGGCCGCTACGCCTTCCACGACCTCCTGCGTGCCTACGCGGCCGAACAGGCCGCCGCGAGCCACGAGGAGGCCCGGCTCGAGGCCATCGGCCGGATGCTCGACCACTACCTGCACACCGCGCACACGGCGGCCCGGCTGATGCAGCCGCACCGTAGCGCGCCGACGCTCGATCCGGTGAAGCCCGGCGTCACGCCGGAGCCCCTCACAGATCATCAGCAGGCGCTGGCCTGGTTCGAAGCCGAGCACCGCGTACTCGTCGCGGCGCTGGCCGTGGCCGCCGAAGCGGGCTTCAACGTCCACGCCTGGCAGCTGCCCTGGGCCTTGGCCAGCTTCCTGGACTGGCGCGGCCACTGGCACGAATGGGCCACGGTGCAGCGTGCCGCGGTGGCCGCCGCCGTCCGTCTCGGCGACAAGAGGGCGGAGGCCATGGCCCGGCGCGGCGCCGGGGCCGCCTGCCTCAAGATCGGCAGTCGCGACGAGGCCGGCGTCCACCTGGGGGAATGCCTCGGCCTGTACCGTCAGCTCGGCGACCGCGTCGGCGAGGCCAGCATCCGCCAGGATCTCTCCGGGGCGGCCGAGATGCAGGGCCGGTACACCGACGCGCTCGGCCACGCTGAGCAGGCGCTCGAGCTATTCCGGTCCAGCGCCTACCGTCCGGGGGAGGCCAACGCCCTCAACACGATCGGCTGGTGCCACGCGCAGCTCGGCAACACCACGCAGGCCCGCACGGTCTGCCGGCAGTCCGTCAGTCTGTACCGCGAGCTGGGCAACCGGTATTGCGAGGCACACGCACTGGATAGCCTCGGCTACGCCGAACTGCGGCTCGGCCACCTGGCCGACGCCGCCGACTGTTACCGGCATGCCCTCGGTCTCATCCGGGATGTCGGAGATCGCTTCGGCGAGGCCGACATCCTGACGCACCTCGGCGAAGCCTGCCACGCCGCCGGTCACCAGGCAGCGGCACACGATGCCTGGCGGCAGGCGCTCGCGATCTTCGACGACCTGCGCCATCCGGCCGCTGCCGAGATCCGCGCCAAGCTCGCGGTCAGGAGCGCGGCAGGGACACAACGGTGACGAAGAAGCTGCCGATCTGCCGGACAGCGTCCATGAACTGCTCGAAGTCCACCGGCTTGGTGACGTAGGCGTTGGCGTGCAGGGAGTAGCTGCGCAGCACGTCCTCTTCGGCCCGCGAGGTCGTCAAGATGACCACGGGTATCACGCGCAGCGCCGGATCGTCCTTCAGCTTGGCGAGGACTTCCATGCCGCTCACCCGGGGGAGGTTCAGGTCGAGCATGATCAGGCCGGGGCGCGGCGCGTCCGCGAACTCGCCTTCCCGGCGCACGAACCGGAGCGCCTGCTCACCGTCGGTCACCACGTGCAGCGGGTTGCGGATCTTGTAGTGCTCGAACGCCTCGCGGACGATCAGGGCATCGCCCGCGTCGTCCTCGACCAGCAGAATGTCCACGATGCCAGCCTGCGCGTCATCGGTCACCCGTGTCCTCGCTCTCCGGCGGAATCGGCAGCGTAAAGCAGAACCGGGCGCCCGGCGCGTGCCCGGTATCCAGCCACATCCGGCCGCCGTGGTACTCGATGATCTTGCGGCACAGCGCCAGGCCGATGCCGGTGCCCGGGTACGCCTGCCGGTCGTGCAGCCGCTGGAAGATCACGAATATCCGCTCAGCGTACTCGCGCGGCACTCCGATGCCGTTGTCCGTCACCGAAAACTCCCAGTCGGTCCCGTCCCGCCGCGCGGCAACGCTGATCCGCGGCGGGTCCTCGCCGCGGAACTTCAGCGCATTGCCGAGCAGGTTCTGGAAGACGGTGGTGAGCAGGGCTACCTCGGCGCGGACGACGGGCAGCGGCCCTGCCTCGATGCTGGCCTGTTCCTGCTGGATCGGCACCGACAGATTCGCGCGCGCCTGGTCGAGCGCCTCGGCGCTGGGCACCAGCACCTGGTCGCGTACGATCCGGCCGACCCGGCTGAACGCCAGCAGGTCGTTGATCAGCTGCTGCATCCGCTTGGCGCCGTCCACCGCGTACTCGATGTACAGGTCTGCCTTGTCGTCAAGCTGGCCGGCGTAGCGGCGCTGCAGCAGCTGGCAGAAGCTGGCCACCTTGCGCAGCGGCTCCTGCAGGTCGTGCGAGGCCACGTACGCGAACTGCTCCAGCTCGGTGTTCGACCGCTGCAGCTCCCCGGTCAGCTCCCGCAGATCGGTCTCGGCGGCCCGGGATGCGCCCAGTTCCGCGACAATCCGCTCACGCATCCGGTTGACGTCCGCGCCGAGTTCCACGGTTTCGCGGGACCCGCCGGCGTGCACCGCGTGGTCGAAGTCTCCCCCGGCCACCGTCTTGGCGTCGACGGCGAGCCGTGCGATCGGGCGGACCACCGCGCGGCGGATGGCGAACGCGAACAGCGCGATGATCGCCAGCAGCGCCACCCCGATGCCAATGATCACGTTCCGCAGCGTGGCTGCGGTGCCGTCCAGCTTTGCCACGGCACGCTGCCGGTACCGGCCGATGTCGCCCTGCAGCACCGAGATCGAGGCGCGCAGCGCGTCGAAGTCCGCCTTCCCCTTGTCGACCCCACTGGTGATGACCGGCTTGCCGCTGGCCCGGACCTCCGCGATCGTCGGCGTGGCGTACCGCACCTGCCAGTCGCTGATCCGGCGGTCCGTGGCCGCGAGGGCACGGCTGGCGCCCGGCACGTCACCGAGCAGGCCGCGCAGCGCGGCCTGGGCGACGCGCTGCTGGCCCAGCCCGCTGGTGTAGGGCTGCAGGAAGCTGGGCGCGGCGCTGAGCTCGTACCCGCGGACACCCGTCTCCTGGTTCAGCATGCCGGCGTAGAGCTGGAGGGTCTCGGTCGCCGCCGGGTCCGCCACGTTGATCACCTGGTGCCTGGCCGCGGACAGCGTGTGGAAGGCGGCCCCGGCGACGAGCGCCGCGACGACCGCGACCACCACACTGGCGGCCACGCCGGCCCAGATCATGCGGCCCAGCGGCCACGGACCGCGGCCGGTGACGCGGCGCTCGGCCCCATCCGCGGCCGTGCTCGTCATCGTTTGTGCCGCCCGTGGTGCTGCACGGCAAGGAGGGCCAGGTCGTCGTCGAGGTCGCCGCCGTTGAGCTCGCGCACCCGGCCCACGAGGTAGTCGAGCAGCCGCTCGACCGGCTGGTCCGGCGCCGGGCCCGGGTAGCGGGCGGCGAAATCCCCGATGCTGCGCACGAGGCCTTCGCTGCCGAGCCGCGCCGGGCCGCCACCGACGCGGCCCTCGATGAGCCCATCGGTGTACAGCAGGATCGTCCAGTCTTCGCCGAACTCCACCTCGATTGCGGGCCACTGATAGGCGTGCGTGACGCCGAGCGGCAGGCGGGGCGGTGTCGCGAGCTCGCGGACCCCGGACGAGCCGATGAGCAGCGGGCGCGGGTGCCCGGCCAGGTGCAGCAGGCCGCGTTGCCGGTCCGGCGCCACCGACAGCATGCAGAGCGTCGCGAACATCCGGTCGTCGTGACGCTCATACTCGAGCACCTGCTGCACAGTCGACAAAACGTCGGCCGCCGGCTGCCCCGCGAGCACCATGGTGCGCCACGCCACCCGCAGGCTCACCCCGAGCGCCGCTTCGTCAGGGCCGCGCCCGCAGACGTCCCCGACGAGGGCGTGCAGCCAGCCGTCCGGCGTCTCGACGAGATCGTAGAAGTCGCCGCCCAGCTGCATCTGGCCGCCGCCCGGCCGGTACCGGGCCGCCACGGTCAGCCCGGGGTCGAAGACCAGCGGCGAGGGCAGCAGGCCCCGGGCCAGCCGGGCGTTCTCCTGGGCCTGGACCCGGGCTACGGAGAGCTCGACCTGCGCCTTCTCGGCCTGCTTGCGCTCGACCGCGTACCGGATGACCCGGTAGAGCAGCGCCCCGTCGACGTGCCCTTTTACCAGGTAGTCCTGGGCGCCCGAACGGACAGCGGCCGCGCCGAGCAGCTCGTTGGCGAGCCCGGTCAGCACAACCACGGCCGTGTCCGGGACCTCCTGCTGCAGCCACCGGATGCCGTCGAGGTCGCTTGCGTCCGGGAGCCCAAGGTCGAGGAGCACGCAGGAGGCGCCGAGCAGCAGCGGTTTCGCCGCGGCCAGCGAACTGGCCTGCCGCACCCGCACCGCAGGCGCGTCCGGCGTGGCGGGCACGTCCTGCAGCAGTTCTTGCACGATCAGCGCGTCGCCGTCGTCGTCCTCGATCAGGAGAACGTCGATGCGGGTGGGCGCCCGCGGGACGGCAACGGCGGGGCCTGGCAGATCCTGGGGCACTCCGGCCTCGTTCGTGGTCTTGCGACTCAGTCCTTGCCTAGCAGTGACCGCAGAACATACTGCATGATGCCTCCGTGCCGGTAGTACTCGGCCTCGCCCGGAGTGTCGATACGCACCACGGCGCGGAACTGGATCCCGTCGGCGCGCACGGTCACTTCCCGGGGCACCGGACCCGAGTTGATCTCCTCGACCCCCGTCACGTCGAACACCTCGTGCCCGGTCAGCCCGAGGGTCTCGGCCGTCTCCCCCGCCGGGTACTGCAGCGGCAGCACACCCATCCCGATCAGGTTGGACCGGTGGATCCGCTCGAACGACTCGGCCAGCACGGCCCGCACCCCGAGCAGCACGGTCCCCTTCGCCGCCCAGTCGCGTGACGACCCGGATCCGTACTCCTTGCCGGCCAGCACCAGCAGCGGTGTTCCCTCCGCGATGTAGGCGCGGGACGCCTCGTAGATCGAGGTCTGCTCGCCGGAGGGCAGCTTCACCGTGACCCCGCCCTCGGTGCCGGGGGCAAGCTGGTTGCGCAGCCGGATGTTGCCGAACGTCCCGCGGATCATCACCTCGTGGTTGCCGCGCCGCGAGCCGTAGCTGTTGAAGTCGCGGCGCTGCACGCCGCGGGAGATCAGGTACTCCCCCGCCGGGCTGTCGGCCTTGAACGCGCCGGCCGGCGAGATGTGGTCGGTGGTGACCGAGTCGCCGAGCTTGGCGAGCACCCGCGCGCCGTGGATGTCGGTGACCGGCTCGGGCTCGCGTGGCATGCCGTCGAAGTACGGCGGGCGGCGCACGTAGGTCGAGTCGGGCTCCCACGCGAACGTATCGCCCGGCGGCACGTCAAGGGCGCGCCAGCGGTCGTCGCCGGTGAACACGTCGGCGTAGTCGCGGGTGAACATGTCCGCCGCGACCGAGCTCGACACGATGTCGGCGATCTCCTTCTGCGTCGGCCACAGGTCGGACAGGTACACCGGGTCCCCCGACTTGCCGGTCCCCAGCGGCTCCGACGTGAGGTCGATGTCCATGGTGCCGGCCAGCGCGTAGGCCACCACCAGCGGCGGCGACGCCAGGTAGTTCATCTTCACGTCCGGGTTGATCCGGCCCTCGAAGTTCCGGTTGCCCGACAGCACCGAGACCACGGCCAGGTCGCTGTCGTTGACCGCCTCGCTGATCGCCTCGGGCAGCGGCCCGGAGTTGCCGATGCACGTGGTGCAGCCGTAGCCGACCAGGCTGAAGCCGAGCTTCTCCAGGTACGGCAGCAGCCCGGCGCGCTCGTAGTAGTCCATGACCACCTTGGAGCCCGGCGCGAGCGTGGTCTTCACCCACGGCCTGCGGTCCAGCCCGGCCTCGACCGCCTTCTTGGCGACCAGCGCCGCGCCGACCATGACCGACGGGTTGGACGTGTTCGTGCACGACGTGATCGCGGCGATGACGACCGACCCGTGGTCGACCGACGTCGTGGTGCCGTCCTCCAGCGTCACCTCGACCGGGGCCGACGCACGCGCGCCGGCCGCGGCCGGCCGCTCCGGCGCGTCCTCGACCGCGCCGTTCTTTTCCGGGGTAAAGGGATCGGAGGCCGGGAAGGTGTCGGCGATTTCCTCATCGAGGCTGTCAAGCTGGACGTAGGCGCCGAGCGCTTCCCGGAACGAGTCCTTGGCGTCGGTCAGCGCAACCCGGTCCTGCGGTCGTTTGGGGCCAGCCAGCGACGGGACCACGCTGGCCAGGTCGAGCTCCAGCTCCTCCGAGTACCGCGCCGGGCTGCCCGGATCGTGCCACAGGCCCTGCTCCTTGGCGTACGCCTCCACGAGCGCGACCTGCTCGTCGCTGCGGCCGGTCAGCCGCAGGTAGCCAAGGGTCTCGGCGTCGATCGGGAAGATGGCGCACGTCGAGCCGAACTCGGGGCTCATGTTGCCGATCGTGGCCCGGTTCGCCACCGGCACGGCGGCGACTCCCGCGCCGTGGAACTCCACGAACTTGCCGACAACGCCGTGGGCGCGCAGCATCTCGGTGATCGTGAGCACCAGGTCGGTGGCGGTCGCGCCGTCCGGCAGTTCCCCGGCTAGCCGGAACCCCACCACCCGCGGGATCAGCATCGACATCGGCTGGCCGAGCATGGCCGCCTCGGCCTCGATGCCGCCGACCCCCCAGCCGAGGACGCCGAGCCCGTTCTCCATGGTGGTATGCGAGTCGGTGCCGACACAGGTGTCCGGGTACGCCGCGAGGGTGCCGTCGTTCCCGGGCTGCGCCATGACCACCCGGGCCAGGTGCTCGATGTTGACCTGGTGGCAGAT
>Ga0335074_10012003_pt1 | contig 12135 bp, 7 predicted proteins | sample Lox_Sample_23_FD_206715 | JGI IMG/M metagenome (GOLD analysis project Ga0335074, IMG submission 206715) | Soil microbial communities from Loxahatchee National Wildlife Refuge, Florida, United States - Lox_Sample_2.3 | ecosystem: Environmental > Terrestrial > Soil > Wetlands | place: USA: Florida...
TGCCCGCCAGGGGTCGCCGGGTAGCCGTCGATGAGCTGGCTGGCCTGCCAGGTGTCGTTGCCCAGGGCGTCGCCGTTGGCCAGCGTCCACGAGTACTCGGTCTCCGCGATCACGATCGGCTTGCCGAACTGGGTGGCCAGTTCGTCGACGTTGGCTCGCAGGTCGGACAGCGAGCCCTGATAGATCGGGTAGTAGGAGAGCGCGATCACGTCGAACGGCACTCCCTGGGTCTCCAGGTTGCTGTAGAACGCCTGCGCTCTGGCGTTATTGCCGCCCAGGTCGGTGTGGATGGCGATGAGCAGCTTGTGATGCCTCGGGTTGCCTGCCTGCGCGCCGGCGATCGCTGACTTCAGCAACTGGGCCAGGTTGCTCCAGCCAGTCGCGGTCGTGTTGCTCGTCCAGGTGAGGCCGCCGACGCCGGGACCGCTGCAGCCGAAGGACGACCACGAGGTGCCCGTGTTCGGTGACCACAGCATGCCGTTAGTGATCTCGTTGCCGATCGAGACCATGCTGACCGGCGTGCCCTGCGCGGCGAACGCGGAGATCACTTGCTGGGTATAGGAGTACACCTTGGTGGTCAGCCCTGACAGCGTTGTCGGCCATCCAGCCGGAATGCACTGCTTACCCGGGTCGGCCCAGAAGTCTGAGTAATGGATGTCGAGGTAGATCTTCAGCCCGGTGGCCTTGAGCGTCTTAGCGAACGCGAGGTCGCTTGCCAGGTCGCTGTAGCCGGCGGGCGGGTTCACCCAGAGCCTGATCCTGGCCCAGTTAGCGCCGTTCTGCTCGGTGATCACCGCGGGGTTGGCGGCCTTGCCGTTGTCGGTGAAAACAGCGCCTGCCGCGATTTCCTGAGGTGTGAACGACAGGTCGGAGCCGAGCATCATGCTCGAAGCGGCCTGGTCGGGGCCGAACACGCGGAACTCGCCGATGCACACGGGGGTCGCGCCGCTGTCCCATACCTCGATCTGCGCGTAGCGCGCGGAGACCACGGGCAGGTTGCCGTGGCTGCCTGTCGTCGGGCCGAGCGGCACGTACATGGGATTGCCAGGGTCGAGCGCGATGTTCTTCGCCGTGGGCACGGTCGTCAGGTCGCCAGGCTGGGTGCCAAGCGAGATCGTGGCGTTGGCGGAGGAGCTTGAGTTATCGAGCGTGATGCCGATGCCGTCGAGGTTCCTGACCTGGCCGAGGTCCACGGTGAGCGTGTCCGGCCAGGAATTCGTGCACCAGGAGGTCGCGGCGTCGCCGTCGATCGCGTTGGCTGGCGGGTCGCCGGCCTGCGACGAGCCGGCCGAGGCCTGGCCGGAGAGCGCCCAGTTGACTGCCGGAATCCGGCTGCCGTGCGGGTGCGAACTGGCCGAGGCTGGCGCCGCGCCCGACGTCGCCAGCGTGCCGGCGAGCAGCGCGCCAAGCGACAAGGTGACTGCGAGCTTTAAGGAAAGCACTGGGATGACCGTCCCTTCTGGTGTTATGTGGCTGTCCTGACGATGGCGACGCCGCGCCGCCCGAGTTCCAGCGTTCCGCTTGCCTCACGGCCGCCGAGCATGTCGTAACCGGGCGCGGCGAGTTGCACCTTGCGATCTTCGTCGGTGTGATTGATGAGGAACTCATACCGTTGGCCAGCCCCCGTACGGACCACCCGCTCGACGCCGTCCGTTTCCCCGAGGCCGTTGCGCAGGGCAGGAATGGCGTCGAAGATCCGGCGCAGGCCTTCTGCGTCGAGCCGGGTGCCGATGTAGTACGCGGAGCCGGCGCCGACCTCGGTGCGTACGACGGCCGGCGTGCCTGCCCACGGACCGCTGGCGACCCTGGCAAGCACTTCGCCTTCGCGCTCGGCGGCGATGTCGACCCAGAAGCTCGCCGAGGTCCTCGTCCCGTCCGCCCATTCGATCTCGACGACGTCGCCGGGTGCGAGCGGCGCGACCTCAAGCACGTCGCAGCCGATAAGCGGCCGCAGCGGCCCGCCGTATGGACCCAGGTAGACCCGGTCGTGCTCGTCGGTGATCCCTGACCAGAACGTGATGACCGCTGATCCGCCATTGTTTACATATCCGACAAGATTCTCCGCCTCGGCTGCCGTCACCAGGTAGAGACTCGGCACGAGCACCGCCTCGTAGCCGCCGAGCGGCTCAGACGGGCAAGCGAAATCGAGGGTCACCGAGCGCCGGTAGAGCGGCGAGTAAAGCCAGGAGAGCTGGTCCGCCATCGTGAAGTCGCTGGCCGGGCTCACCGGGCTTTCCAGCGCCCACCAGTTAGGCCAGGAGAACACGACCGCGGCCCGCGCCGAGACCTTGGCGGCGTCCCAGGATCGCTGCCCGGCCAGTTCCCTGCCGAGCGAAACGATCTCGCGCCAGATCGGCGAGGCCTGGCCGGAATGGGAAACCATCGCCGAGTGGAACTTTTCCGCCCCGGAACGGGAGGCCCGCCACTGGAAGAACAGCACCCCGCTGGCACCCCTGGCCAGGGCCTGAAAGCTGAGCGCCCGCATCTGACCTGGTGACTTGGGCACGTTGCGTTCCCGCCAGTTGACACGGTAGCTGGTCTGCTCCATGACGACCCAGGGCACGGCCTTGTTCAGCGACCTGATCAGGTCGTAATGCATCGCCGACAGCGGCGTGCTGTTCGGGTCCGCGGGGTCGGGGTAGTTGTCGGTGGCGACCAGGTCGAGTTCGCTGGCCCAGCGGAAATAGTCGAGCGGCTTGTGGAAGCCCATGAAGTTGGTGGTCAATGGCAGATCGGGCCTGGCTAGCTTGAGCACCTGCTTTTCCGCGAGGAACTCAGCGAAGAAGGCTTCGCTGGTAAAGCGCTTGTAGTCGAGCACCTGACTGGGATTGGCGAAAGTCGGCGTCATCCTGGGCGGCGTGACCTCAGAGAAGTCGCTGTAACGCTGGCTCCAGAACGCCGATCCCCAGGCGTCGTTGAGCGCGGCGACCGATCCGTAACGCTCTTCGAGCCACGAGCGGAAAGCCCGCGCGTGGTGCTCGCAGTAGCAGTAAGGGACGTGACAGGCGTATTCATTGTGCGCGTGCCAGAGGCGGACAGCCTCGTGGCCGCCGAGTTCGGTCGCTACCCGCTCCACGATGCGGTGCGCCAGGTCGAGGTAGGTCGGGTTGCAGATGCAGAAATGCTGTCTGCTGCCGTGGCTGTACCTGGCACCGCGCTCGTCGACCGGAAGCACGTCAGGGTAGCGAGTGGTCAGCCAGGGCGGTGGCGCGGCGGTCGGGGTGGCGAGGTCGACACCGACGCCTGCCTCGCCCATCAGGTCAAGCACCTGCCGCAGCCAGCCGAAGTCGAAGGTGCCTTCGTGAGGCTCCAGGTGCGCCCAGGAGAAGATGCCGACCGTCACCAGGTTGACGCCGGCTTCGCGCATGAGTTCGGCGTCTTCGCGCCAGACCTCCGGCGGCCATTGCTCGGGGTTGTAGTCGCCGCCGTAGTACAACATCGCGCTCCGATCTATTCGCCGACGATCGCGCCGAACGTCAGCCCGCGCGCGATGTATTTCTGCAGGAAGGGGAAAAGCACGAGCATGGGCAGCACGGACACCAGGGAACCGAGGATTACCTCCGGGTAGAGCGGCTGCCCTGCCCCGGCCAGGTTCAGTTCGCTCGCCCAGGCCGACAGGCCAACGGTCAGCGGGAACCGCGTCGTATCACCGAGCAGCACCAGCGGCAGGAAGTAGTTATTCCAGGTGCCGATGAAGGACAGCAGGAACAACGTGACCATGCCTGGCATCAGCAGCGGCCTGCTGACCTTCCAGAACACCTTGAACTCGCCGGCCCCGTCGACTCGCGCGGCGTCAAGCAGCGTGTCAGGCACCGAGTCGGCCGCGAACAGCGACATCAGGTAGACACCGAACGGGTAGACGAGCAGCGGGAGGATGACGCCCTGGTAGCTGTTGATCAGCCCGGTGTCGTGCTCGAGCAAGAAGAGCGGCACGACCAGGGCCGTTGAAGGTACCAGCAGCGAGCCGGTGACCAGGCCGTAGACGACCCCGCGGGTGCGGAACCTGTACTTGGCGAGCGCGTAACCGCACAGTGCGGACACCGCCGTCGCCAGGGCCGCCGTGACCAGGGCGTACAGGATCGAGTTGAGCAGCCAGAACTTGAAGTAACCGCCGTTCACGGTAAAGAGCAGCTTGAAGTTTTCCAGCCAGGTCAGGTGCGCGGGCGGCAGGAACGTGGACGTCGAGAACAGTTGCTGTGTGCTCTTTGACGAGGCGACGATCAGCCAGTAAATGGGCGCGAGCACATACACGGCGGCGACGATGGCGACGCCGGTTCCCACCGCGGTCTTGGCTCGCCGTGCCGTCCTTGGCTTCACTTCGGCATCACCCGCCCGAACCGGCTGCGCACGATTCCGTAGAAGGCGCCCGTTGCCAGCACCGTGATCAGGGCCAGCACGATCGACTGTGCCGCCGCGAGTTGCTCGTTGCCGAAAGAAAAGGCGGTGTTGTAGATGAGCTGATTCGGCGTGTACGTGCTGCCGATGCTGGCGATGTCGTTCAGTATCACCGGCTCGTTAAATAGCTGCAGCGTGCCGATGATCGAGATCACGCTGATGAACGCGATCGTCCGCCTGATCATCGGCAGCTTGATCCGCCAGGCCAGCGCCAGTTCTGAGGCGCCGTCGATCTTCCCCGACTCGAGCACTTCGTGCGGGACGCTGGTCAGGCTGGTCAGGACGATCGTCATGTTGTACCCGGCCCACTCCCAGGTGACGATCAGCATCATGGCGTAGATGACGAAGCGGTAGCTCAGCGGATCGATCGGCCCTTTCGAGATCCCGAGCAGGTGGGGCAGCTTCAGGCCGTCGTCCAGGTCGGGCTGCAGCAGGAAGGCCCACATCACCGCAGCGATGACGCCTGGCACGGCGTAAGGGAAGAAATAGGCGAGCGCGAAGACCTTCCTGCCCTTGATGTAAGGACTGTCGAGCAGGAGCGCGAGCCCGACCGCGAGGGCGATCATCAGCGTGACCTGGATGACGCCGAAGTACGCCATCCTGACGACCGCGCTCCAGAACTCGCCGTTACCCACGACGTTGCGGTAGTTGAACAACCCGACGAAGTCGTCAGTGAGCGGCGAGCGCAGGCTGAGCACGACCGAGTAGATGAAAGGTGCCAGGAAAAACAAGGCGTACAGGACAAGGAACGGCGTAGTCATCGCCAGCCCTGCGGCGCCCCGGCCGCTCCTGCCTCCGCCAGGAGCGGCCGGGCTTGCGGCACCCCCGCCCCGAGCGGAGGCGCTCGGGGCGGGCCGAGTACGGATCACGAGGAGACCGAGTAGCCGGCCGACTTGGCGTAGGAGAGCAATTCGTTCTCGGTGTTGACGAGCACCTTGGACCACGGCTCCTTGCCCGCGGCCGCCTTGCCCATCTCGCTGGTCAGGTACGTGCCCAGTTCGGTGTCCCACGGGCTCCACTCGAAGTTCACGGGAACCTCGGCGGCGTAAGTCGAAAACTGGGCGTTGATGTTGCCGCTGAAGTGGGGAACGGCCGCGGTGAACTCGGGCAGGCTGGCCCGTGCGGTCGAAGCGGGGAACAGGCCGCGTCCGCCGCCCGTCGTCGTGGCCGGCTTCTCGTCGATGGCCAGGCCGGACTTTGAGGTGTTGATGTAGGCGGCGAAGAGCGCGGCGTCCTGGACGTCGGCTGACGGGCAGTCCTTGGTGACCGCGTTGGTTGACCCGCCCCAGTTCGCTGAGGCGTGGCTGCCTGCGGTCCACTGCGGCATCTGCGTGATCGCCCACTGCTGCTTGGACCCCGCAGGCAAGTAGGCGTCGACCATGTAGGTCGGGGACCAGCCGGCGCCGACCATGGCCACGTACTTGTCCTCGCCGATGTGGTGACCCCAGTCGGCCTCGAAGTCCTGGTCGACCGCGACCGCGCCCTCGGACACGAGCTTGCCCCAGAACTCCATGACCTTCTGTTCGACTGGCCCGTCGATATCGACCTTCCAGCTTCCGTCCGGCTGCACCTGGTAGGGGAACGCCCCAGCCTGCCACCAGAGCGCCTCCTGCACGTCGGCGTCGTTCGGCGCGAAGTAGGTCAGGTACTGGCCAGGGTCTTCCTTGTGCAGCTTCACCGCGTCAGAGGCGAACTGCGCCCAGGTCGCGGGCACCGGCAGGTGGTACTTGCTCAGCACGGAGGGCTGGTACATGAACGCCATCGGGCCGATGTCCTCTGGCATGGCATAGACCTGGCCGTTCTGTGAGACCTGATGCCAGACCCAGGCGGGGAAGTCCTTCTCGTATGACGACACGTAGGAGGTGATCGGCACCAGGTCCTTCTGCGCCAGGAACTGAGGCAAGTGGTCGTATTCGATCTGCGTGATACAGGGGCCTGTACCGCCTGACAGCGCCGTCGTCAGCTTGGAATAGAAGGTGCCGCCCGAGCCGTAGTCCGGGGGCGGCGTGATCTTAATGTGCGGGTACGCCTTCTCAAAGTTGGCGATGACGTCCTTGGGGTTGCTCGTCCAGCTCCACCAGCTAATCGTGACGTTCTTGCTGGTCGACGTCGCCGTCGAGGTGGACGAGCCCGAGCAGGCGGCCAGCGTACCGCAGAGCGCTACGAGAGCGCTCCCAACGACTGCTGACCTGAGATGCCAATGAGGTTTCATCGTTCCTCCCGCGTGTTGTGGGAGCGCTCCCAATGCGCGAAGCGTAGCAAAAGGCCGGTGCCTTGAGAAGTACTCAAAAATCGCCAAACCATCCCACTCGGTTGCCCCGGCACCTGGCAGGCTGGCGGGCCGCCTCGTCGACCTCAACCGCATCGCTGACCCGCCGATGCTGTTCGGAACGGGCCTCTAACGACATCGCTGGCTCGTTGACGCTGCGGGAATAGCATCAGGTTTCCATCGTTGTCATCGCCGCCACCCCTCGCTACGACATCAGCGGACCAGCGATGCTGTAGCCGGACGACGAGACGGGGTCCACTCGACATCGTGATGGGGTCAGGGGCATACTCAAGCCGTCGACTACCGGCCCCGAGAGAGTCGTCCCGACGTGAGCGAGCTGCGGCGCGAGGCTTCCAAGCGCCCGACCATTGAGGACGTAGCCAGGGCGGCCGGCGTCTCGCGTAGCACCGTCTCCCGTGTGCTCAACGGCGGCGTGCATGTGCGCCCGGAAGCGATCTCCAAGGTCAACCGGGCCGTCGGAGTACTGGGTTACTCGGTCAACCAGGCCGCGAGGAACCTCGCTTCCGGCCGTACGGGCTCTGTCGCCTTCGTGATCTCCGAGCAGCACGAGCACTTGTTCGGTGACCCCAACTTCGGGGTGCTGATCAGAGCCTTTACCAGAGAACTTCGCAACCGGGGCCAGCACCTGCTCGTGACCACCGCGCAGGACTACGGCGAGGAAGCGTTCCTCGGCGATTACCTCACCGCCGGCCACGTCGATGGCGCGCTGCTTGCGCTCCCCCACGAGGGCGAGGCGCTGCTTCGCCGTCTGGCCAGCAGCGGCCTGCCCCTAGTCGTCCAAGGCCAGCCGCTCGGCTTCGAAGCCGAGCTTTCCTGGGTGGCGATCGACGACGAAGCCGCCGCCCGTGAAGCCGTCGGCTACCTGCTCGGGCAGGGTCGCACTCAGATCGGCACGATCACTGGGCCGCTCAACACGAGCTCTGGCCGGCGTCGGCTCGAGGGCTACCGCCGGGCGGTGGGCAGCGCCTCGCCGGAAAGTCTGGTTGCTCTCGGTGACTGGTCGGCGGCTTCCGGGCGGCTGGGGGCCGGCCTGCTGCTTGACCGGCATCCAGAGATGGATGGCCTGTTCGTCGCCTCTGACCTGATGGCGCTTGAAGCGATGGCCGCGCTTCGCGAGCGGGGCAGGCGCGTTCCGCAGGACATCGCCGTGGTCGGCTTCGACGACTCGGCCGCCGCTGTCATGGCCGATCCGCCGCTCACGACCATGCGCCAGTCATTTGAAGCGGCCGCCGCTCAAGCGGTCCGCATACTGAACGAGCTGATCGCCGTTCCCGCGGCCGGCCCGCAGCATGTCCTGATGCCGACCCAGCTCATCCACCGCCGGTCAGCCTGACCAGGAGAGCCTGGAGTGCGTCTATCGTGGAGCATCCAAAGCGACGCGGCGCGGCCGGAGGGCCGCACGATCCGGGGTGAATTCCACTGACCGATTCCTTCGACCTTGACTCGCTCGCGGTCAGCGACCGGTTCAGGCTGTTCAATTTCACTCGCCGCGACGATTACCTGTCCTATCTCTGGGTGTTGCGTGCCATGGACCGGCTGCGGGCGATGCACGTCGCGCAGTCACATACCGACGACGTTGCCTCGGCGCTCGGGGAGCTGATGCGAGCGCATGAGGGCGTGCCAGAAGCCGGCGCGAACCTGAGAGACCGGCTCGACTACCTTGTCGAGGACGGCGTACTCCACCGCCTGGAAGACGCCTCCCGCGCGGGCAGCCTGGCGAGGTACCGCAACCGGCAGTCCGTTTACCAGTTCAGCGAGCTCGGCCATCGCGCTTACACCGCCGTTGAGGGCGTGCTCGCCGCCAGGGTGGAAGACGCGAACCTGTCCAGGCTGGTGTTCTCCGACATCCTCCGTGACCTCCACGATCTCGCCAGGGCCAACCGCGAGGGTGACGCCGATGAGATCGTGCGGCGGCTGACCAGCCTGGATCGCGTCATGGAGGACATGGCAAGAAGATCGGCGCAGTTCCACCTGACCCTCGGTGACATCACCAGGTCCACAGACACCTCGCCCGAGGTTTTCCTCCGCTACAAGAACGCCCTGATGGCTCACATGAGCGACTTCATGGCGGAGCTTGACCGTTACCTGCCGCGGTTGTCCCTGGCGGTCAAGATGACCGAGGCGACCGGCATTCATACCCTGCTCGACCGGGTGGCCAGCGCCGACGAGCGTCCTTTGATGAGCCAGGATGAGATCAGGGAGGACTGGCAGCGGCGGTGGCTGGCGATCAAGGGCTGGTTCGTGGCGGACGCCGCGGGCACGTCACGTGCGGCCGAGCTCGCGGCGGCTACCAGGGCAGGGGTGTCTAGCGTGATAGCCCTGCTGCGCCAGATCACCGAGTCTCAGCGCGGCGGCGTTAACCGGGCCACGCAGCTACGGCACCTGGCAGGCTGGGTGACCGACGTGGCCGACGACGACGCGGCGCACGCGCTGATGGCGGCCGCGTTCAACTTGCGCGTGGCCAGGCACCTGGGCGGTGCCCACGACGACACCGACCTGATCTCGCCGCGCCTGTCCTGGCGGGACGCGCCAGGCGTCGAGGTGGCGGTGCCGCTGTTCAGGCGAGGCAAGGTACCCAATCCAGGCGTGCCGCAGCGAATCCACGCGCAGGCGGGGCTGCGGGCCGAACTGCGGCGCCGTCAGGCTGAACGAAGAGCCGCCGAGCGCGAAGCCGGGCAGCGGCTGCTCGCCGCCGACCTCAGCGACACCGTGCTTGACGCGGCACAGACCAAGGTACTGCTCAGGCTGCTGACGCGGGCGCTCGAAGCCAGGACCGTCGTCGCCGGCCAGATCACCGGCGGCACGGGCAGCAACGACGTCCTCGTGCTCCGCCTGATTCCTGAGCAGAAGGGCAGCAGGGTTCGCACCGAGCACGGCCTGCTCCACCTGCCAGGGCTCAGGCTGGAAATCGACGCTGCGCGCCCGCAGAAGGGCCTGCTAGCGCCTGCTGGGGTACGCGATGGCTGAGATCACCGCGGCCAAGGGCGTCGCCCCGAGCGACCTCGGCTCATACCAGCACGCGGTCCGCCTGGTACTGACCAACGACATCATCACCGAAGAACGCCCGCGCGCGGGCGCGCTGAGCGCCGTACTGCGCTGGGCCGACTCTATTGCCCGCGACCTTTCCGAACTGCTCGGTTACACGCTCATCGCGACCGCTCATCACGTCCGCCTGATCCGCAGGCTCGACACCCTGGATCCCACCCAGCGGTCGATCTTCGCTGCCCGCAGCGGCCGGCCATTCGACCGGCGAAGGCTCGCCTACCTGTGCCTCGTCCTTGCCGTCTTCCAGCGCTCGAGGATAGAGATCAGCCTCGCCGACCTGGTCAGGGCGCTGGCACCGACCGCGAACTCGCTATCGGGCCTCGGCTTCGACGCGACGGTCACCGAGCACAAGCGCGCGGTCGTTGATGTGCTCGACTGGCTGACCGACCACGGAGCGCTTCGCCTGTCAGACGGGTCGGCAGAGAACTGGGCGCACGACACCGAGCGCGGTGATGCCCTTTACGACATCGACCACGACATCTGCGCCGCCCTCTTCCGCCCTGCCAGGCCGATTCAGCAGCTCACTGGCGCGGCCGGCCTGCTCGACCTCGCCGACGTCAGCACCAGGCGGTCGGCGCAGCGTGAGGCCGCCGCCCGGCGGGCCAGGCGCCTGCTGATCGAGCAGCCCGTGCTCTATTACTCCCGGCTTGATACCGAAACGGCCGCGGCCTTGCGCAGCGCTGAGTTGGCAGAGAACCTGGCCAGGCTCACCGGTCTCGTGGTGGAGCGGCGGGCAGAAGGCGTCATGCTGGTTGACCCCACGGGCCGCTTCACCGACCGGCCGTTCCCCGGCAGGGGCGGTGCCGTGAACCGTGCTGCCGGGCTTTTGCTGGCCAAGATCGCGGACGTGCTCGAAGACCCTGACACCGCGCCTGACATCACGACCCTGCCTGTCCCCTCAGCTCTCGATGACCGGGCAGGCATTCTCAGCAGGACGGACGCCGGACTTGCCGGGTACGGAGAACAAGATCACGCCGAGGCGGCCGGAGAAGGCACGCTTGAAGCGCCTTTTATCGAACGCACCAGGCTTGAAGGCATGCTTGCCGGGCTCTATGACGAATTCGGTGCCGCCTCGTTCACCGCGCAGTGGCAGTTCGACCAGGCCGGGCTGCTCGAAGCCGCTACTCGCCTGCTCGATGACCTCAGCCTGGCCAGGCGGCAGCCTGGCGGCGTTCTGGTCTTGCCCGCCGCCTGGCGGTATAAGAACATCACGGCTGCGCTGCCAGACGGCGCCAGGCATGATGGCCAGGGCGCGTTCAAGTTCGACTTCGCGGCGGAGGAGCCCGCGTGACAACGCAAGCACGGTTCAAGCCGACGAGAGCCGGCATCATCAATCTCTGGGACTACCTCGATGAGGAGTTCGCCTTCGCCGATGGCCGGCTGGCGCTGCGTGGCCACAACGGCTCTGGCAAGACGAAGGCGCTTGAGGTGCTGTTTCCCTTCATCTTCGACGGCAGCCTGGACGCCAGGCGACTTGACCCGTTCAGCGGCGAGAACCGCACGATGAAGGCGAACCTGCTTTACCGCGGCCAAGAGTCAGAGTACGGCTACGTCTGGATGGAGTTCGCGCGGCCTGACGAGGTCGTGACGCTGGTCATCGGACTAAGCGCGCACAAGAACCGCGACCGGCCCAAGCCCGCGTTCTACGTGACAGGCAAGCGAATGGGCAAGGACTTCGGCCTGCTCTCCGCCGATTCGCGCCCGCTGACCGCCAGGCAACTCGCCGCTCTCCTCGGCCGCGAGTCCTGCTACGGCGAGCGCCGCGGCGCCTACATCGAGGCCGTTGACGCCCGGCTGTTCGGGCTTGGCAGGGAGCGCTACACCCAGCTTCTCGACCTCCTCATCGCGCTGCGCCGCCCGCTGCTTGCCAAGGACCTTGACCCGGCCAAGGTGTCAGACACTCTCACGGCCGGGCTCAGCCCGGTCGACGACGAACTGGTCGAGCAGGCCGCGCGGGACTTCGAGAACCTGGCCGCGGTGCAGAAGCAGTACGACGACCTCGCCGCAGCCGACGCTGCGGTCAGGGCCTTCCTCGACCATTACGTGGCCTACCTGCGCGTGCACGCGAAACACCAACTCGACCAGGTCGGTGCCAGGATCGTCGTCGCCGCCAGCCACGTCGCCGCCATCACCACTGCCGCCCGCGAGGTCAGCCGCGCCGAGCAGGCGGAACGGCTCGCCCGCGCCGACGCCGAGGCCGCCGAGATCGGTGCGAAGACCCTCGACGCCCGCTTGTTCGGCCTGAAGAACCGAGACGCCTACAAGGATCACGAGAAGCTGGCACTGCGCCGCGGCCAGCTCGAGAAGGACAGGCAAACGCTGAAGGAAGGCGCGGACAGGCTCGCCAGATCGCGGAGAAATGTCACCGACCTCGGCCGCGAGGCTGACCAGGTCGCCGACGCCCT
>Ga0335074_10012004_pt1 | contig 12135 bp, 10 predicted proteins | sample Lox_Sample_23_FD_206715 | JGI IMG/M metagenome (GOLD analysis project Ga0335074, IMG submission 206715) | Soil microbial communities from Loxahatchee National Wildlife Refuge, Florida, United States - Lox_Sample_2.3 | ecosystem: Environmental > Terrestrial > Soil > Wetlands | place: USA...
TGTAGAACAACGCACTCGCTGTCGGCGAGGCGCTCCTCGAGCACCGCGCCGACGACTCGCTCACCCTCGATCCCCTTCGCCACTGCCGCGTCGTAATCATCCGGCTCGGCATCGGGACCCCGGCGCGCTCGCCGGTTGCTCAAGCGTCGGACCTGGCGCGCGGCAGGACCGATCGCCATCCCGAACGCCGCTTGCTCAGCCGTTCCGCCCGTCGGCTCCTCGGCATCAGGCGGTGGGGCCGAGCTCACATCACGATTCCCTCAGAAATCGGTGGCCACTGCAACGACGATCCGTCCACTCGGTCATCGGCCGAACCAATCGGCTCCGCTCATCCCGCTGACCCTACGGCGCGTTGCGGTACCTAACCAACGCCCCAGAAGGTTCCGGCCGCCCGTTGTGGCTAGCAGCGCGGAGTCGATTTGTCGCCTATGAGGCATCACCGGCCGCTGGCCGCGCACACGATCGCTCTCACACAAAGCGATTGCGCCGCTTCCCTCCGCTCCGACTGCTCGCTAACCACGTTGACTCTTCGTCCGACGCGCGGAGCAGCGCTACTCATTCGGACAGAGCCCGGAAACCGAGTTCGTCGCTGTCGAGCGATCGGGTGGGAAGCTCGCGTGTCGACTCGATGTCGGCAAAGTCATATTCCGGGAAGAAGGCAGCGAGGAGAATGGGCAACGCCTCGGTGTCCAGTCCGCGGATCTTGACCGCGAGGTATGTCTCGGTAAGCGTCTCGACGATTTCGACTGCGACTCCGACTCCCACTTCGCCGCCAACGAACCCGCGTTGTTCGGTGCCAGGATTGGCTCGCGCTGCCTCGAGGAGAAGACCCGCATCGTGGCGGGCGACGCCCGCGAAGCGTGATGCCCTGTCGGCAAAGAGCGCCTGGTAGTCGGTCTCAGTTGGAAGCAGACGTCCCTCGGTATGGAGGTCCTTGAAATATGGGAAGGCATCTCCTCCGCCCTCGAACTCGTGCTGGGCGTACGCGACCAGCCAGATCACGCGGTTGTCCTCGTCGTACCATGTCGCGCCGCGGTGCCGGCTTCCGTAGGCGAGCCGGTAAATGTCGAGGCCTCCGGGGAGCGGGGACACCTTCTTGGTGTCGTCTGGCGTCTCACGTCGGCGTTTGATCAGCGCCTTGATGATTTCGTGCTTCTTGAGGTCGTCGAAAGGAGCGGTCGTTGGGCTCTGGAGGTCTTCGTCCAGACAGCGGCGTGTGACGCGGAGTTCGTAGTCCGCACACAAGTACGCGCTACCAAAGCTGATGTTGACCATGCCGCTTAGGCCCATCCGACAAATGCTATTTGTGGGACCGGCGGCGAGTGAGAGCGTTACGGCTGGTGTTTCGTGCGCACGGACGCTGCGGCCGCGGCGGCGCGTTGTTCCGTCGTTCGGGCCGCGAACTCGCTGAGACCTGCAGTATCGCCCGACCGGATCAGTTTTGCTGCATCCTCGAAGTCGGCGGCGAGTTGTTCGCGGTGGGCGTCGAGATAGAGATCCCAGGCCTCGCGAAGAAGGTCGCCAGCTTGACGTCCCTGTAGCGCCGCGATTCGCCGCGCGCTCTCATAGAGGTCTTCGGGCACGCGTAGGACCACGCTCATGACGGCACCTTTCGATCGCAGGTTCGGAGCCTTGCTACCGACCAGACAGCCCTTTGTAACACGTTGTTCGGCTGTCTCGTCGCGATCCTAACCAACCCTTGGCCTGAAACCAGACATTTGTCGAGGTGTTGCATCAAGTCGTGCATCTGCTACATTGTAACAGCGTTACAAATGACTAAGGGAGGTGTTATGGAATCGACGGCCGTCAAACACGAACACCGCATCGCGATTTTCATCGATGGCGAGCGGTTCGAGGTTGATCAACGACGGACGACAGCTTCGGCCCTTCTGGCTTTGGTTTCGAAGTCGAGCGCGGACTGGTATCTCGTGCTCAAGGACGGTCGCAAGCAGACCGACTACCGCGGGGACGAGGTGATCGAGCTCAAGCTCGACGAGCGATTCCTCACCGTCTTCACCGGGCCGACGCCCGTTTCCTGATGGCTGGGGTCGTGCAGCTCGCGGCCGAAATCGAAGAACTCCGCTACGAGGTCGCTGTGTCCGGCAGCTATGTGGTCTTCGACTACACGGTCGACATCGGACCGCTCGACGGAATGGAGATCCGCATCGGACTCGATGGCAGTGGCCACCCCCACTCCCCGCCAACGGGACCGTTCGTCTCGCCACCGCTCCTCCCGCTCCGGCCAGACGCCAGCCCAGCGCCGCGCGGTGGCGTTCACGACGGCAGGGGGCGGGGCTTTCCATTAGCTGATCAGGGCGATTGGCAGTATTGGAGCCGCCCGTTCAACGAGTGGGCCCAGCACGGACGGACTGCGAAGGCATACCTCGAGGTTCATCTCCGAAGGCTCTTCGCCCAGCTCCCTCGCGAGGACTTGTTATGCGCAGCTTGAGCGTCGCCATGACGGATTCCACCCACGAGCTGCTGCGGTCACACCTTCTCCGCGCCGACGGACAAGAAGACCTGTGTTTCGTCCTATACCGACCTAGCACCGGCTCCAAACGATCCACGGCTCTCCTCCGAGAGGTCGTGCTGCCGCTAGACAACGAGCGCAACCTGCACGACAACGCCTCATTCAATGCCTCGTACTTCCTCCGGGCCCTTCAGTTGGCTGAGGACGCCCGGTGTGGCCTCGGGCTCGCACATAGCCACCCAGCAGGATCAGGTTGGCAAGGAATGAGCGCGGACGATGTGGGCGCAGAACATGGCCACGCCGGCCAAGCGTGGGCCGTCACCGACCTGCCCCTTCTCGGTCTCACCCTCGCCGGCGATGGCACATGGAGCGCGCGCAATTGGCCCCGCTCCGGTCGGCTGACTTACGAACGGAGCGACTGCGACTCCGTCCGAATCATCGGCGAGGGACTACGAATCTCTCGCCATCCTCAACGAGAGGCCATGTACTCGTACGACCACCGGATGATCCGGACGGTCTCGGCCTGGGGGGAAGCCGCGCAACACCAGCTATCGGGCCTTCACGTTGGGATCGTCGGGCTGGGATCCGTCGGAATGCTCGTGGCCGAAGCGCTAGCGAGAACGGGCGTCCGTCAACTAACCCTCCTCGACTTCGACAGTGTCCAGCTGCACAACCTGGACCGGCTGGCCCACGCGACGCGACTCGACGCCGCCCGCGCGAGCTCAAAGGTCGATGTGGCCAAGCGAGCGCTCGAGGCACTAGCACCAGTCGATGATCTTAAGGTCGAAGCGATACCACTCAGCGTTGTTGAACCAGACGGATTTAGGCACGCGCTCGATTGCGATGTTCTGTTCTCGTGCGTCGACCGGCCGTGGCCTCGCCAGCTCTTGGATCACGCGGCCTTCGCCCACTTGATCCCAGTGGTCGATGGCGGCGTGTCAGTCGGCGCGATCCCCCGTTTCACAAGGGCGGACTGGAAAGTTCAGATAGCAGCACCAGCTCGTAGGTGCCTGGAGTGTTGCGGCCAATACCTTCCGGCCGACGTCGCGCTCGAGCGCTCGGGAGACCTAGACGATCCGAGCTACATCGACGGACTCCCCCAGGACCACCACCTTCGTGCCAGCGAAAACGTCTACGCATTCAGCGCCAATCTCGCATCGCTCGAGGTCCTCCAGTTCCTCCTGATGGTCATCGCACCGCTCGGCGTCAGCGATGTCGGAGAGTGGAACTTTCACTTCGTGACCGGACGCATGGACGTCGCAGAGGGCGCGGAGTGCGAGAGCTATTGCCTGCACCGGACCGTCGTCGCAGACGGCGATTATGCGGACCCGCCCACCGGGGACCACCCGACTGCAGCAGCGGAGCGAAGCCGCCGGGCATCGACGCAGGCCAAGACGTCAACGCGTGACGCTCGTGGACCCGATGGCCGCGCGAAGCGATCGCGACGCGGACTGCGGCGCAAGCTCGCCGCTCTCATGAAACTACGGTTCGGCGCCAAATCCGAGGCCTGAGATGAGATCGCAAGCAGGGCAGCGAGGAGGCACAAGTCGAGGAGACTGAGAGACCGAGGCGCTCGCCAAGCAAGAGTGCGCGTTCAGCGGAATTCAGATCGCTTCGTCGCGCTGCGATCGCACCTGTTCGGGAGCAATCGCTCCCTTGCGAGGGGAGCCGGCGATTCCTATGGCGACGAACCGATGGCGTGGCCTCGTGCCCTGGCCCTTCTCACTGGCGCGTTTTCGCGGAAAGCGAAGCGGCCTGAGAGAGCACCACCGCGCTACAGAGCGCTGCCGGAGTCGTCCGCATGATGGCGTCGGTCTCGCGCCCGTCAAGGTCGCCCCTTCGGGGCTGCCTTCGGCAGGGCCTGACGGCCCTCCCCTGACCGGCGCTTCACCCGACGCGGTTCCGCAACGACGTCCGGTAGCGGCCGCTTTGCCGCCAGCTTGGACTAGCTCCGGACAACTCAAAGACAGCGCCACACTCCACGCACACTCTTTGAGTGCTGAAGATGTCCATAGATGTCCTTATATGTCCGGCGCTGCCTGAGCGGGACGCGGAGGTCTTTAGCGCTCATGGAGCAGCTGCCGAAGCTCGGGAAGCGCGGCCCGATCCTTGTCCCGAGCTGCAACCTCCTTCGAGCGGATGATGTCCTCGAGCGAGGCGACCAAGACGCGCAGCTCGTCCACCTCAAGTTCGGTCGCGTTCGGGGCGAGCTGCTCGTAACGCGTCAGGTGAAAACGGCTCTCGCTCGGGATGCCGAGCAGCACGTCAACGTCCCCGGCCGCAGTACGCCACGCTCCGATCTCGATGTTGTGGATCGTCCGCGCGTCGATGGCAATCTCGAGCACTTCGAGCGAGCTCTCCCCGATCTTGAGTCGGGCGTCGAGCTCGGTCAGTGCCGTGGCCAGCCGGGCGAGGTTCGCTTCGCTCCACTCCGGGCAGATGTCGGCGTCCTTGGTCGCCCGCGTCGCTCCATGGGCCTGAGCGGCTAGACCGCCGACTAGGACGAACCTGACGCCGTTTCGGTCCAGCGAGCTGAACAGGGCTGCCCGGTCCAGCGGCGGTGGGTCGTCGCTCACCGGCTGGCGCGCTCGCGCTCGATGCGCGCGTTGTTCTCACGCACGAACTCGATCAGCTCATCGCGTGTGGCAGGACGACCGCCGGCGCCGACGAGGACCGTCCGGTTCGGGTCGGTGTTCGGCAGCGGGTGCTCGTTGATGTTCCGGTCCCACTCTTCCAAGGTTCCAGATGGCAGCGTGACGACAGGTCGCTCTCGCGCGAAGGCGCTGTTCAAGAGGGCGACATCCTCGGGCCCCGCCTTGGCGTGCAGGTAGCGCTCGGTCGTGGTCAGCTTGGAGTGACCGAGGAATGCTTGGACCCAGCGTGCGTCCGCCCGCCGCGCCACCAGCGAACCAGCTCCGTGGCGCAACGCGTGGAAGCGAAGTGCGCGCAGCCCGGCGGCCTCCGCCGCTGCCTTGAACCGTCGGCGCAGCGCTGAGCCATCGAGCGGACGGCCAAGACGGTTGCAGAACACGTAGTCGTCGGTCGACACGAATTCGTCGCGCTCGGCGAGGCGGGCGAACGCCTGGGCCGCGGCGTCGGCGATCGGCAGGAAGCGCGCCTGCCAGCTCTTGGTCGGACCCTCGACCCGGTCGCTGAAGGCCCGGTGCACGACGAGACGCCGGTCGACCAGGTCGACGTCGTCCCAGCGCAGCGCCAACAGCTCCCCGAGACGCAGCCCGGTGTAGGCGGCGATCCGGATGAGCTCGGCGTCCTGACGGTCCTCTTGGGCGCGGGCGGCGCGCTCGGCCTCGTTGAGCCTGAGCTTGGTGACGTTGCGGTGGGCCCCGCTTGCGGCAGACCGGGCGATCGCTTCGACCTCCTCCGGCTCGTAGAAGTCAAGGACGGCCGCCGGTGGCTCGCGGCGCTTGTTCGTTGCCGCGACCGGGTTCGCCGGAAGCCGATAGGTGTCCTCGCGCATGCCGAAACTGAACACGGCGCTGATCACCTGCCGGTGCTTGTTGACGGTCCGCGGGCTTGCGCCGGCCTGGTCCAGCGACCGCAGATACTCGGCGATGTCCCGCGTCGTGAGGTCCTTCACCGCGCGGTCGCCGAGCCTGGCCATCAGCAGCCCAGGAGAGGTACCGACGCCGCGGCGATGAGCCTGGCCGGGTTCGGCGAGGAGCCAGCGATAGTCGCGAAGAGTCGACGGCTTGGCACCCTTCTCGCGCTCTAGGTAGACGATCCAATCCGCGGCCAACTCTCGGAAGCTCACGCCGCGTCGGCGCCGCTCGTCGGCATCCGCCTCGAGTCGGCGCTGCTCTTCGTCGTGCGCTTCGATCAGCTCATGCATCCGAACCGCCGCCTCGGTCTCGGTCAGAGTTCCCTCCGGTGGCCGGCCTCGCCGTCGTCGCCAGCCACCGTTGCGGTCGGGCTCGACCCAGGCCCTGCCGAGGGAGCGGATCACCGGGCTGCCGTTTCGGGACCACTTCGCGTACCAGAAGGGACCGCTTGCACGCTGGCGGATGAAGGGTCGGGAGGTGGGGTGGGGGAGGGTCACAGGAACAGCCTACAACCACCCACGGATAGCGGGCAACTGTCGGGCAACTGTCCGAGCGGGCAACCCTCGCGGGCAACCTTCCAGCCCAGAAATGCCTCAAATACGGGCAATTCCGCACCAATAAACTGCCCGTACTTACTGGGATCAGAGGCCGCGCGACGGCCTTCTAAGCCGTGGGTCGCAGGTTCGAGTCCTGCCGGGGGCGCTCAGGCGGCCCCTGCAAATGGCTTGGTTTTGCGGCTGTTAGTGGAGCGTTAGTTGCGGGCGCAAGCTTCGGCAAGGGTCGCGGGCAACTGTCCGGGGTTGGCGGGCGCCGTTTTCGAGGTGCCAGGCCAAGGTCGTCGCGTGGCCGTCAGAAGCGGCCCACCGCGCTCACCGCCCCAGCACGCTCGTCGCCCAAGCCGGCAATGCGTGCTCCCTACGGAGCCGCGCAAGGCGGTGTCCTCACCTCCACCGCCAACTGGCGGGAGATCTGGGGCCGGAGCTTCACGTCGGCGTTATTACCCCGGGCCTTATCCTCTCGGGGATGCCGGAACCCCTGAGTCGAGCGGGGCCGCGGTGACTTCGAGGCTGGGAAAGCTCAGACCGCCGCCCTTGACCTGCTGCAGCGACCCGGTCAGCCCGACAGCATCGCCGCCACCGTCTCCGTACTGCTCTGCGGCGAGGCACGTTTCATCACGGGAACGACGATGGCCCCCGGTGGCGGCGAAGCGGCGCTGTAGATGATGAGTGCAGCCGGGGCACAGGCCGCAATCGCCGAGTTCGACGCGATCGTCCGCGGATCCTCGACGGTGGAGCGCCACGAGGTGTTCGCCCGCTGCCGCACCGACGCGCCGCTGTTCTTCAGCGATGCACTCGAGTCCTGGGTGCTCAGCCGGTACGCCGACGTGCGCGCCGTGCTCGAGGACGAGACGCGGTTCCGCTCCCTGGTCGACGAGCCTGGCGCCTCGCTGCAGCGCACGTTTCTGCAGATGACCGGCCGGGAGCACAACAAGAAGGCCGGCACGGTGGCCCGTCGGATTCGCGCCCCGCGCGCGTTCACCGAGGGACTCGAGGAGGCAATCCGCTGCATCTGCCGACGGCAGGCCGAGCACCTGCGGATGGGCGAGCCCGTCGACGTCAAGCGCGACTATGCGATGTGGATCCCGTTGCTCGTGATCACCGAGCTGACCAACGTGCAGGAGGCCGGCCGGTTCCGCGATTGGTACCAACGTATCGCCTCCGGCGGCGTGGCGAGCGTCGCCAACCCGGCAGCCCGGAGCTCCGGATTGGAGGCGGTCGATGAGGTCCGGGAGTTCCTCAAACCGATCATCGCCGAGCGCCGTGGTAGCGGGGCCACCGACCTCGTCTCCGTCCTCGGCGCCTCGAGCTACGATGGCCAGCTGCTGTCCGAAGAGGAGATCGTCTCGACGATCACGTTCCTACTTACCGCCGGCGTGGAGACCACAGAGCGTGCGCTGGCGAGCCTGATGCGTCACCTCGTCCTGCACCCCGACGACTGGTCGATGCTCGCCGCCGCTCACGAGGACCGGAGCTTTGTCACCTCGCTCAGCGCCGAGACCGTCCGCTACTTTCCGCCCGTGCAAGCGCTCACTCGCCGCAGCACGCAGCCGGTCGCCTTCCACGGCAGCGAGATCCCCGAGGGCGATCGGGTCGTGGTCCTGCTCGCCTCCGCCAACCGCGACGAGGACGAGTTCGCCGATCCTCAGCGGTTCGATCCAGGACGCTTCGGCGACCACGGCGATCAGCAGTTCCAGACCTCCTCGCGGATCATGCCGTTCGGCGCCGGTCGCCACCATTGCACAGGATCGCGGCTCGCCGCCTCGGAGATGGCCAACGCGTTGACCGAGTTCTGCCGTCGCGTGGCACGCATCGAGCCGTTTGGCGAACCGCCGCCGAACGAGGGGTTCATGCTCCGGTCGCCGCGCGAAGTGCCGATGATCCTCCACGCTGCCTAGTGCTCCGTCGCCATGAGCAGTGGCCCCGCTCAGCTCTGCCGAGCCGCTGAAGCTGACGCTCGTCCGGCGCCGCCGACGTCGTGACACCTTCCGAGCGATGTGGAACCTGACCGCGCTGCTCTGTGGGCATGCCCGCCGTGCTTGCTCGTGATCGCTGGTCCTCGGTGGTGCCGGATTGCGGGAGACTCGGGAGGCGTCGGTGCGCCGAGTCTTATTCGATCGAGACGAAGTCGCTCGGTCAGCGTCCTGGCTAGGACCGAGCGTCGCTCGGTCAGCTGAAGCTGGTGAGGAAGCGCCTTGCGGCGGCTCGGCTGTCCGTCAGCGCTCTGACTGCGATTCCGATCTCCTCGACGAGCTGATGGCGGACCTTCAGGATCGCCGCTGACGTGTCGTTCGGCGCTATGTACCAGTCGTTGAGGCCGACATGGAACGGCCCTTCCAGCTTCAGCTGCTGCCGAGCGGAGAACAGGCTGGCGCCGGGGCGGATCCCGTGGATCTGGTAGTGGCGGTTGGCGGTCGAGATCCAGACCACGCGGCCGGCGAACCGATGACGAGAGCTTCGCGGCAGCGTGCTCAGCAGCTTGGGGGACGCGTAGCCAACGCGGATGCCGCTTCCGGCGAGGCAGAAGAACTCCTCGTAGCGGGTCCCCCGGGTTGAGTTCTGCTCGTAGGCGTGGCGTGCCTGCACGCGTGTCATCAGCAGCCGGAGCTTGCCGATCTCGGATGAGCGGAGCTCACCGGTCGGGGGCGGACAGGCCGGGTTGAAGGGCGGCAGTGGCTTGTGGACGACCGTCGGCGTGCCGGGTGCGCCCGGCGTCTGGTAGACGGGCAGCCGCAGCTGGAGGTCGCTGACGTCGACCGTGAACGCCCCGTTGGAGGGGTGGAGGTACGGGGCGTCCCGGCCGAGCAGCTCCAGCTCCGGTATGTGCCCGGCGGCGAAGTGCCAGGCCCCAGGGTGCAGCTGGAAGATCTGGACGCCGTCCGGCGCGTTCGGATCGAACCGGTAGTCGCCGCGCGCCACGAGCGTCTCGGTGTTGGTGGCGGGATCGACGTCGAGCAGGCGCGCCGCGACGTACGCGTATGCGCCGGTCACTTGGAAGTTCGCGATCACCGTCGGCGCTCCGAGCAGCGTGTAGCCGGCGCCGGTCGCGGCGGGCAGCCGGTAGGTCGCGACGCCAGGCTCGGGCGTGGCCGAGGCGGTCTGGCAGATGCCGCCCAGGTTCGCCTGCGTGGACAGGATCGGGTCGAAGATCGCCGCGACTTCGGGATTGCCGCCGCTCGAGAGGATCGCCTGGGTGGGGTTGGAGGCGTAGTCGACCTCACCGGGGTGAAGCCCGGCCCACGTCGGCGCCCAGTACGGCCCGCCCGAGGCGACCGTCTTCGGGCAGGTCTGGGTGAGCGCGGTGACGCCCAGCGTCGGCTGCGGCCCGGTGCCCTTCACGTAGTAGTTGAAGAACGCCAGGATGCGGGACCGCATCAGTGCTAGGTCGGCCGGCTTGTCGTTGGCGGGTTGGTGGCCGATGTCGCCGAAGAACAGGGAGATCGGGTCGGACGGGTACCGCGAGCGCTCGAGGTTGTGGTAGCGCAGCGCCTCATCGGCCGGGAACACGGCGTCGGTGAAGCCGTTGGCCCAGAAGATCGGTGCCGGCGCCTCCGTGGAGAACCCGTAGTCGCCCTGCAGCAGGTAGTAAGGGGAGTGATACTCAGCGACCTGTTGGGCGATCGACTCGTCGAAGGACGTGTCGTACGGGTCGCCGGCGCTGAGCGCCGCGAACCAGGTAGTCAGGTTGTCCGTCGGCTCGAGCACCGGGGGTGCGTAGTTGGCGTCGGCGTCCCCGGCACCGGTGGCGTACAGCCCGGCGTCGAACGTCAGCTTCTCGACGCCTATCGGCGAAAAGTCCGCCGTCGGCGAGGTGATCTGATCGTCGAGCGTGCGACCGTTGGGCACCAGCGCGTAGACGAGGTCGCTATAGCCCGCGTACGGGGCGGCGGCGGCGATGTGCAGCGGCGTCCCATCGGGGCTCGTCCACGGCACCAGCTGCCCGTCGGGCAGCATCACGCGGTTGTTGAGGGTCGCCAGCTCGAGTGACACGCCGGCCCCGTAGGACTCGCCCGTCACACCGATCTCGTTGGGGTTGACGAGCCCGTCATCGACCAGCAGCCCGACCGCGTACTGGACGTCGCGGGCTTCGTAGCGGTAATCATCAAGATGGATGTAGCCGTTCGTGCACGCGGACTCGTTCACCAGTTGCGACTGAACGGTGCCGCACGAGTCGGCCCAGCCGCGCGCGTTGAACTGCAGGACCGCGTAGCCGTCCTGCGCCCACTCCTCGCCCGTCGGACCGCCGTATTGCGTGTCGGTCGGTCCGGTTGTGGGGACGGCCCAGCCGTGACTCTGCACCACCAGCGGGTAGTCGCCGTCAACACCCGAGGCGGGCGCCGGGGGCAGCGTCAGCCAGAACTGCAGCGCCGTCCCGTCGAAGCTCTTAAGCCGCAGGTCGGGACCGCCGCTGGAGCTGTAGTCGCCGGCGCACATGCGCACCCCGGTCGACTGCGTCGCGCACGGGACTGGCTGTCCGCTGATCGTCTGCCCGGCGAACACAGCGGTGACTGCCCCCGACGCGCCCGCCGGCAATGCCATGAACGCGACCACGACCGCCGCCAAGCCAGACAGGTCCAAGATCCGCGCGTGGAACACCCGCAGCTCCATCGGAAAGCAAAATAGGGCACACGCCCTGTTTGGTCAACTGCCCAGCTTCCTCTTATCTCTTGCAGAAGCGATGCGCGCCCCCTTGCCAACCACGCACTCGCCCTGTTTCATCCCAGGCCATGGCCAAGGCGATTCGAAGCGGTAGCAGCGATTGAGCGGCTGCACCCGGTCCTAGAGTGCGGTGATCGATGGCATCCGAGCTCTTCCCAACGGCAAGCAATGCAGACGAGCGTCGCACCCGCCGGACGAACGAACAACGACGGGCCGACACGCGCAGCCGGTTGCTCGACGCGACCATTCGCTGCCTGATCCAGGAGGGCTATCACGGCACCACCACGCGCCGGGTGATCGAGCTTTCCGGCGTGTCCCAAGGCGCGCAGAACTACCACTTCCCCCGCCGAATCGACCTCGTCGTCACCGCCATCGAACGCCTCGCTCAGCGACGGATCGACGAGCTCCTCGAACTTGCGGCGGACTTCCCGACCCAGCCGCGAGCCCGTCTCGCCGCTCTGCTAGACATCATCTGGGCGGACTTCTCCGGGCCGGCATTCACCGTACTGGTCGAACTCTGGGTTGCCGCCGCTCACGACCTCGAGCTGCACGACCGCCTCATACCCGTCGAACGGCAGGTCGCCCAAGGCGTCTTCAGCATCGCCTCCGAACACTTCGCTCAAGAGCTAGCGGCGTTCCCCGACTGGGCCCGACGGCTAACGCTCGCCCTCAGCGCGATCCGCGGGCTAGCGCTCAGTGAACGCTTCGAACCACGCGAGCCCCGCCTCCGCCGCGACCCATGGCCCGACTTCCGCGAAACCCTGCTCGCCGCTCTCCTCCCCAACGCCTGAGCTCCGCGCATCGCATGCGGGATACGCAACGCCACAAGCTCCGCCTCGGAGGTTGCGGGGAGTTGCGCGGCGAGGTCACCGAGCCGCTGGCTGCAGGT
>Ga0335074_10012005_pt1 | contig 12135 bp, 8 predicted proteins | sample Lox_Sample_23_FD_206715 | JGI IMG/M metagenome (GOLD analysis project Ga0335074, IMG submission 206715) | Soil microbial communities from Loxahatchee National Wildlife Refuge, Florida, United States - Lox_Sample_2.3 | ecosystem: Environmental > Terrestrial > Soil > Wetlands | place: USA: Florida...
CTGCGGCCTCGGCATGTCCGATGTTCGACTTGACCGCGCCAAGCGCGCAGGGCGTCGGCCCCCGGCCATACACCTCCGCCAGCGCCTCGACCTCGATCGGGTCGCCCAGCGGCGTGCCCGAACCATGAGTCTCGATGAAGTCGATCGAGTCTGGCGGGACGCCGGCATTCTTGAGCGCCCGGCGAATGACGTCTGATTGCGCCAACGGATTGGGCGCGGTCAGACTGGAACTACGTCCATCCTGATTGATGGCTGAGCCGCGAATGACGGCGAGGACCGGAGCAGCGGAAGAGAGCGCGTCCGCGAGCCGTTGCAGCACGACGATCCCGCAGCCTTCGCTTCGGACGAAGCCGTCAGCTCTTGCATCGAATGGCTTGCAGCGTCCATCCGACGCCAGCATTCGCATTCGGGAGCACGGCAACGTCGAAAGCGGTGTGAGGTCGAGCGTTACTCCCCCCGCGAGGGCCAGGTTGCACTCGTCTGCGCGCAGACTTTGGCAGGCCATGTGCACCGCCGTCAGCGATGACGAGCAGGCGGTATCGATCGCCACGCAGGGACCTCGGAGATCGAGGCAATAGGAGACGCGCCCAGCCAGCACGTTTGTCGCAACGCCAGTGCCACTATACATGCCGACGCGATTGGGTTCGAGGTTTTGTAGCAAGCAGTAGTCGCTGCCGGACACGCCGGCAAACACACCCGTCCTCGAATTGCTCAAGCGATCGATATTTTGTCCCGCATCCTCAAGTGCTTCCCACGCGAGTTCCAGAAATATTCGCTGCTGCGGATCCATTGCCGCCGCCTCACGGGGGCCGATGCCGAAAAAATCGCCATCGAATTCCTGGATCCGTTCCAGGAATCCGCCCCAGCGAGAGGACACTTTGCCCGGGGCATTGGGATCGGGATCGAACCACCGCTTGATCGGCCACCGGTCGGGAGGCACTTCGGTGATAGCATCTCCGCCGGAACTCAACAGTCGCCAGTAGGCGGCGGGACCATCTACGTGCCCAGGAAACCTGCAACTCATGCCGATGATCGCGATCGGCTCGGCCATCAAGACGCGGCCCACATCCTCCGCCCGAAACTTCGCAGCCAACAAGGCCAGTCTTTCAGAGGAGAGTTGCTCAGGTTTGCCCGGCGTCAAAGTCATACGACTCTCAAAAGTCGAATCGACCAGAAAACAGCCTGACCAGAGACCCCGTTAAACACCGAAAAATGCGCGGCACCTCCCCCCGCGCGATGAGAGTCGATAGCGCGCATCCATTTTGAAATTGTTAGCTCCCGCTAACGACACACTTACGCCGCGCGGGGACTTTGGCACCCCACGCCTTTCATCCACCCCATTGAATGCGCTGCGGATGCAGCGCGTTCAATATTGAGATCTTTGTGGTCGGCTACGCTATAATAATTAACGCCAACCGCCGGAAAAATACCGGCCTCGCGTCGCTTAAGTTTTAAGGAGACTTGTGACTCAAGACGTGAGACTTCACGTCGGACAATTTCTTCTGAGCTTCAGTCGTAGACAGATAATTCTTGGCGACCTGTTTAGCGTGGTCTTCAAGATATTGCGCTTGCGTCGGGGTCAAGTCCAATGCTTCTTTCGCAGTCAGTCCATAAAGATGCGCAAACTTGGCCATGTTCTCCACCTTTGGTAAGAGTTGCCGCAACGATATGGCGTTTAGAACGCGCAACGGGATATTCGTGCAGGACCCAATTGCAGTCAAGCACTTTTTTCTAGGAGTCGCCTGAGGAATCGCGGATTGGCCCGGCGTTTTTCCGGCCCATGGGCAAGCGCCACCGCCGCTGGAAGGCCGATGAACCGATGCCGGCGACGGTTCAGGAGTTCGTGGATGAGGATCATTTGCGCGGTTCGTATTGAACCTGGTGGTCGGAGAGATCGCCTGCAAGAGATCGAGCGGGTCTACCGCGTCGATGGCGGGCAGCGCCATTCGATCCGGCGATGATGACGGCGCTTTTGCTCTACGGCTATTTGCAACGGGGTCTATTCGTCGCGGCGGATCACCAAGGTCTGTCGGGAACGGGTCGACTTTATGACCATCGTCGGTCTCGACCCGCCGGATTTCCGGACGATCTCGGAGTTCCGCAAGCGTCAGCTGAACGCGTTGCCGGCGCTTTTCGGCCAGGTGTTGCGCCTTTGAGAGCGGGCCGGGCCGGTCAAGCTCGGGCATGTCGCGCTCGACGGGACGAAGATCAAGGCCAACGCCTCGAAGCACAAAGCCATGAGCTAGGAGCGAATGGGCAAGCGGGCGGAAGAACTGGACGCCGAGGTTGCCGCGTGGATGGACGCCGCGGCGGCGGACGCGGGCGAGGACGGCGCCTTCGGGCACGACAAGAGCGGCGAAGAGATGCCGGATTGGGTCACCGACGAGAAGCGGCGCGCCGAGAAGATCCGCGCCGCCAAGGCTGAACTGGAGGCCGAGGCGAGAGCCGCTGCCGAAGCCGAGCGAAAAGCGCGGGCCGAGGTGGACAAGAAGCGGAAAGCCCAAGGCCGCAAATACCCGAAAGACCCGTCGCCCCGCCCTCCGAAGAGCCCGACCCGAAAGCGCAGAAGAACTTCACCGAGCCCGGGAGCCTCATCATGAAAACGAAGGACGGCTTCATCCAGGGCTACAACGCGCAGGCGGCGGTGGGCCGAGGCGCAGGTGATCGTCGCCCATGGCCAGGACGCCAACGGATGCGACCAGCATCAACTGACGCCGATGGTGGACGCGGTCGAAGCCAACATGGGTCCCAAGCCCGATCAGGTCTCGGCTGACGCCGGCCATTGCTCGGACGCCAACCTCGCTGCGATAGAGGAGCGCGCCGTCGACGCCTCCATCGCCGCCGGACGGGCCAAGCATCCGACCGACGGCGAAGCCGGAAACAAACGCGCGGTCGACACGCGCGAGAAGATCAGGGCCGGCGGCCACGACAGCCCGAGTCGCCTGCGTAAGCAATTGCCCGAGCCGGTGTTCGGGCAGATCAAACAGGCCCGCGGCTTCCCTCAGTTCCTAGTGCGCGGGCTGGACAAGGTCACAAACGAATGGGTCCTCGTCTGCCTCGCCCACAACATGCTCAAGTCCGCCCAGGGGTGGAGTGTGTCCAGCGCTATGCTCGCAACCGCGTGAACCTCGCCAATACGCCAAAGGCAGGCCCAAGTCCGCAAATTCCGGCCCAAAACCCGCTCACCCTTCACGGCATGTCGCGCTGGGATACTATCTGCACAGGCTCCGAGGCGCGATCGACGCGTGCGCGTCAAATTAGCCGTCGTTGGCTTGCTCTGACAAGAAGATTGCCGATTTTCGCGGTCAGCGGCTCGCGCGTTCGCTGTTGAAGGGACGCGTCGTCGTTGGATACAGTTCCTCGCGATCCAATTGGGTCGGACGAGCGTCGGAGTTGCAGTCGTGGAAAAATCTGATGACGTTGCTACCAGACGATCCTCCCTGTCGCCGAACAAGCGCGCGCTCCTGGAGAAGAGGCTGCGGCCGGCAGCAATTGGTAAGAGCCAAACCACAATCCCCCGACGCAAGCCCGGAAGCCGGATCCCGCTGTCTTTCGCACAGCAACGGCTTTGGTTTCTTCAGTGGCTGCTGCCAACGAGCCCTGCCTACAACGAGGCCGGCGCTCTTCATATCCGAGGCCCGCTCGACGTAGAGGTCTTCTTCCGCGCGATCCGGGCGGTGGCGCAGCGACACGAGATATTGCGCAGCACGTTCCGCACGGTCGACGGAGAGCCCGAGCAAGTGGTGCACGCCGAGCCGCATCCGGAGATGACGCCTGGCGTCGTGGATCTGACCGGACTGCTGCAAAGTGATCGACGCAGCGAGGCCATCGAGCGAATGCAGCTGGAGATCATGCGACCGGTCGATCTGGAGACAGGTCCGGTCACGCGATTTGTCTTTTTCCAAACCGGGCCGGAGGAGTTCTACCTCGTCCACACGATGCACCACATCGTCTCCGACAGTTGGTCCCTTGGCATCTTTATGAAGGAAATCGCAGCGCATTATCGGGCGTATCTGCAAAATGCACCGGCCGCTCTCCCAGAGCTTCCGATCCAATACGGCGACTATGCATGTTGGGAGCGCGAGAACGCGAATTTCGGTCGGCAACTCGCCTATTGGCGGTCGCGCCTTGTAGGCGCTCCACCCTTTCTTGAATTGCCCACGGATCATCCTCGTCGGGCGGATCGCGCCAGTCGCGCGGGCAGGATGGCGGTTTCGATTTCCTCCGATGTCATCGCGCGACTCCGCAGTTTGGCGCGGCAGGAAAGTGCCACGCCTTTCATGATATTACTGGCCGGGTTCGCCGCTTTGCTGCATCGCTATAGCGGCCAGCCAGACATTCTCATTGGCACCCCCGTGGCAGGCCGAACCTTGCCGGAGCTTGAAAACCTGATCGGGTTTCTTGTGAACACTCTGGTGCTGAGGATTCCGGTGGAGGGTCGGTCGACCTTCCTTGAACTCGTGAAGACGGTAAAGGCAGTGGTGCTCGGAGCCGTAAGCCACGACGACATGCCCTTCGAGCGCCTCGTGCAGGAGATCCAGCCGGCCCGCAGTCTTCGCCACACCCCGTTGTTTCAGGTCATGTTCCAATTCGACAATTTTCGGCGGTCTGAGGAAATGCTCGCAGGGCTGACGATTGAAGGCATCGAGCTGCCAAGTGCGGGGGCTAAGTTCGATCTGACTTTGGTTCTGCAGGAAGAGCCTGACCGCTTAGGCGGCTACCTTGAATATGACGCGGATCTGTTTGACGTCCCCGGCGTGACAAGGATGGCCAGATACCTGCAGGAACTCATCGCGGATGCCGTCCGAAATCCGGGCACTGCGATCGGAACCCTGGCTCTCTTAACAGCGAAGGACCGCGAGCAGCAGCTGCTGTGGCAGGAAGCCGAGGTTCATACTCCGGTCCTGCAAGACTCGATCCACCAGCTATTTGAGCGTCAGGCGCAGCGAGCGCCGGAGGCAATCGCTGTCGTCTCTGGAAGCGAACAACTGAGTTATTCGACTCTCAGCCGACGAGCCAACCAGATTGCCCACCGCTTACGCGGACTGGGCGCGGGGCCGGGGACGACGGTCGGCATCTGCATGCCCCGCTGCCCGGATCTGATAGCAGCGATGTTGGGTGTTCTGAAATCAGGCGCGGCCTATATTCCGCTCGATCCAAGGGGCCCTGCTGAGCGCGTCGATTTTATGCTTCGCGACGCGAACGTCAAGATCGCGCTCACACAGACGACCCTGTTGGATCTGGTGTCGACCCACGCGCAGGTCCTTTGCCTCGACGGCCGGCAGGATCAAATCGAAGCCGAACGCACGGACAACCTTGTCCATCTGAGCGTAGCTGAACATCTCGCCTACATCATCTACACGTCCGGCTCGACAGGGACCCCCAAAGGCGTGATGGTGTCGCACAAGTCGCTCGTCAACTACATCGCCTGGGCAAGCCGCGAATTTGAGGTCAGGCCGGGCGACCGGCTGCTCCAGTTTGCTTCGATTGCCTTCGACACTAGCGTTGAAGAGATATTTGTTGCATTGACAACCGGAGCGACGCTCGTCCTGCGCGACGAGGAAATCCTATATTCGGCGGCCGAGTTTTTGAAATATTGTCGGCAATGGCAAATCACGGTTCTCGACCTGCCAACCGCCTTCTGGCATGAACTAGTCGCTTCGTTCGCATCCGATCTAGAGTTCCCCAAGACGATCCGCCTTGTAGTAATCGGAGGTGAAAAGGCGATCAGCCGCGTACTCGATGCATGGAAGCGTCGGGTGTCTCCCAGCGTGCGCCTGATCAACACCTACGGACCGACGGAAGCGACCATAAGTGCGACTTATAGCGATTTGATCGTCGAACAGGTTTCACCAGATCTGATGGCGGATCTTTCGATCGGCCGACCCATTCACAACCTCCGAGTTCGCATCCTCAACGAACTGCTTCAGCTAGTTCCCTTAGGCGTGGCGGGTGAGTTGCACATCGGCGGCGCCGGACTTGCGGCCGGATATCTCAACGATCCGGAATTGACAGCGCAACGGTTCATCCCTGACCCCTACAAGCCGGCTGAACTCCTGTACAAGTCCGGCGACAGGGCTCGGTATCGTTCAGATGGAAAAATCGAATTTTTGGGGCGACTCGACGATCAGGAAAAAATCCGCGGCTTTCGGGTGTCGCTGAGCGAGATCGAGGCCACTATGAGACGGCACCCCGCCGTGAGGGATTGCGCGGCGATCCCGACCGTCAACGAGCAAGGCGACAAGGGCGTGACCGCGTATGTACTGACGGCCTCCGAACACAATTCCGAGGCTGCCCAATTGCGCAGCTTTCTGAAGGACAAGTTGCCGGGCTACATGATTCCCGGGCAGATCGTGTTCCTTGACAACTTTCCCCTGACCTCCAATGGCAAAGTTGATCGGCAAGCGCTTTCGGCCATCCGGCCGAATGGCGTCGAGGCGCAGCCTTCGCCTTCCCTTGAGGGTCCTCGCACTGGTGCAGAAGAGATCATGTCGCTCATCTGGGCCCAAGTGTTGGGGCGGGAGCAGATCGGCATTCACGAAGATTTCTTTGTGGCAGGCGGACATTCCCTCCTGGGCATGCGCCTCGTTTCGCGAATACGCGAAGTTTTCCAGAGAGACGTTACGGTCAGGCAGCTTTTTGAGGCGCCGACTATTGCCGGTCTCACGGCGGAGGTGAGCCGCACCCGCGCGGGCAGCGTCGAGCAAACGGTACTGCCGCTCCGTCCGGCACCACACGATTCGGTCGTTCCCCTGACGGCCGCGCAGAGGGAACTCTGGGAGCTTGACGAAGCGCTGCCCGGCGCACCGTTCTTCAATATTATTTTCGAGACCAGGCTCGTCGGGAAATTCGACTGTAACGCGCTCGCGGACGCCTTCTTTGGGTTGATCAGTCGCCACGAATCTCTGCGGACGGTTTTTCAGGCGGACGATGGCAAACCCGTGCAGGTGATCGTGCAGCCGCAACCGTTCTCGCTGACAACTTACGATTTGCGTGACTTCTCCGAGGCGGATCGCAAGGATGCCGTCTCTTTCTTGAGAGACGAGTTCGCCAAATACCGTTTCGATCTTGTAAGCGGGCCACTATTCGTGGCGGCCCTGCTCCAGCTTGGCATCGGGGAGCATATCCTCCTGATCGTATTCCACCACATCATCGCGGACGGTTGGTCAATTGATATCATTGCAAGGGATCTTGAGGCCCTTTACTGCGAGGCCGCGCACGGGAAGCCGTCGCAATTACCGCAGCTTCCAATTCGATATGCCGATTATGCCATTTGGCAGCAGCAGGCATTGTCCGGTGCCCATCGCGAGCATCTTCTGAGCTATTGGTTGCAGCATCTGGCGGGACCGCTGCAGCCGGTCATGTTTCCGCCCGACCGCCCGATGGCCGAGCGGGTGCGCTCGCTGTGGTACGGCCGCGATTCTGTCAACGTCCCCGGAGATCTGGCGCGAGAGCTGAGGGCTTTCTGCCGCGCAGAGAGCGCCACGTTATTCATGGTGCTTGCTAGTTTTGTAAAGATTCTGCTTCACCAGGAAAGTGGAGCCGACGACGTTCGAATCGGTACGACGTGTGCCGGCCGCACTTGGGCGTCGCTCGAACCCGTCGTCGGCATGTTCACTAACACCATCGTCCTGCGCACCGAGTTTCCGGCACTGTCGAGCTTGCGCGAGGTGGTTCGGCGCGTACGTCGGGTCGCGCTGGAGGCCCTCGACCACCAGGACCTGCCCTTCGAGGTCCTTGCCGCCGAGTGGGCCGCGCGCAACGGAACGAATGCGTCGGCGTTGTATCAGGTCCTATTTCTCTTTGAGAACGCGGTCCCTCGGCTCAGCGGAATACCAGGGGTCTCATCCAAACCCATGGGCGACAGAGACGGTAGTGAGCGCGACACGATTTTTTCGAACTTCCCGCTCATTATCGAGGCAGTCGACGGAACGCCGCTGACCATACTGTTCAGGTATGACCCATATTTGTACGACAGCTCGACCGTCAGGCGACTGCTGACTCGCTTCCTTGAATTGATTGGACTGTTTACGACGCGACCGGATGAGCTCATCGAACGCGGACGGGCTTAGCCGGACCTCAGGAACATTGGCCGGTGCATTCGTCTCGAACAATCGTCACGGTTCGCCGGCCGTCTGCCCTTTTCTCTCAGTCAGCCAATGAAAAAACTGGGCCTCGAACTGCTCCACGAGCTGTTCGGTTGGCTTGAGCCCATCAAGGATCAGATCCGCCTGCGCCCTGAGGTCTCCCTCCAGTCGAATGAGCGTCTCGTGCGCCCGAACATACCCCTTCAGCCATTTGATGTGCCGCCGCCGCAGGGCATTTGCACCTCCTTCGGGGTCATCATCGAGCAGCTCCCGTAGGAACGATCGGGCAAGGGCAACGTGATGCGGAGTATCAACGTAGACAACGAAGTCCAGCAGACCGCCGAGAGTTTGCCACAACCGGCCAAGCGGATCTTCGATAATGATGACGGACGCGGGATTGAGAACCTCTCCCGCCTTGGAACGTATGCTGTGCCCTGCCTTCAGTGCTTCGAGATCCGCGACCAGCGCCGGCACTGGCCACGTCGGATCGGCACCAGCTGCGATCCATTCCGCCACATCGTCAGGTGGCAAACTGGGCGGAAGATAAGCATAGTCGTCGAATAGCAGCATGGGCGCGCGCAACCGCCCTGCCAGGGCCTTTGCAAAGGTGCTCTTGCCCGCTCCTCTCAGCCCACTAACTCCAATTACGAAATTCATGCCGGCGACCCCGTTCGTCAATGGCTTTCCAAAATCGACGATCCGCACATCCAGGGGAATATACCCATATGCGGCTACACCTGTATATCGGACGAGCGCCCTCACTAGTCCCACTGAGCCAAAAGTCACAGGGACCGGAGGTGGCGGACTCGGTTAGCCTGAGTGGAGGTTAGGCAAGGGTTGGAATGTGCTCTGATTTGTGTGGCGCGGAGAGCCGTTTTGGGGCCTACGTTGAGGGTCTTGTGAGCGTGATCGGGCACGCCGACCGGTCAAGCCGCTACGAGATTATTGTGCTGGGCTGTTGCTGCCTGGCGAGCGCAAGAGCGTGGAGCCCTTGGCGGCGCGACGGTGCCGGGGCGCACGGCAGCGCAGCATCAGTCACTTCTGCATTTTGTCGGGCAGGGAGGCTGGTCGGACGAGAAGGTGCTGGCCAAGGTGCGGGAGATGGGTGTTGCCGGCGATCGAGCGGCAGGGGCCGATCGAGGCCTGGATCATCGACGACACCGGCTTTCGCAAGAAAGGGATTCATTCGGTCGGGGTAGCTCGGCAATATTGCGGCCGGCTCGGCAAACAGGACAATTGCCAGGTGGCGGTCTCGCTGTCGCTGGTTAACGCGTATGCGAGCCTGTCGGTCGCCTACCGCCTTTATCTCCCGCAAGCCTGGATCTCGGACGCCGCCCGTCGCAAGGAGGCTGGAGTTCCGGAACAGATCGCGTTCAAGACCAAACCGGGGATCGCGCTCGATCAGATCCACGCCGCCGTCGCCGCCGGTCTGCCGCGCGGGGTGGTGCTAATGGACGCGGGCTACGGCGTCGACGGCGCGTTGCGGACGGCGATCACGGGGCTCGGGCTGCGCTATGTAGCGGGCGTTTTGTCGACCACCACCGTGTGGGTGCCGGGACAGGAGCCCCTGCCGCCCAAGCCCTACCAGCCGGGTCGCGGGCGTCCGACAAAACGGTTGCGCCGCGACGCCGAGGGATCGGCCGGTCACGGTCAAGGCCTTGGCGCTCGAGCTTCCCGCCGAGGCCTGGCGGTCGGCTCGCTGGCGGGAGGGAACGAATGCGTCGCTCGAGTCGCGCTTCGCCCGCCTGCGGATCCGCCCGGCCTATCGCGACTTTGATCGCAGCGAGCCCTGGCCTGAGGAATGGCTGTTGATCGAATGGCCTGTCGATCGACGAGAAGATTTTCGACACCTCGACCTTCTCCAAGAATCGCGACCGCCTCCTGACGCAGGAGATCGCGCTTCGCTGCTAGCTGAAACACCCCAACTCTCTCAGGCAGGAGGATTGTCAAGCCAGAACGCGCCCGCCCTCCTTCACGATCCCGCCGCGATAGTGGCCTCCAATCAACTGTATGATTTGTGATACCTAGATGACGTTGAAACCCGCTCTCTTGGCGGCGTGTTCCGCCATCTTCAGGAGCACGCGCGAGATCCACGCAAAGACGATTGCGAAGGCGACTAGCGCGGCCCATTCAACGGCAACAGGGAACAGCGGGGTCCAGCGGCCGCGGAAACTGTAATATCGGATGAGGTCGTAACCCCAGGTGTAGGGGAGCAACAGAGCCAGATCCTGCAATTGGCGCGGAAGCACTGAAATTGGAAAATAAGCGCCTGAGAGCATCTCAAACAAGATCGCAAGCACGGAGGTGATGAAGCCGACCTGGCGCCACAGGATCGCCATCAGGGCGATCAGTATGCCAAATGCGACAATGGTGCAGAGCACTAGCAAGCACACGCAGAGGATCATGACGACGTCGATTAGTCCCGTCCCGCTTGACCACACGAGGATCAGGAACACCGGGACGAATACCGACAAGCTGACGATGGCGCTCGCGGCAACTGTCCCGACGAAATACGCGTATCGGGAAGAGGGACATATGAAGAGATATTCCAGGGTGCCGTTGTAAAGATCGCGATTGACTGCGTTCACCGGCGCAGAAAGGGCAACATTGTTGAATACAAAGAGCGCAAGGGCCCCCTGGAAATATACAACGAGATCGCGACCGGTTATCGCTTGGCCGAGCGGAGAATAGTCGGCTCGAATCGATATCGCGTTGGCGAATATCCAGAAGAACAGCACGCGGATCGCGATCTCAGCAATCCTGCCCGCGAGGTCTGGCATGTAACGTAGGTTGAGTCGGATGTCCTTGACGACGGTCACCGGCACGACGCGAAAAAACGATGGGGAGCGAAGCTCGGCGAAATTCGCGCCCGATGCATCCGCCGAACCATCGATCTCAGATGTCACCGCCATGTCAGACCTCCAGACGTCCGCCGAGAGTGCCGAACTGATGGATGAAAGCGTCTTCCAAGGTGACCGGCCGATATCGGTAGGCCGCAGCAGCATCGTGGGTCTGCAGAAGTCGCAGAATCGTGTCGGGGCCTGGTCCCCGTTTTTCTACACCAAACTGGGTCCAATCGCTCCCGGCGGAGCCGTCCGGCATGCGCCTGACGCCGATCTGGGCCAGCGCGTTTGCAATGTCCGCAGTAAGTGCGGTGGCCGGAAGCTCCAATATGGCCATGAGCCCCAGTGCAGCCTTGAAATCCGCAACGGTTCCACAGTTCGTCGTCGATCCCAGGTTTATCAAGGCGACGTTGTGCGACATCTCCTCTACGTCCGACAGAGCATGAGACGTGAGCAAGGCGGATTTGCGATGATCCTCGACATACCGCCGCAGAAACCTGCGAATCTTTCTTGCTGCCAGAGGATCGATTCCCTTGGTGGGTTCGTCGACGAAGATGATCGGAGGATCGGTCAACAGGGCGCGCATGATGATCGCGATTTGCTTCTGGCCGCCGGACAGCACGAAGTGGAGCCGATCAAGATGCTCCTTGAAGTCGAAATACTCGGCGAGCCTCTCGATCTGCAGCTCGGCCTGACGCCCCGTGAGCCCGCGCAGCGCGCCGAAAAATCGAAGATTTTCGCGAACGCTCAATCGAGCATAGGCCGAGCGATCGGAGTCCTGGCCCACATAACCCAGCAGTTGACGAATCGCGTTCTCGTTCGTGTCGAGATTGTACCCCAGAATCGTGACCTTGCCGGCATCCTTCGTCAAAGACGTCGCTAGGATCTTGATGAGAGTGGTCTTGCCGGAGCCGTTTGGTCCCAGCAGCGCGAGGATGCTCCCGCATTCGATTTCGATCGAGGCATCGCGCAGGGCCACTCTGGAGCCGTAGGACTTTCGCACGTTTGTCGCTGACAAGCATATCATGGGTATCGGTTTCGACGAAGCTGCCCGTTAACTCGATGATTGCGCCAAGCGATTCCTGGATGGGTCCCGTCGCGAGTTGTGTTGGAATTAGGTGACGCGCCTTCGGGCGGCATGAGGCTATCCGATCATGCGGCGAGGTCAATGATTTGATCGGAAGGCTTCTCGGCGAGGGTCTGCC